>JAABUJ010007303.1_pt1 | contig 10374 bp, 3 predicted proteins | sample 5559131 | NCBI WGS metagenome assembly JAABUJ01 (sample SAMN10711875, study PRJNA513366) | rock metagenome | isolation source: Antarctica rocks | place: Antarctica: Victoria Land, Mt New Zealand nord | collected 2016-01-07 | reverse complement strand
AGTTGTAAGTCTCGTTTCAACTATCTTATTCAACGTCTAGATCTTCGTGCTAGATCTATTCATAGCAAACGCAAAGACATTGTCGACGCAAGCTTCTAAAGCTACTCTCGATACAAGGCCTATAAGTTTAGCAAAAAACAAGACTAGCTCTTTTGTCATTAGTGAAAAGAAATATACGATTAGCATTATTTCAAAGCTCGTCGCCACTCTAGACATCGACACTACTTCAAGCATGAAGACTAGAGCTTCTTCAATTCGACGTTCGTATAATCGAGAACTATTAACACTTCAATCGCCTTACATGCTCGTCGTTTCGATCACATCGACATCAACTCGTCGTAATTCTTTCTAGATCGTCGTGATCAACTTAAAAGAGAGTCATCTTATAGACTTTACGATCTTAGCAACTTCCAAAGAAGTGTTTAAAGAACGAATGAAGACTAAGAAGAAGATGATTTTGCGACAAGTCAAGAATATCATAATGTAGCGAAAATCGTCTCCCCAAGTTGATCGCGAAAGCTTAGAAATTATAGTTGCCTAAAACAAGATTGCTATGTAGTTGTTCGAAGTTGTTCGATTCGCTTAAGACTATATTATTGGACTTGATTGAACCTAATCTAACTAAACATAATCTAGCTTGAAATGACCTAGTTTGGCATCATCTAACATGAATTGATCTAGTCTAGCATTAGATTGCAATTATGCAAATTGCAAAAGCGAAAAATCTCATCATGCATCTCTTGTCTCTAGCTGCGTTGACTATGACCAAAAAACCATTACTTGATCATTCATGTTTATCTATTATTATTCTCATTCCTGCTATTGTCGCTTGCGCGCCTCTCTCTTAGCGATCATTATCTTCGTCGTCTTATTTGCCTGGCGAATCTCAATAGTCTTCTAGTCATTACGATACAAAGTATTGTACATCTTCTAATTAATGTAGTTATTAATATAGAAGTTGTTGTCCTAATCGTTTGTGAGTACTACATGTGCGCTTCGTCTAATCGTAGCTAGATTCTAGAGTTGTCGTGACCCTAGTCGCTATGAATTCGATCATCGACTTCGAGACACACGCTTTGCCTCAACCATGTCATATATATCATGGGACTCGCCATTACGTCTCCACTTCAAGGCATCTATTAATGCGCTCGTGTATTGCACGAAGTTCCCATTTACGTCGTATCAACTACTATCTAGATTCTAAACACTTATCACGATTAGCAATTGATTCACAAGTGTTCCTTCAACGCAACTTTGAATCTTCTATCTCTTCTCTTAAGTGTTGACTTCTTTCTAAACATTGGGGACATAGTTTTGCAACCACACCTAGTCCCAACGACTAGCATTCTCTTGACCTCTCTAGGCGTGCGAACAGCGCATCATCTCGCGAATAAGCGTCTTTATATCTATGGACGTACCAATGCGCTTTCAACACGTAATGGAAGGATGAATGCAAATTAGGCATTCGCTCACCCAAGAAGAGTCTTCCTTTCTTATCTTAAACCCATCATCATCGTGTTGCTATTGCGTCGCCTAATCTTTCGCCTCGCGATCGCTTTCGAATCGTCTTCGCCAAATAAAGAAATCGAACGCATCTATTAGGTCGAACATATCGAGCAATTGGGCGACGTCGATCGTTGACCTTCAACTTTTGAAATCTACTTTGATCTTCTTCAATATGTTCGTCTTTGTCTTAGATATACTCTAGCGAGACGATTGCAACTTTTATGACTTCGAAGCCTTTGTTGTTCTCACAAGTATGTCCTTGTTCGTCATAGACTTAGCGCTAGTTGCGTCGTGTAGCAACACATTGAACATAATTAAAAGATTAATCTTTCGCTCATCATGCTATAGTATTTGTGACTAATAGTTTTTCTATTTGTTCGTTCGCTCGTATTGCGATTTTATCTTCTTATGCATAGCTTCTTCGATTAAACTATCGTATTTAACAAGATTGTTATATTGCTTAATGTGGTCGATTCAATGAGCAAACACGTGATACTTAAGAAAGTTAAAATGCTCTTCCTAATTTCTCTTGTTAACTCGAAATTCGCGAAAGACGTTCTTTAGCTTGTTAATTCAATATAAGGCATGATTTATATATTTAAGCGTTTAATTATCGTGACTTCGATAATGAACCAACATAACGAAGTCTAGAAAGACTCGCACGCAAAGCATAGCGTATAATGCGATTGACGTCAACAACGAAGTCACAATAGACACTAATTGATGCAATATTAACTTTTGCTCATTGCTCGTCCATTGCTTGATTTCGCTAAAATGATTGAAGTATTTTAACTTTACAAACGTCGTAACGAGTTGAAATTGACGCTTTAATCGATTTGCGATAGTCTCGCTCGCAAGAATTTCCTCGTTAACGAATTTTTTAAATACGAATATGTATTCGTCGAGAAGATTACGAATTCATTGTAGAAGATAATTAACAATATCGTTACTATGTAGTTGATGCAAAATGTTTATCAACATAGCGTTATGTACATTTAAAAAAGAATGTTTCCATGCAAAATTGTCGACGAGATATACTCAATTCGAATGCTTTGACGAATTTCCTCTTTCGTGCTACAAACGTATTTGATTGATCGTACTCTCGTAAATACGACTTAATTATGTCGTTCGAAGATTCTCTCGTTTAATCGATGAAACTATGCATATAATGCAATGCTACTCGCTCTTTACGTTTATGATCAAAATCTACTCTTCATAATTCACCTTAAAACTAGTTATAATAGAATGACAATAACGAGTATAGTCGTTCGCACACAAGATAGACGTTCCTTCGATAGCCAAGATTTCTAGAGCTACATCCTAGATTCTATTAGTTCTTCTCTCTTTCTTGTAATCTAGTTACTTACGTTTGAATATAACTTCCATTGTTCGATGATAAACGTTTGCCTTAGTATAAAAGTTTCTTGATTTCATCACTAATAGAAAGTTAAGTTGAATGGAATTTGAACGAGTCTAACTTCTTCTTGTTTCGTCGTCAAGGTTGTCTATAGTAAGATACACGAGATAGATCTACTTATTATTGTGCATGCGCGTTAGAATCGTTTTGTCTATAGATATAAGCATCAATATTATTGTCGTCCCAAGCGAGAGCAATTTCTATTTTCGTCATCACCAATCTTCTATATAGAACTCGCTATAAACTTGTGACTCGCTATTTGTATTTCATTGTCAAATAGACTAATAAACTAGATTGTTGACAAACGTTAGATGATCAATCAAAAACTAGATGGCGCCCATGACGTCTTAATACTACACTATATATATATGGCTTTAAGAGACTCGCGTTAGTTTCATTAGCTCGAACGAATACTAAATCTAGACGTGATTGTTTCCAACATAACTTACATGATGCAAGCAATCCTTTCACTTCCTTGAGCTCTTGAAGCTTAGCAAATCGTGCATGGGCTTCAAGTTCACGTTATTGAAGAATTTATTCATGTTATTGGTCGTACATTCGAATTGCATAAATCAGTTGACCATGACATAATCAATCTAATTACTAAATGGCTAGTAGATCGTCGCATCTGTTACATCTAGAGACGTGCGTACATGTCTAGAAATATGCGCAATTGATCGCCCAACGAGTTGTTTCATAACTTCCTCAAACGTGTTAATCTAGATGGATGTTCTTGTGATCGTAGAAGACGCTTCTGGACTTCTAGATCGACCTGCGTCGCCTCTTTCGATTGTGTTCACCTAGCGAGCGCAATTATCTATTGTCTCGCTCTTATTTGCGTCTTCTTTGTGTAGATCCTTTGGATCAGGCGTTTTATCGTCGAATGAGTCGAAGCCTTCGAATCGATGAGTCGAGATGTCTAGAGATAATTCTTTGATGTTCGTAGATCTACTTGGAGAAGTCGAATTATTTGTAGTTAGTTTGAATCGAACAAGCGAGAGAATCTTGACAAAAGACTCAATAAGCCCATCGTATAAGTTGTTCGACAACTACATAAAAATCTAGTTCTCGAGTTCATAATCGCTAACATCGTTCAATGCAATCTTTATAATTGTCGTGTCATTGGGCAACGTAGCGTACTCGCTATCTTTATCATTCGATTGAAGCAACACTTCGATAGAAAGTCGTCGCACGTGTCGTTGCCTCTTGCCTAGTCTAACTAGACATGTCTTCATGTGCTATTGCGTTCGCGACAATGAAGTAAGCTCTTTCCCATAGACTTCACAATGACGCATTGACATGACTAATCTAGTTTGTAAAAACATCTTCGCCAATTAACTTGTCGTATAATTAATAGTTTCGTAGGACTTGAACAACGACGAAAGAGTGAATCGCTAAGACATTCGAGATAGTCTTTCAAGTATATACTATATTCGTGATGTGTCTTTGATAATAAGTGTGTATAACCTAATTCGCATCTAATCTAATTCGCACTTAATCTAATTCTAGACTAATCTAATTCTAGATTAATCTAATTCGCATCTAATCTAATTCGCACCTAATCTATCTCGCATCTATTCGACATGTCATTAGTCTAGTTTTCGCACTATCTTAATTATCTTTCATGCTCTTGATCGAGATGCTTAAGAGATGTTGACGCTTTCAAAATGTCTCGTTCGAACATTATTAGATTCTAGACAATACAATATCGTCTTACGCTTTTTTCGAACAACTAGATTCATTAGAAGTAGTCGTCGAATATAACGTATAAAAACATAAGCGAGTATTATATTGATGTTATCGATCTTGTCCCAATAATGATCTTTAGTACTAGGCTATTGTTAAGTTCGACAAACAATATCTTCGTACAATCTAGGAAAATGAGTCTTGTTGTTCACGCAACACTTCTTTGCTAGTCGTGCGCATATTTCAAGAAACGTATGAGCGACATCAAGTAGAGTGAAGACGTCAATACGAATTTTCATTTGTCCTAACAACGACGTCAAAATCTTTAAGTCCTTCGTACTTGACTATACTCTTAGAAGCTCAAACTTATAGTGAAAAGATGCAAAGAGCAAAAGATACTTTCGAAGACGATTATATTGATAGTACGAACCTCTATCTTAACCTATATTATATGGCAGAAGCAAGAGGATTGCACAATCTACAAAACTTGACGATGAATCGATTGCGTTAGTATTACGCAACGAAAAACAAGATATTCGACTTCGAACGTTGCGATTAGATGTATCACAAAATCAAGTCTAGATCGCCTATAAGAAGTATTATGATTTAGCAATTTCTCTTAATCTATACGAAGAAGAAGCAAACGAACGAAATAGCGACCAAAGCGTCGTGTGCTCGATTGCAAATAATGTAGAGCAAGAAGTTTATAGATAACATGTTCGAGATCAACATATTCTTAATCTTATCATGAAAGTTTGCAAAGAAATTCACTCTCTAGTAGACTTCTTCAATCTAGCGCGCAAGCTCTTAAGTTGATGTTAGGCTTCTATAGATAGCGAACGATAATAGTCTAAGAAGATTATCGAAAAGTCGCGTCTTAAATAAAAGTTGTATTGCAACGAAGATCTCGAATATGACGTTCGTCATGAAGGTCGAAGTTGCTACTCGTGTAGATATCAAGAAGTATGTGATCGTTGTCATCTATGTTCGTTAGATTAGATTAAATTAAATTAGCTCGCGCTAGATGATTTGCCACTACCTTAAGTTGTTATCTCTCTCGTCTTAGAAAAAGAGTTTGGATGGAATTTGCATCGAGTGAACTATATGCATCGTCCCTTGCTTCTTGATGAAAACTGCGCCCTCAAAAAACTATTTATCGTAACATTGCTACTATTGTCCTAGATCATTTGGCGTAATTTTTCACTATAGACAACTATATCTTATCGTGCTCTTGTGATGACTTGGATGTTAGTCTAATCTAGATTAATTAAGCGAGTAATGTAGTAACTCGATTCTTCTCTTTATTCTCTATTGTATTCGTAGGTCACTCAAGTCTTTCTCGCTACACATCTTCTATCAATCGCCTAAGCTATCTATTAAGCTCGTAGTTAAATTGAATAGATAGATGGAAATCGCGTATGTCTAGCATGCGCGCGATTATATAGTTGGTGATTACGTCTTATTGTTAAAGTTGCAAACGCCTTTGCAATCTAGTGCGCGTATAATTTTCCTCGTTGCCTAGCAATAGACGAAGTCAAATTTAATTATTTATTAGCTCTTAAATCTCTTGATAATGCAACTCCAATTTCTACTCTTTCTATGACTATTGGAAGAAGATATTTGCATAGAAGAACATTAAAGTATTGACGTCAAGTTGTCGCATGTCATTCACTTCGAGATTCGCGAGTTCTTCCTAGACGTTCGAATCGCACGTTGACTACTTAAGATTCGTGATAGAAGCAAGATCTTCAAGTCGACAATAATGATTAATCTCAAGTTTAGAATTGATTATTGCTCGACTAGTTAACATTATATAGTTAATCAACGAAGTATTAAAACATATAATTGTCATGGAATGAAGCTAAAGACGCGTGAACGTATTGTTGTCTTTTCATATAAAACTAGTCGTTTCTAGTTGATTAGATTTCTAAACACAACAAGTATGTTAAACATTAACATAGAGTATCTAATTCTTTGGCGAATGCCACTAGATCATATATATCTTTCTTATTCGTTAATCTCAATCTACATTTTCGAACGACATTGGGAGGCTAATCTAGTTACGAATTAGATTGATCTTATCTAGTTTAACTTTCTATTCCTAGTAGATCGCTTCATAGCAAGCACTATGACACATATATCTTAATAAAGCAAGATGTGGCAAAGCGAAAGAGTATTTATATATGAGGGCGCCTTTGCCTTGTCGTAGCGATCTCACCCCTCTTCTCTCGCTCGATATGTATTCACTCTTTTCGTTTGTCTCGTACAAGAGTCACTCGAATCCTTAAGTCGTCGTTGTTGTCTCTTGATAATAGTTATCAAAATTTACGTTTCTTTCTAGGGTGTGCTCTATTGTAGAAGCATTCGTCGCTCATAAATTCTCGCGATCGCAATTTCGCTCTACGACGATTAGCGCGTATATTTAAAGACTTATCTAATAGCAAATTTATACAAGACGACGTCGACGAAGAACTTGGCGTGCGTAAATCTTGTCAAAATAGAAGGGAAAGACTCATTGCTACATTATATGAGCGTTTTGGGCAAAAGAACGCCAAATCCACGTTCTCTTCTTCAAAAAGAGCGATGAGATGATTCGTTTCCACGTCTGTTTGACTTCCTTCCACGAGGAAGGACTTCTTGATTGTATCGCACATGAAGTTATTGTTATCTATGATAGTGTCATTTCAATCTATAATATTGTTCGATGGGATTTCGTCGCTCTCGAAACCCCATTTAGGCGATCTAGCGAAAATTTCGTTCATTAGGCTGTCGAGCAATAGCTAGTTATTCGTTCGCCTTACTTCATTTCATTTCTTAGCGTAAATTGTCGCAATATTAATATAGAGGCGATCTAGTACATGCAACGATAAGAAAGATAGAGACGATAATCGTGACGACGATATAGGCGATAACGACGATTGAGGCGACTTAATTAAGATTTCGTTCATTAGACTATCGAGCAATAGTTAACTAATCGTTCGTCTCTTTTATTCTCTAGCACATCTTGTTGCAATATAGGTATAACGTAACGAGAATAAAGATAGAGACGATAATGATAGTGAAGATAATAACGATCATCGAGGCGATTCGACTAAGGTTTCGTTCATTAGACTATCGAGTAATAGCTAACTAGATGTTCGCCTTAGTTTATTTCACCCTTTAGCGTATCTCGTTGCAATATCGATATAACGCTAATCTAGTGCTTGGGATGAAGATGAAAATAGAGAGAGGAAGTACGATAAAGATGATGACGACGATTCACAAAGACATCTACAACGATCATGTGATACTTTCTATTTGGCATATTCGAATAATTGTGTGAGCTATGCCTAGAATGTTTCTATTCTTGTTCAAGAAAGCGAGAGAGTAAATGTTTGCGTCGACGATTGTAATAGCTCCCAAGTAAATGAGTTCTTGCTAACGAGAATCGTTTTCGATGCTCTAGACACATTGTCTTCTCGTGTCGCAATCGCATTCTCTAACTATGATAAAATCGACGCTTCACGCTCGTTCGCAATTAGAGACACTAATGATGCTTGACTACTTTCTAATGTCTATCTACTATGAATCGCAAATCGTGATCGAAGCGATGTAATGTTTCTAATGGCGCTTCGCACTAGTGAGATCCTTGCCTCACTATCCAATACAATGAATAGTAGAAGCGAGAAATTCGTAATGACAACTTTGCAATTAATCGTCGCATCGTCGCTTCTATCTAACAATTAAACATATTAAAATTGACGCATTCTTCGATTCTCTAAGCATGATAATGTTTCGCGCGTTGTTGATTGACGCTAATTGTAAGAGTTGTGAAGATCAATACGTTCAATCGATTTTAATTCACTAAGAGAGAGTGTTTTACAAACGTTAGAATGTCTAGATTCTTGTTCGATGTTAAAGACTTCGCGAAGCTTGCTCTAGCTCTATTTATAAAGTCTCTCAAGTTCACTAAGAGATGAAGAATAGAATGTGATAAGCGACAATTAAGTAGACTATACGACTTCGCTCTTTCGATAATTTGACGTTTAAGAAATGAAATTCTTCGACATAGCATCTACTCTTATGATAGATGCGACAATAATGTAGAATCTTGTCGAAGAAAGTAGAATGTCTTCAATTGTTCGTTAATAACAACAAATGCTAACGCAATCAATGCCTAGTAAATAATAAGATCGAATAGAACTAGATTGTATTTTAGCGCGATTGCATTGCATTCTAATCTAATCTTACTAACTTAATTTAATCTTATTTAGTTTGAATTTTATTTAACTTGTTCTAATCTTATATGATTTAGTCTTTAGCTAATCTTATCTTTACAAGTTCCAATGACTAGCGCGCATTGCGAGTTCATTTATCACTTCGATCTTATGACTTAATTCTTTCTTCTACTCTTAATAACGACATTAGTTATAGTAGTTCATTTGAGTTGCATAATGGCTTTGGAATGACTAACGCGCTTTTTATCTAAAGCTTGGAAAACTAATTAATCTCGTAATTACTATTACACATCAAAAGAAAAACTATAGCAAATCGAATTTATGACAAACAACTTCTTCGAACTCTTGAATGTCATTCTTAGAGATTAGCTTAAAGTATCGAATCTTGTGAGCGTCAAGATTCGAAAAGACAAGAGAAGAAAGCAATTGACTACGCTTGTGAGTAGTCTATTAGCTACATAATCGCCCTCTTCTAACGTTAGTAAATAGCGACATAGCGTAAGTCAAGAAAGCGATGAAGCAACTTAATATGCGATATTCGTATTAATCTCGAAAGACTGTCCAGGATAAGTTGACGCTAGATGTTAGATTGTTCACATTAGCGCAATCACCCATGTTACACTCTTTCGCTTCCTTATACGTTTCTATCTATATCGCCCTCGATTGCCTCGTCTTTTATCTAAATCGTCTTGTCTTATGTCTAGAGCCTTTTCACGCACATCTCTCGAACACTTGTAGTGATAGACAGAAATCAAGTCAAACAATGTGCTTCCTTCTTTGTTAAAGCTCTTCTAGCTAATTGACACACAAGCTCTTTCTCTTCGTCAATTTGATAAGTTCGACGAAGTCTTAACAAATTCTTTGTATAAATGCATTCAAGCGTTGCACGAAATATAGCTCAAGATTGTTTCTCGAATGCTTTAGCTTTAGATTTAAAGAGATCTTACTACAACGCACGTTGCGATGATCGAAGAAAATGATTGAATTCAAGACAAAGCAATGCGATAGCTATCGATAACATTCTTCTATCAAGCTTGCGTGATAGCGAACGAGCTAACGAATTCGAGAGATAATGTTAATCCTAGGCTAGAAAAAACGATTGGCGATTTCAATCGAGCTCTTGAGCATCGTTTATGGCAAGTGCACATTCTAAGCTTTCTCTTCAAGCAACGAACACACATTCTTAAGCTCAAAGCTCAAACTCGAAGGAAATCGAAAGTAGCGCGAAGAAGAAGACACGAACATTGATAGCGACTACGACGACAAGAAAGAGTCGAGAGAAAGAAAGGGTCGCAGCAAAGAAAAGCAAAAGACGAAGTAAGAGATTGCTAAAGAATAGGTCGAGACTGTCGCTACAACAAAGGACGAAGAAAAGCTCGTAATTTCTACAAATAATTAGGAAGAAAAGCTCGATATCTATCATAGAACAAGGTTTTATCGAGACAAAATTGAGAGAATGATCGAGACGACAAGCTCTAGCAATCGAGCAATAGTGTAAATTACACTTAACATTCTTGTAATAAAGAAAGTCGCTTATCTTGTTACTAG
>JAABUJ010007302.1_pt1 | contig 10374 bp, 11 predicted proteins | sample 5559131 | NCBI WGS metagenome assembly JAABUJ01 (sample SAMN10711875, study PRJNA513366) | rock metagenome | isolation source: Antarctica rocks | place: Antarctica: Victoria Land, Mt New Zealand nord | collected 2016-01-07 | reverse complement strand
CCGGCGCGACAAGGGGCAGTTGCATCAGGGCGTCTTCCTTTCCTTTCATTCCTCACGGTTTCTGCCCTTGGAGGGTAACAGCACGCCCCTACCATCGCAAATCACAACAGTCGAGGATGGTGATCACCCCCACGCCGAGGTAGGCGGCCACCTCATCGGCGGTCAACAACTCGCCGCTCCCGCCCCCGCTGTCCATGCCCCTCCCTTGCCCTTTTCGCTCCCCGCGTCCAGCCGCAGCGCGGCATGACACCGCCTCACACCGACCCAACCGCCCCTCTCAAGCTACCACAGCGGCAGCGAAACTTGATCGCCCGTGTACCCGACTGTACAATGGCGTACCCTATGGCACACATGTTGCCTAGGAGGGTGGACGAGAGCCCCGTCACGAGCAGGTGCGTGCGGCGGTCGTGGTCCAGCACCCGCTGGGCCGACCAACGCGGCGAGAGCGACCCCGGACTCTCCCTCGACCCCGTGAAGCCCCCTTGTTCAGACAGGAGAATCGCCCGTATGTCGCAGACAGCACCGCTCCCCACCGCGAGCCAGGTGATCGACCAGACCCAGCAGACCGCCGGCCAGGTCGTCGACCAGGCCCAGGAGAAAGTTGGGCAGGTCGTCGACCAGGCCAAACAGCAGACAACCTCGCTCCTGGCGTCGCGGAAGGACCAGGCCACCGACACCCTCTCAACCGTCGCGCAGGCGTTGCGGCAGACGGGCCAGCACCTGCGTGAGCAGGAACAGGCGCCGGTCGCCGGACTTGCGGACCAGGTGGCGACGCGGGTGGAGAGCGTGTCCGGCTACCTGCACGGCCGGGACGTGCGCCAACTCGTCGATGACACGGAAGACTTCGCGCGCCAGCGGCCGGCGGTCTTCGTCGGCGGCGCGCTCGCGCTCGGCGTCCTCGCGGCGCGCTTCCTCAAGAGCTCGCGGCGGAAGGTGACGACGCCGGCAGGCCAGACGATCCCGGCGGAGCGGGCGCTCGTCGAGGCAACGCCCGCGCTCATGGACCAGGCAGCCTATGGCGCCTCCCTACCGATGGACCAGGCGGCCTATGGCGCGTCCCTTGGCGCGATCCCACCCCTGCCGACGGACCAGGCGGCCCATGGCGCCCCCCTGCCGACGGACCAGACCACGGACACCGAGGCCACGGTCGCCCCTGTCCGGGTCACCGACGACGCGCTGATCCCGCCCGTCGTCGCGGACGATTTCACGCGCCCCAGGGACGTGTCATAATGCGGTGCACGCTACCGACGCCGGAGGGGCGACGCCACCCGTGGCCGTCGTCACGGGGGGACACCGATGCGCACAGATCACGGAGGGACACCGATGCGCACCGATAGGGATGAGCGGTCGTTAGGGGAGTTGTTCGGGGACCTCTCGCGCGAGACGAGCACGCTGGTCCGCCAGGAGGTCACGCTCGCCAAGACCGAGTTGACGCAGACGGCCACCCAGGTCGGCAAAGACGTGGGCGTCCTGGCCGTAGGCGGCGCGATCGCCTACGCCGGGTTACTCGCGCTGCTCGCGGCCCTTGTCCTCGGGCTCATCGCCCTCGGGCTGCCCGCCTGGCTGTCCGCCCTCATCGTGGGCGTGGTCGTCGCCGGGGCGGGGTACGCGCTGGTCCAACGGGGACTGAGCGCACTCAAGGCCGTCAACCTGGCCCCGCGTCAGACCATGGAGACGCTCACCGAGGATGTTAATGCGCTGAAAGGGGCCAAGCGATGAACCAGCGAGGACCGGAGACCCCGGATACCGTCATACGCATCGAGGCCGAGCGTCCCGCCGAGCTGGACGGGGAGCCGATGGCGCAGCCCGTGCCACCCACGGTCGGGATGGCCGTGGATACAGGGGACGCGGACGTGTCGGCAGCGGGGGACGAGACCGACGAGCTGCGCGAGGAGATCGCCGAGACCCGGACCGAGTTGAGCGAGACGCTCGCCGCGATCGAGGCGAAGCTCAACCCGCAGCATCTCATGGCGCAGGCCAAAGACACGGTGCAGGAAACGACCGAGCACGTCGTCGCGCAGGCGAAGCATGCCGCGCACGAGGCGGTGGTCGACGCGGTGGACCACACCAAAGAGGCGGTCCACGACGCCACGATAGGGAAGGTGGAACATATGGTTAGCAACGTCACCGACGCGGCGAAGAATCTCGTCGGCGGTCACACCGAGACAGGGAGCCGCGAAACGGCCGCCACATATAGCCCCGCGACGACGTCCGGCGCGGCCGTGACGCCACCCCCACCGACAGGCGTGGGGGCGAGCCTGTGGGAGACGCTTAAGGAGAACCCACTGCCGACGGCGTTGGCGGCGGCGAGTCTCGGCTGGCTCTTTGCACATCGCGCCAACCAGGCAAAGAGCATGAGGGCGAGTCGGATGTCCGATGCGTCGTACCCGCAGCCCGTCGCGCCGGGGCAGGACACGGTGCGGGTCACCGGCGAGAGTCCGAGCCTCTCTGATAAAGCGGGGCAGGTGGCGAGCCAGATGGGCAGCACCGTCGGGGACACCGCTGATACGATCCAGGACAAGGCGGGGCAGGTCGCCTCCCAGGTCGGCAGTACCGTCGGGCAGGTCGGCAGCACCGTGGGAAGTACCGTCGGGCAGGTGGGCAGTACGGTTAGCAGTACCGTGGGGCAAGTCGGCAGTACGGTTAGCAGTACGGTCGGGCAGGTCGCGGACCAGGCCGGACAGGCGGCGAGCGGGCTGGTCGAGGGGACGCAGCAGCAAGCCGTCCGGGCACAGAGCCAATTCCAGCGGGTGTTGCAGGAGAATCCCCTCGCGGTCGGGGTCGCGGGCCTCGCGCTTGGCGCGGCGATCGGGCTCGCTATCCCTGAGACACAGCGCGAGAATGCGGTGCTGGGTGAGTCCCGCGACCGCATGATGGATCGTGCGCTCGGGACGGCGCAGGACACCATGCAGAAGGTCGGGACAATCGCCCAGAAGGCCGAGAGCGCGGCCGAGGACGCAGCCAAGGATGAGGCGCACGCGCAGGGTCTCACGCCGTGAGGGGCGTGCACGCGCACGACGGCGGAACGGCGACGATGGGCCGCGTGGCGACGGAGCCGGTATCCGCACGGCGGACGTCGCCACGCGGCGGCGCGGGCGACACCGGCGGGTGAGGCCGCCGAACGGGCAGGCGCCCGAGGTCACGATGCAGCTCGACGATTGTTGGACGACGGTCGACGGGCTGCGCGTGTACGCCCGCGTCGCACACCCGTTAGCCCCGGCGGCCTGTCCGGTCATCCTGGTCCACGGGGCGTTCATCTCCAGCCGCTACATGGTCCCCGTCGCGGCGCGCCTGGGCGCGCATTACACGGTCTACGCGCCCGACTTGCCCGGCTATGGGAGGAGTGATCGCCCGGCGCGGGTCCCCACGGTCGCGGGCTTCTCCGATGTCCTGGCACACTGGATGGACGCCGTTGGGATCGCGCGGGCAGCCTTCATGGGCAATTCCTTTGGCTGCCAGATCGTCGCGGATCTCGCCGTGCGCTACCCCACGCGCGTCGCGCGGGCGGTCCTGGTCGGGCCGACCGTCGACCCGGCGCACCACACCCTGCTGCAACAAGGGGCGCGCCTGCTCCTCGACGGGGCACGGGAACCGGGCCGCTACCTTCCGCTCCTGCTGGGCGACTGCATCAAGATCGGACCGCGCGAGGGGGCGCAACTCGTGCGCGTGGTACTCGCCGACCGCATCGAGGATAACCTGCCGCAGGTGCGGGTCCCGACCCTCGTCGTGCGCGGCGCGCGCGATCCCCTGGTCCCGCAGCGGTGGGCGGAGGAGGCGACGCGTCTGCTCCCTGCGGCACGACTCGTGGTCGTCCCCGGTGCCGCGCACGTCGCCCACTACGACGCCCCTGATCGCTTCATTCGTCTCGTCCGTCCCTTTCTCGACGCGGCCGATGGGAGCGACAACGGGTAGGGTGTGTGCGGGACAGCGCACAGCCGTGCAGATGGGATGTCACATGAGGACCGGGAGAAACGCGCGGATGCACGTCCCGCCCCGCGTCGCGACACTCGTACGTCGCCGTACACGCGTCACTCGGTTGGTTGCCGGTGGTTGGTCCGCTGCGCCCGCGACTCTCTATCGGTCGTGGGTGCCCCGTCGCCAGATGGGATCACGACGCGAGCAGCGATCCACGGGCGGCGCTCCCCGCTGACGATGCACACGACGCGCGCAGATGTGCGTCGCGCGGTCGGCGATCCAGCGCACCAACGTGCCCGTCGTGAGTGCGTCCACATCGTTGACCGGCGCGGCCCATGACCTCCATGACCGTTACCACGCGTCCGGCCTGCACACGGTTCACCTGATCATCGCCCGCCTTCACAGCATACACGCTCCGTGTCACCGGCGCGGTAGGCGTCGAGGGCGTCCTGCACCTGCACGAGCGTCAGCGTCGTGAGCGCACGCAGCCTGGCGCACACCGCCACATCGAGCCCAGTGAGCGCGCACAGGGCGTCGCCTCTCCAGCTTGGCGGCCCCGCCGGATGCAGGTATCGTATAGGGAGGTGGTAAACGGTGCGGGGCGAAGGAGTAGACGGATGATCGAACGTGCGGGTGGGGGACAGGCCCTCGGTTTGTCCATCGGGATTATCGTGGGATGCGTCACGATCTTTATCCTCATCGTCAGCGGGAGGCTCATCGTAGCGTCGTCCCAAGCCTTTGGGGTTGTCCCCGCGTAGCGCTGGCGACCGCGCCCTCGCCAGGCCGGTCATCGTGAACCTGACCATGCAGACGTGTGCGCCGCGATGACCACAGGACGGTCCCCGACAGGACGCGTCTGTCGCCACTGTACCGGACGCCACCATGAGCTGCCGTGCTGCAGCGCCCCTCATCCACGAAAGGACGACGACGATGAACAGCGACAACCCCCAGCAAGCCTATTTCCTCTCCCTGGAGAAGGTGCCCACGCCCGTCTGGTATTGGCTCGGTATCGGCTCCATTGCCGCGTCCCTCATCCTCAAGCTCCGTAACCGGGGGCAGGATGCTCTCTTCGTCGGCCAGTGGCCGCCCACGTTCTTCATCCTGGCCGTCCTCTTCAAGCAGGCCCCGCCCAGTCAGGAGAGCTAAACCTGTTCCGTCACGACTGTCCGAGAGTGCGTCATTGACGTTGATGCCTGCTGAGGGCCATGTACAACGATCCCCGGCGGCCAACCCTAGGCGTTTCCGCAAGGGTAGCATGCTTGTGGGGTTGGCGTTTCGGAGCGGGCGATAGGGTTGTCTGCTGCCTCCGTCCGAGCGTCCCTCAATGTCAATGACGCACTCTCGGACAAGGCGCGACCAGGGATGATGGACGCGGGCCACGGCACACGACCCGTCGAGACCCGCGCGTTGACTGCATCGGTCAGATCAGGTGCGGACAGACGAACTAACGAGCACAACATCAGGTAATATCATGCCTGTCGTTGCCGTGCCAGCTATCCGCTGATTATCTCGTGCGTAACGACCCGAGCAGGTGGGACGACGACTATCGCGACCGACCGGTGGCTCCAGGATTACAGAAGACCCTTGCACCTTCGCCGTGGCTCACCCATCCAGACCACGCCCCAGGCCATCAACCCCCAGGTCGGCGAGTGCCTGGGCATCATTGACGAGACGGACGCGGCGCGGTCACAGGTCATCAGACCGGGCTAATGGCGACGCGTCAGTGGTAGACCTGCGTCACCAGCCAGCGTCCGCCGATGCGCTGGACGAGGTCGACGAAGGTTTCGGTGTCGGTGTACGTCGGCTTGATGACCCGCCCCGCATCCGACAACAGTTGGGCGTTTTCACTCTTGGTCACGGTCACCCGTACGGTATTCCCGTCGATAACCTGCGCGTGCGCGAGGCTCAAGTCGATGAGGCGGATGTTCCAGTGTTGGCTAGTGGCCGCGAGGGTCGCCGCCACGCCGCGGTTGGTGCTAGCCAGGGCCGGCCCGAAGGCGCTGTCGACGTTGCGGGTGTCGCGCTCGTTCATGACCTGCATGTACACCGTGTTGGCATAGTAGACCGCATCCAACGCCTGCGCCGACACCACGACATTGCCGAGGTTGAAGACGGAGGGCGCGCCTTGGTCGCCGGAGGGCGCCGGTAGCGTCGTCGCGGCAACGGGTGTGTCCGTCGGTGGTGGGCTGGTCGAGATGCTTGTCGGCGCGGCAGCCCCCGTACTATTGACGGGCGTGCGCGCATCGGGCGGTGGCGCCACAGTCGCCGTGTCAACCGCTCCTTGACTGGACACGGCGACCGTGGCCGAAGGGGAGGGAAGCAGCGTGTCCGTCGGTTGGGGCGCCGGCGTATCCGTGGGCTGGGAGGTCGGCGTATCCGTGGGCTGGGAGGTCGGCGTGTCCGTCACTGGCGTCGCCGGTGTCTGGGTTGGTCCAACCCGCGCAGGGGCGCGGCGCACGGGTGCGACGGGCACATAAGTATAGGACGGCACATCCGTCGCCGTCGGGGTGGCTTGCGCCGGCGGCGTGGCAACGGGCATGACGGGCGCGCCATCTCCTGTGGCGCGTACGCGCGGCGGTGTCGCCGTCGATGTCGCAGAGCGACGGCCACGAGCGTTAGCCGCCGCGCCCATCCCTCCGGTGGTTGCGCGGCCGAACGTCGTTGGTGTTGCGTCGACGGACATGTGCCGATCACCGAGTGTCGCCGTGTGGGCGGGGGGCACGGCGATAACCGCGTAGGACCGCCCGGTGGCCGTCGCAGCGGCCGTGCGTGTCGTGCGTGTTGTGGTCACCGTTGGGGTACGCGCCGCGCCCACGCTCGCGCCGTACCGCCCGTCGTGGCCGCCCACGGTAGCTTTGATGATGCCCCCAACGGCCAGGAGTGCGAGCAGCGGAACGACCAGTGGGATGAGCGCCCGCCGACGATGGGCAGGTGCGGCAACGCGTACGGGGACCGACACGGCCACGACGCCAGAGGCTCGACCGTGCGGCGCCCGGTGACGTGCAGCCGGGAGTGACGCCCACGTCCCATCATCAAGTCGATGGGACGTGGACTCCGCGTTGGGGTCCACGACGGGCCGTGGGGCCGGTCGCGTCCCGACCGGATGGTCCGGCTCCATGGCGAGCGGCCGCGCGGACGCCACCCCAGGCACCGGAATTGGCGCGCTTGCCACGGCAGCGGGCGGGATCGCCACCGTGATCGTGGTCGTCGCGCCTGTCTTGTTCGCGCGGTCCAGCGCGTCCGCCAAATCAGTGCCCGTATGGTAGCGCCCTGCGGGATCTTTAACCAGGGCTGTGAGCACGACGGCATCGACCGCAGGGGGTAGGCTAGGGGTATGGTGGGAGGGTGGAAGCGGGTTCTCGTTGAGGTGCATCATAGCGACGCCGAGCGCGTTCTCCGCGACGAACGGCAGGCGCCCCGTCAGCATCTCGTAGAGCACGATGCCCGTCGCGTAGATGTCCGATTGACCGGTGGCGCGTTGCCCGAGGGCCTGCTCCGGCGCGAGGTACGATACGGAGCCCAGCACCATCCCCGTGGGCGTGAGCGTGTTCGCGTCGAGGGCGCGCGCGATGCCGAAGTCCCCGACCTTGACCGTGCGCGCGGGCGTGAGGAAGATGTTCTCGGGCTTGACGTCGCGATGGATGACGCCGTGCGCGTGGGCATCGTCGAGAGCCAGGCCTATCTGGCGTAGGATCGCGGCGGCCGTGGGTAGAGCCAGCGGGGCGTCGCGCGCGATGAGGCGCTTGAGCGTGTCGCCCTCGACGTACTCCATCACGATGTAGTGGCTGCCGTCGTCGTCGCACCCGACATCGTAGACACCCATGATATGGGGGTGGTTGAGGCTGGCGGCCAGCCGGGCTTCCTGCTCAAAGCGGGTGACGAACACGGCCTGATTGTTGTAGTAGGGGTGCAGCACTTTGACGGCGACGGTGCGGCCGAGCCGCATGTCGATGGCCTTATAAACGCGCGCCATGCCGCCGTCGCCGAGCGTCCCGACGACATGATAGCGTCCGCTAAAAACAAGCCCCCGCTCCAGAATGCTCATGCCCCACCCCTGCCAGAGCGCGCCGGCCACGCTCGGACGCCCGATATACATACTACTACGTCCTACAACAAAGGCATGTCGCGTGCCAGGCAGGTACTCTATCTTTGCACTTTTTGTTTGACTACCACATGTTGTTGTTCGCCAAGCGCGACGATCGCAATATCTAGCGGGCAGAAGCCGTTTTACTTGACAATAATCGAAAAGTGCAAAGATAGTACAGGTGGTTGCGGTGCAGGGTTCACGACTCATCGCTGACGCGCCTAAGGGCGACGATGAGGAGCCACAGAGGGAGGGGCACGAGCCCTGCGGCCACGAGGTGCCCTCGTCGTTAGTGAGGCGCAGGGTGCGCAGGTGCAGCAGGCCAACGCGGGTCTCCGTACTCCCATGCATCTCCAGCGGCTGCGCGAGACCATTGATCGCTGGTAACGCTGTGGTGTAGCGAGGGCACTGAAAAAGCCGTTTCGTTAGCGGCCATGTTCTTTATGCCGTATGTGCCGTCTCAGTGGACGATGAAGTAGTTGCGCCGCATGACTGCACCGTGGAGAGATACAGTAGCGGCATACCATCGCTTGAGGCCAAACGATCGATGGCTGTGAGCACCTCGTTGTGCCTCTGAGTGTTTGCCACGATGACGACGAGAGACCGCTTAATACAGGGTTCGCGGTTATGGAAAGGGGCTGTAGACCTCCCACCGGGTATCTGTCTCCCTGGTTGTACCCCTGTTTGCAGGCTATCTCGTTGGGGGCCACGTGAATGACACCGGGGTGGTGCATGCACAAACGTTGTCGGGTGCGGCCAGTGGTGATGTTGTGACGCCGTGGTTGTTATAGCCCAGCGTCGGGTGGCCCGGGTGGCAGGATGCCTCGCGCCCGGAGGAGTTGCTCGAGTTGCGCGTAGCCGATCCCATGCCGCGCGGCGATGTCGGAGGCGTAGCTGACGCCGCGGGGTGGTCCCGGATAGACGCGGAAGGTGCGGTCGTGGACGCCGTCCTCCCCCGCCTCGCGCGCGGCGTCGGCAACCAGGCTCCCGACCACGCCGTCGCCCGCCGTCCGCGCGTTGATCTCCTCCACTCGCTCGGCCAACTCGTGCAGGTGGGTCACGTAGATGGCGCGCGCACCCAACAGGCGCAACCCTCGCACCGCGTCGATGGCCAGACCAAGGGCCTCCGCGGTGCTCGTGCCGGCGAGCACTTCGTTGAGCAGGATCAGGCTGTGCGGCGTGGCCCGCTGGAAGATCGCCGCTAGCCGCGCCGCCTCGTCGTCGAGTCGCCCTCGTCCGGGCGTCGCGCCCTCGGGAGCGGGGAAATGCGTGTAGATCGCGTCGACGGGGCTGAGCCGGGCGGCGCGGGCGGGCACGAGGAGGCCGGTCGGGCTGCGCCAGGCGGTGGGCCTGGAGACGCTGGCGACGCTCGTACTGGGAGGCGAGGTTGTGTTGGCCGTGCCGCATCTCCAGGTACAGTTGGCGTCGTTCGCGGAGCTGTGGGCGCGCAACCTCAGGGACCAACGGTACCTGGAGGATGGCGTCCCGCGGGCCGAAGACGAGGACGAGGAATAGGCCGATCGGCCCACGGTCGGACGTTGGAGCGCTACGCTTGCGGCGCCACCAGGAGGGGCAGGACGATGGGATACGACGATGGGACCTCGTGGGAGTACGCCGAAGTGACCGTGGAGCTCGCCAGCTGGTGGCGCCCCTGGTATTGCCGGTTTTGGTTGGACGTGGTGAGCCCCACCGAGGGCGCGTACAACGGTGGTGTCTCGGATACCATGGCCGCCCACGAGTTCGACGGTCGCGCGGCGCGGCGCTACCTGGAGGCGTTCGTCGCGGTGCTGGTGTCCGATGGCTGGGAGCCACAGCCCCAGCGCGGATCCGAATGGTACTCCTATCGTCTAGCGCACCGTGTAGCGTCCCAGGGACCGTTGCGGCTTGCCGCGCGGCGCGATGGGTCGTAGGAGGTGGCGATGATCGAGCTGGGGCGTCTCACGGCCACGCCGGCGGCGCTGGAGGCGATGGAGCGGGCGGGGATCGACCCGGCCGCGCTGCTCGCCCGGCACGCCATCGGGGATTGGGGCGACGTGTCCTGGCAAGGCTGGGATTTGAACAACTCGTGCCTGGTTGAGGGCACCGGCTCGCTCCTCTCGCTGTACCCCGTGGGCGAGGGCTACGTCTGGGTCTGGACCGAGTGGCGCCGGAAAAGGACGACGTTCCTCATGCCCGACGAATACTGAGGTCCCGTCTGAGAACGACGAAAGGCCCCCGGTATCTCCTGTGAGATACCGGGGGCCTTTCGTCGTGGTGGGGGGTGTGGTGACGCGTGCCCACTCGCATCAAGCTAAGAAATGAGCAGGGGCGCTTCTTTGGCATCATAAGGGTGTAGAAGACCTTAGGAGCAAAGGAGCGTCCCTATGACCACGGTA
>JAABUJ010007301.1_pt1 | contig 10376 bp, 8 predicted proteins | sample 5559131 | NCBI WGS metagenome assembly JAABUJ01 (sample SAMN10711875, study PRJNA513366) | rock metagenome | isolation source: Antarctica rocks | place: Antarctica: Victoria Land, Mt New Zealand nord | collected 2016-01-07 | reverse complement strand
ACGACGGTGAGCAAGCGCTCAGCGAAGCGGCTGCCCGCCGCGCTCTGCGTGCCGAAGCTGCGCCGTCGCCAGATCACCGCCCGGCGCAGGGCGCGCTCGGCCGCGTTGTTGGTGGGCTCCACGCCCTCCATGGTGACAAAGGTCCACAGGGCGGGGGCGAGCTTGAGAATGTTCTGGCAGGCGCGGCGCGTCTTGGCGTGCTCCAGGGCCGTTCCTTCCTCCAAGAGCGCGACAACCTGCGCCTGCACCGGCTCCATCTCCCGCACAAAGGCACTGCGGGCGAGGGTCCCCTCGCGCACTCGGCGCCAGAGTGCGAAGATCTGAGCACTCACGTCGAGCAGCGCCTGACCGACGCGCGCGGGCTCCCCGCCCCGCTCCACAAACGCGGCAAAGTCGCGCACCAGGTGCGCCCAACACAGTTGGCGGTGCGTGGGGTCGATCCAGGTGTAGCCGCCCCAGCGATCCGAGCCGACAATGCCGGCAAAGGTGGCGCCCAGCAGCGTCTGCGCACCGGCGCGGCCCCGGGTGGTCAACAGCACGAACACACTCACCAGGGGCGTCACGGCCGTCCACAGCCACCGCCGCTGGGTCCCCTCTCGCCAGCCCGTCTCATCCGCAGTGACCACGGCCTGCTGCTGGACGAACGCCTGCGCCTGAGCAACCGGGGCCGCCACGGCGGCGCTGACCTGCTGTTCCAACGCGGCCACGCTGCCCAGACTCACCTCCAGGTGAAAGAGCGTGTGCAGCAGTTCGGCCACGTCTCGTTGGCTGATGCCCAGCCGGCCAGCCAGATAGGCCACTGTCGCCTGGGTGCGCGGCCCGAAGCCGCTGCGGGGCATCTCCCCCGGCCAGGCTGCTGGCGTCGCCGCGCCGCCTGCTCCACAGGTCAACGTCTGCCGCCGATATTCGGTCACCTCCGGCGCCACCCGAGGCAGCTCGGCCACCTGATGCCGCGCGGGCGTGGGGTCATCCCCTACCAACGGCGTGCCGCACTGCCCGCACAGCGGGGGCGTGACCTCTATGAGATGATCCACCTGCTCCAGTGGCAGCAGAGACCGCCCGTGCCCCTCATGCCTGATCTGGCCGCCGACCTGCCCCCCTGTGGGGCGTCGTGTGCGGCGGGGCAGCGCACTCGGCGGGTCAGAGGAGGGTGGCCGAGACGAGGTCCGTGAGGTCTGCTGCACGCGCTCCTCCAGCGCGGCCAGCCGCTTCTCCAACTCCACGATCCGCTGAATCTGCTCCTGGACAAGCGCCTGCACCGTCACTGGCGTGGCCTTCCAGTCCGCGTCAGAGATCATGCGCGCTTTCCCCTGTTCCATCATGCCCTCTAGTATAGGCCACGCCGTCGCCCTCTGCCATTACTCATCACTGATGACTCTACACCTTTGCGCCCGGGACCAGGTGAACGGGTACCATGGTTGATGGCACGGACCTCACCCGCATCGACAGTGCGGCGTGGCGCCAGCGATTGGCTGGAGCCTTCCAGGACGACGCGCGATTTGAGGTAATCGCCCGGGAGACGGTGGGCGTGGGTGACTCCGCCACACTGGAGCGCCCCGGTGACGCTCCCGTGCTCACCGCGCTGGAGCGCGCCGGCGCTACTGATGTGCTGACCGCTCTGCCCCTGGGGCTGGACACACCGCTCGGCGTCGGCTGGGCAGGCGCCGTGGAGCTCTCGGGCGGGCAGTGGCAAAAGCTGGCCCTGGGCAGGGCGCGGATGCGCGCTCTGCCCCTGCTGCTGGTGCTCAACGAGCCCACCGCCGCGCTCGATCCCGGCGCTGAGCACGCCCTGTTCGAGCGCTTTGCCGGGGCGGCGCGGGAGGTGCGGGAGAACGGGGGCATCACCCTGCTGGTCAGTCACCGCTTCTCTACCGTGCGCATGGCCGACCTGATTGTGGTCCTTGATGGGCAGCGCATCCGTGAAGTCGGCACGCACGAGGGGCTGATGGCCCAGCAGGGGCTCTACGCCGACCTGTACACCCTGCAGGCGAGAGCCTATGCCGTCGCGGCGCCGGGCCACACCGGCGAGGGGCAGCCGTAACACGCCTCTTGACCCTCACACTGCGTCATACTGTATGCGTCACCAAGAGGAGGTAGACCATGCTCACGATCAAGTGGATGCCCACGGACGACTACTATCGGCGCGTGCTGGCCGCGCCCACGGCGGCCCGTCAGCAGCTCTACCTGGACCTATTTGTCCAACCGTGGCAGGCCATGATGGGCATGATGCGCCAGGCCGGCGGCCCGGAACAGCCAGATCCCCTGGAAGGGGCGCGGCGCTGGGCCTGGTTGCTACCCGACCAGGTGGAGGCCATAGCTGCCCTGCTGGCCAGGATGGCAGCCGCCGACGCGTGGAACATCGGCGCGGCGGCCCTCCACAGCGCAGCCGCGCGGTTTGCCGCGTACGCCGACCGCATCCCCTTCGATGAGGTGACCGGCTGGCTGGTGCTGGCCGACCCTGAGCGATCCAACCCGCTGGAGCGGGGCTACACGGGGGCTACAGATTGGCTCACGCCGCGCTTGATCGGCCAGTTCTGGGACGCTAACGACGACAACCTGGCGCGCCTGCCCGGCCTGCTGGCCCACGAGATGCACCATCTGATCCGGCGCAGCGCCTACCCCTGGGATATGCGGCGGACCACCGTGGCCGACTACATCGTGCTGGAAGGTACCGCCGAGTCGTTTGCCGCCGCGCTATTCGGCAATGGGGTGGTGGGCCACTACGTCACCGACCGGGGCGACGCCGAGCTGGCCACGGCCCGCCGGCTGATCGGCGCGGGGCTGCACGCGACGGGCTTCAACACATTGCGCGGCTACATCTTTGGCGACGCGCTGGCCGAGAGCAGCGGCTATGCGCCGCTAGGCGGCATGCCCACCTACGGCGGCTACGCGGTAGGCTACCACGTCGTCCAGGCGTTCATGCGGCGCAGCGGCCGGTCAATTGAGGAGGTCACCTTCCTGCCCGCCGACGAGATCGTGGCCGGTTCGGGCTACTTCGCCTGACCAACCGCACCAGCGCCTACACACTTCTTCAGACCCACCGAGCACGCGGCGATCCTGTACCCCAGGGTGGCACTGCGCATCATCTCGCCAAACGGCCCAACGTGGCCTGAACTCTCAGACTTCTCCGTAGAGACGGCGCCTTGTCTGGAGCCGTTCCCACTACCATACATACCTATATGTAACTATACTTAGTAGTAAATATGGCTATATATAGGTGTACATAGCAGTTTTGAGGAGGCCTGGGCATGGATGGTGGGGGTGATCTGTTCATTGATCGTGAGGTCGAACTGGCCGAACTGCGTAGCCTGGCCGAGCGGGGCAAGCCCACGCTGGCCCTGGTCTATGGGCGACGGCGGGTGGGCAAGACCTACCTGCTTGATCATGCCTGGCCGGACCGTCGGGTCTTCTATTTCGTGGCTGCCGACGCGACAGAGGAGCTCAACCGGGCCGAACTGATCCGAGAGCTAGGCAGGTGGTCCGGTCGGCAGCTAGATCTGAACGACTATCCAACGTGGCGGACCGTCTTCCGTCTGCTGGGTGATCTAGCCCGGGACCTGCCCCTGATCGCTGTCCTAGACGAGTTCCAGTACCTGATGGGCAAACCCGACGCCATTGCCTCCCAGTTGGTGGCCATCTTTGATCGGGAGCTGCGCGACCGATCGCTGCTCCTGATACTGAGCGGCTCATCGGTCAGCATGATGGAGGGGCTGCTCCACGGCAGCCAACCGCTATTTGGGCGCTCCGGCTGGAGCGCCAGGATCAACCCTTTCGACTATCGAGACGCTGCCCGAATGGTGCCCAATCGTCCAGTACGGGAGCAAGCCCTTGTCTACGGCATCTTCGGGGGAACGCCCCGCTATCTGGCGGCGATTGATCCAGGTGAGCCGCTATCCGCCGCCGTGATGCGTACATTTCTCTCCCCACGAGGGGAGGTCCACCTGCAGCTGGAACATCTAATCGAGCAGGAACAGGGCATCCGCAAGGCCTCCGACTACAACTCAGTCCTTGCGGCAATCGCCCATGGGCAGCATGAGATCGGGCAGATTGTGAACCGCTCCGGTGTGGAGGTAGCCAGTGTGCGCGTGGCGCTCAAGACGCTTGAGGAGTTGGGCTATGTGTGGCGCGAACGCAACTTCGATGCCTCTGGCCCGACGCCGTATCAGTACCGCATCGCCGAGAACGCCGTGGCCTTCTGGTTCCGCTTTGTGCAGGCCAATCGCAGCCAGCTGAGCACGGGAGCCACCCAAGAGGTATGGGATCACCATGTGGAACCCTACCTTGATGGCTATATGGGCAAGATCTTCGAGCGGATGTGTCGCGAGGCTTTTACCCGCTACCATGGCCGGTATAGTCTGGCCGCCGCGCATGATTGGGCCCGTTGGGAGGGCCAGGACCGCAACCGCCGGCCTATCGAGATAGATCTGGTGGTCCGGCTGGATGATCAGCGCCTGCTCACGGGCGAGATTAAATGGTCATCAAAGCCCCAGGGACCGGGGCTATACACCGACCTTGTCCGTGATCTGCAGGATCTAGGTCGATCAGGCCAGGGGTGGGCCAAGGACGCCCTGGCCGCCGACTGCTCCTCTGGTCACCTCTTTGTGTCGGCTGGCGGCTTTGCGCCTGAGATGGTCAACCTGATCACCTCCCGAGAGGACATTATTGGGTGGACGCTCGATGATCTCTATGGCCCCTGATGTTCGGGGGGCAGGCCAGTTCACCACGCTCGGGAGCTCCAGGTTGGAGAGTGTGATGGCCTCGAAAAACTGATCACTATCCAAAATATCAGGCAGATCAGCATAGTTGATCATCAGCGTGGCGCACACGGCGATACCGTTATGCGACGCCGGGCTATCCTCGTGCGTGAGGGCAAGTTGCAGCTCATCTATCAGTAGCCTCAGGTTTGGGTACGCGCAGGGCAACGGGGGCCACGCCGCATGAATGACAACGTGGCTCCCCGGCCTCATCATGAGGGACGGCGGTCAGGGCGTGGCGTGCCCGGGGAGGCAGGTTGGGCAGGGCGGGTTGATCGTGCTGTACATGGTCTGGAGGCGCCAGGCGCGGTAGGCGAGCGCGGGCGCGAATTGGCTGACGTAGACCTTGGTCCCGTCCCGCTGCACTTCGATGGCCTGACCGAAGATGGTGGGCGGCGCGCCCTGGTCACCCGAGTCGAAGTTGAAGTTGCCGTTAGCCAGGCGCTGGGCGGAGCCCACGGCCTGCGAGTAGTTGCCCAGATCCACATTGAGGGTCTGGGTGACCACCCTGGCCGCCTCGTCGAGCACAAGTTCCTGGCCCCTGCTGTTGCACGTGCCCGGCGCGGCGGCGGCGCAGCGTGTATTGCCGTTGTCGAAGAGGATCATCGTGGTCCCCTGCACAAAGGTGGCGTTGTGCTGGTGGGAGAACCAGGGGTAGGGTTCCGTGGAGGTGACCGGGACCAGCGTGAAGTCGCCGCCCTTGCCCAGGCGCCAGAGCACCTGGCCGGCGCCTATCCCGTTGGCGTAGTTGAGCTTGATCACCCAATCCTGACTGCGTAGCGACACCACCAGATCGCCGTCCCTGGCCGACCAGGTGAGGGCATTGGCGTGCAGCCAATCTATCGTGGTCGGCCCGCTGGACACGGGACACAGAAACCCGCCCGCCGGAAAGGCGCCGCAGGTGTCGCCGAGGGTGGGGCCGCGGTAGGGGTTGAGGTGCTCGAAGGCGTCCCACGCCCAGACCACCCGCAGGTTCTGATCAAGCACCAGCACCGCATCGCCCAGCATGGGCGTGGTGGTAATTACCCGCGTGGTGAACGCCAACACCGCCAGATCACCGTTGGGCAGGGGCAGGGCGTCGTGGTGGAAGCCATAGATGGGGCGATGGCCCAGCAGGGCCAACTGGTCGTTGACCGCCCCGATGTTCGTCTCCCACAGCGGGATGCCCCCCAGATCAATCGAGCGCAGCACGTTAAGACCGCCCGTGCGGGGGGCCTGCCCATCGTTGCCGGCCAGGTATTGCGTCCCCGCATCAACCCGCAGGCTCCACACCTGCGTCAGGTCCGGCTCGCTGGCATACCAGACCACCTGCCCCGCCAGGTTGGTGACCACCGGGTTGGCCTGGGTGGCGCTGCTCGGGTTCGCCGTGAACTGGTAGTCCACCAGCGGGGCGCTGGGATCGCTCTGGGCCGCCGGGGACACAGGTACCGTGATCGTGGGGAAGGTCACGGATGTCGGCAGGCCGCCGGTCTGGAAGGTCTGCATCGGCGACACGACCACGACCGCGCGGGTGTTGAACACCACGTGGCGCAGCTGATAGGTTGTGCTGGGCAGCAAGCCCGCCACATAAAAGGCCTGGGTGAGCGGTGGGCTGCAGGCCAGCGTGTTGGTCGGCGTCCACACCGTCGTGCCTAGGGCACGGAACTGCACCACCACGGCGTCGCCTGCGGGACACGACGGCGCCCGGTACTGGGCCACCAGGGGGTTGAGCGTGGCGCTGAGCGAGGCCATCGTGGTCACCGGCGTGGTCACACTGTAGCTGACAGCGACCTGCACTGTGGGGTTGTACCCATACCCCAGGGCCCCCGGCACCGCGCTGACCTCCTTGGCCTGTGCGGTGACTACATAGGAGCCTTCCACGGGCGGCATCCACCGAAAGCTGGCGGTGGGGCTGAAGTCCCGCACCACGCGGGCTGGCAGGGCGCTGTAGGCCACACTGAACTGGTAGACCAGGGGGCGCGGATCGTTCGACGTGGCCGTCCAGGTGATCGGCGTGCCGGCCGCCACGCCCGATGGCTGGCTGGGGGTCAGGGTGAGCGTCACCCCGTCTGGGACTGCCGCGCGAGCCGAATGAGCGGCCCAGTGGGGCCAGCGCGAGGGTTAGTATAGCCAGCACGAGCACACGGCGCACGCGCGAGCCTGTCGTCACCGATGGTGTCGGATTCATGGTCCTACTCCTCATCCACTACTCTACTACGGGCTGGTGATCATCTCCCCATGGAGGCCACACTGCCCCTGAATCCCTGGAACCTTCCCGCCCGGCATGGAGATGGGGGCATCCCCTCTGCTTCGAACTGGTGGCCTGGAGAGTCGGCCCCGCGCCTCAAGCGGGGCACCCAAAACCCGCGACGGCGCCGGCGTATGCGCGCGGCTCCATCCCTCATTCTGCCGGCTGTCGAGACAGCCTTGTAGGACAACATTCTACCCTCTGGCGGGCCCGGCGCCTAGCCCCGGGGGCCATTTTACCCGGCCGGGCTCCTTGGGCTGGCCCCTGCTGCCCCGGGTCGCGGCGGAGCACACCAAGCAGGGAGGCGGGGACGGCGTCCTTGACAGAGTGGTAGCCCGCTGCATACAATCTGTATAGGGAGTGGTCATCGTCGGTAGCGACGCAAGGAGGCTCGGATGAGCAGGGTAGCGCACTGTTGTCTTCCCCCCACGGAGCGCCTGAAACGGCGGCGTCGGAGTGGTGGAACAGGCTGCGCCCTGCGGCGCCAGCAGCCCACCACCCCGTTAGGCCACCATCCATGCGGCGCCCCGTGCATGCCCACAGCGGCATGCACTTTTTTGTTTCTGGGCCGGTTACGCGCCCCCGTAGCGGCGCATGTTGGCCCAGTGTGGTGAGTAAGAGGGTAGGGGACGAGAGGCTTGTAGAAAGCTGATGTAGGAGGTTCAAAGCGGTGGGACGTGTCTTGGTGCTCAACGCATCGTATGAACCGTTGAGCTTTATCTCAATCCAACGGGCAGTTGTGCTGCTGCTGCGCGAGAAGGCCGAGGTGTTGGAGAAGGACCTCAGCCAGCGCCTGCGCGCCGAGCATGTGTCGGTGGCCGTGCCCCTGGTCATCCGGCTGGTCACCTATGTGCGCATCCCCCACCGCATGGCTATCCCGCTGACCCGCAAGACGTTGCTCAACCGCGACAACCATACCTGCCAGTATTGCAACGACACCGATGGCCCGCTGACCATTGATCACCTGATCCCGCGCTCCCGTGGCGGCCAGACCTCCTGGGAGAACTGCGCTATTGCCTGCACCCGCTGCAACCATCGCAAGGGCAACCGCACCCCCGAGGAGGCCAATATGCCCCTGCGCCAGAAGGCGGTCAAACCGACCTACCTGGCCGTGGCCCTGCTCGGTGAGGCCCGCCAGAAAGAGGTGTGGCAGCGTTATGTCTATTAAAGGGCTGGGCTGGCCAGCGTAGCCCTGGCCGTAGCACTGGGGCTGGTAGCAGGGGCGGCGACGGGGCCGCCCACACGGGGACACCCCTACATGGGCACGGAAGAAGGAGGGCGGCGGGTTAGCCGGCCAGGTGGGCCATCAGCGGGGGGATCTCGGCCAGCACCTCGCGGGCTAGGAAGCCCAGTGTGCCCATGCGGCGGGCCAGCGCGGCCCCGGCCTGACCGTGCAGGTAGACGCCCCAGGCCGTAGCCTGAGCGGGACTGGCCCCCCGGGCGAGCAGGCCGACGATCACGCCGGCCAGGGTATCGCCTGAGCCGGAGGTGGCCAGGCCTACCGTGCCTTCGGTGTGACAATAGATGGCCCCGTCGGGCGCGGCGATGTAGGTGTTGGCCCCTTTGAGGGCGACCACGGCGCGCCACTGGGCCGCCGCGTGGCGGGCGGTAGCCAGTGGATCACGCTTGACCTCCTCCTTGCTGATGCCCAACATGCTAGCCATCTCGCCGGCGTGGGGGGTGAGCACCACCTTGCCCTCCAGCCGATGCAGCAGCGTGGGGTCGGCGGAGACGCCGGCCAGCGCCCCCGCGTCCAGCACAAGGGGGGTCGCCTCAATGGCCGGCAACAGCGCCCTGAGCAGCGCGGTCGCCCCATCCTGGTCGAGCATACCCGGCCCGATCAGCGCGGCGCTGACCTTGTTGGCCCGCCCGGCGATCTCCTGGGCCGCCGAGGGGTCAATGTCACCCGATAACCCTTCGGGCAACCCGGCCACCAGCGCTTCGGGCACGGCCACAGCCACGGCCTGGGCGATGGAGCGGCAGGTGGCCATGCTCAGCTTGCCCGCCCCGGCGCGCAGCGCGGCGATGCCGGCCAGGATAATCGCCCCGGGAACCTGCGTGGCCCCGCCGACGACCAGGACGCTGCCGCGCCCGTCCTTGTCTCCCTCCTGGTCGGGCTGGGGCAGCGGCCAGCCGCGCAACATCACGGCGGTGACGGCGGTGGGCGCCGAGCCCTCCGACCCCGCTAGGCTAGCCTGGCTATTTAATGGCGACATGGGCATCAGGTGTCCTTGTGACCTCCTCACCGGCTTCTTCAAGGGGCGCGACAAAGTTGTACAGCTGCAAGGCTAGCTTGCCGTGCTTGCCCAGGGTAGGATCGAACCGGTAGGAGGTGACCGAGCAGTTAGCCACCTCCTCAGCGCGGTCAATAGCCAGGATCTCCTCTTCGGTCATCCGTTCGAGCAGGTAGCGCAGGCACAGCACCACCACCGAGTGGCAGACCAGCAGCACGCGCTCCCGCCGGTAGTCGCGGGTGATCATGTCAATCGAGGAGCGCAGGCGCAGGATTACATCGCACCAGCTCTCGCCCCCGGGTGGCCGGTGGTAGAACTTTCCCAGTAGGCGGCGGATCTCGGCCTGCTCGGGGTGCTGCTGCTCGATGCCGTAGCGGGTCAGGCGGTCCAGGATGCCAAACTCTTTCTCGCGCAGCCGCTCGTCCACCACATGGGTAACCTCCTGAGGGCCGCCGCCCGCCTGCTGGATCAGGTTGGCGGTGCGGCGGGCGCGCTGGTAGGGCGAGGTGAGCGCCACGGTGGGCCGCTCCTGGGCGGGCAGTGCAGCGAACCAGCGGCCCAACGCCGCCGCCTGGCGTTCACCCAGCGCGGAGAGGGGCACATCCACATCACGCAGCGGGATGTCAATGGTAGGCAGATGCGCGGCCAGCGCCGCGTCACGCGCCACGTTACCCGCGCTCTCGCCGTGGCGCACGATCCACAGCGTGTCTGGCCACTTCTGCTCCTCACTCACGCATTGGACTCCTCACCTCAACGTTTCGCCAGGCCCAGCGGCAACCCAGGGCGCGGGGGAGGCCCCAATTGTACTGGGCTCCGCTCTCTGGTCAGTCCCATGTGGGGCAGTGCCAGAGGTAGCAAGGAGCATACCAGGCGCATACCGTACAATGGCAGCGGACACCATGCGGGCCACATCGCTAGAGTTCTACCACGTCTCCGGCGGAGTTCTAGCCGCATTGTCTCCGGCGGAGTTTTACCCGTGTGGTCCGGCCGCCCCCCATGCGCCGACCAGGTCACCAGAGCCAGTTTCTGTAGGATTAGGGAACTTCAAAATAATAAGGAGCCCGACGGGGCAGGGATATCCACGAACCACTTGGGCAAGTCGGGACGGCGCTCCACCTGCGCTTCAACAGCGGCCATGGCATCCTTGGCCACGCGCACACC
>JAABUJ010007298.1_pt1 | contig 10378 bp, 12 predicted proteins | sample 5559131 | NCBI WGS metagenome assembly JAABUJ01 (sample SAMN10711875, study PRJNA513366) | rock metagenome | isolation source: Antarctica rocks | place: Antarctica: Victoria Land, Mt New Zealand nord | collected 2016-01-07 | reverse complement strand
ATTTGAGGAGATGGGCGCACCTGACGGTGTGGGAACGGTGACCGGTGTCGTCGTGGTCGTAGCAGGACTGGTTGTCTTCGTGGGCGCCACGGGCGTCATGGTTGGTGCACCAGCCGTGGCGGGGACGGTTGTTTTCGTGGGCGCTACGGGCGTCATGGTTGATATACGAGCCGTTGCCGTCGGCGCCACAGGTGTCATGGTTGATATACGAGCCGTTGCCGTCGGCGCTACGGGCGTCATGGTTGATATACGAGCCGTTGCCGTCGGCGCCACGGGCGTCATGGTTGATACACTGGACGTGGGCGTCGGCGTCACAGTAGGGCTTGGTGCTGCCTGGCTCAAGCCGATGGCATCGCCAAAGGGAAGAACGAGAAGAAGCAACGCGAGACACACAACAACCGTCTTTCTCGCCTGCATTTTGGTGAGACCTCGTTGTCGTAGACTGCCCATCGAGATTAACCCCTTTCAGTACCTACATGAAAAATGAGATGAGACCGACATACGTGCTGCGCGGCACGTATGATCCCGGACACCTAAGAGGCAAGAGTCATGCCCTCCTTGACTGCAGGAGGATGTTTCTCCCGATGACGCACTGACATCACCACCGACGGGATCGTACGGTGAGGTAGTCCTCCCAGACGCTGGGGATAATTCGGTGACCTCCGGGCTCTCGATCCTGTAGCCTGATCACGAGGCGGGGAGTGGAGAGAGGAGACGAATGACGTGCCTACAGGTGTGGCTGCTGGCCCTGATCGTGGCCGCGCTCTTCTTGCTCATTAGTGCACGTCGGTGCTGGCGGCGCGTGGGGCAAGGCCGACTACGGCTGTGTGCCCCGTCAGTGTCGGCACTGGCGGCCACGCACGCCCGACGATTGCGCCCACTGCCGTCAGGCAGCCGACCTCTCTCCGCGCGCATCGCAGACGCCAGGCGTCCGTCCGTGGCGGGAGGGCACGCGCCGGCGTGGTGCTCCCCGGCGCATCCCCACCGAGAGGTACGCCTGCCGGACGCCGGAGTGCCCGTACGTCGGCATCACCGACAGTCAGGTCCATGCGCTGGTCGCCGATGGCCATCACGGGCGCACCGACCGCATCCAGGATTTCGTGTGCCAGGCCTGTGGCCACCGCGTGAGCGCACGCTGGGGCACGGCTCTGTCCAAGCTCAAGACACCGCCCGCGCGGATCGGAGAGGTGCTCAGCGCCCTGTTTGCCCTACATGGGGGCCATGCACCGCGTACGGCGACGTATGCGTTGATCATCGGCGTCGACATTGGTCCAAAGCTGACACCCTTTGGCTCCCTCGCCACACTTCTGTGGCTCCGTATCCTGGCCCAGCACGGCATTCATATCTCGTGGGGACGCTATGTGCGCGAAAACTGGTGGGTCACGCTCATAACCGTCAGTGCGGCGCTCGGCGTTCTTGGAGCCATGTAGTCGCTCGTGGGGCGCTGCCACTGCTCTGCGTGCCGATAGGCGCACGGCATAGATTCTGCGAGACACAGCAGTGTGTACCGCGGGCACACGATCCTGCCGGCGGACAGAGGGGACACGTAGCGCATGGCGGGACCGACTCTTCTCGCCCTGGGGGCGGTGTTCGTGGGCGGCGGCGTGGGCGCCTGCTGTCGCTACGGGATCAGCCGGATGGTGGCGCGCCGCTATGGGGGACCCTTTCCTCTGGCCACCTGTGGCATCAACACCACGGGCAGTGTCCTCCTGGGCCTCGCCCTGGGAGCACCACTCCTGCGTTCCGGGAGCGACCTGGGGCTGCTGCTGCTGGGCACGGGCGTGCTGGGGGGCTACACCACGTTTAGCACAGCGGCACTGGAGACCGTGCTGCTGGCCCGCGACGGCAGCACGCGGCAGGCCCTGGTGGCCTGGCTGGGCGGCACAATGGTTGGTCTGGGCGGCGCGGCGCTGGGCCTGGGTCTGGCCGCACTCGTGTGGCCGGGCGGGAGCCCTGCATGAACGACCGGCGGGCTGTCCTCCTGCGCACGCTGCTCGTCTTCGTCGGCGGCGGGGGCGGGGCCAGCCTGCGTTACCTCGTGGGCCTTGCGGTGCCCACCACGTGGGCCGCCCCTCTGCCCCTGGCCATCTTGGTGATCAATCTGCTGGGCAGTGGGGGCCTGGGCAGCGTGTTCGTGCTGGCCGATGAGGCGCACATCCTGGGGTCCCGCACCCGCCTTGCGGTGGCCGTGGGAGTGCTGGGCGGCTTCACAACCTGGAGCACGTTCATGACCGGATCGGTCCTGCTCGTCCAGGCTGGACACCCGCTCGTCGCGGGGCTCTATCTCGTGGTAGCACTGGTTGGCGGCCCCCTGGCCGTGGTTGGCGGCAGCACGGCCACCCGTCTGGTGCTCACGGGGCGACGGCGTGGCCTGACCCATCTCCCCCTGCCCACGGAGATGGCGACCATTGAATCGGTGTGCGCAAGTGTAGTATCAGTATACTGAGCGTATATGTCAGCTGCGCGCTCGTGGCCACGAGCGTGACCGGCAGAGGTCTCGACACATACGGGAGTGTGACGGTGGTGAGCCGCTCGCACACTGCGGATGTGGCGTAAGGGGATGCCCTGTAAGATCGAGCCTGCATCCGCCTTCTCTAAGCAGCATGAATGCGTCCTCCCCCTTGTGGCCCAGAATGTGTATCCGATAATGAGAGGGGCGGGATGGCGGCGCCTGAGCATCGATGACCCAAGGTGACCTGTGAGAGGACGGGGAGCATGGCAAAACCTGAGCAGGAATTCCACCGACCGGCGGGCGTGTGGACCCCCGGAGGTGGGGTCGTGGGCGGTATCTGGACGCACACCTTGGCGGATGACCCAGCGGCGGGCGCGGTGATGCTCAAGTCCTTCAGGGGGATCCCAGCCAGGCTGGCCCAGCGGTCCCGCCACAGCCGCACTGCTTTGCGCGAGAGGCCCACTCGCGCGCTGATCTCCACCGTGCTCACGCCTGCACTGGCCAACAGGATGATCTGGGCCCGCAGGGCCACCTGCTGGGCGGTGCCGTGGGCGCGCACCAGCCGCTCCACCTCCACGCGCTCCTCGGGCGTCACGTCCACTGTCGTCGGCTTCGGCCCCGCCATCGGTCCCTCCTCTGCGCTACTGGGCGTCTCCTCTCCTCCCTCTAGTCTACCACCTACCGCCACCCTACTTCAGCCCGCCTGTACTAGTTCGGTAGTGGTTGCGGCACTTCGACCTCTGCAGCTGGAAGCGTCAGGTTTCAGACCGCACAGGCGCGGCAGGCGGCAGTGGCCGGGGGGAGACCAGTGGCCGGGGTGGTTAGGCCGCCTGGAGCAGCGCGCACACCTCTCCCCAGCGCTCCTGAAAGAGGCCGCGTTGCTCGGCCAGGGAGACTGCCTCGTTGAAGCGGGTGCGCGGGCGGAAGTGGTCACGGAGTTCGTCATGGGCCGTACAGAACCGGGCGGCGGAGTCAAAAGCGCCAAGTCGCCGCGGCTTCCCCTCCCCTCTTCACATTATGTCGCCCTCTCTTCAAAACTAGTATTTTGAAGAGGGGTGTGGTAGACTGGGAAGGGCAGCAGTGACGATCAGGATGTTGGTCGTTAGGTGACATAATGTGTGGGCGGGCTGCGGAGAAAGGTGATGGGGAGGGGGCGTATGGAGTCCACGGCTCTTGTTCCTTATATAGGCGTGGGCGTCGAGCGGGCCACCGCCTGGGCGCAGCTGCCCGATGACGAGCGCAAGCGGCGGGCCATGGCGGCGGCCCGGGATCATGACGCCGAGACGCTATGGGCGCTCACCGAGGACGTGTTGCGTCTGCAGGGGCTCAAGGGCGGCAAGGTCCGGCTGAGCACCCTGGCCACCTATCGCACCAAGATCATGCCCCCCTCCCCAGCGACCACCAAGCGTGGTCAGCATCAGCGGGACCGCGCCCTGCCCTTGCTGGTGGCCTGGGCGCGGGAGAACCTGCTCCGTCCGAGCCGCCACGCGGGAGCCACCTGGGTCCGCCAGCTCGAAGCGCGGGGCTGCGCCACCGCCACCGTGCGCATCTACATCGCCGCCGCCAAAGCGCTCTATGCCGCGCTGCGCCTCGCCGGGGCCACCGAGGTGGATCCCTTCCGCGACGTGCATCCCGCCGTCGACCCCACACCGCGCCACGAGAAGCGTGGCCCCTATGACATGACCGGCGACGCAGGCGGCGATGAGATCACCACGCTCTTGGCGGCGGCGGAGGACCCCGCGCTGCGCCTCGTGGTCTTGCTCGGCGCACAGGCCGGCCTGCGCGTCTCTGAAATGATCGCGCTACGCTGGGCGGACATCGGGGCGCGCAGCCTGACCGTCGTCTCCGGCAAAGGCGGCAAGCGGCGCAGCGTAGCCCTCTCGGGCACCCTGCGCATGGCGCTCGGCGAGGAACACAAACGCCAGCCACAGGGGTACCTGCACTTGACGGAGGGCGTGATGGCGCCGGGCCATGTCCTGCCGTGGGATACCAGAGGCAAAATCGAGTACCGGCTGGAGCAGCTGTGTGACCGGGCGGGCGTGCCCTATCGGGGCCGCGCCGTCCATGGTATGCGTCACAGCTTTGCCACCTGGCTCACCGGCCAGACCGACCTGCAAACAACGCAGCACATGCTCGGCCATAGCAGCATCACCACGACTCAGATCTATGCCCATTGGAGCGACAGGAAGGGCCGCACGGCCATTGAGGGGCTATGAGCACGGGAGGCGTCGCACGCCAAGCGGGCAAACGGCCTTCTTCGTGGCAGGAACTTTCTCCCCCAGCGGGCCACAGTAGGACGTCAGGCGTCGCCAGGCCATAGGCCGATCTAGGCGCGCGGCCGCCTACCAGGGGACAACGGGAGGACCTGGGGTGGGCTGGGTTCATCGGGGCCGGCGTCGCCACGCCGCTGCACCGCCACGATCCCGGCCTGGCGGCCACGGATCATATGACGGCGTATCTGATCCTCCAGCACCTCGCTCGCGGCCAGCCAGTCGCGGATCAGGTGGGCCAGGTCATCGGAGGGGCAGTATGCATGGAGGAGCCGCATCTGCCGTGCCGCCCGGACCACGTCCTCCCGGGTATGGGCGGTCTGATCGTCATACGAGGCGCGCGCGAGTACGGGCGGCTCCGCGGCTGCCCACGCGGGAATTGCCAGGAACCAGGGAGACGCGTCCTCGTCCGGGTCCACAGTACTGGCCATAGGTTCTCCTTTCCCCTGCCGGGCACATCGCGCCGGGCACGTCCCGCCGCCCTTCATGGCTCCTCCGCCCAATGTAGCATGCCTCTTCAACCGCGCAGCTCAGAGGCGCGCAGGGTACGGCCCAGTGTTACGGACGCTGTCACCAGCCGCAATGGGGCGCTGTGCTGCGAGTGCCCAGAAGTGCCAGAGGAGGCACTTCGCGTGATAGCGCCAGCCTAAGCGTGCCTGCGGCCACGCATAAGTCTCTGTCCACGGGGATGTCTCAGCTCCTCCACAGGGGCGCAGTGCTTTCTCCTCAACGCGATGCGGCACTCATCAGCCGCTATAATGGGGACCGTCGGGCACACGTCAGGCTGCGCGACGGCGACACTGACGCGCCAGCTGAAGCGAACGATGGCCGTAGACAGACACAGAGGGAAGGACAGAGGACCCATGAGCACGTATGTGCTCATCCACGGCGGGTGGCATGGCGCATGGTGCTGGGACAAGGTCGCTCCCTTGTTGCGGCAGGCAGGACATCGCGTGATTGCTCCCGATCTTCCCGGCCATGGCTACGATACGACCCCTGTGGCCGCCCGCCCGTATGAGCAGTATGTGCCCTGCGTCTGCGCGATCCTGGATGCCCAGACTGAGCCCGTCATCCTTCTGGGCCATAGCTCAGGCGGTGCCGTGATCACGGCCGCTGCGCACCAGCGCCCCGCCCGCGTCGGGGTGCTCGTCTACCTCGCGGCCTTCCTGCTCCCGCACGGGATCACGCCGCCTGAGCTGATGCGCACGGACGCCGAGTCGCTCCTGCTCTCAGCACTCATCGTCGACCAAGACCGACAGACAGTGACGGTGGCGCCCGAGCGGGCGACGCAGGTCTTCTACGCCGACTGTACAGACGCCGATGCCGCCTGGGCCACGAGCTTACTCGTGCCCGAGCCGCTGATCCCGCGGGGGAGTGCCGCAGCGCCGACCCCCACGGTGATCTCCGCGCCTGTCCCGCGGGTCTATATCGAGACACTCCATGACAAAGCTCTGGGACCCACAACTCAGCGGAGCATGTACACAGCGTTGCCCTGTCAGAAGGTGTATACGCTCCCGACGAGCCACTCGCCCTTTCTCTCAGCGCCTGAGCACCTCGTCGCGTGCCTGTTGGACATCGACGCTGTGTTCAGCGTCGATGGGTCGCCACGTTGATGTCTGGCTGCCTCGACCTGGCACGTCGCCACAGGTTCAGGCTCGCTACAGATTGCGGTTCCGTAACACTGGGCGGGTACGTGAGTGGGCAGGATGGTGGCACGAAGCGCGCGGCCGGGAGAGGACTCTGGACGGTGGACAACAGTGTAACGCGAACGTGCGTCTTCAACGACGCTACCAGATGACGCACGTTCGCGTTACCTCCTCAAATGGTGCGGGCATGATGCACGTTCGCGTTACATGCGCAGTGACCGGGAGGGAGCCATGACACCTGCTGAGAAGGTTGCTCAGCTCCTCGCCCTCGCCCGTTCTACTCCGTTCGCGTCGGAACGGGAGACAGCTGTGGGTCTGGCTCGCACGCTCTTCAACAAGTACCGGCTGACTGACGAGCGTCTCCGGTGGGACCTACTGCGCGCTCTAGGCCTGGAGGCTGGGCCAGAACCCGCGCGCCCTCAGGCGTCGTCGTCAGCCGGGACAGCGGACGGAGAAGACTGGGCGGCGGGGCGGGCGTGGATGGCTGAGGAACAAGCGGAGCAGGAGCGCTGCACCCGTGCCTGGACGACGCGCGCTCAGCGGCGCCAGCGCCCCAGTCCTGCCAGGTCGCGGCCCCGCGCGCGCGCCACGAAGACGGGGACGCAGCGCCGGCGATGGGGAGCATCAGGACGGGCGGGGCGGCAGTCCAAGCGGGTGCGCGTCCAGGGCCATGCCTCGGCGCGGACCGTCTGGGGTGTGCCCAGCTACACCCGAGAGATCACCACCCGGCCGATTAGGTTCATCTGCGCGTGGTGCCAGGACACGGTCACCCAGCAGCGCTTCCCTGGTCCGCTGCCGGCGTACTGCTCAGAGGACTGCCAGAAAGAGGCCCAGCGCGCGCAGACCCGGGAGCGCGTACGCCGCTATCGGGAGCGACAGCGGTGACTGGATATAGGGGCAGATCTGGCGGAGAGAGGCCCGACCTCTCCCCTGGGGTTGTGGCGCGGTCTCTATATAAGGAAATAGGCGCAGATCGTCAGGGGACAGAGCGGTAATGCTTCGCTATGTGCAGCCAATCACCGCCCCCAGCGGGCGGGACAGAGGGGCACCACCTAGCAGCCGTCTGTCCTACTCGGGCACCTCCTCTCCCCCATCTTCCTCCTGGCCGTAGAGGGCGCGGTAGAAGCGCGCCGCCAACTCGTGCTCCAGCGCCTGGACATCGGCCGTCGTGCCCACGCAGTAGCGGTACAGGCCCTCGGGAGAGAGGCCGATCACGTCCTCGTCGGCCAGAGCGGTGGCCCCCGGCACCACCGGGATCGGCACGACCACCTGGCCACCCTCCGCGCGTGATGGGGCGGCCCGGCCACCGGGCACGCCCTCGACCCTCCACGCGCCGGTCGCCGAGACGATCAGGTAGGCCGCCATGCCCTGCCGCGCGTGCCAGATCGCCTGACCCAGCACCGTGGGCAGCGCCGTGTCACGCAGCGCCTCGAAGGGGCGGCTCAAGCACTGGTCCTCCCGTGGCGCGGCCCGGTGCGCCCGTGGGGTGGGCCAGGTGCGCAGCAGCCGTCGGCGATAGGCCTCCAGCTCCCCGGCCAGGGCATCCAGTTGGTCTCCACACGCCTGACACACCCCCACATGGCTCCCCGCCGCGTACCGGACATAGCTCTCCAGGTGCGGATCAATCAGGCGCAACTCGCTGAGCGGCACCCCCTCCAGGTCCTCGGGGGCGACCTGCTGCTCACAGCGGGGACAGGTCGCGGCGCCCGCCGACCGCAGGATCGTCAGCATGGGGCGCTCCTCTCCTCATCTCCAGCCGCCGGGGGAGCCACCTTGGCCTTGGGGGGCCGGCCCCGGCGGGGTGGGGCCTGGTAGTCCGCCGGCAATGGCTTGGGCGCAGGGCCACGGCCCCCACCCCGCGTGCCCCGCTGGCGCAGGCAGGCGTCCAGCTTGCGCCGGGTGGTCACCTTGCCTTTTGCCCCCCATGGTTGCGTCTCCAGGTACCCCGCACGTAGCCACGCCTTGAGCGTCGGGTAGGCCACCCCGGCGATCACGGCGGCCTCATGCAGCGGGATCGGCGCGTCCCAGTCAATCGGTCGCGCCTTGCTCTCCGTGTCGTCTGCCATCACGTCCTCTCCTTCTTCATCATCCTCGATCATCAGGCGCGCGGGGCAGGAAGAGGGCGGCGCCATGACCCACCCTCTTCCCCCTTGTCGCTGGCCGCCTGTGTGGCCGGCTTCCCGCTCCTCTAGTACTCGGAGGGGAGCAGCAGAGTTGTAGCGTCGCGGTCCCCCTCCTCATCATCGCCGTTGGTGATCACCCACACCGTCACCTCATCGCTGAGCCGATACACGCTGAAGAGGCGCGCCCCACTCACCAGCGCCTGCTCGTTGAGGCCCCGGTCCTCCGGATCGAGTTCGCCCCAATCCCCGGCCGCGTGGCGGGCTACCAGCGTGCCCACGGCCACCCCAGCCTCCTCCAGCGCCTCCAATGCCCCCGGCGTCGCCACTACCTGCCCCAGCGGGAACAGCCGCCCCGTCGTCTCTGTCGTCATCATTTTCTCCCTTCACTGGGGGAGGGGCAGCAGCGCTGCTGCCCCTCCCCTGCTGCGCACTGCTAGGCGATGCTGAACCCGTTACCCGAGGCGTACACATACCCGTAGGAGTAGGTGCGGCCTACCCCCCGGTACTGCGCGGCCAGCGTGATCAGCGCGAAAGCGTGGATGCAGCACCCTCTCTGGGTGCGCCGGAACCCCTCGCGGCCACTGCGACAGGTGCAGCTGATCTGTGCCTCCGGCCCAATCGTGACCAGCACGTGGACCTTGGGAGAGCGGGTGTTCTGCACCACCTCGTAGAGCCCCGCTTCCTTGTCCAGGATGCGGTAGCTCCACAGGCAGGGCTGGTAGAATGACGACCGGCATGCTAACATAGGTCCGAGACCGTGCGACCCGCTCCCCGCAAGGGAGCCATGGTGGCAACTTACCATGGCCAACTTGGCAGACGACGCTGGGTGCAATCCCCAGCCCTTAGGTGAAGAAGGAAATGCCTCTCCACACGGTAGCGACTGGTCCTCAATCCGTGAAGCTGGAGATGTCGGATATATCCCGCAGTTCCCGCGGGCATAAACCGGTGCAGGCGACTACGGGCAGCGCAAGCGAACACACGCGAACACCCATCGTTAAGACCAAACGAGCCTCCTCGCAAGGGGAAAAGGGAACCTGGCTCGGTCCAAAAGGACACGGATAGGAGCCGACGGCGGGTCTCCCGATCGGCCTTCACCTCCGTAAAACCCGGTGGAGAGTGTGGTCCTACGGTCGCGCCAAACGTCTGCCAGGAACGGGATAACCCCCTCGGCCTCTCCGGTGTCGGTCGATCACGCGGAGCAGGTGCCAACCGCATGGCCGAGGACGGGTGGGATTGTCTCAGAAGCAAAGGCCGCAGGGAAAGCCTGCGGATACGCTGACGGAGACACGGTTCTCTGGACGATAGGGAGGCAAGTCGGAGTGCAGAGGTTATGAACGCGGCAGCAGTGCCAGCGTATGACTGGAAGGATCTCGACTGGCGAGCAATCGAACGTCGGGTCTTCAAGCTCCAAAAGCGTATCTATCAAGCCTCACGCCGTGGCCATGTCAAGACAGTCCACAAGCTTCAGAGACTTCTGATGAGGTCCTGGTCGGCCAAATGTCTTGCTGTACGCAAGGTGACGCAGGATAATCGGGGCAAGAAAACGGCAGGTGTGGATGGGCTGAAAAGCCTCTCTCCCGCCGGTCGTCTCCGTCTCGTCGCGATCCTGAACATCACAACCAAACCGCAGCCCACCCGCCGCGTGTGGATACCCAAACCACGCGCTCCAACGGAAAGGCGCGCGCTTGGCATTCCCGTCCTGCATGATCGCGCTAGTCAAGCTCTGGTGAAACTTGCACTCGAACCAGAATGGGAGTGGCACTTCGAGCCCAACAGCTATGGCTTCCGGCCAGGACGAGCGGCCCACGATGCACGAGAAGCGCTTCTCCACGCTGTCTGCTACAAGGCCAAGTATGTCCTTGACGCGGATATCGCGAAATGCTTCGA
>JAABUJ010007297.1_pt1 | contig 10378 bp, 9 predicted proteins | sample 5559131 | NCBI WGS metagenome assembly JAABUJ01 (sample SAMN10711875, study PRJNA513366) | rock metagenome | isolation source: Antarctica rocks | place: Antarctica: Victoria Land, Mt New Zealand nord | collected 2016-01-07 | reverse complement strand
TGATCCCCTATGAGAATCCCGATGGGGCGGCCCTGCATGGCGCGCTGCAGGATGAACACCCTACCTGGATGCTCCACGCGGGGCGGTACAACGCGGACGGGCTCGAGTTCACGTCCGCCTATAGCGACCCCCTCACACCGCATGGCGAGGCGCGTGTCCTGCCCTCGGTCTGGCGCCGCTGGGCGCCGGACATTGTGTCGGACGATCATGGCTTCCCGTCGCACGAGTGGGTCCAGCCCTTCGCCGGCCATAGTAACGCCTGGTTCCGCTCCGACTGGATACCCCAGGGGCTCATCTACGTGTTCCTCGCGCGTGCGGTCAACCCCCGGTACCCGCGCCATGCGGAGGCGGTGGACGACCTGCACGCGCGGATGGTCCAGGCCCTGTCCGAGGATCCGGTGGTGCGCCCACGCAACCGGGTGCACGCCGACCGCTATCGGACGTTCTTACACCAGTGGCTGCCGGACGACTTCCCCGCGCCCTACGAGGACGATATCCTCATCCATGTGACTGATTACGACCCCGCGAACGTGGAGCAGACGCGGGCCAGTCTCTCCGGCTTCGCCGGGGCCTTCCCCGGTGTGACCACCGCCACCCTTGTAACCGAAGTGGCCGACGAGACGGCTCAGGGCCGCTATATGGCCGTGTGCGCCCACGCGCATCTGACGGCCGATCACGCCCTCTTGCAGTATCTCTACGACGTCGATGCTCCCAGTCAGGTGCGCTGGGAGCGCGGCATCGACGGGGACGGCGAGACGACGGTGCGCACGCGCCGCCCCCGTCCGGCCGTGCGCCCACACCATGCGGCGGACGGCCCCGCGCTGCGCGAGGAGACCATGCGCGACACGGAGGGAGAACAATGATGACCATGACGACGATCGACCTGAACTGCGACCTGGGCGAAGGCTTCGGGGCCTATACCCTGGGTGACGACGCGGCCTTGCTGCGCGTCGCCTCATCCGCGAACGTGGCCTGCGGCTTCCACGCGGGGGACCCGCGGACGATGTGGCGTGGTGTCGAGACGGCGCGCGCCCACGGGGTCGCCGTGGGCGCGCACCCCGGCTTCCCCGACCGCGTCGGCTTCGGTCGGCGCGATCTTGGGGCGACGGCCGAGGAGATCACGACCGATGTGCTGTACCAGATCGGGGCGCTGGCAGCCTTCTGCACCACGGCGGGCCTCGCCCTCCAGCACGTCAAGCCGCACGGCGCGCTCTACAATCTGGCCGCGCGGGACCCTCACGTCGCTGATGCCGTCGTGGCCGCCATCGCGCGCTTCGATCCCACGCTCCTGCTCTTCGCGCCGGCCGGATCGGCGCTGGAACAGGCGGCGTCCGCTCACAACGTGCGGGTAGCCCGCGAAATCTTTGCGGATCGCGCCGTCGAGCCGGACGGCCGCCTCGTGGCCCGCGGCACGCCGGGCGCGGTCATCACGGACAGCGAGGCCGTCATCGCTCGCACGCTGCGCATGATCCGCGAGGGACGGGTGACGGCCATCACCGGGGAGGAGATCGCGCTGACGGGCGAGACGATCTGCGTCCACGGTGACACACCGGACGCGGTCGGCCTCCTTGGACGCTTACGCGCCGCGCTAGAGGCCGCGGGGATCAGTGTGCGCCCTGCCGGCGCGTGGATCGGGCGCTAAAGGGGCGTAGCGTGGACGCCCAGATCCGGCCGGACCTCATCTTCGCCGGGGAAGGCGCCCTCTACGCCGTCTATCCGGACCGCATCGACCCGCTCGTCAACGCGCTGGTCCTCGCGCTGTTTCGGGGCTTGCGGGAGCGCGCGATCCTGGGGATTGTCGAACTCGTGCCGTCGTACCGCGCGCTCATGATCTCCTTCGACCCCGTCGCCATCGACGACGAGGCGCTCGTGCGGCTCGTCGTCGACACGGCCGCCACGGCGCGGCCGGACGCGGTGGAGCGGCGGACCATCACGCTGCCCGTCGCCTACGGGGGCGCGCATGGTCCCGACCTGGAGGCGGTCGCGCGCCACGCGGGCCTCTCGACGAACGCGGTTATTGCACGGCACGCCGGGGCGCTCTACGATGTCTTCTTCCTCGGTTTCACGCCCGGCTTCCCGTTCCTGGGTGGCCTGGAGCCGGCCCTCGCGACGCCGCGCCGTGCGACACCGCGGCTCCGCGTCGCGGCTGGCTCGGTCGGCATTGCGGGTTCTCAAACGGGCGTCTATCCGGTGTCGAGTCCGGGTGGGTGGAACATCATCGGGCGCACGCCGGTGGCCCTCTTCGACCCACGTCGGGGGATGGATGCTGCTGTCCTCCTGCGGCCCGGAGACCGCATCCGCTTCCAACCGATGGATCCTGAGTCGTTCGACGCGCACATGGCCGGCCCCACGCCGGATAGCTCTAAGGGTGAGGTGACCGAGTGACGGGGTGGGGGATCGAGGTCATCGCGCCGGGGCCGCTGAGCACGGTCCAGGATCACGGCCGGCACGGCGTCCAGCATCTAGGGTTTTCCCCGACCGGCGCTGTCGATACGTACGCCCTCACCGCGGGAAATCTGCTACTCGGCAACGCGCCCGCAGCCGCGGCCATCGAGATGACACTGGGCGATGCGCTGTTCCGCCTGCACGGAGATCACCTGTTCGTCGTGACCGGAGCCGAGGCGGACAGCGACCTCGACGGGCGCCCGCTCCAGCCCTGGTGTGTGTACGAGGGGACGGACGCCGCCATCCTGCGGATTGGCCGCGCACATGCAGGAGTGCGCGTCTATCTCTGCATCGCGGGGGGGATCGATGTGCCATCGGCGTATGGAAGCCGATCGACCGATCTGGTGGCCGGGATCGGTGGACATGAGGGTCGCGCTCTGCGCGCGAGGGACGTCTTGCCGACAGGTCCGGCACGGCCAGCCGGGCGTCCGGGTCGTTGCCTAGCGCCGGCGGGCCGCCCGCTCCAGCATGGTGTGCGCGTCATCCGCGCCGTGCCCGGCCCTCAACGTGGAGTGTTCACCCAACAGAGCGAACGGACGTTGTATGGATCGCTGTACCGCGTGTCGCCTCGCGCTGACCGCACGGGACTGTACCTGGACGGACCCCGCCTCTCCCATGTGGGGCATCCCGACATTTTGTCGGAGGGCGTGACCGCAGGCTCTATCCAGGTTCCGGGGGACGGCCAACCGCTTGTCCTCCTGGCCGAGCATCGCAGCGTGGGGGGATACGCGAAGATTGCCACGGTCTGCACGGCCGATCTCGCGCGCCTGGGCCAGGCGCGGCCGGGCGACCGCATTGTCCTGGTCCAGACCGACCATGCCGCGGCCCAGACGGCGTACCGCGCCTTCCGTCACATGTGTCGTCATAGCGCCACGACGCCCGCGACCACAGCCACACCGGCGCCGCTGTCGTTCGAGGACTGGGTGAGCGCGGTGAATAAGGCCATAGACCAGGTCATCACCGATGAACGGCTCCCTCTCTTACGCTCGGATTTGCACGCCCTGCGCATGTGTCTCGCCGCGACCACGCAGGGGCGCGGCACGCCGACGTATCCTCCTGAGTTACAGATCCAAACGGTGATGCCAGACAGCGCGTTCCCCGTCGCCCGCGTGTATGCGCGCGCGACGGGCACGTTGCTGGTTTTGCCCACCGGCCCCGTGTCCGCCCCATGCGGGGTGACACTGGCCGCCGTCTGGTCTCCCGGTATGCTGACCCTGCTGATCGCCCTGCACCCTCTGGCGTCCTACCGGCTGCGTCACGACGTGGGCGCGCATGTGCGGAAAGGCGACCTGCTGCTAGAGGGTGTTTTTGTCGACGCCTTACCTATCATAGACAGCGTGGGGCAACTTTAGATGTGGACCATGACTCCCCAGGACATCGTGGCTGCCTGGCCCATCGACGGGCCCGTGGCCGTCCACCCCCTGCTGAACGGGACCAACAATCTCTCGTACAGCGTCGTCGCCCCAGGCGCGCGATATATCCTGCGCATTTACCAGAACACCGCCATGCCAGAGCGCGTCCGCTACGAGCATGCCCTCCTGGCACGTCTCGCACGCGCCACGTTGCCCTTCGCCGTCCCCGTGCCGCTGCCGACACACGCGGGGTCCACGCTCGTCGCGGCCTCTCCCTCGGACGACCGTCTCGCTGCCCTCTTCCAATTCATCTCTGGGCGCCGACCCGACGGGCGCGATCTCGCCCAGTATCGTATCTGCGGTGCGGCGCTCGCCGACCTGGACCATGCCTTCGCCCACATCGCGCTGCCGCCCCTACCCAATCCATTGCCCCCGTTCGGCGATCTGTCCCACCTCCACCGGGCGATACCCGACCCCGTCGCGATGGTGGAGGAGTTGCCCCTGGAGCCACACATGCGCGCCCGCATTGCCCAGGTCGTCGGTGACGTCGTCGCCGCCGTCCCCGACTTGTATCAATCCCTACCCCGCCAGATCGTCCATCGCGATTACGACGCCAGTAATGTGCTCATCGACGAGGGACGTGTCACCGGGGTGCTGGACTTCGAGTTCGCCGGCCGTGATCTGCGCGCTATCGATCTTGCCCGCTGTCTGTGCCAGTTCACGACCGCCCCATGGAGCCATCCGGAGGGATGGCGGCGTATGATCGCGTTCATCAGCGGCTACCACGAACGCGTGACCCTTCGGGCGGATGAAGTGGATGCGTTACCGGATCTGATGCGGCTCTACCAGATCGTGAGCCTGATCCACAGGGAAGGGCGTCGCCGCCAGGGGTTGGCCAGCGCGACAGATGTCCAGGCGCGTGCGGACGCGCTCCTTCGACAGGATGAGTGGCTGCGTACGCGGCGCCAGGATGTGAGCAGGGTTTTCGCTCATGTCCGAGGCTAGAGCGACCCTGTGCCACAGGAGCGTGCCGCTCGACGAGGCGTCTGTGGCGCTGGCGCTCAACCCGTATGCGGCATGAGGGGGCGGGAGAGATGACCGCGGCGCATACGGTCTAGCGTCGGCATGGGGCGCCAGTAGACGCGCGAGGCCGGTTGATTTCCTCACGTCGCGACGGCCACGCCTGCGCCGCGAACCTGTATCCTTGGGGGATGACGCACACCACCAGCGTGGCGGCGACGACGAGTGGAACTGGATAAGGAGAGGGACATGACACACGAGGACGAGCGCGACTACGAGGTGTTCGAGGCAGGCGATGTTGCCCTGCAAGCGGGCGAAACGCTCCGCGACGCGACGCTGGCCTATGTCACGCACGGGACGCTCAACGCACGGCGCGACAACGCTATCGTCTTCCCGACCTGCTACGCGGGGCGGCACGAGGACAACGCGTGGCTGATCGGGCCGGGCCAGGCGCTCGACACCGACCGTTACTTCGTGGTCGTCCCCGACATGCTCGGCAACGGGCTCTCGTCGTCACCGAGCAACGCTGCATCGGGGCAGGGCGGCCCTGCCTTCCCGCGCGTGACCATCCTGGACAATGTGGCGCTACAGCATCGCCTCGTCGTGGAGCGCTTCGGCGTCATGCGCCTCCCGCTCGTGGTCGGCTTCTCCATGGGCGCACAGCAGGCCTACCAATGGGCCGTGAGCTACCCCGACGTGGTCGAGCGCATCATTCCTATCTGTGGCTCGGCGCGCACCGCGCCGCACAATTGGGTGTTCCTGGAGGGCGTGACCGCCGCGCTCAAGGCCGACGTCGCCTGGCGTGACGGCCACTACGACGCGCCGCCGGAGAAGGGGCTGCGCGCGCTCGGGCGCGTGTGGGCCGGGTGGGGCCGCTCACAGGCCTGGTATCGCGCCCACCTGTATCGAGAGCAGGGCTACGCCACGCTGGAGGCGTTCATCGTGGGCGACTACGAGGACTCGTTCCTCATATGGGACGCCAACGACCTCCTGGCGATGGCGCGGACATGGCAGGACGCCGACATCGCGGCCACGCCCGGCTTCGACGGCGACCTTGACCGGGCGCTCGGGGCGATCCAGGCGCGCGCGCTGGTGATGCCGTGTACGACCGACCTGTATTTCCCGCCGGAGGACAGCGCCGCCGAGGTGGCGCGCCTGCCGCACGCCGAACTGTGGCCGATCGACTCGCTGTGGGGCCATGCCGCCGGCGCCGGCCCTACGCCACGCGACGCGGCGTTCATCGCTGCCAGCATTACGGAGTGGCTGGCACGGTGACCGAACCTGCCCGACGGGATGGTCAGCGCCAGCCCTGACCTGGATTAACGCGTCCAGCTATGCTGACAGCCTATCCCCCGGCCGCCTTTCCTTGCCTTTGCATAGACCCGCGTGGATGTTGGCGCGGGCATTGACCTCAGACCTTGCGTGGCGGATGCACCACGACGGCGTCCGTGACGATACGTCCCTCCTCGCAAACCAGGGCAATCCCTCCGTGAGCGAACGCGCTGTCCTGCGCCTCCAGGCATAGTTCACCGTTTAGCCATGCATAAATGTGCGTGCCGCGCACCCGTAGACGCAACTCATACGCCGTGTCGTAGGTCCAGGCCACGGGAGTCTCGGCCAGCACCGTTTCACCCTCCAGCATTTTGATCACCTGGAGCGTCCCACCCCGGCGCAGCAACAGGGCATAGTAGCGCTTCAATCCCTGCACCCGGGCCGCGATGCCCCAAGCGGTAGCTAGATGCGGCGTGATGGACGACTGGACGTCATAATCGGACCAGTCGGCCGTGCCGGTCATCAACAAGCCGCGCCCCTCATCCTGACTGAGGTGGAAGGCTTCGGGCCACCGCGCGTCGAAATGATCCATCGCATTGACCCAAACACGGCGCCAGAGCGTGCCCGGGAACGGCGGACGGGTGAAGATGACATCAGGCGCCCCATCCCAGGTGAGGGTGTCGAGATAGGCGGCACCGGCGGCAGCCGCTGCGGTGGCGACCTCGATGCCGACGCGCATGATCGTGTTGCTGTCCGCCCTGCCCAGGGTCCACGTCAGGGCGCCCTCGGCCCCCGGAACCAGGACGATCTCCCCCGGCCCATAGCTGATCTCCAGCGTATCGTCGGCCGCGTACGCGCGATAGAAGAGACGGCAGGTCACCGGCGTCCTGTTGGCGCTATCCGCGCTCAGCGTTGCCCGCACGGTTTGCCCCGGATAGAGCGTGGGCGCGGCCATGAGCGCGTAGTGCGTCTCGGCGATCATATCCGGGGGAATGAACGTCGGGGTCGCCACGCGGCCCGCGGCGCCCGCGCCAAATTGGTAGTGTAGGGCCAAGCTGCGTTGTCCGAGACGACTATGCCCCGCGACGTTCTCCAGCCGCACGGAGCCGTCCTCGGCCTGGAAGCCCTGCACCGCCCCCGGTAGGTCGAAATGAAAACGCGCCCCGCCCTTGGGCGCCACCGGGTCCAGCCCGGCGAGGCGCCGGCCGCTGTTCACCACCTGGTAGGTCTCGATGACCGCGTCGGTGATGCCGCGCCCCCCATCGGCCGTCGACAGGTAGAGCCGATCGGCGATGGGATCGCGTAGCGCGGGTTCCGCCTCGACGGCCGTGAGGCCGTTCATGATGCCCAGCAGGCAGCCGAGATTGCCCGCATTGCAATCGGTATCCCAGCCTGCGGTATTCACGATGGTCAGCGACCGCAACAGGTCGCCCCCGCCGTAGAGCAAGCCGAGGATGATCAGCGCGTGGTTCGGGATGATATGGCAATTGCCGCCATAGGTGTCATAGCCGTAGCGGCTGGCGATACGCGCGCGCGTCACCCGCCAATCGGGCTCGGCGGCGTGCCACGCGCGAATGTCGTGAATCACACGGCCGATCAGCGCCTCCGCCGGGATCAAGCGTAGCGCTGTCTCGAGCAGCCGCTGGGGGTCGGACTCGACGAACGCCTGCGCCTCCATGGCCGCAATCACCTGCGCGCCGTAGATGGCCTCGCCGTCATGACTGACCGAGGCGGCACGGCGCGCCAGGTCGGCGGCAAGCGCGGGGTCGCCCGGCGCGACCATCCCCCAGCCATCAATGAAGATCTGGGCGCCGATTTGCTCGGCCACGACCGTCCCGTTCAGGGCGATTGAGCCACTGGCCGGCGCCGATACACCTGCTTTGAGCCGTAGAAAAGCGGTATGTTCGGTCGAGTCCCCCATCCCGCCCCACCAGAGGATGGTCCGCTGCGCGATGATGTAGTTGAGCCAAGTCTCACCGATCTCGCGCGGGCTGAGGTCGCGGCGGTGGGCGTGGTCCGGCAGCGCGCGCAGGAAGGTGAACGTGCCGGAGATGTCGTCGTCCGTGACGATCAACGGCTTGCCGAAGCGCTCATGGACGTAGCCGGTCACCTCGCCCAACTCAGCCATGATGCGCTCATAGGTCCAGCCCTCGAATGGCCGGCCCATATAGACGCCAATGAGTTTGCCGAGTACGCCCGCATAGACACGTTCAGGATAGTCAGGGGGAAGGGACATCGTCACGCCTTTCATTATTACAAGAGAAAGTCATCATCACTCCTGAGATCGGGGTGGCCGCGCCCATCAGAGCGCCATGGCGCACGACCCAACGGTTCGACTGTATTCACCCGCGGACACCGCCCGCGGTCATCCCCGCCACGAAGCGACGTTGTAGCAGGAGGAACAGCACCATCGCTGGGAAGATCATGATCGTCGCGGCGGCGGTGCTGGCGGCTAGATCTTGCGTGTACTGTCCTGAAAACGACGCATACCGCACAGCGACCGTTTGCATAGACTGCGTGGGGAGGAAGGTGACCGCGAAAATGAACTCGTTCCAACTCGCGATGCCCACGATCAGGCCGACCGAGGCGAAACCCGGCCAGGTCAACGGCACAACAACACGACGGAACACGTTGAACTCGCCACACCCATCGACACGGGCCGCGTCCTCCAACTCGCGTGGCAAGCCGAGGAAAAAGGACCGCAGCAACATGACCGCGAAGGGCACTTGCTGCGCCGTATAGATCAAGATGATCCCCTGCAGCGTATCGATCAGGTGCAGCGTATGCCACAGGATGAAGAGCGGTACCAGGTAGAGGAGGCCGGGCAGGCTGAAGGTCACGAAGAAGTAGACCAAGATCACATTGAGCCCCGGTAGCGTGAAGCGCGTGAGGCCATAGGCGCACATGCCGCCGAAGAGACACACCAGCACCACCGTCGCGCCGGTGACGATGATGCTGTTGCGGAAGGCCGGCCCATAGTTCGCTTCGCTCCAGGCGTGGGCGAAGTTCTCCCAGTGCCAGCCATCCGGCAACGTGAACGCGTTGGCCTTGATCGCGCCGTCGGACTTGATGGAGTTGACCAGCAACAGCGCGAGCGGGGAGAGCGCGGTGAACGCGAGCACCAGGAGCACGAAGTGCTTGGGCAGCCCCCCCCACGACGCGGGCGCCGCGCTGGAGCGTCGGCGTAGACGAAGACTGCGTGACGCGCGGCATACTCATACATCCCACCCCTTGTGCCGAAGGTACACGAACCCAGCGATGAACAGCGAGAGCCCTGCCGTCATCAACACGGCGATAGCGCTCGCGTAGCCGGGACTGTAGTTATAGATCGTCTGCTGGTAGATCCACATGGCCAGCGTCATCGTGGAATTGCTCGGACCACCCTGGGTCATGATGAAAATCAACTCGATGACCTGAAACGACCAGATGATTGTCAGCAAGCCAACGAAGATGAGGGTCGGGCGCAGGCTGGGCAGCGTGACGTGCCAGAGGATGCGCGCGCGGCCCGCGCCGTCCAGTTGGGCCGCCTCTTTGAGCGTCGGGTCGACATTGCTCACGGCGGCCAGGAAAATGATCATTAGGTAGCCCCACCACCGCCAGTTGTCGGCGTTGGCGACGGCATAGAGCGCGACGTTCGGGTCGGAAAGCCAGCTAAGCGCCAGCCCCGTCCAGCCCCAAGAGGTGAGGAGCGTGTTTATCCCATAAAAGGGGTCGTAGATCCACTGCCACAGGCGGCCCACCACAACACCCGAGACTGTCGCCGGGAGATAAAAGATCGTGCGATAAGCGATTTGCGCGCCGGCGCTGCGCAGAGAGCTGATCAGCAACGCGACGCCTAGGCCCAGCGCGATCGGGATCGTCAGGAAGATACACGTCCACTTGATGTTGTTGCCCAGCGCCAGCAAGGCGGTGCTGTCGCTAAACACCTGGGCATAGTTGCTCAAGCCGACGAACTTGCCAAAGGTGAAGCCGTTCCAGCTCGTCAACGAGAGGAAAAACGTGAAGATCGCCGGACCACCGATCACGCACAGATGGATCAGGACGGCGGGTAGGATGAACAGCCAGGGCGTCACGCGGCGCTTCCAGCGGCGCCGCGTGGCGCGCGTGGCGCTCACTCCGACCTGATGGGATGTGCGCACACCCTCGCGCATTGCCATGGGCGCCTCCTAACTCGGCAAAGCCGAAACCAAAAAAGGTGTATCCTGGGGCATTGCTGAGGACCTCCTGATAGCAACGGGCGCGGAAAGGAGTATGCCGCCATGACTCTGTTGACTGACCGCTACGCCGCG
>JAABUJ010007295.1_pt1 | contig 10381 bp, 11 predicted proteins | sample 5559131 | NCBI WGS metagenome assembly JAABUJ01 (sample SAMN10711875, study PRJNA513366) | rock metagenome | isolation source: Antarctica rocks | place: Antarctica: Victoria Land, Mt New Zealand nord | collected 2016-01-07 | reverse complement strand
CTCTTCATCACGAGCTGCAATGTCGTGAACAACTGCGCCGGTCGCGTGGACGTGACACAGGGCACCATCGATCAGCTCGACCATCTGAACGCCGTGCCCGCGGACGGCACGTTCATACGCGCGGCAGACTCGGGGGGCATCTACCGGGTGGCGGGCGGCGCGCCGCTGCAGATCACCGACTGTAGCCCCTTCAGGGGAGCAAGCGGGTGCGACGGAGCGATCAACATCACGCAAGGGACCATCGACCAGCTCGACCACCTGCGCGCTGTGCCCACGGACGGGACTCTAATGCGAACTGTGGAGACCGGCGACTTCTACCAAATGCAGAGAGGCCAGCCGTACCATTTGACTTCCTGCTCCTGCGCGGAAGCGGTGGGGATACAGCAGTCTGCCATCGATGCCATGGGGAATGTTCAAAGCGATCCCCTAGCCTTCGGCACCGTGGTAGCGCTGAACACGGGAGTAATCGCTACATACGACGGTCCCGTCCCGGCTCAATGGAACCAACACCTGGCGATAGCTGTCCACTACATCAAACTCGGCGATCGCATCAAGGTGTTAGAGACTGATGTCTATTCTTACATAGGACCACAAGATTACTCACCGCATACGGCTTTCCTGGTCGGTATGGATTTCCTGTTCGGTGCGGTACAGGTGACCTATCGAGACAGTTATGGCCGGGTGCTAGCTACGGCGACGTCCAGCTTCCACGTAGACACAAGGCCTTCGGTCCAGGATCGAGAATCGAGACTAGCGCGTTACGTGGACTACACCCAGCGGTGGATCGACAGCCCTAGAGCCACGGCGGAATTCACGCAAAGCATCTGGCCATCGTCCAACGAGGGGTCTATCCTGCTGATTCACGGAACTAGGGGCGTCGCTATTGCCCACCTGTAAGGTTCGGTAAGGAAGAGGAAGATGCTGATCATATATTGGGGGAAGTCGATGTCACGGCGAGGGTGAGAGCAGTGATACCGATGAGGCGATGACCTCGTTTGCCAGATTGTCCCCCTTCGCCGTGGATAGCCAATCCGCAGCGAAGGGGGACATTGTAATTGGACGGGGGGTAGCAGTCGCAGTGGTCGGGTGCGCAGTGGCCCGCGCCTTGATTTGGGCAGGCACCCAGAGTGACCTCGTCGAGCCCCTCGCGACCGTCACTCTGGGCCAGCGCCCGTTCGCGGTTGCCGGCGATGACCGAGCGGGACGCGCCCTCATCGTCGACGATCTGGACAACACCATCAGCGTCCTCGACACTCGTCGTGACCACCTTGTCCGCACCCTCCATGTGCGTGTACGCGGCCTGCGCGAGGGTCTACAAGCCATCGCCGTCGATGCCCGGATCGGCAAGGCGTATGTAGTCGGCTCGGGCCTCGCTGTTGGATCAGTACGCAATGCATTCGCGAGCGATCTTATCATTAGGGTGTGTTTCACCTGAGTTAGGAGGGGGAGTGACGGAGAGGGCACGCCTGCGGCAAGATGAGCGTGTTCACCTCTCGTCACGCCACAAGGAGACACGCCCATGTCCGCCACCCCTGCCCCGAGTGTACCCGACGTGCGCGCCCAGTTCGAGACGGTGCTGAGCAGTGTGCTCAGCGGGGAGAGCATGACCGCCGACACGATGGAGCGCCGTCTGCTACGCGAGCTGCTGGCGCTCGGGCGGAGTGTGTGTGCTGTGTTTCTGGCCACCCGCGCGGCGGCGACGATGCAGCAAACGCACACGGACGCCAGGGGAACGCAGCGCCCGTACCATAGGCACCGGGCGCGCACCTATCTGTCGATCTTCGGGCCGGTGGTGCTGCAGCGCCCATACGTCTATCGGGCGGGCGTGGGAGGCGTGGTCCCCGTGGACGGACAGCTGAGCGTGCCCGCCACGGCCTGTTCGGACCTGGTGCGCGAGACACGGGAGGACCTGGCGGTGGAGCGCCCCTACCACAAAGCCACCGGCGTGCTGCGCCGCCTGCTCGGGCTGAACGTCTCCACGCGGATGCTCAGTGAGCACCTGGCCGAGGATGCCCCGGAGGTGGCAGCATTCTATGCCCAGCAGGTCGCGCCGCCTGCGGCCGAGGAAGGGGGCTATCCTGGTCCTGCAAGCGGACGGCAAGGGAGTGCCCATCGTGCGCCCCGCCACACCGAGCAAGCGGGTGCGGCTGGGCAAAGGGCAGAAACACGGCGGCAAGAAAGAGGCGACGCTCACCGGCCTGTACACCATTGCGCCGGCCCTGCGCACCCCCGAGGCGGTGGTGGAGAGCTTGTTCGCGCAGACGGCTGCGCTCCCCGAGCCACCGGAGCGCGGCGGTCCGCGGCACAAACGGCTCTGGGTGACGCTGGCGGGCAAAGACGCAGCCCTGGCTGAGGTCGTCGGACAGGTGCAGGCGCGGGATCGCCCGCACATCACCCACCGCGTCGCCCTCACCGATGGCAGCATCCCCCTCCAAGAGCGGGTGCAGCGGCACTGTCCACAGATGACGCTGGTGCTCGACCTCATCCATGCCACCGAGTATCTGTGGAAGGTGGCCAACGCGTTGTGGGGGGAGACCCTGTGCTGGCTACTTGGGCCATCCATGCGAGCGCGGCGCGGAACGTGGGTCATTCGACCGGTTCAGGGAGCGCCGCGGTAGCGTGGTGTTGTCGGATGAGGCAAGTAGCCAGCACAGCCATAGTGAAGGCAGGAGAGGAGGAGAGATGGCGACACCTCGGAAAGAGCCGCTGCGGCCCCTCACTGCCGAGGAGCAGGCCGTGTTAGAGCGGATCAGCACAGCAACAAGCGAGCGCATGGATCGGGTGCGTCGTGCCCAAGCCGTGCTGGCGGTGGCCCAAGGGCAGTCGTTCACGCAGGCGGGCCAGGCGGTGGGGTTCCGCAGCCACACCGGGGTGGTCAAGCTGGTGGCGCGGTGTAACCGGCGGGGGCTGAGGGCGCTGACTGTGGCCCCAGGGCGCGGTCGGCGGCCGACCTACGGGGTAGCCGAGCGGGCGCAGATCGTGCGCATGGCCCCACAGGCGCCGCGGCGACGGGAGGATGGCACGGCGACCTGGTCGCTCAGCACGTTACAGCGGCGGTTGCGGGCGGACGCCCTGCCCCGCGTGGGCCGAAGCACCATCGGACGCGTCTTGCAGCGAGCGGGCAGTTCCTATCAGCGCACACGCACCTGGTGCCCCACCGGCACCGCCCTGCGCACGCGGAAGGCGGGCATCGCCCGGGTGGTGGACCCGCATACCGAGCAGAAGACCAGCGCCCTGGATGTCGCCTACCGGGTGAGTGAGCAGTGGGGAGTGCCGCTGTGGTGTCAGGGCGAAGCGGGACCCTACCAGGCGATCCCTCAGCCGGGCGGTGAGTTTTGTCAGTCCTTCCTGTTGGATGTATAGTTATCAGCATGATGGTTTCACCTTCCTTCCTTTCGCCATCATGTTCTTCAGGGGGAGATGCTGCTTATGCGTTCGATTCTTCGTCTCTGTGTAGTGATTGTCAAGTGTCGGCCGTAAGTGTACCAGTCAGTGTGAGAGTGCGTAATGGACGTTGCCTGCCAGCTGCGGCTCAGGCAGTAGGATAGTGTTAGGGAGGAAGAAATGGCACGCTAAAGCCTGCTGCCGCGCATGGGCAGTCGCGCACACCGAAAGGACCACCAAGCCGTGGACAAGGCCACTCCTCTTTCTCTGATCCCTCCCGCCGCGTCCGTGCGCCAGACCGTCTGCCACGTGCGCCACGTGCGCTGGAGTCCGCGCACTCTGCCCTGCCGCCACTGCGGCGCGCCAGCCCGGCGGCGGTGGGAAACCACGCGCACGGCCATCGATATCGATCTGGAGAGCCCGGTGCTGCTCCTGGTCACCGTGAGCGTCCATTACTGCCGCCCCTGCAAACGATTCATGCGTGCCCAGCCTCCCTTCCAGGGTTTCACGCCACGCTCTGATACTGCCCAAGTAGAAGTGGACAGCGTGCTCATGCTATAGTGCGCGGCACACGGGGGCAGGGCAAGGGCGCGGAGGTGGTGGATGGACGATGAGCAACGACGGGCCGCCAAGGCGCGGTTGGTCGAGGGGATGCTCCAGGGGCAGTCGTGGCAGGACGCCGTGATCGCCTCAGGGTTGGACCTGTGGCGCAGCGGGGCCTACCGGCTGACCCAGCGTGTGTGCGTGTATGGCGCGGCTGCCTTACAGGATGGCCGGCACGGGCATGTGGCCAAGATGCACGCGCCGGTGCAGCACTGGCTGGACGCGTATTGCCGAGGCGCGCCCGGTACACCCAGCCGCATCGTCCAGGCGGCGCTGCACGAGCGCTTTGGCCTGCGTGTCAGCATCACCCATCTCAACCGCGTCCGCGCGGCCCGGGGGATTGGGAGCCGTGCGGCGGGTGGGGAAAGAAACAGAGCATCGTCATCGCCGGGTGACGAACGAAGCAGGGCACCGTCACCGCCGGGTGAGGCGCCGTGGCAGGAGGGTGCGGGGGGCCTGTTGTTGCTCGCCGGCGCCTCCCAGACGGCGTTACTGCCGATCCTGGAGCAGGGCCTCCCGCCCCGGAGTGCGCTGGGACCCACGCGCGTGGCGCAGGCCACCCCCGTGACGCGACGCATGTTGCTGCTGACCTTGCTGTTCTTGGGCGCGGTAGGACTGCGGCGCACCTGGGACCTGCGGGGGTATGTCGGGGACGGGTTGGGGGTGCTGACCGGTCGGCGTCGGGCCTACGGCTACCGCGCGGCGGAACGCTTCTTGGCCGAGGTCGCGACCTTGGGTGGGGCAGAGACGCTGACAGATGCCCTGGCCACCTGGACAACGGGGCTGTGGCATCCCGGGACAGCCGCGGAGGGCGCTGCTTGCCCTTCCTTATATATTGATGGCCACCGCAAAGCCGTCTATACGGATGCGTTGGTCCCGCGCGGGCTGGTCGCCCGCCGAGGGACGGTGCTGGGGTGTCGCGCCTTGGTCCTGTTGCACGACGCCGCTGGTCATCCGCTGCTGATCACGACGCATCGGGGCGACCTGCACCTGACCGTTGGCGCTCCGGCACTCCTAGCGCGTTACGAGCAGCACCATCCAGCGGTACGGAGACTGGTGATTGATCGTGAAGGCATGGCCACGGAGTTCCTGCGCCAGCTCACTGAGGAGGGGCGCCAGGTCATCACCGTGCTGCGCGCCGACCAATACGCGGGCCTCTCCTCGTTTACGGCGGTGGGACCCTTCGTCCCCCTCCGCTATGATCGACAGGGGACGCTGGTCCGGGAGGTGGCGCCCGCACGCTGCACATTGGCCGTGCCCCAGCACCCGGGCGAGCACGTGGACCTGTGTGTCGCCCTCGTGCGGGACCTGCGCCGCCAGGTGCCGTGTGCGCTGCCCGCGGAGGCAGATCAACCCTGGTGGACCGACGACCTCCAAGGCGCGGACCGCTGCTGGTGGGAACCCGGCTGGGTGGCCACACCGCTGCCCGCGCTGGCCACTGAAGCCAAGCTAATCCCCATTGTCACCACAGCCGCATCAATGGAGCCCACGGCACTCGCCGAGACCTACTTTCATCGCTGGCCCGCGCAGGAGAATGCAATCCGCGACTTCTTGATTCCTCTGGGGATCGACACCAATCATGGCTACGCTAAGACGGTCGTCCTCAACTCGGAGGTAGCCAAACGGCGCGCAGCCCTGGAGCAGCGCCTGGTCAACGTGCGCCGCTGGGCGGCCGGCGCGCGGGAGCGGGCGCGCAAGGCGAGCGCGCTGTATCATCGCCTGGAGCACCAGACAAAGGAGCGGAGTGAGGAACTGTATCATGGCCTCATCCAGCGACGGTTCGCTTTGGAGGAACAAGGGCTAGACCCCCACGCGGCGAAGTGGCGGACCCGCGACGACAAAGCCGCCATCGATGGTGAGGTGGAGGGGCGCTGGCAGCGTGTCCGTGCGGCGTTCGCCAAGAGTACGACGGAGGAGCACAAACACCACCAGTATTGCCGGGAACAACGTGAACTGCTGCGCGCGTTGGAGGATCTCGCGGCTCGTGAGCGGGCCATGTATGAACTCGACAATGCCAAAGATCAGGTGATGACCGTGTGTAAGGGTGCGCTGGCAAACCTGGCCATGTGGGTGCGGGACCACTACTTCCCCGCAGGGTATGCCCACGCAACATGGGCGCGCCTGGCCCCGTTCTTTCGCTTACCGGGCCGGATTGTCTGGGGGCCGCAGGTCGTGCATGTGGAGCTCCGTCCCTTCAACGACCGGCGCATGACGCGCGATTTGCTGCTCCTGTGTGAGCGGGTACGCAGTATCCAGCCCCGTCTTCCTGATGGGCGACGCCTTGTCTTTTCTGTGCTTGGAGTGGCCTGTCCACTTCTACATGAGCAGAGCGACAATGTGGCGTGAGACCCTGCCAGAATACTATGAGGCGGCACTTTTCGAGCCAGATGAGGCTGGAAGGCCCACTACAACGATTCGTGTAAAAACCAGCCATTTGCCTGTAGCAGGAAGTGAAGAGCCGATTTTGGCGTCTGGGCTTCGGCATTCCTGTGATAATGATGGCCACCTGGCCATGCTACGACCATGTCGGGCCTCTGGACACGGTCAGCGGAAGGGCCGGGATGCTGCGATAAGGGTTATTCTCACAGGATTCCGGTGCCTTGACCCCGCGTTTCCCCAAATGGCTGGTTTTTACACGGATCGTTGTAGAGGGCCTTACAGTGTTGTCCACCGTCCAGCGTCCCTGCCTTGGTCTCTCCCTCACCCCGCCCCTGTCCTGCCCATCGCTACCCAGCCTGGTGTGAACTACCTACCTGCGCGCTGATAAGAATCTCTCGCCTGCAGCGGCTGAAGCGATCGAGGAGATTGTCAAGGTGGCGTACATGCGACTGCGCCACGCTGGTGAGGACGAGCACGATGCCATACCGACGCGGCTTCAAGAGTGAGGCTCATGCGCTCGTCGCGGAGATCAGGGCGGATCTGGGGCTTACACTCCTCGCACCACTCGATCCTTGGCGGCTGGCGGACCATCTGGAAGTACCGGTCATCACGCTTTCTATGCTGCGCGTGACGGCACCAGAGGCCGTCCGCTGCCTCATGTCACGTGAAGTTGATAGTTTCTCGGCCGTGACCATCTTTGATGGCGTGCGCCGGCTCGTCGTGCATAACGACGCGCATGTGGCGGGGCGGCAGGCCAGTAACCTCACCCACGAACTTGGGCACGCGCTTCTGCTCCATCCGCCGACGGCTGCGCTTGATGATCGTGGATGCCGGCAGTGGGACCAGGAGATCGAGGACGAGGCGGGCTACCTGGCGGGAGCTCTCCTGATCACACCGGAGGCGGCCCTTCATATCGTGGGCAGGGCCGTCCCTTTAGCACAGGCAGCCAGCGCGTACGGGGTGAGCCTGCCGATGTTGCAATACCGGATCAATGTCACCGGCGCGCGGCTTCGGGTCGCACGTCGAGGCCGTGTTTCCCAGACACATTAACCCTGTCATTATGTAAATGGTGAGCGTGTCGTGTCATGTCCGATAAGGGTATGTTATCGGACATGATAAATGTGGTAGACTGGAGAGGATGGGCCACTGGTCCGAGAAAGGAGCCGTATGCCCACCGTTCTCCGCTCTGGCCCCTACCGCTTCTTCTTTTATGCCAGTGACGGACGCGAGCCGCCCCATGTGCATGTGGAAGCGGGTGACCACAGTGCCAAGATCTGGCTCGCCCCGCCACGGCTAGCGCGTCCTGGCGGGTTCTCGGAGCGGGAGCTGCGGGAGATTGACACGATCATCCGGGCGCATCATGACGCCCTCATGGAGGCATGGTATGGCTATTTCGATCCTGAGTAACAGTGCATCAGGGGTGCGCTTCGACGGAGAGCGCCTCGTTGTTGTGCTCGCGGATGGACGCGAGGTGAGTGCTCCGCTCGCGTGGTTTCCCCGCCTCGCGCGCGCCCGCGCGGAGGAGCGCAGTACCTGGCGGCTGATTGGTCAGGGGGAAGGCATCCATTGGCCTACGGTTGATGAAGATATTTCTGTGCCACATCTGCTCGGATTGCCCTGTGACTGACAGCTCGGGCACCCAGGCGACCAGGGGAATGGGCGGACGGTGTCTGCACGACTGACCGCCCCCTGCTGATCCTGATGACCGTCTATGAACCACGCCCCCCAAGTGGGTGACGCCAACAGAGAGGAGAAGACCTGTATGACATGTTGTAGCGTAGCGGGGCGCCTGGGGATGTATGAGGAGCGCGAGGTGATCCATACGATCAGCCAGGGCAAGCGCATCCTGGTGATCAATCATGTGCCCGCGGAGGTCTGCACGCTGTGTGGCGATGTCGTGTTCACCGCCGCGACGGTCCGTCGCCTAGAGGCCCTGCGCCAGACTACCGCCGTGCCCACCGCGACCATGCCCCTCTATGATTTCACGGCTCCCTCTTAGCGAGAGATAGCTATGTGTAGTTCTACTGGGAAGAAGGGGTGTGTGGTAGATCGCAGCGACTCCGAGACCACGATCACCCTTGTCAGGGGGGAGGAGACACGAGCCACCACCCTCTATAAGGCCGAGGAACGTGCTAGGCATTATGCCCGCGAGTCCCGTGCGCCCAATACACGCCGGGCGTACCGCGCTGATTGGGCCGACTTCACCACCTGGTGCCAGACTCAGGGAAAGACTGCACTGCCGGCGACACCCGCGACCGTGGTGCTCTATCTCTCCGACCGCGCTGAGGTACTCAAGACCGCCACCCTCCAGCGTCGGCTCACCGCCATCTCTCAGGCGCATAAGGCCGCTGACCTGGACACGCCCAGCGCCGACCGCGCCGTGCGCCGCGTGATGACAGGCATCCGCCGGGAGAAAGGTACCGCCCAGGAGGGCAAGGCGCCCGCCGTCACGCGCGAGATCCGGACCATGGTTGCCACACTCCCGCCCGACTTGCGCGGCCACCGCGACCGCGCCCTGCTCCTTTTGGGCTTCGCGGGTGCCTTCCGCCGCAGCGAGCTCGTCGCCCTGGACGTGGCGGACGTCCAAGAGACAGAGGAGGGCTTGGTTATCCAGCTGCGCCGCTCCAAGACCGATCAAGAGGGGGAGGGCCGAACGGTCGGCATCCCCTACGGCTCGCGACCGCAGACGTGCCCCGTGCGGGCGGTCCGGGCGTGGCGGACTGCGGCAGGTATCACACACGGACCGCTCTTCCGGGGCGTAGACCCTCATGGTCATCTCCGGCGCACCCGGCTCTCGGATAAGACGGTGGCACGCACCGTGAAGAACGCGGCACAGGCTGCAGGTCTCAATCCGGCACGGTACGCGGGGCACTCCTTACGCGCGGGGCTGGCCACTGCTGCGGCGCAGGCTGGCGTTGCCGAGCGCGTCATCATGGCTCAGACCGGCCATAAGAGCCTGCCGATGGTCCGCAAATACATCCGGGAGGGCTCCCTCTTTACCCAAAACGCGGCTGCTGAAGTAGGGCTGTGAGGGCACCCATGACGTGACATCCGACAGCGTGCATAAGCTAGAACGCATGATTGGCCCACATGGCCATTCCAGAAAGAGGGTCCATGATCGTGTGGAGGACACTAATTGAGGAAAGTCGCGAACTGGATGATCTGGCATCGCGGATCGACGGTACAGATCATCAGCGATTGTTGCACGACCTTGAGGAGCAGTATGGTGAGTGGTACGCGAGTTGCCTCGCTCTCCTCCCTGCCGACTTACGGGAGAGGTTCCAGGCACACTATGACACGGGTGATGTACGGATTGGCAGCACCACGATCAAGGCCTTCCTCAACGGTAGGACCTATCCCCCTGGTCCGCAGTACGTCGCGGCAGGCCCAGGATACCAGCCTCGCGGCATGTCCTTCTCATGGTCATATGCCTACCACCATGCGTTCCATCCGCACATCCTTGATCAGAGGATCATTTTGATCGAAGCAAGCAAGCGCGTGATCGTGCGTGACGAGAAGGGTGATGGGATGACGACAACTGAGATGCAGCAAGTGGTCCAGAGGCTCATTAATGGCATACCACAACCGTCGGACGACACCAGCGCAGCGTATGACTGGCTTCTCCAGGTCGAGGTGTTAATCGACCACGTGGGGCCGCACGGAAAAACATTCGAGAAGCGGCTGGCGCAGATAAAGAGCGATTATGAGAACCAATTCTCTGCGGTAACGCTAAGCCCGGACGGTGACGTCATATCATCACACATCGCAACGACTGAGAGTCTCCTACAGGGCGGACTCGGCGTGCTCCACGCACTGCTCCAGGCAATCGAGAGTGGGGTTATCAGAACCCTGACGACTCAGCCAGGGTTTCACGCCACGCTCTGATATTGCCCAAGTAGAAGTGGACAGCGTGCTCATGCTATAGTGCGCGGCACACGGGGGCAGGGCAAGGGCGCGGAGGTGGTGGATGGACGATGAGCAACGACGGGCCGCCAAGGCGCGGTTGGTCGAGGGG
>JAABUJ010007294.1_pt1 | contig 10383 bp, 8 predicted proteins | sample 5559131 | NCBI WGS metagenome assembly JAABUJ01 (sample SAMN10711875, study PRJNA513366) | rock metagenome | isolation source: Antarctica rocks | place: Antarctica: Victoria Land, Mt New Zealand nord | collected 2016-01-07 | reverse complement strand
AGCAGGGCCCCGGAAAGGTCGCTTGTTAGCAGGTCAGGAGGTGTGTGAGGGCTCGTTCTGTGTCTCGTGCGTGGTGGCGTAGGGCTTGGGCGATGTTGGTCCAGCCGTCGAGTCGGAGCAGGCTGATGACGGTGTTTCGCAGGGTGGCCATGATGCGGGGTGCGTGTCCGGTGCGGACTGTGGATCGGTCCTCGTCGAAAGTGACGTCGCGGACCCAGTGCAGCTTGTTCTCGATCGCCCAGTGACCTTGGACCCAGGCGGCCAGGGTGGCCGGCGGGGCGGCGGTGTGGTCGGCTGAGGTGATCAGGTAGACGACCTCGACGCTCTTCTTGCCGGCTCGTGTCACGGTGCGGCGGATCTGCGCGACCTGGGCGGCTGCGGCGAAGCTGACCCAGGTGGGCGCGGTGACGGCTTTGATGGTGCGGGTCGCGCGGCGGCCGTGGCTGGTGACGGTCGCGGAATGCGCGGGCACGTCCTTCCACGGCAGGGCCTTGAGCTGTCGATGCAGGGTGGGGGTGTTGCCCTTGACGGTGAACACGTATTCTCTGAACTAGTTCGAGCATCGAAAACGGTTGCTGTTGGGGGGAATTCGCTGGGTCGTTGCTGCCGGGGGTCGGCCCCGTGCCGCGGTCTTCGTGGGGTTTACGTTTGGCGCGATTTGGGGAGGCCCAGGTTGACGGGAACGGGTTGGGCGGTGCGCCGGTCGATCTGGTCGAGCTTGTCGTTGGCTCCGGCGAGGCTTACTTGGAGTCCTTCGACTTCGCCGTACCAGCCTTCTCGTTCGGCCTCGGCGATGCGGTCGATGAGGTTGTCGCGGATCTGGATCAGGCGGGGTCGTTGCTCAGGGTCGGGCCAGAGCATCGAGCAGCGCATGCAGGCGTGTTCGTGAATGCAGGGGGTGCCGAACGCGCGGGCGCAGGTGCCGGTGGAGACCTTGCGGCGTTCGAAGTGGCCGAGGAACTCCTGCCATTCCTCGTCGGTGGGGGCTCGGTACTCCTCGCTGGGCCGTAGGGATCGGCGCCGGGCCAGGAAGGCCAGGTGTGCTTGGATGGCTTCGTCGGGGTAGATGGCCTTGTAGCCGAGGGTGACGTTGATGTCCCGGTGACCGGCGATCACCTGGGCGATGTGTGGGGGCAGTCCGCCCAGGATGGCGTCGGTGATGAACATCCGGCGGAAGTCGTGTGGGGTGTAGTGCAGGAGTTCACCATCGATTGGGTCGAGGAGTCCGGCGTGGGCCAGGGCGTCGGTGAGGAGCTTGCCGACGGTGCCGCAGGCGACCGCCCGGTTCTCGGCGCCGATCCGGCGTTGGAACAGCAGAGGCGCCGGCGGTGACCAGAGTTTTTCGCGTCCGTCGTAGGCGGCGACGAGGGGGACCGCGCCGGAGCGTTGACGGATCCGGGTGATGATTGCGCTGAGGACTTCGGCGAGCTCCGGGCTGACCAGGACCAGTCGTTCGGCGTCGGTCTTCGACGGCAGGATCTGTAGCAGCGGGACGAGTTCGCCGGTGGTGGGCAGCCGGTATTGGACCAGGCTGTGGTGGTTGAGTTCGAGCAGTTCCTCGACGCGGACTCCGGTGCCGCGCAGGACCTCGACCACGGCCCAGGCCCAGAACGCTCGGTCCTCCTCGCGGCTGAGGTTGCGTCGCTTCCCGGTGGCCGGGTCCTCGGCCCAGACGAGGTCGGCAGCGCCTCGCGCAACCGTGGATCGGACCAGGCTGGTTCCCCCGGCCGTGAACGCTTGGCCGGGCTCGGTCGCACGGGCCGTGGACAGCAGCGTATGGGCGGCGGCGCGGCGCGTGTTGACGCTACGCACCAGGGCCGGCAGCGCCGGGAGGAGTTCCCGGGTGCGGGCGTCCATGCGGGACTTGCGCTGCCGGGTGGCCTTGCGCCGGTTGACCTCTTCCTCCCCGACCGGGCACGGGGCCACCCACGGGCCCCACCGGCCGGGCTCCTCGACGGCCCAGTGGGCCAGGTCAAGGTAGAAGGCCCGCACCGGCGTCAGGCACTCTCGATAGTTGATCCGTGCCACGCTGACCGGACTCTTCGTGCCGTCCGCGTTCGTGGTGGCCTTGGTGATGGTCCGCAGCCGTAGCTTCCACCCATCGGCCACCTCCCGGGGCAGCCGCAGGGTCTCGATGCCGGGGTGGTGGGCCTCGAGGTCCGCCCAGAACTGGCGGCCGAGGTAGTAGGACAACGACTGCAGGCTGGTGTAGTCCAGCGACGGCTGACGCTCGCGTAGGTAGTCGACCAGCAGGTCGCGGACCGGGCGGCACACGATCTGGTAGCGGTCGATGAGCTCCTCGGGGGTGCGCTGGCCCTGGGTGCGCATCCCGCGCAGGCGTTCGGGCGCGTTCGGGCCGAACGCGCCGAGTTCACGCATCATCCGGTAGAAGCCGGTGCGGCTGCCCGAGGGCCGGCCCGGCCCTTGGTCCTCAGCGGCGAACAGGGCCATCACGTCGCCGATGCTGACTTGCTCCAGGGTGCCTCCCTTGGCTGCGAGGAGCAGGGCGGCGCGGTAGGCGACCTGGGTCGTGGTGGGCGCGGAGACGCTGGCGTCCTGCTCGCACAGTGTCCGCAGCCGGGTGAACCCCTGAGGGTCGCGCGAGGCGCTCATGTTGCGCACCAGCAGGCCACCTCGGGCCAGCGCACCACCGACCAGCCAGGGCAGCGAGGGCCGCAGCAGATCCGCGGCGATCGCCAACGGAACCGCCTCCAGGAGCGCGTCCCGGCGCCATGGCCCGTGGCCTCGGCGGGCGAGCCAACCCGCCGGAAGCCGGCGCCAGGCCCGGCCCGCGTTCTCGGCGCCACTGGCTCGCCAGCGCTCCTGCCAGGACGGGCCCGGCTGCTCGGCCAGCCAGTCCAGCAGCAACCCCATCCCCATGAGGCGTTTGCCGAGCCCGTCCGTGTGGGTGATGAGCGGCATCAACCTGGCCGTCTCGAGGATCTCCGCACGCCCACCCAGGGTCCCGGGCCAGGAGGGTGGCACCGGCCGAGGCGCGAAGGGGTCACCGGCAGGTCGTTTCCCCGGCGGATCGGTGGCGACGGGAACCGGGCCTGGCCGCTGCAGGAGCAGGCTCATCACTGGCCCGTGCCGAACAACACCTGAAGAGTCTCGAGGCGGTAGCCCGGCCCGGGCGGCGGCACAACGCGCTCGGCCGCGCGCTTGGTCTGTTCCGCGTGATGAGCCAGCACCCGACGGATCACATCCTCCTTGCGTGGGGTCAGATACAGCTGGGTCGTTGAGAGCTGGGCGTGGCCGAGCACGAGTTGCACGTCGGTCAGCGGAAGGGCAGGATCCTCGGCCATCCGGTACGCGGCCGTGTGCCGCAACGAGTGCAGCGTCGCCTCCGTCCCGGCCCGGGTGTTGACCCGTTCGAACATCCGGTGCACCGCCTGATAGGTCAGCGGACGGGCCGGAGAACGCAGCGTCCACCACAGCGGCTGGCGACGCCCGGAGACGATCTTGCCCTGCGTCTCCAGCTGGTACAGGCGCAGCCAGACGAACGCATCAGTGGAAGCCGGAAGTTCCTGCGCAGCGCCGGTTCCCTTACGTACCAACGTGATCAGCTGCCTACCGGGGTCGACCCCACCTTGGCACACGGACAGCAACTCGGAGGCGCGAGCCCCGGTGGAGACGTAGAACGCGACCAGGGCTCGGTCCCGGTGCGAGGGCAACCGGGCGAAGATCTCGTTGAACTCCGCATCCGGGACGTTGCGCGGGATCCTGCTGGGCACCCCCGGTCGATACAGGCCGATCCGTTCGTTGCGGGTGGGTTCCATCGGATTCTGGTGGGCGTGCGCGCGTCGTTCTCGGCGGGACCGGTCCAGCGGGACGGGGTTCAGGATCGGGCCGCTGCCGGCGTCGCGGTGGAAGTCGTAGAACCCGCGCAACACGGTCTCGCTGTGGGCTCGGACCGAGGCAGCGTAGACCGGGCCGGAGGCGACCGCGGTCGCCTCGTCCCCGGCCCGGCGCCAGTGCGGCCGAACGGGTCGGCCCGCCACCTGCAGCCATCGGCAGAAGTCGCGGGCGTCGCTTCGGGTGGCCCGGTCCCACCGCACGTCAACGGCCCACAGGAAGCGGAACCACCGCAGCAGATCCATTCCGTTGGACCGCAACGTGGCCGCGGACCGTGAGGACGCCTGGAGCTCCGCGAAGTAGCCGGACACCGCCTCCACCCTCACCCCCTCACCGTCCACCAACCGGTACGGCTCCCACCGATCACCGGTCGCGACCAGCCGGCCACACTGAGGAATCCACAACCTCGCCAGGTCCTGCGAGCCCCGCTGCTCGGTATCCATGGAGCGAGTCTGTCGGGCTCCCGGCCTCGCCGTCGTGACCGACACACCGCATTTGACCTGCAGTTATGCAGACAGTAGTTCAGTCAATAGGTAGTCCCCGCCCGCGCTGGTGATGGCGACGGCGGTCTCGCTCTGGGTGTGCATCGCATCGACGGTGACGACGGCGCCGGTGAGGTCGAAACACGCGAGCAGGTCTCGTACCGCTGGGATTTCGTTGCTCTTCGCGGCGGTGGCGACCTGCCCGAGTACGGTTCCGTTGGTGGTCGAGAGCGGCGACCAGGTGCGGTGCGGTCCTCGTCGCGGTGCGAGCGCCGCGGACGGTCTTGCCGTCCAGGGCGATCACCCGCTGACCGTGCAGCACGTCGCTGCGGGTCCACAGCCACGCCCCGAGGACCCGGTCGAGCCGGTCGGCGTCCACCCGCGAACAGTTTGCGCAGGGTCGACTCGTCCGGGGAGGAGGAAAGTCTGATCCGGGCCAGGTCCTGACCGGGCAGGTCGGCGGCCCACTCACCGATCGCGGCGAACGAGCGGGCACCGGCCAGCACCGCGGTCACCGCGACCGCCAGCACCCCCGCCAGGGGGTAGCGCACCCCGCGCGGGTCGCGCGGGTCCGGCACCGTCGCGAGCAGGTCCATCAGGCGGCTGGCCCGGTCCGGTTGCGCAACAAGCATGGGTGAGCGGCGAAGATGGCATCGGCGGGTGGGGTCCTTGCAGAGACGGCGGGCATGAAGAACTCCCATCTCAGCCTCTTGGGCCACACCCGTCACACACGCCACGCCGGTTACGCCAGCACGAAACCCCAGGTCAACGGCCCCGCCCACCGACCTTTCCGGCACCCTGATCCCGCAACGACCCGGTCAAATCGAATGGTTCCAACATGTTCATGATCTCCTCGGCAGACTTCACGGTGTCCCTCCTGGGGGCGGTAGGCGTTTCAGCACCGCCAACCGCACTCCCGGAGGGGCCCCAACCGCGGGACGCGGCGAGGCAGACGAACTCGTGTCGGGCAGATCTCACGACCGCCAGCGGGCAACTCTCACGTCCGCCACCGGGCAGTTTCATGGCCGCCTCCGGGCAGTTTCCCGTGGCCGCCGTCACGCGAGCACTATTCGTGAGTCTCGTCGCGAGGTGCCAGGGCTCGGAGGGATCGACTACACTTGCGGCACCGGGACCTCGGCCCGCATGCGGAACTCTGGGCGCGAGGCGAGCTGCGGCTCCACACCGACTTCGTCAACGAATCCTTCATCGGCTCCCGGTTCGTCGGACGGCTGGTCGAGGAGACGAACGTGGCGGGCATTCCCGCGGTGATCCCCATCATCACCGGGCGGGCCTGGGTCACCGGGATGGCGCAGTATCTGATCGACCCGACCGACCCGTTCACCTCGGGATTCCAGTTCTAGAAGACAGCGAGACCATGAATACAGTCGAGACCGGAGCCGCGGCGAGAACAACCGCGACAGAGACCTCCGAGCTGATCGAGCGCGCCCACCACGCGTTCCTGGCGGCACGGGATGTCGCGCCCGCCGTTCGCGCCGCGTGGTTGGGGGCGATCGCGGACGCCCTCGAAGCCAACGCAAGCGGCCTCGTCGAACTCGCCGCCGCCGAGACCCACCTCACCCTGACCCGGTTGACCGGAGAGCTCACACGCACCGCGTTCCAGCTCCGATTGCTGGCCAGCGAAATCGTCCGCGGATCCCACCTCGACGCGACGATCGACCACGGAGACGCGGGCTGGGGAATGGGGCCGCGGCCGGACATCCGCCGAGTCAATGTTCCGCTCGGGGTCATCGGCGTCTTCGGCGCCTCGAACTTCCCCTTCGCATTCAGCGTGATCGGTGGCGACAGCGCCTCGGCACTCGCCGCTGGAGGTGCGGTCGTCCACAAGATCCACAGCGCCCACGAACGGCTCGGGCTCGAGACCTCGCGGCTCGTCGTCGACGCGCTCCGCTCGGCCGGGGCGCCGGAAGGGCTTTTCGCCGCCATCCTCGGCCGTGAGGCTGCGGACGTGCTCGTCGACCACCCGCAGGTCAAAGCGATCGGATTCACCGGTTCGACCGCGGGCGGCCGGGTGCTCTTCGACCGCGCCGCTGCCCGACCCGTCCCCATCCCGTTCTACGGGGAGCTCGGGAGCATCAATCCCGTGTTCGTCACGCAGAGAGCCTGGGAGACACGGGGCCCTCGGATCCTGGCGGAGTACGCGGCGTCGTTCACCAACGGAATGGGCCAATTTTGCACGAAGCCGGGCATTCTCTTCGTGCCGGAGGGTCACGCCGCGGAGCTCACCGCCGTTCTCGAGACCGAGCTCGAGACGACGCCGGGCACACCCATGCTCTCCGAGGGACTCCTCCGCTCGTTCGAGGAGTCGCTCTCTGCGGTCGCCGCGGAAGACGGCGTGACCGTCATCGTTCCCGGAAGCCGGGGGGAGGTGCCGCGCCCGACCGTGCTGGGCACCACATCCGACGTCGTCGTCGACAATCCCGCAATTCTGCACCGCGAGATGTTCGGGCCGGCAACCCTCGTGGTGCAGTACAAGTCCGAGTCCGAGTTCGCCGGACTAGCTGCGGTGCTGGAGGGCCAGCTCACCGCCACGCTGCAAGCCGAAGACGACGAAGACCTGTCAGCCCTCGCCGAGACGTTACGCGAGATGAGCGGTCGCCTCCTGTGGAACTCGTGGCCCACCGGGGTGACCGTCAGCTACGCGCAGCAGCACGGCGGACCCTACCCGGCCAGCACGTCGTCGGGAACCACCTCGGTCGGCACCGCGGCGATCGGCCGATTCCTGCGGTCCGTCGCATACCAGGGCTTCCCCCCGGCCCAGCTGCCGCCGGCTCTGCGCGACGACAACCCCTGGAAGATCCGCCAGCGAGTCGACGGAGAGTGGCGACGCACCGACGACTGACTCGCCGCTTCTCCCACCTTCCGCCGACGACTCCCCAGCGTTTCCGGCATCAGTGAGGGAGGCCGTTGTACACGTTCGACCACTCTGCTTCATACTGAACCGTCGTGACGCGGCCGTGCCTCATACGTGGTCTCGAAGGTTCCACCCACTCCGACGGCGTCACTGAGGATGTCCCGCAGGATCGTCGACGTTCGGCCTCGTTCCAGGTTGTCAATCCACCCTTGATAGGCCTCGGGGGAGGGCCACACCGCTGTGACGAGGATGCGGCCGCCGTCTCCGGTCGAGATGGACAGCTCCGAGGCTGTCGCCTCCGAATGGTCGAGTGAGTACTGAAGGATGTCGTGTGTCTCGTAGAGAGACAGCACATCGCCGGCCCGCTCGGGGGGGTCTGCACAAAGAGCAGCGTTCTGATCATGTGGTCTCCAATGACGGTTCCGATCATGCTGCTCGGCAATAGTATGTGCAATAGTACAGTCACCGATACGGCGCTGGGGAAACACACGAACGATTTTCGGCGTCGACGAACTCGAACTTCACTCTGAGAAGACTCAGGTGAGTGGCCGGGGGGAGTTGCACCCCCCGGCTCTCTTAGAACCCGGCGTGAGAGTCTCCCCTCACCGGGCTCCCACAGACTGACCTGGGGGGCGCGCGATCAGGTGCCAGTGGGCGAGGAGCTGGGGCTGATGCTCGCGAACAGCATCAAGCCATGCCCAAGCCCGCATGGTCCTTGCCACGCAGTCGCTTGTATTTCTGCATGGCCCATCGGACCAGATGCTGGTCGATGCGCCGTGCGATGAGAGACAGCTTGGAGCGGTAGAACGCCCCGTAATAGCCGATCCAGCCTCGGACCTGGGCGTTGATCTCCCTGGCGAGGCCGATTGGGCCGTGTCACTGCGGCGATTGAGGTGCCAGGCCCTGATCTTCTGGCTGACCGCCTTGGTCGCTTTGGTGCTCATAGCAGGGTTGAAGCCGATGAAAAGGCCTCGTTTGCCGAGCACCGTGCGACCCCGGAAGGTATAGCCGAGGAAGTCGAAGCTGACATGCTCCGCGTCCCCCCGGCGCATCGCGTCTTTGCAGTACACGATCTTCGTCTTCTCGGGGTGCAGCTCGAGGCCGAGTGCCCCGAGCCGACTAGCGATCTTCGCCCGAAGACGTCGGGCTTGTTCCTCGGTGTTGCAGTGGACAACAACATCATCGGCATAACGTTCGAACGGACAGCCCGGGAACTCCCGGTCCATCCACCGATCAAACGCGTAATGCATGAATAGGTTGGCCAACAACGGGGGGGATGCCCGAGCCGGGCGTGCTGCGGCTGATGGTCAGCGGGGGCCAGTGCGTGGTGACCTTCGGCCGCACGGTGATGTACCGCTACGTCGAGGCGGACACCGGGATGCGCAACCTGGCGATGGTGGCGATCACCGACGCCGGCCGCCGGGTCGATGAGGTTGCGGCAGTGTTCGGCCTTAGCGCTACCTATGTCTCGATACTGCGCGGAAGGGCGGCACGGGAGGGCTCGGCGGGGCTGGTCCGCCCGGCGGGACGCCCACCCCGGCTGGGTGCGCGGCAACGCGCCCAGGCGGTGCGCTGGGCCGGCCAGGGCCATTCTCAGGAGTGGATCGGGAAGCGGTTCGGGGTCGCCCGCTCGGTGATCGGGCGGGTGCTGGCCGAGGCTGGCCCGAGCCCGGCCCAGCCGGAACTGGCTGATACCCAAGGCGGTCCGGGCGTTGACGAGAGCGAGGCGACGCGCCGTCCCGAGCCCGACGAGGCCGACGCCGATGAGGACGATGGGGCCGAGGCCGGCGGGCTGGTGGCCGGCGCGGCGGCGCGGATCGACACCGCGGCGGTGACCTGCCGGTATGCCGGGGCGATGTTGCTGCACGCCTACTTGGACCGGGTCGGCGCCGGGCGGATCTTTGCGACGTTGACCGGCGGCCCGGCCCGCAGGTTCGACGACACCGCCGTGCTCAGCACGGCGACCCTCGGCTTCGCCGTGGGGGCCGGGTCCGTGGAGGGGATCAAGCACCTGCGCCGCGCTGAGGCCGGCGACGCGGTGGGTCTTGCGGCGGTACCCGAGCTGCGCACCCTGCGGACCCGGCTGGCCGCACTGGCCGACGGGGCCGACCCGCTGGCCCTCCAGCGGGCGTTCGCGACGGGGATGCTGACCGCGGACGCGCCGACCTCGCCGGTGTACTACGTCGATGACCACTTCGTGGCCTACGCCGGGGCCCGCCCGGTGGCCAAGGGCTACAACACCCGACGCCGGCTGGCCGAACCCGGCCAGGCCGACACCGTGGTCTGCGACGGCCGCGGCCGGCCGGTGCTGTTCGCCGCCGGTGAACCCTTCGGGCTGACCCGCACCATGCCGGCCGTGCTGGACCAGCTGCGTCAGGTCACCGGGGCCGGTACCCCGATCCTGCTCGGGTTCGACCGCGGCGGTGCCTACCCGTCCGTGTTCACCGCCTGCCAGCAGGCCGGGATGGACTGGGTCACCTACCGCCGCGGCAAGCTGGCCCCAACCGCCGCCGACGTGCGCCGCTCCTGGAGCGTGCGCGACGGGATCCGGGTCTAGGCCGGACCATCCCGCTCCACCGCACTGTTCCAGTTGGCAACCGAGCTGCCCGCCGCCGTGCTCGCCCGCATGCTCGGCATCCATATCAGCGTCGCCGTCGCTTGGCAACGCGCCAGCAGCGGAGACTGGGCCACCTACGCCGCCGACTACAGCCGCCGCAATCAGACGCCCGCCAAGGCCGCCGAACCAGTCGGGACTCGCGAGTGAAAGGCATTCGGACAGTTGCAATATCCGACTCCGCCAGAGACCCTGGCCTCACCCACCTTGCGCAACGCCTACGAGACCGCGATCGGCAGGATGCGCCCACGGCTGCCGATCGCCCCGGTCGGCAAGCCGATCATCCCCGACCGGGTGCAGTGGCTGGGCGCGGAGATGCTCAAGACCCGTGTCGCGCACGGCTACTGCTCCCGCGAGCTCGCCGCCGAGGCCTGCCCGTACGCCAACATCTGTGAGACCTGCGAGAACTTCATCACCGCGGAAGAGTTCGCGGCCGCCCTGCACGCCCAGCTCGCCGACGTCCGGGCACTGCGCCAGGACGCAGCCGACCGCGGCTGGACCTCCGAAGTTGCCCGCCACGACCGAGTCATCACCAGCCTCGAAACACACGCGCGACGACT
>JAABUJ010007293.1_pt1 | contig 10384 bp, 9 predicted proteins | sample 5559131 | NCBI WGS metagenome assembly JAABUJ01 (sample SAMN10711875, study PRJNA513366) | rock metagenome | isolation source: Antarctica rocks | place: Antarctica: Victoria Land, Mt New Zealand nord | collected 2016-01-07 | reverse complement strand
TGCTGGAGAGCAGTGGCCGACCGCAGATGCAGATCGCGGCCGAACTCGGGATTCAACCGTCCATGCTGAGGCAATGGCACGACGCTGATGAGCGGCTCCCCACCGCCGCGGCCGGCAGGATTACCGGGAGCCGCGCCCGCGAGCTCGGTCGCATCTCCGTCCGACCAGGCGGCCGAGATCGCCCGCCTGCGGCGTGAACTCGACCGGACGCGCATGGAGCGCGATGTCCTAAAAAACCATCGCGGATCGGGTCCGCCTGTGGGCGGAGAAACGGCTCGGCGCCATATTGCGCATGGAAGGGAGCGGCCGTTCGCTTTTTGGTGGCGTCGGACCCCGTTAAAAAACATGGTCCATGGGCTGTTGCGAGCTTGAGAGTGGTGACGTCTTCGGGCGATCCCGATTAGGAAATTGATCGACTGCGCAGCCCAGCCCTTCGCCATTTAGGGGAGAGGTGAGATGAAGCGCAACAAACCATCCGGTACGACGAAGGCCGGTTTGGCGATGGTTCATGCCAACGCGGCGGCGATCGACATTGGGGCAACCCTGCACATGGCCGCGGTGGGTGCGGATCGCTCGGCCGAGCCGGTGCGCAGCTTCGGCACGTTCACGACCGACCTCAGCCGGCTGGCTGACTGGTTCGCCGAATGCGGTGTGAAGACGGTGGTGATGGAATCGACCGGGGTCTACTGGATTCCGATCTTCGAACTTCTGGATGAACGCGGGTTCGAGGTCTTCGTGGTCAATGCGCGCGATGCCAAGCACGTGCCCGGCCGCAAGACCGATGTCAGCGACGCTCAATGGCTGCAGCGGCTTCACTCCCACGGCCTGCTGCGTGCCAGCTTTCGACCCAAGGGCGAGATCGCCGAACTCCGGGCCTACGTGCGCCAGCGCGAACGGCTCGTGGACTATGCCGCCTCGCACATCCAGCACATGCAGAAGGCCTTGACGGAGATGAACCTCCAGCTTCATCACGTGGTGTCTGACGTGACGGGCGCGACGGGCCTGCGCATCATCCGGGCGATTATTTCGGGCGAGCGCGACCCGGCCGTGCTGGCCTCGTTGCGCGACACGCGCTGCCATTCAGGTGCCGAAATGATCCGGAAAGCGCTGATCGGACATTATAGGTCCGAGCACCTCTTCGCGCTCGAACAGGCGCTGGCCCTTTACGACGTCTATCAGGAAAAGGTTCGCGTTTGCGACCTTCGGATCGAGGCCGTCCTCCAAAGGCTGGGCACACTTCGGGATCGGCACGGCGGACCGATGCCGTTGCCGCGCCAGCGGGGAGGCCGGCAGTCGAACGGACCTGGGTTCGATGTGCGCGGCGCGCTGTATGGGCTGCTCGGCAAGGACCTGACGCAGATCCATGGCATGGGTCCCCATCTGGCGCTCAAACTGGTCGCCGAATGCGGCGACGATCTTTCGGCGTGGCCGAGCGCCAAGCACTTCACCTCCTGGCTTTGCCTGGCACCGAGCAACAAGATCTCCGGCGGCAAGGTGCTTTCATCCCGCACGCGACGCTCGGGGAGCAGAGCGGCCGCCTTGTTGCGGTTGGCGGCGACAACCGTCGGACGAACCGACACGGCGCTGGGGGCCTTCTATCGTCGATTGGCCACCCGCACCGGCAAGGCCAAGGCCGTGACCGCCACCGCTCGCAAGATCGCCGTCCTGTTCTACAATGCTGTGCGTCATGGGATGGACTACGTCGATCCAGGAGCTTCATCTTACGAGGCGCGATACCGAGCCCGGGTCATCGACAATTTGCAGCGACGGGCCAAGACGTTCGGCTTCGTCCTCCAGCCAACCGGACCAACTCCCGGGGGCGCCGTTTCTTAGGAAGCGATCGGTATCTTCGCGGAGATGCCCAAGTGACGTTCGCCTTCATCGAGCAGCATGCGCGCACCTGGCCAGTGCGTCTCATGTGCCGCGTGCTCGAAGTGTCCCCAAGTGGCTACTACGGCTGGCGGTCGCGTCCCGAGAGCGCCCGGTCGGCCTCCAACCGTCAACTCCTGGACGACGTCCGGCGTATCCATGCCCGGCATCACGGGCGCTACGGCTCGCCTCGGGTGCACGCCACACTGCGGGCAGAGGGCCGATCGGCCAGCCGCGGTCGGGTGGAGCGCCTGATGCGCCGCTATGGCATCCGGGCTCTGGCGGGGCGTCGGTTCCGGCCGTGCACGACCGACAGCCGTCACGACCTGCCGATCGCGCAAACCTCCTCAAGCAGCAGTTCTCCGCCGCGCTGCCCAACACGGTCTGGCTCACGGACATCACGTATCTACCCACCGGAGAAGGCTGGCTCTATCTGGCCGCCGTCCTCGATCTCGCGACGCGCAAGATCGTCGGTTGGTCCATGCGCGATCATATGCGGACCGAGTTGACCTCGGCCGCCCTGATGATGGCCACCCAGCGGCAGCGACCAGCTGTCGGCCTCATCTGCCACTCGGATCGCGGCAGCCAGTACGCGGCCGAGGCCTATCGAAAGCAGCTTGCCGACATGAAGGCGACACCGTCCATGAGCCGGACGGCCGCGCTGATCAAGCGGGCGGCCCGCAACCGCACCGTCCTGATGGTGGAGCACAACCTTTCCGTGGTGGCTTCGCTCAGCGACCGGATCACGGTGCTGGCGCGCGGCAAGGTCCTGGCCGAGGGCCCCTAAGAGAGCGTGTCGCGCGATCCGCGCGTGGTCGAAGCCTATATCGGGGTGGGTCATGGGTGAGACCGCCGACCTGAGCCCGGGCACGCGCCTTCCGGAGAGCGGGTTGCCGCCTCGCCCGGCCCTCGCGGCAACCCTGACGGTGGCAGACCTTCACGCCTGGTACGCCGAATCCCATGTGCTGCACGGCATGGCCTTCGAGGTGCCGAAGGGTGAGGTCGTGACCCTGCTGGGCCGCAACGGCGCCGGCAAGACCACCACGTTGCGCTCGATCATGGGCGTGATGGGGCGGCGCAACGGCTCGGTCCTTTTCGAGGGCCGGGAGACGATCCGCCTGCCGTCGCGCCTCATCGCCAGGGCCGGCATCGGCTATTGTCCTGAGGAGCGCGGCATCTTCGCGAGCCTCTCGGTCGAGGAGAACCTGATTCTGCCGCCCGTCGTTCAGCCAGGCGGCATGTCGCGCGAAACCATCTTCGAGCTGTTCCCAAACCTTAAGGAGCGCCTCTCGAGCGGTGGCACCAAGATGTCGGGCGGCGAGCAGCAGATGCTGGCCATCGCGCGCATCCTGCGCTCGGGCGCGAGCCTGCTTCTGCTCGACGAGCCCACCGAGGGCCTGGCGCCCGTGATCGTGCAGCAGATCGGCCGGACGATCGCCCGTCTCAAGACCAGCGGCTACACGATCATCCTGGTCGAGCAGAACTTCCGATTTGCCGCGACGCTGGCGGATCGGCACTACGTGATCGAGCAGGGGCGCGTCGTCGACAGCTTTTCCAATGCCGACCTCGAATCCAACCTCGACAAGCTGCACGGCTATCTCGGCGTGTGACGGCATCATAAACACGGGACGAAGGGAGATCCCGATGTTGAAGGGATTACTCATCACCGCGACCGGCATCGTCCAGGGCGGGCAGAAGCTCGCGGGCCCCCTCGTGTTCGTCTCCGACGTCCACGCGCTCGGCCTGCCCATCGCGCACGGCCTCAATCTCACGACGGCGTTCTCTCAATCTCACGACGGCGTTCTATTGGGACCGGGACGAGGGCACCCGTGCTTCTCCAAGCGTTATGCGGCGGCCTATGGCGGCAAGACGCCGACCATGGACCAGGCCGGCGTCTACGGCACCTGCTTCACTACATCAAGGCGGTCGACGCGCTGAAGGGCAAGGACACTGTGGCCCTCATCGCCAAGATGCGCGAGATCCCCACCGATGACCCGCTGTTCGGCAAAGGCCACCTGCGCATCGACGGGCGCGTGACCCATGACATGTACCTCTACCAGGTCAAGACTCCGAAAGAATCGAAGTACCCTTGGGATTACTACAAGCTTCTCCAGACCATCCCGGGCGACCAGGCGTTCAGGCCACTGGCCGAGGATGGGTGCGATCTCGTGAAATAAGACGCCGGAGACGGGGACCGGGGAGCTGCTGGGCTCATCGCAGATTGGCAGGCGGCACTGAAAGGCCGCTCCCTACGAAGCGAGCCAATGCTCCATGGCGGTCTTCAAGGTCCGTCGCTGGCCGTTATGGACTGACATAGGCCTGCCCTTTGGGGGTCATAGCGCCGTTATTCTTTCTGCCCCGATTAGTCGAGACCCAAGTCTATAACTGTCCCCGAAGTTAGTTGGAACCTAGTATTCCGCGTCGATCCCAGGAGTTCTCCCCATGCCTCAGCCTCTACTAACCCCGTACCGGATGGGCTCGCTTGAGCTGCCGAACCGCGTGGTGATGGCGCCCATGACGCGCAACCGGGGAGACAATGCCGAGAACGAGGCGACGGACTTGGTTGCGACCTATTACGCACAGCGAGCGTCGGCCGGACTGATCATCTCCGAAGGGACCTTCGTGAGCCGCCAAGCCGTCGGCTTCATAAACGTGCCAGGCTTGTACTCGGATCGACAGACTGAGGGTTGGAATAAGGTGACCGCAGCCGTCCATGCCAACGGGGGGCGTATCTTCGCTCAGCTCTGGCATGTCGGCGCAGTTTCGCACCCGGACCTGCAGGTCGGCGGCGAGCTGCCTGTTGCTCCGTCGGCCGTGAACCCGATGACCAACGCCTTCACGCGAAATGGCTTCAAGCCGACCACCATCCCGCGGGCGCTGGAGACGAAGGAAATCGAAGGGATTGTCCAGGACTTCGGACGGGCCGCTGCGAGGGCGGCGGAGGCCGGGTTCGACGGCATAGAGTTGCATGCCGCAAACGGCTACCTCTTCCACCAGTTCTTTGCCCGTAGCATGAACCATCGAGGGGACCAGTATGGCGGCCCGATCGAGAATCGCGCTCGCTTTCTATTCGAGGTCATCGAGGCCGTGAAGCAGTCGTTCGCGGCGGACCGCATCGGCGTCCGGCTCAACCCGGCCGTACACAACCTTTCCGGGATCATGTTCGACAAGGAGACGTTACCCTTGTTCGATCATTTAATCGAAGTTTTCAACGCGGCGCCGCTCGCCTATCTGCACATCATGGAGCCGATCACCGACTTGGCGGAGTTGCCGGAGGAGCTGATTGAGCCATCGGTGGCGGCGTATTTCCGGAAAAGGTATCGAGGCACCTTGATCGGCGCCGTCGACTACACGTTCGACAGCGCGAACGAAGCCTTGCGGCGCGGAGATGTCGACCTGGTCGCCTTCGGCCGCGCCTACATCGCCAATCCCGACCTAGTGGCCCGGTTCACCGCGGGTGCATTGCTCGCGTCCCCGTCGCGGGACACCTTCTATTCGGGCGGCCCGAAGGGCTACGTCGACTACCCGGTTCTGGCGGAGACGCGACAATCCGCCGAAGCGGCAACATTGGTGGCCCCTGGCGAACGTTATGCGGAAACGCGTGTCAGGTCGCGGGTCAACGCGGAACACTGACCTGCTCGAACAGCTGACCTGACCCCCGTCTTTCATCCAGCCATTACGAAAGTCCGGCGGTGATCTTGAGGGTCCCCCGGTTTCTCCTCCATCTTCAGAGTGAGTATCCGGCGTTCATTCGGCGGCCTTTTGGGCCACCGCCGCAGCGTATTCGCTCGGCGTCATCCAGCCAAGCGACGTGTGAGGACGGCTCTCGTTGTAGTCGCGTCGCCATGCCTCGATCTTGGCCCTGGCATCGGCGAGCGAGTGGAACAGCGTCTCGTTGAGCAGCTCGTCTCGCAACCGGCCGTTGAAACTCTCACTGAAGCCGTTCTGCTGGGCGGGCTCGCCGATGCGGCTGGCCGACAGCCCCATGCCGAAGCGCAGGTCTTTAGTGTAGCGGAAGATGGGTTCGATGGTCCAGCGGCGGGAATAGTGGTTGACCCGCACGCCCGGGGCCGCTGGGAGTGAGGCACCAGGGTTCCTTCATGCCACGGGCATGCATGCACACAGCGGCTCCGACCTGCTGGCCTTCGGCCGCGATACGGGCATTGGCGCAGTTTGCGGGCGCGGCCGCCGCGGCCTACCCATTCGGCCGCGGGCCTGGTTTCGCTGTCCAAACCCCAGCGTGCCCAGGGACGCGAACAGCTTCTGGTCGCCAAAGCCGCGGTCGGCTAGGATCGTGACCCGGCAGCCCACAGGCACCGTTTCGGCGAGCCGCCGTAGGTAGGCGTCCTCGTAGTCGTTGCGCCGGTCAGCCAACTCCTCGTTCTACACGGTCAGCCAAACCAGCGGCCCGGCACGACCGTGGCCACCAACTAGGCTCAGCACCAGCATCGCCCGCCCGTCCCGGTTGAAGTCGGTCCAGTCCATGGCCACCGGGATGTCCGGCCGAGCGCCGCCTGGCTTGGCACCCGATGGTAAAGCTGTCCCACCCGTCGCCGGCTCCGTTGCTCAACAGCCGACCCACCTGCCCGACCGCGTGCTTGGTCACCAAGCCCCGTGCCTGGGCCAGCGCGATCGACGCGCTTCGCGTGCAGGATATGCCCATACAGATCGTCGATGAACCCCCGGACCTCATCGAGCGGGCTGCGAGACTTAACCTTGTTGACCGAGCCCATGCCCCAGCTCGCTCAAGCTGAAATAGCTGTACGAGCCTTCCAACGCCAGAATACCCACGTGCAAGAAATGAGGGGGTCAGTGAGGGGCAACGGGGTCGTGGACGCGGCGGGCATGTTTGGGATGTCCGGGCTGGTGGACCAGCACTGGAGTCTCATGCCGGTGCGGACCGTAAATCCCCGTTCCGCGTTCTGACGCGAGCCCATGTAGTGCATCGTGTCTGGTCGGGTGCGCTCGTCGGGCCAATGGGGCTACAACTGGTCAGCGCACCAGCGGGCAAGCTTTTTCCTCTGCCAATGGCCTGAAGGCCTCATTACCCGGAATCGTTTTGATAACTCGCATATCATCCCAGGGCTCGGACTGCTCGCTGCTGCCCTTTACTTGAACGAGATAGAGGTCGTGGACGTGAGATCCGTTCGCCCTGACGATGCCGCCATGATCATACTGATCGTCTACAGGCATCTCATGGATCTGCTTCATCACTGCGACGGCATCACGTGACCCGGCCGCCTTCACGGCTTTTAAGTACTGGAGCGTTGCGGAGTAGACGGATGCTTGGAAGTCCGACGGCATGGCTCCGCGTCGCGCGAAGAAGCGCTTGGACCAAGCTCGCGTCTCGTCGTTACGGTTCCACACATAGGAGGTTACAAAGACGAGACCCTTGAATGTGTCAGCTCCGGCGGCGTGGATCTGAGGCTCGGACATGAAAAATACCGCAAGACGTTGACCACCCGCCGTGATCCCGAACTCCTGTGCCTGCTTCAATGTGTTGACGGTATCTGCGGAGAAGTTGGCCACTCCAATGACATCTGCACCGCTGGCCTGCGCTAAGAGCAAAGCTGAGGAAAAATCGGTTGTTCCGACGGGTTGCCGCGTACGGCCGACGACCTCTCCGCCTGCAGCCTTTAGGAATCGCTCCATGTCAGCCTCGACGGAAAGACCCCCCGCGTAATCGGCGGTGATCATGAACCACTTCTTGGCGCCCGTCGTGACCAGCGTCCCGGCTACGCCCTTGGCGAGCGAGTAGCCGTCATAGCTCCACTGTGCCCCGAAAGGGGAACAAGCGTCCTCCACAAGGTGCGACGTCGAACTGCCCGAGTTTAGGACGATCTTCTTCGCGTTACGCGACACTTCCTGGACGGCCAACCCGACGGATGAGACCGGAATGTCGACGATCAGGTCTACGCCTTCAGTGTCGTACCAGCGCCGCGCGATGGCTGAGCCGAGGTCGGGCTTATTCTGGTGGTCGGCAGAGATCACCCTGATCTTCTCTCCAAGGACGGAGCCGCCAAAATCTTCGGCGGCCATTTCTGCGGCAGTGACCGACCCCTTGCCGCCGAAAGCCTCATTGTCACCGGACATGTCCGTCAGAACGCCCACCGTCACCGGTGCGGCAGCGACGGCCCAGGGCAGCATCAGGCCAAGCGCGACAGCCACGGCAGCTGAGCGGGATGCTATGTTAGTTGGCATCGAGTTTCCCCCAAAACGCTCGGAGTGTCGCTCCGATGCAGCAACTGCGGGCGGGTAAACCCCAGGTGCAAGTGAGTCAGGATGGACCATCCCCGTAGGCCGGCAACCACTTCCTTTCAGGCCATCGATCAAACCTATGACCTCGAAAGGGCAGGTAGGTGGCGGTAGACAATCAGGTCGCTTTCGCGGGCATTACAGGTCCGCCCTGCCGGTAGGCATCAGACGCTTTCTGCCCGGCCTTGCCGGATCGCCCCGACGAGTGCGCGGACGACGGGCACGAACTGCTTGCGGCTCGGATATCAAAGATGAAAGCCGGGGAAAGGCGGCGCCCAATCGCTTGGCAGCGAGACAAGGCGCCCAGCGCTCACGATGCTCATCACTCCTCGTCCAGACGCTGATGCCAAGCCGGCAGCGTTGTCCATCATCTCCACAGCCCTTCGCTCGGGGCCGCCGCCGCCGTGCCGGTGCGCCAGACCAGCATGGGCGTCCGGTATTCAAGGGCCTTGCGAAAGCGCTGCTCGTTGTAGAACGAGATCCACGCCACGATCATGCGCTGCGCTCCACGACGCGGATGGGGCGGCCGACTGGCGCGCCCGCATGAGCACCGACGACGCGAGGCGATCTACAACGAGCGGGCCGCCACGGCCGAATGCGTCAACCCCTAGGCCCGCAACCGCGGACTGACGCGTCTGCTCGTGCGCGGCGTCGAGAAGGTCAAGGCCGCAGCATGCTGGTATGGATTGGCCCACAACATGGCCTGCACTTGGCGCCTCACCCCGGTGTGATCCGAGGCCCTCGAGAGCTCCGGCCGTGATACACGGGCGCGGACCGTCGGCGTGGGCGGGCCGCGACGTTATTCATCACCCGACCAACTAAGGCCAGGCGGTCAGCACAGACCTCCCAACGGGACGGCTCCGGTCATCCCATCCGTCCCGAAAACAAGCCCGTCAAAGGACTGGTAGCCTCTCAGTCGACGGTCCGCCCTTCGCCTCGATCGCCGCCTGCGCGGCGGCAAGTCTCGCTATGGGTACGCGGAACGGCGAGCAGGACACGTAGTCGAGCCCGAGGCTCTCGCAGAAGGCGATCGAGGCCGGGTCGCCGCCGTGCTCGCCACAGATGCCGAGCTTGATGCCGGGCCGCCGGGCGCGCCCGCGTTGCGCCGCGATGGCGACGAGTTCGCCCACGCCCTCCTGGTCCAGCGTCACGAAAGGGTCAGCGGGCAGGATCCCCTTGGCGGTGTATGGCCCGAGGAAGGATGCGGCATCGTCACGCGAGATGCCCAGCGTGGTCTGGGTCAGGTCATTGGTACCGAAGGAGAAGAACTCGGCCGAGCCCGCGATCTCGCCGGCCTTGAGTGCCGCGCGGGGCAATTCGATCATGGTCCCGACCGTGTAGGGCACGGTCACGCCCGTCTCGCTGGCCACGGCCTCCGCCATGGCCACGATCCGGTCCTTCACGAGATCGAGTTCCGGCAGGGTCATCACGAGCGGCACCATGATCTCGGCTTCGATGGCTTCGCCGCTCTCCCGGCCGGCCGCAACGGCGCCCTCGAAGATGGCCCGCGCCTGCATTTCCGCGATCTCGGGGAACGCAATGGCCAGCCGCACGCCCCGGAACCCCAACATGGGATTGAATTCGTGCAATTCCTGAGCACGGCGTCGGATCTTGTCGGGGGACAGGCCGAGCGATGCCGCGACTTCGCTGATCTCGGCGTCGGTGTGGGGCAGGAACTCGTGCAGCGGCGGATCTAGCAGGCGGATCGTCACCGGCAGGCCCGACATGATGCGGAACAGGTCGGCGAAGTCCTGCCGCTGCATGGGCAGCAGCTTGGCGAGCGCCGCGCGGCGCCCGGCCTCGTCGTCGGCCAGGATCATCTCGCGTACCGCCACGATGCGAGCCGCATCGAAGAACATGTGCTCGGTGCGGCAGAGGCCGATGCCTTCGGCGCCGAAGCGCCGCGCCGCCTCCGCGTCGGCTGGCGTATCGGCGTTGGCCCTGACCTTCATGCGGCGGATCGCATCGGCCCACACCATCAGGGTCGAAAAGTCGCCCGACAGTTCCGGCTCCCGCATCGCGACCCTGCCGCGCAGCACCTGACCTGTCGACCCGTCAACCGTGATGACGTCGCCCCGCTTGAGCACGACGCCGCCGCTTGTCATGGTCCCAGCTCTTGCGTCGACACTGATAGAGCCCGCGCCCGACACGCAGGGCTTGCCCATGCCCCGTGCCACCACGGCCGCGTGGGACGTCATGCCGCCGCGGGTCGTCAGGATGCCCTCGGCCGCGTGCATGCCGTTGATGTCCTCGGGGCTGG
>JAABUJ010007292.1_pt1 | contig 10386 bp, 14 predicted proteins | sample 5559131 | NCBI WGS metagenome assembly JAABUJ01 (sample SAMN10711875, study PRJNA513366) | rock metagenome | isolation source: Antarctica rocks | place: Antarctica: Victoria Land, Mt New Zealand nord | collected 2016-01-07 | reverse complement strand
GGCCGTCAGCCGTTCACGGTCCCCGTCCAGCAATCCCAAGCGGGCAGCTCGCATACGACAGTGTCCCGCACCCAACCGCCCAAAGACTTTGGCGACACGACACTAGTGTCCCGCTGTACGGCGGCTCATGCCAGGTAGAGGCCTGCCTCGAGTGTCCCGCGTCATGATTTCTGGCAGAGGTCGAGCTTGTTTGACCCTGAGAGGTGATCATGGCCCGTCCGACCGTGTTGCCGGTCGAGGAGAAGGTCCGCGTCGTACTGGCGGTGCTTGCCGGTGAGCTCACCACCGCTGCTGTGGCCCGGCAGGCGAAGGTCTCCGAGCAGTCGATCAGCAACTGGAAGCGGCAGTTCATCGAGACCGGCCGCGCCGCCCTGACCGCAGGCTCGGGCAAGCCCACGTCGCGCGAGCAGCAGTTGGAGGCCGAGGTCGCGGACCTGACGACCGCGCTCGGGGAAGCGGCGGTCGAGCTGCGGGTCTGGAAGAAGTCCGCGGAGGGCCGGTTGAGCCCTTCGAAGACCTCGAGGTGATCCGCGTCGAGGCGGGCATGTCGACCACGAGGTTCTGCCAGCTCATCGACATGCCCGAACGGACCTGGCGCCGCTGGCAGACCCGTGCCCGCCTCGACGAGCCGGCCCGTGGACCCTGGCCGCCGCAGCCGGTGTCCGCGCCCGTGGAGGCAGTCGTCGTCAAGCACGCCGAGGCCCACCCTGCGTGGGGCATCGCAAGATCTGGGCGATGACCCGGTTCGAGGGTCACCAGCTCTCACCGGCGACCACGCTGCGGATCATGCGCCGCCGTGGGCTGACCCTCGCAGCGGACTACCAGCGCGAGCGCCGCCAGCTGGCTGCCGCACGGCGTGCGGTGTTCGTTGACCCGCCGACCGGGCCGAACCAGGTCTGGCAGCTGGACTTCTCCGAGTTCGAGACGGGCGGCGGCGGGACCTGGCGGATCGCGGCCTGCACCGACTATTGGAGCAGGTACGAGCTGGCTGGCACCTGTCGCTGACCGTGAACCAGTACGACGCGATCGCCGCCGTCGCCGCCGCGATCACCGAGGCCGAGGCCCTTGCATGCCGGCCCCTGCTCGAGGCGCTGACCGACCCGGCGACCGGTCAGGTCCGACCGGTCACGATCGTCACCGACAACGGCGGACCGCCCGGTTCGCCGCCACCATCGACCGCCGTCCCGAGCTCGGCCACGTTTGGACCCGGGTCCGGACCCCCGGTCAGAACGGGGTCCGGGAACGCGGCTTTGAGTCACTGAAGTACGAGCGGCTCTACCGCGAGCACATCACCGACGGCTCGTCCTGGCCGAGCACGCCGAGGCCTACCGGCTCGAGTACAACACCGTCCGGCCGCACGAGTCCCTGTCCTGGAACCGCCCCGCCGACGTCCACCGCGGCCTCGCCGACCCCGACATCGCCAACTTTGACCGGCCCCGAATCCTGCCATCCGCTTGACGCGGGACAGTTGATACCTACGACGAGCACGCAAGGCGCTCGCTCAGCAGTGGTCACGCTGATGACGGTAAGCCGTGAACCACGTACGTGAACCCCGTCTTAGCCGTGTCCCACCGGAACTATCGAGACTTAGCTGGCCGCCGATAGGCAGCTAGTTCTGTTCTCGGCGTCCCTCGTAGGCGGCGCCTACGTTTCGCGGCCAGGCTGCGAGTGAAGGTGACGCGGTGGTCAAATCGGTGCTTGGGCACCTCAAGTTGGCGAATCACGAGGTCGACCTCGACCTCGGGTGGACGTCCCTGGTCGAAGGCGCCCGGCGAAGCGCTGACGTCGTTCGCTGGTACGACTGCGCGGGTACTGACGAGGCCTCGGCAGACGTTCCGGTCACCCTTCGGTCGCTGGGTCGGCTCGTCTTCCTTAGGCTTTCGCTCCCACCCGTCACCGCCGGTGCTGTGCTCGAGTCGACACCGTCGGCACCTTGGGCATCTGTCCCCGCGCAGGCACAGATCGTCGCTGCCGACCCTTGCATCGTGAACGGGCTGTACGACGCCGCCGCGGTGCTGCACCAGCACTTCCTTGGGGCGACGTCACGGGACGCAACTCCCGTCGTGACCGCCCTGCTGCACCTGGCCAGGCCCGGGCTGTTCCCGGTCCTCGACCTACCGATACGGCGGCTGTACGACGAGCCTGCGCAGCGCGCCTGGTACGCCGTCGAACGTCGAGCAACCTCGCCGACGCGGCGCTCCTACTTGCCGGTTATTCGTAATGACGTTCTAGCTGCCGAAGGTGTCATTGCCAGCTGGCGCAGCCGGCTTGCTGCTTCCGAGGCGGTTGAAGAGAGGCGGGTCGCTACTTTGAGCGACGTCCGGCTGTGGGAGATCATGGCTCACGGTCTGGGCAGTGAAACGCCTGCGCACTCGTGAAGACCCGCGTTCCAACTGGTCGCCAAGGTGAGACAGTGGCCAGCTACTACGAGCCGCTTGACAACACGGCACGAATACACGTCGCAGGCCACCGAGGCCTGGTCGGAAGCGCCCTCTGGCGCTTGCTGCTGTCGCGGGGCCACACGGGCCTGATTGGTCGGACGTCGACAGAGCTCGACCTTCGCAACCGGGAAGCTGTCTTCGACTTCTACCGCGAGGCCCGGCCCGAGTACATCGTGCTCGCCGCCGCAAAGGTCGGTGGCATCCTTGCGAACTCCACGTATCCGGCGGACTTCCTCAGTGACAACCTCAGGGTCCAGGTCAACGTGCTGGACGCCGCCGCCGCCTGGGGCGTTCGCCGGGTCCTATTTCTCGGTTCGAGCTGCATCTATCCCAAGCTCGCCGCACAGCCGATAGCCGAAGAGGCGCTGCTGACCGGGCCGTTGGAGCCGACGAACGACGCCTACGCCATCGCGAAGATCGCCGGGATCGTGCACGTCCAGGCCCTGCGGCGCCAGCGCGGCTGCTCGTTCATCTCGGCCATGCCGACCAACCTCTACGGACCGAACGACAACTTCGATTTGCAGACCTCGCACGTGCTGGCAGCGATGCTGCGCAAGTTTCACGACGCCAAGGTCGAGGGTCGCGACGAGGTGCAGCTGTGGGGTACCGGGTCCGCCCGCCGCGAGTTCCTGCACGTCGACGACCTCGCCCGGGCCTGCGTGCACCTATTGGAGCACTATGACGACGAAGCGCCGATCAACGTCGGCACCGGGATCGACGTCACCATCCGCGAGCTTGCCAGCACCGTCGCGGATGTCGTCGGCTTCACCGGCCGGCTCGCCTGGGACGCCAGCAAGCCTGACGGAACTCCGCGCAAGCTGCTCGACGTCCGGCGCATCCGCGAACTCGGCTGGGAGCCACGAATCTCCCTACGGCCTGGCCTCACGAGTACCTACCACTGGTACGCGCGGCGAGCCGCGAGCGTCGTCGCAGCTTGAAGTCGCTGCCGAAACGGCCGATGAGCTCGTAGGAAGCACTGTGGAAAGGACTCGATGACGAAGACCGCGCTGGTCACCGGCATCACCGGGCAGGACGGCTCGTACCTCGCAGAACTGCTGCTCGACAAGGGCTACGAGGTGCACGGGCTGATCCGTCGAGCGTCGACGTTCAACACGGACCGGATTGACGGTCTCTACCGCGACCCTCACGAGCCGGACCGCAGGCTCTACCTGCATCACGGTGACCTGGGGGAAGGCACCGGCCTGGTCAACCTTCTGCGCGACGTCCAGCCAGCGGAGGTCTACCACCTTGCGGCCCAGAGCCACGTCAAGGTCAGTTTCGAGATGCCGGAGTACACCGGCGACACGACCGGCCTCGGCACCATGCGGCTGCTCGAGGCCGTGCGAGCAGCCGACATCAACACCCGCTTCTACCAGGCATCCAGCTCCGAGATGTTCGGCTCCACGCCTCCGCCGCAGCACGAGCTCACGCCCTTTCACCCACGCTCCCCCTACAGCGTCGCCAAGCTGTACGCCTACTGGGCGACGGTCAACTACCGGGAGGCGTACGGCCTGTTCGCGAGCAACGGGATCCTGTTCAACCACGAATCCCCGCGTCGTGGGGAGACGTTCGTGACTCGCAAGGTCACTCGCGCCGTTGCCCGAATCGCCGCCGGGCTGCAGGAGAAGGTCTACCTCGGCAACCTCGACTCCGTCCGCGACTGGGGCTTCGCCCCCGAATACGTCGAGGGCATGTGGCGCATGCTGCAGGCCGACGAGCCGGGCGACTACGTCCTCGCGACGGGCCATGCCATGACAGTCAGGTCGTTCTGCCAGGTCGCCTTCAATCGGGTCGGACTGGACTGGGAAAGGCACGTCGCACACGACCGCCGGTACGAGCGACCATCGGAGGTCGACGCGCTCATCGGTGACGCCGCCAAGGCCGAGCGCTGCTTGGGCTGGCGGGCGACGACCTTCGGTGAAGACCTCGTCAAGGTGATGGTCGACGACGACGTGCTCGCGCTGGATGACGAGCGTGCCGGGCGACTGGTCCGCATCGACCGCTGAGTCGTGTTGTTGCCGAACCAGCGCCTGTCCCCGCCGTCGAGTGCCGCCGCGATGTCCTCGTTCCATGTGCTCGTCGTCTGCACGGGCAACATTTGCCGGTCTCCGGCGGCCGAGCTGTTACTGCGGCGTGGCCTGGACCAGCGCTGGGGCTTGCTAGCGGCCGATGCCGTGAGTGTGGGCAGTGCCGGGCTCGGGTGCTACGACGGCTGGCCGGTGGATGCCCCAGTCGCCGAGCTGTTGCAGGAACTCGACGTCAAGGGGTGGGAGGCTTTCCGGTCCCGCGCACTGACAGACTCCCTTGTCACAGCTGCGGACCTCATCCTCACGGCCACGCGAGGTCACCGCTTCCGAATCGGCGAGCGGTGGCCGGCTGCGTACCGGCGTACGTTTGCCCTAGGGGAAGCTGCTGAGTTGCTGAGACAGGTCGACCCGGCGGCGCTACCGACGTCGTTCGGCGATCGCAGCCGCGCTCTCGTCGACTGGCTCGCGGACGAGCGAGGCGTGCGCCAGACCGCGGACGACTACGATCTCGCCGATCCGTACGGCCGGCGTACCGCCGACTACCGCGAGATGATGCAGCGCCTTGTGCCCATGACCAACGTGATCGTCGACGCCATGGCTGCCGCTCCTCCCGGATAGCCCATCTCCGCGCCTCAGCCGTGCTCTGCACGACCCGGTTGTTATTGCGGCTGCCCTTCCGATGTGAAGACAAGGGAGCTCAGGCGACGCCTGAGCCGCAATCTGAAGGAATTTGAGGGGCTGTGGGATGACCGACGTGCTCGGGCCGGGGCGGCGCCAGGTCGAGGAGACCGTATGCCACCTGCGGTCGGACGGCATGCCGCGTGACCCGCAGGCAGGACTCGCCGAGCCCGCAGCCGTCTCGGCGGCCGACACCGCCTCGGCCGACGTAGAGCGCGCAGCCGACCAGGCGGTCTTCCCCGCGGTTGCCGCCCGCGGCTGGGAGCGGCATCTGAGGGCCGCTCTGCTTGCCGTCGATGCGGTTGCGCTCATCATCGGCATCGCTGTCGCCGATGTCTTCCGCTTGACCCTGAGCACCGGACATAGCCGCGACAACGTCATCGCCTTGTGCCTGCTGCCAAGCTGGCTCCTGCTGCTGGGCGTCGGCCACACCTACGACAGTTGGCGCACCGGCAGCGCAGGAGAGGAGGCACGGCACGTCATCACCGCCAGCCTCCGTACCGCCGGGCTCATCGCCATCGCCTGCTACGGACTGCGGGTGACCCTCTCACGGGTGTTCTTGCTGGTCGCCGTTGTCTGCGGAACGTTGACGCTGCTCGGCGGCCGGGCAACTGTCCGTCTGGTCCTACGCCAGCTGCGCCGGAAGGACCAATGCCTTCACCGGGTCGTTGCGGTTGGCTATGTCGTCGATGTCGGGCATCTCGTCGAACAGTCGCAGCGCGCCGCCGGCGCGGGTTTCAGGGTCGTCGGAGCCTGCGTGCCCGGGGGGACCGACTGGCTGTCCCTTCCGGGTGGTCAGCGCCTGCCGGTACTTGGCGGGCCCACGGATGCTGGCGTCTGCTGCCGCAGCGTGCGCGCCGACGTGCTCGCGATTGTCTCCGACGCGGTGCTCGACCGAGGCGAGCTGCGGCGCCTCGCCTGGGAGCTGGAGAGCACCGACACCCGGCTGCTCGTCGCCCCGCGCCTGACCGACGTCGCCGGGCCACGGATCAGCGTCCGACCGCTGGCCGGCCTGCCGCTGCTGCACGTGGAGCAGCCCCGTTTCTCGGGTCTGAACCGGATGGTCAAGGCGGTCAGCGACAGGTTGACGGCAGCGGCTGCGCTTGTCGTGCTAAGCCCGGTGTTCCTCCTGGTCACGCTGGCGATTCGGCTCGACTCCCGGGGTCGCGCCTTCTACCACCAGCAGCGCGTGGGCCTGGACGGCAGGCTGTTCACCTGCTGGAAGCTGCGGACAATGTTCTCGGGTGCAGACGAGCGCCAGGCTGAATTGCAGCACCTCAACGAGCACACGGCCGGTGTGCTGTTCAAGATCCGAAACGACCCCCGCGTCACCCGCGTCGGTGCCCTGCTCCGCAGGACCTCTATGGACGAGCTGCCCCAGCTGTGGAACGTGGTGAAAGGGGAGATGTCGCTCGTCGGCCCGCGGCCGCCCCTGCCGCACGAGGCCGACGGCTACGAGCAGGACGTCCGCCGCCGGCTGCTGGTCAAGCCGGGCCTGACCGGACTCTGGCAGGTTAGTGGGCGCGCCGACCTCAACTGGGAGGAGTCGGTGCGGCTAGATCTGTTCTATGTCGAGAACTGGTCACCCGCGCTCGACCTAGCCATCCTCGCGCGCACGGTGCTTGCCGTCATCACCCGACGCGGGGCCTACTGAGCCGCGCTCACCGCGGCGGCGACCTCCCACCGCTCGGTCGACGTCGGCTCTTCGAGCATCGTCTGTCGAAAGCCGCAGTCGTGGCAGAACCGGTAGCGATGCAGGTCGTACACCGGCGAGTGTCCGAAGCGGCGGGGACGGCCGCTGACCACCACATGCTGGCGGGTCTCGCGCCTGCACATGGTGCACGTCGCAATCACGTGGCCGCCGCTTCCCTGTACACGGTCCACGCGTGGCCCCCTCAGCGACGGCCCAGAGTAGGGCTCTCTTCACGCTAGGCCCGGCCTACGGTCTGGGCAGACCCCGAACGGGTTGCAGAGCGGATGGGTGACGCACCGCTGAGCCTGCTGTGAGCACGAGGGCGGCGAAGGCGAGGTTGTAGCCGTCGACGATCCACTGCAGGTCCTTGGTCGAGGCGTGCAGCTGGCGAGCGAGGTCTGGTAGCGCGACGTTGACGATGGTGACGTCGAGGTTGATCGCGAACACAGCCAGGCAGACGGTCGCCAGGGCCGCCCCCCGCGACGCGACGAGGAAGCGACAGCGTTCATGGGGCACTCATTTCAAGGGATAGGTGCCGCCGCCGGTGAGCGGTGGCTGCGCTCAGCGGCGACTGGTGGGCGCGCTGGGATAGCGCGGTGGGCTAGTGTCGTGTCGCTAAAGTTCTTTGGCGGTACGGCGCGGGACAATGTGGCATACGAGCAGCACCGCTGGGATTGCGGAACGGGGACCGGGAACGGTTGACGGCCTGGACGCGGTCATCGACGGTGCGGGCGGGGTTGGCGCAGCGGACCCGGATCGTGTTGCTGGCCGCGGACGGGATTAGCCATACCGAGATCGCCGAGCGGCTCGGGGTGAGCCGGCAGACGGTGATCACTTGGCGAGGTCGTCACGAGCGGTCGGGACTGGCTGGCTTGGACGACCGGCCGCGCTCGGGCCGGCCCCGCACGGTCGATCACGACCGGATCATCACCGCTACGCTGACCCCGCCGCCGAAGCGGCTCGGAGTGACGCATTGGTCGTCCCGGCTGCCCGCAACGAAGCTCAAGATCGACCACGCCACCGTGGCGAGAGCCTGGAAGGACTACGGCGTCTAGCCCTGGCGGTCCCAGACCTTAAAGTTCTCCACCGATCCAGAGTCGGTCGCCAAGGTCACCGACGTCGTCGGGCTGTATCTGGCGCCGCCGGAGGACGCGATCGTCCTCTCGATCGATGAGTCGGGTCGGGCTGGGGCGCGCCACCATTCAGAATGAATGGCGCGTTTCCCCAGCCCGCCCGCCGAACCCGGCGTGCGCGTCTCCACGCACCGGGCTCTCCACGGACTGCTGCCAGCAGGGTTGTGTCATGCCGCGGTCGTCGCCCACGGTGTCGCGATGTTCGCAGCGCGGTAGCGGTAACGGCTGACCGTTACCGTTTGTGGCTGGAACAGCCCGATTCCGTCCTCGGTCGGCCGCCAGTCCTCGAAGAACCGGCGGAACAGGACGGCCCACTTCGTCTTGCGGTATCGACGGCGAATCCAGCGCAACACCCGACGCCACGCGTACTCGTCGAGGTAGCCGAAGGTCGCCTTCGACACGCCGTGCCTGAAGTAGGTGCACCACCCCCGCAGCACCGGGTTGAGCTGGCGCAGCAGGGCAGCGAGCGACGGATGAGTTGTCCGTCTGGTCAGCGTGCGAACCCGACCGATGATGCCCGCGAGGGCGTTCTTCGACGGGTAGGTATAGACCACACGCTGGCTGGTGCCTCTCTTGAGGCGCCGCTGGATGCGGAAGCCCAAGAAGTCGAGGCCCTCGTCGATGTGGCTGACCCTGGTCTTGGCCTCAGACAGGCGCAAGCCCATCGGGGCCAGGACCTGCGCGACATCCTTCCGTAGCGCTTCGGCATCGGCGCGGCTGCCGTAGACCAACACGACGAAATCATCCGCGAAGCGGACCAGTCGATAGGTCGGCAGCCCTGCCTGTCGCCGCTTCCAGCGCTGGTAGGACGTTGCGCCCATCGCCTGCCATGCCTCGGCGAAGTGATCGTCGAGCACGGACAGAGTGATGTTGGCCAACAAGGGCGACACGATGCCGCCCTGTGGGGTGCCGGTACTGGTGTTCCGCAGGAAGCCGTCCTCACCGAGGATCCCGGCCTTCAGGAACGCCTTCACCAGGCCCAAGACGCGTTTGTCCCCGACACGGCGACGCACGCGGTCCATCAGGGCCGTGTGGTCGATGTTGTCAAAGCACGCCTCGATGTCACCCTCCAGCACCCACTCATAAGAGCGGGAGGAGAACTGGTGAATCTCGGCGATCGCGTCGTGCGCCCGACGCTTCGGGCGGAACCCGTAGGAACACGGGTGGAAGTCCGCCTCGAAGATCGGCTCCAGCACCAACTTTAGGGCCGCTTGCGCGGTCCGGTCCCGAACGGTCGCGATCCCTAGACGGCGTAACTTCCCGCCGGCTTTGGGGATCATCCGCTCCCGTGCGGGCAGCGGGTCGAACTGCTGCGCCTTCAGATCGTCGTGCAGCGCAGCGAGCAGTCCCGTCGCATCGGCGATGTCGACCGGTGCAACACCGTCGACACCGCCAGACCGTTTCCCTCTGTTCCCCCTGACCCGACGCCATGCCACCACGAGTACGGCGGGGTCGTAGACGAGGTTGAACAGAGCCATCAAACCGGCGGTCGGGATTGCTGACCGCCCACTGGTGCAGCTTGGTCTGCATCCGCAGTACCCGCGTCTCCGCCTCTTCCAGCGTCGGCCCTCGAGCTGATCGCGGTAGCCGAGCGCGACGGGCGGACGCGGCAGGCTGACAACCACCGGCAGGTCCGCGACAACCTCGAGCAGATCATCGGCGCGCTGGAAGCCATCGAGGAGGACAAGGACGACCGAGGAGGACAAGGATGACCGCGGACGCCCTCCCAGCGCTGACGGCCGCCGTCCGCCGGCGCTCCCAGCTCACTCGGGACCGGGTGCATGGCGCGCTCCGCCACCTCGACCAGGCCAGCGCCGTCGTCACCTTCGCCGCTGTCGCTGGTCAAGCCGGCGCCTCACGGTCCTGGCTCTATCGCCAGCCGAACGTCTGCGCCGAGACCAACCGGCTGCGCTAGGCACCGACGGCCACCCCAGCGCTCGCTCGCCCGTGCGCCGAACGCGGCACCGAACGGTCCCAGCAGCAGCGCATCAAAACGCTGCTCGACGCCAACAGGGCCCCGCGCGACGACAACGAGAATCTCCGCCGGCAGATCGCCACCCTGCTCGGCGAGCGACGCGCAGCCACCACTCGGCCGGGCACCGGCCGGAATGCCGGTCCTTGCCACTGATACCCATGGGCGACTTGTCGCCGGACGAAAAGGCCCAGGTCAGGTCAGCGAGAGGCCCATCGGGCTCCAGATAAGCTACAACACCAACACCAACACCAACACCAACACCAACACCAACACCAACATCAAACCCATCAAGCGATCTGCCCGCGGGTTTCGCGGCTCTACGCCACCAAGCGTGGTGAGCGGCCTCTGATCGGGGTGGCAGGCGCAGCCTGCCAGTGCACGGTCCGCCAGTCCAGCCCGGTGTTGAGCAGCAGCCGCAGGCGGTAGTTGTCGAGGTTGC
>JAABUJ010007289.1_pt1 | contig 10388 bp, 10 predicted proteins | sample 5559131 | NCBI WGS metagenome assembly JAABUJ01 (sample SAMN10711875, study PRJNA513366) | rock metagenome | isolation source: Antarctica rocks | place: Antarctica: Victoria Land, Mt New Zealand nord | collected 2016-01-07 | reverse complement strand
GTGGTGCGCGCCAGGTAGGGCTTGTAGTGCCACCCATAGCGCTGGCCAAAGGCGGTCACTGTCTCGGCCAGGCTCTCCTGCCACTGGTCGGCGGTCCAGGCCCAAAAAGCCGTACCGCGGCGGTGCATCTCCAGCGCGAGCACCTGCATGACCTCCCGCTGACTCGCGTGGGTAATCCTGTAGACGGTGAGGATGGCGGTGAGGGGGGCAACCAGACGGGGCAGTGGCGGTGCGGTCCAGGCCCGTCCCGGAGGCGGTGGGTGGGCCAGCCATGCTGCCAGCGCGGCGCGCTCGGGATCCCTGAGAGCGGGCTCCCGGTCGTAGGCGGCGAGATCCACAGGCCACTGCCACAGGGGCAGAGGGTGGTCTGGGCGCACAGAGGGGGCACTCACCGATGATCCTCCAGCTGAGTGGCCACCCACCGATCAAGATCGGCCATGCTGGTGGCCACGGCCGCGGCCAGGTCGATGCCACTGAGGTGAATGTAGAGCAGCGTCGTCTGCACGCTGCGGTGGCCCGCATAGGTCGCGATTTTGTGGATGTCGAGGCCGGCCCGCGCCAGGTGGGTCAACCGCAGATGGCGGGGGGTGTGCGTGGTGAACTGGGGCACGCTAGCGCGCGCAGCGAGGCGGGTGACGATTTTGGACCACATGAGCGGCGAGAGGGGCTGGCCCTTGTTGCGCCGCGACTCGGAGAGGAACAGCGGACCCGGCGCGGGACTCAGCGCGCGCCGGTGCTGCAGATAGGCGGCCACCAGACGTCCGGCGCCTTCCGAATAGAACACGACGCGCTCTCGCCCATTCTTGGCGCACTCGGCGCGCACGCGGATCTGTCGGAATGCCACGTCAAGGTCATCAAGGCGCAAGCCCAGCAACTCGGCCCGCCGCAACGCGCCATCATAGGCCAGCACCAGCAAGAGACGGTTACGCAGGGGTTCCGCCCGCATGGCGACGAGAAGCGTGCGCCACTGCTCGTCGCTGGGAATCCAGGGCAGTTTGTGGTAGCGGGCGAGCAGGCCGCGGTCGCGCTTGCCGCCGAACGCATTGCCCGGCGTATAGCGCCCCCGCCCGACGGGGTTGTCGGTGCGCACCTGCGTCTCCATGAGGTAGTCGTGATAGAGGCGCGCCACCGTCAGACGCAAGTGGATCGTGGCATTGGCCAAACCCGCTGGGGCACCGTTCAGGGGCAGTTTGTGCGCGCGCGCCGAGGGGCGTGTGGCCAGATCATGGACATAGGCGGCCACCTGCTCGCGCGTCGCCGCAGTGACGGGGACGCGACACCGTGCATAGAAGGAAAGGTAGTCGTTGAGCGACTCCCCGTAGGCCGCCACCGTCTTCGGCGCCAAGCGCAGGTGCGCCTGCATCTGCAGCCAGGCTCGTGCCGTCTCCGACGCGGCGACGTGCGGGTACGCGTCCCACCGTATATCGATCATCTTCGGCTCCTCACACGAGCATACATCTTCTCTGTCGACGGCATGCGCGCCTTATGCACGCCTCATCGGATAGCCCGCTTATTCTCACTAACTTATGAGGTGTATAGCGGAATTCATAGCCGGGAGTTCTTCAGCCGGGGCGGGGCGCGCGAGAGCGACGACGCCCGGCGGATCGGGCGGATCGAGGCGCTGGGCTGGGAGGTGCTGGTGATCGACTACCGGGCGCTGAGCCAGGAGCGGTGGGCGGCCACCGTCGAACGGGTGGCCGCCTTCCTGGAGGAGGGCCGTGGCCGGTGGCCGGCGCCCACCAGCATGGAGGCCAGTGCGCGCAGAAATCAAGTCAGAGAGTGAGTGAGTGAAAGAGGGTACGGCGATGCAGGACAGAGACGACGGATATAGAGGCGCCCAGCGTGGCGTGGACGCGCGGGGGAGGGGGAGCCAGGAACCGCCACGGGCAGAGGGCTGCGTGCTGCTGGTGCTGCCCTCCTCATTCGAGGAAGGGTTGGGCCTGATCGCTGAGAGGGCGCCGCTGGCGGTGGGCATGTGGGCGGCGGTGTTGCGCCGGGAGGGCTACACGGCGCACTGGATGCCGGCCTCGGCCATTGAGGACGGCCCCTACGCCGGCGGCATCGTGGTGATAGCCACCCGCCACGACGACGGCCGCCACTACATCGCCGTGCCACCCGAGGCGGTGCCCGCCCTGGCCGGCGTGCTCTCCCCCGACGACTACAAGCGCGTCCAGGAGGACCTGCGCGCCCTGCGTGAGGGGGACGATCTGGAGGGTGACCCGCGACCCGTAGGTAAGGGCACCGCCGCTCCCCTGGGGCCGCGCGCCGGGTCAGTAGGCGAGGACGACGCGACGCCGGGGGCCTTCAAGCCGGTCACCGTGGTGTGGCTGGATGCGGTGGCCTGGCGGGAGCGGCGGGCCGCCGTGCCGGTGCATGAGCCGATCGAGGTGGGCACCTGGGCACGCACTATCCGCTCCGGGCGCATGCGGGTGACCCTGCCGCCCCGGGGCCAACCTCTGCCTCACGATGGCCCCTGCCCGGGCGGGTATGTCGTGGAGGTAGACGACGCCGATGGCCACCGCTACTTTGCCCTGCCCCGCGAGGCCTGGGCCGTGGCCGTGGACCTGGCCCGCGCGACCACGCTAGGCGGCCACAGTGGCGCGAGCCAGGCCGGAGACGCCAGGGAGACGGGCCGGGGAGACGATGAGAGGGAGGAGGATGACTGATGGGCCTCTTTGACGACGGGCGCACCCGCGCCTTCAAGGCCCAGCTCAAGGCACTGGAGGCGCCGCGCTACCGGGTGACCGTCCAGACGCCGGATGACCGGGTGCAGGTGGCCGTGCTCCCGGCGGGTGACCTACTGCGGCAGGAGCGCTGGCTGCGTGGTCAGAACGAGGTGGGGGCGCAGGTGCGCCTGCGTCCGGCGGAGCCAACCGGCCTGGTGCTGGTGGGACCGCTGAGCGGGCGGCAACGCGCCGCGCTGGAAGAGGAGGGCTTCCCCGGCGCGCTGGTGACCACGCTGGGCGCTGATCGCTACGAGGTGTGGGTGCGCCTGGAGGGAACGCCGCTGCCGCGCGGCCTGGAAGAGGCGCTGGCCCAGGCGCTCAACTTCCGCTACACCGACAGCGGCGCGTATGGAGCGCCCCCGGCCGGGAGCCTGGCCGCCGGCCTGGAGGATCCCCGTGATCCCTGGACACGCAGCGCCGATGGCCAGGGTGTCTACGTCAGCGTGGTGGCCCACAGCCGCGGCATCGCTCCCGGCGCCGTGGCCTTGCGTGACCGGCTGCTGGAGCACATGCGGCTGCCCCAGGACTACTTCTACCCCCTCACCCGTGCCCAGGCCGAGCACGAGAGAGGGGACCATGATCAGCCCCACCGGGGCCTGGTGGAGACGCGGGCGCACCCGCCCGTCGAGGAGCATGACCCGGGAGAGGACGACTGGGGCTTGGTCGCCACCACCCCGGCCCACGATGAGGCCCACGACGACAGAGAGGACGACCCCAGCGAGAACCTAGCTCCGGTGAACGTCCTGCGAGCCATCTCCAGCACGCCTGCGGAGCCGCCCGCGCCCCAGGACGCGGCGCTAGCCGAGCAGTTCGCCACGCTACGCGAGCAGATCTTGAGCCGCAACCGCAAGGGCCTCGACGCGCGCCAGGCCGAGTTCGCTGCGGCGCACCAGCTCGTTCGGGCGCATCCCGACCTCACGACCGCCGAGCTGCGCCAGGCCCTGGACCAGGGTGGCGCGACGGGCCAGGGCACGGCTGGCCTACCCTCCGACCGGGCCGCCTACATCGCCCGTACCGCCGAGCGGGTGCTGGCCCAGCCACAACGCCCGACACCAGAGGCACACGCCACGGGGGTGGAGCGATGACCGGGAAGGGCATACTGCGCACGGTAGAAGACACGGAACGCTCCAGGCAGTCGGCAGCGGGCAGGGCGCGCACGGTACAGGGCACGAGGGTTGTGCCGACGTCATTTCCGCGCCCCCAGGCCACGGAACCCTCCTTGCGAGGAGCGAGGCAGGATAAAGGCCAGTCCTGTGCCGTGACTGGTCGGCCTTTTCCCTCCTGTTTCGCCAGGACTGGCCAAGGACTGGCCCCACTAACCACTAGCGGTACCGCTAGTGGTCACCCTGGGACACCGAACAAGCCGTGCTCGCGCTCGTGGGACGGTGCGGCGGAGGGCGCAGGGTGACCACACAGATCGCGTTCTGGCTCACCCCCGAGACAATCGCCGCCCTGCGCGCGGAAGCCCGCCGCCGTGGCGTGAAGCTGTCCACCGTGGCGGAAGACCTGCTGGCGCGCGGCCTGGCCGCCGACACGGCAGGCCGGTTAGAGACGCAGGCGCTGCCCGTGTTCACGGCCGTGGTGCAGCAGGTGATCGCGGAGCAGTTACGCCGGCAAGAGCGGCGGCTGGTGGCTCCCCTGGGACCGCTCGCCCGCGATGCGGGGATGGCGGCCCGGCTGGCGTATGCCCACCTCTACCGCGACCATCCCGAGGTGGCGGAGAACGATTGGCAGGAGGCGAGCGCGCAGGTCGAGGAGACGCTGCACGACAGCGGGCCAGCAGGGCCAGGTGCGGGACGAGCGCGGATGGCCCAGGGCTAGGCGGGAGAGCACGAAAGGAGGACGGGCGCATGGCCACGACACAGGTCCTGCTCTGGTTGCCGGAAGAGACGCTGGCGGTCTTGCGGGCGCGGGCAGCGGCACGCGGGGGCAAGGGCGCGCTGTCGCTCATTAGTGATGAAGCGTTGCGGGCCGGGTTGGGGTTGGTGAGCGCCGCGCAGGCCGAGACCAGCGCACTGCCCGCCGTCGAGGCGGTGGTGCGTCGCGTGGTGGCCGAGCAGTCCAGAGTGGACACCGAGCGCCTGGCCGCCCTGCTGGTCAAGACCTGCCGTGAGGCCAGCGTGGCCCGCTGGCTGGCCTACGCGGCGATCCTGCGCACGCAGGGCCGCGCCGTGGCCGACGCCGACATGGAGCGGGCCTTCACCGCGGCGGTCAGGGTGCTGCGCGGCAAGACGATGCCCGCCGCGCCGGGCACGGACGCTCCCCCCGAGGCCGGGGCCGGGAAAGCCGATGGCTAGATGGCCAGGGCCACCACCACACCGCGCACTGTGGTCACCGGCCGCTACGTCGCCGGGGGCACGCGGGCCAGCGGCAAGAGCGTCGCGGGCCAGATCTACGACGCGCTGCACTATATGCAGACGCGCCCCCTGGACCACGACGAGCGTCCCGAAGACCGGCACTTCTTTGGGCCGGAGCGGGACGGCGGGAGCTGGCGGGAGGCGCGGGCGGAGATCCTGGACCACGCCACCGAGCAGGTGGCCTTCCATCGGCTCATCCTCTCCCCCGGCCCCGACCAGCCGGTGGCGGACATGCGGGAGTGGACGCGCATGGTACTGGACGACCTGGCCGATACGCTTGGACAACAGCTGCACTGGGTTGCCGCGATCCACCACAACACCGACCACCCGCATGCCCACGTGCTACTTGCCGGCGGCGGGGAACGCGGAGGCGAGCTACGCCCAGTGCTGCTCTACAAAGCGCAGTACGCTGCGGTGCGCGCCTCGGGAGACCGCAGCGCCATCCACCTGCGAGGGTTGGAGCGGGAGCAGACCACAGCGGTATACCACCGCATTGGTCACGAAGGGCGGCAAGCGGAGCGCGCGAGCGCCCGGGCAGGGCGGGAGGGAGCAGGGAGGGCAGGAGCACCAGGTCAGGTCGGTCGCCAGGGAGAGGAGGGGCACCGTGGACGGGAGAGCGGGATCACCGCGCCGCCCCTTCACGGGGCGGGGGAAAGGCCCGGCGGCGCGGCGCCGGACGTCCAGGAGAGGGTCGGCGGCATGCCCCACCGTCCTGAGCGGACTGAGTTATCGGCAGCGGCAGGCGAGATCGCGGCGCGTGTGCTGGCTGACACGCTGCGCCGGCAGGCTGGGCCGACGGACGGTGCCGACGCCGTGACCCTGGAGGAGAAGCGGGGCCGGGGCCGCTAGGCCGACGGGAGAGTCAGGGTGAGGGTCAGGCAGAGCAGAGCAAGGAGGGGAGGCAGAGCAGATGAAACGCATATTCGGGGGACTCCTGGTGGTGGCGCTGCTTGGCGCCGGCGTCGCGGCGACCACGCCCATCGGGGCTGGAGCGCGGGCCTGGGGCGCGGGCGCATACCAGACCGGCTACGTGGCCCTGGCCTGGCCGGTGGCCAGCGTCCTAGGTGATCTGGACAGGGTCCCACGGACGTTAGGTCAGGGCCGGCCCCTGCCCTTCCTGGTGATCCCCTGGCGCGCCTGGACCCACTACGGGGTGGACTGGCGCTGGAGGACGCTACAAGCCAACAGAACGCAAGGGAGAGCTATCCGGCAGGGTATGCTCTACGGGTACGGCGGCCTGGGCCTGCTGCTAACCCTCCTGCTGGGTGTGCCGTTAGCCCGGCTGGCCCAGCGTGGCCGGCGGATCAAGCCGGTGGGGGCGGGGGGCACGGCGCGCTGGGCCACCTGGCGTGATCTGCGCCGCTACCGGGCCAAACGGGGCCAGGCGCGGGTGATGCTGGGCCGGCTGGGCGGGCAGGTAGTCTCCCTGGTGGGGGAGCTGCAGTACCTCAACGCGCTGGTGGTGGCCCCACCGGGCATGGGCAAGACCAGCGGGCTGATCATCCCCAACATCCTGGCCGAGCTGGGTGACCGCCCTGGTGGGCTGTGGCGGAGGGCGCGCTGGGGCCGCGGCCTGGTGATCAGCGACCTCAAGGGCGAGCTGGCCCTCAGGACGCTGGCGGCGCGGGCGCGCACCCACCGCTGCCTGGTGGTGGACTTCTACGCGCCCCAGACCAGCGCGGCTTACAATCCCCTGGCCCACGTGCATACACCGGCGGAGGTGGCCGAGTTCATTGACTGCTGGTTCGACAACACTGGGGGTGTCTCCAGCAGTGACCAGTACTTCGACAACTCCACCAAGTTGGTCTTCCAGGCGGCTATCCTGCACCTCCAGGAAACCCACCGGCGGGGGCGGCTGGGGGAGCCGACGCTGACCCACCTCGACGCCTTCCTGGCTCAGGGGCCGGCGGCGGTGACCGCCGCGTTGCTGGCCAGCCCCTCCGAGGAGGCCTACGGCGTGGGCACGCGCTTCCTGGCCGTCGCCGCGGCCAACGAGAAGATCATCAGTGGGGTGTTTACGGACATCCCCAACCGCCTGCGCGTGGTGCAGGACCCCGCCGTGCGCGCCGTCACCGGCTCTAACGAGATCGACTTCCGCGCCCTGGCCGACCGGGCGCGGCGGCCCCTCGCCCTCTACGTGGCCCTGGACCCGGCCAAGGACCGCGTGCTGCCCGCCGTGTTCTTCAGCCAGCTATTCACCGCGCTACGCGAGACAGCCCGGGCGCACGACGGCGCGCTGCCCCGCAAGGTGTACTGCTACCTGGACGAGGCGGGCAACTGTGGGCGGATCACCAACCTGACCACGGCGCTGACCACGGGACGGGCCGCTGGGGTGGGCTTCCTGCTGATCGTGCAGACACTGGCCCAGTTGGAGGCCCTGTATGGCCGGGAGGGCAAGGCTACCCTGATGGCCGGCTGTGGGTCCAAGATGGCCCTCTCGGGCACGGGTGACGCCGACGCGGAGTGGTTCAGCCGGCAGACGGACAAGCAGACGGTCACGGCGGCCAACGTGGGCGAGCAGCGCAAGATTGGGGCGTGGCGGCCCCAGCACGACAGCGCGGGCTACACTGAGACCTCGACCGAGCTGATCACGGCGGGGCAGATCCGCACCCTGCCACGGGACCAGATGGTGCTGCTGACGGGCAACGTGCCCCCGGTCAAGCTGGCGCAGCGGGCCTGGTACCAGCGGCGCTACCGCGACAACTGGCCGATGCTGCTGCAGGCCCGTATGCGTGTGGGCGCGCCGCGCTGGTGGCCCTGGGCAGGGCCGCCTCCGACCAGCTCCGGGCCACGCCGAGCCACCCCGCTGACCGCGCCCTGGACGCCGCGCCTGGAGCGACCCACGCCGATAGATGCTCTGGACCTGGAGGGGAGCGAGCTGACGATGGGCGCGCCGGCTGGCCACGAGGTGGGGCCTGCTAGCGGGGCGGTGGCCACGACCTTTAGCCGCCTGACCCTGGCCCCTGCCCCGGCGCCGCCCAGGAGGGCCGCCACACCGCCTGAGGCGGAGGATGCGGAGGACACCGACGTCCCGCCACCGGGACGAGGGAGCGTGCCCCCACCACGGCCCCGCGCTGGTGTGACGCCGGCACCAGGGCGGCCCAGACAGAGCAATTCCTGGGACGACGCCGACGCCAATGCGGACGGCTTTGTCTCGTAGAGCGCCTAGAGGAATACACGGACTGGAGGGAGGAGGCTGAGTGATGGCCACCAACGAGCCGGGGGACCGCACAGGCCATGCAATGGCAGCTCAGCTGCGCGCCATGTGCGCCGAGCAGGTTGAGGTGGGGTTGCTGCATGGCCCGACGAACCGCATGACCAGCCGGGTCTGGACGCCCAACGAGGCCCAGGCGGCGCTGAGCTGGTTGCGCCGGGAGAACATGCGCGGCTGCAACGTCTACGTGCGCCCGGTGGCCTGGCAGGGGGCCGCGCCGGCCAGTGCGGGCATTGTGCTGGTCGACGACCTCACGCGCGAGGGGGTGGTCCAGCTGCATCGTGATGGCCTGGGGCCGGCGGTGGTGACCGAGACCAGCCCGCGTAACTACCAGGCGTGGGTGCGCCTCTCGTCTGCCCCGCTGGCCGCCGCGCTGGCCACGCAGGCGGCGAGGGAACTGGCCACCCGCTACGGTGGCGATCCGGCCAGTGCAGACTGGAGACATTACGGTCGCCTGGCCGGCCTTACAAACAGGAAGCTCAGCCGGGTGCAGCCCGATGGCCGCTCCCCCTACGTGTTGCTGCACGAGAGCGGCGGCCAGACCGCGCCACGTGCCGGGGAGCTGCTGGAGGCCGCGGTGGAGCGCCTGCGCCGGCTGGAGCGCCAGACTGAGGCGCTGCAGGCTGACGAGGCGCGGCTGCTCGCGCGGGTCGCTGGGTCCCACGACGCGGGCCGGGGTGGGGCCAGCCTTTCTCCCGCCCCTTGGGGTGGCGCGGTGATCATGGACCTGGGCGTGGAGTATCGCCGGCACGCCGAGTGGCTGATCGCCCGCTACCCCCACGCCGACATGAGCCGGCTGGACTACGCCGTGCTGCGTGACCTGGCTCTGCGGCGGCCCGATGCCACCCGGCAGGCCCTGGGCCAGGCGCTGCGTCTGGGCAGCCCCAACGTGGCGCGGCGCAAGACAAACGAGCGCTGGCTGACCGCGTATGTCGAGCACACGACCACGGCGGTGTTGCTCAACCCCGAGGTGCAACGGGCGCGGGCCGCCTACCAGCGGGAGCAGGGTGGCCGGGGGCGGGGACCGCCTTGGGCTAGCCCGTCAAGACCGAGGACGCGGCGCACGTGCGTCGTCGGTCCTGGCCAACGCGGGTGTTCTGTCTCCCTCGCGTCTTCTGAGGCATACGCCTGGGTAACACTGCCACGGAGGAGGACCAGCCTTATGTAGGATGCACCCGCGCGCTGTCAGACAAGAAAGCCCGTCGTAGCTACGACGGGCCTTGATGCCGATCCTGGCGCCAGTTCCAAAGAAAAGCGCACTAGGATCGAACCCCAAAGACGTGAGACGTTGGTTCCCATCTCAGGTGGCACTGAGCCAGGAACCGGGGTCTCCCAGGAGGCCTGTGCGCCTCAGGAGGAGAGAGCCATGTCTGCTACACGGCATCATACCATGCTGCCCCCGCGCGGGCAAGACCCTGATCACGATGGCGCGCCGGAGTCGGGCACGCTGTTGATCGAAGATGAGACGCTCCGTGCCGGCTTCACCCAGATCCCCAACCGCGTGCTGCACGCGCGCAACCTCTCGCGTGACGCCAAGATCCTCTACGCCTTCCTTCTCAGCTACGCCTGGCAGCGGGGGTGCTGCTTCCCCGGCTATACCCAGCTCTGCATGGATATGGGGGCTAGCCCGTCCATTGTGCGCAAGTACATGGGCGAACTGGAGCGCTGTGGCATGCTTATCCAGAAGCGCCGGGGCTTGGGCAAGACGAACCTCTACACCCTCCGCTCCCTCAGCATGGCCACCCTGGCTCCCCAGGCGCTGCCAACGCCCAGAGTGACGGAAACTGCCGATCAGGAGTGCGCATCGGCAGTTTCTGACGATCAAGAGTGGGGATCGCAGCAGCGTCTGGCCTGAGACCCTGGAGAGCGTCGTGCATTGAAAGATGCACGCGACGTTCGGAGGGGGCCGTTGGAAAAGGCCTGTGTCTCACGGGACCTCGCTAGCGGCCTACCCTACCGCACGTCCGGTTTTGCAGGCGGGCGAGGACGGGTGACCGTCCTCGCCTAGCTAACCCTATAGGGCCGTCACTGAGCGTTCAACAGGGCGGCCGTGATGAGAGGCTTCGCCAGATCAAAGGAGATCTGCGGCTG
>JAABUJ010007288.1_pt1 | contig 10390 bp, 6 predicted proteins | sample 5559131 | NCBI WGS metagenome assembly JAABUJ01 (sample SAMN10711875, study PRJNA513366) | rock metagenome | isolation source: Antarctica rocks | place: Antarctica: Victoria Land, Mt New Zealand nord | collected 2016-01-07 | reverse complement strand
TCGCTAATTCTTTTGTAAACAACAAATTTATTTAGAAACATCAATTCATATATCTTTTACTTACATAATTATATTTGCTAGATATTATATTGCATTTAATTTCTTTGCAAAGCGCAATAAAAGATTTAAAGCGTCTATTAGTATACAATTATTAGAGCATTTATATATTAATTTTCTTATGCGTTTATCTCTCTCTTCGAAGCATTCTCGCGACGATTTAAATATCGATAGTAATATCAAATTCGTTATACAAATAAAGGCACATTTCGTCAAAATAAACAATAGAGCGAAGATTAATATACTTAAGAAGACTATTCTTTATTGTCTTATCAATCAATCTAGCAAAATCTCTTCAATATTGAGGAACAACAACGAAGATATACAATTCGATATTATATCTTATTTTGCGTATTTAACGCTTAGATACACTCTCTAGATGCGATATTTGAACAATATCTTTATCGATTTTAATGCGATCGACTATTGCAGTTCTTTGATCATCGATTAGAGCAAACGTTATAACGAAAAGAGAGTTACGAGACATGCAAATTACACGATTATACTAAAGGCTTTATAGATACTGTCTAATTAGAATGCTAATTGAACAGGTAAAAGAGGTTTTAATTGAATTGTGCGAAAAACCATGATTTGTGTGGTGGGACCACCAAAAACTTGGCGTCCCCTCGGCTGCGGCATAGAAACCTGCTCCGCACGATATCAGCGCTTTATATCCGGAATCGCTGCGCTAACCCCTTTTTAATCTACTGACTGTGACTCCCGTGCCAAAACTTTTCTCGAAACCTTAAATCTCCAGCTTCAGTGCAAGATCAGAGTTTCGCAACCAGAGGATATCATCCACCGATTCGCTTCGTTCAAGTGTTCATTTGATCGGGGAAAATTGTATTGCATGAGAAGGTAGATTAGGATGAATGAACAGGGGGTGTCAATGCCATGGCTCCTTAGGTCGAGTTGCAGCAAGTTCAGTCGTAAACTGTTACTGCATAAGATGCTGTCTTTGCGCCATTGATGGTAGATAGGAATACCTAGCCAAGGGATGCCCACTTGAAGATTGCAAAAACCCGGGTAGCATTGACTGACTCCGAAATGAAGGAACAGGATCTGATCTTCGCTTGAAGCACTATCGAAGCAGCAGCTCATTGCTTCCCAGACGGCAGTATCCCATGATGCACCTTTCAATGGTCCGCGGTAAATATCGTCAACATACAATTTGAGCCATTCCGCATTGAGGTCCCTTCCGGGTCCCTCAGGCCATGCAAGTCGAATGCTTCAACGCTTTGCCTCTTCAGCTATTCATCTTTACTGGTCGATCTGCCCATCACCATTGCGTTAAAACGTTCTTTTGGGAAGTGCCGGGACATGGGATTCGTAGCCCACTAAAGTCACGCTACAAAAATGCAGAACCAGGGGCAGTGAAGACGGAATGTACCTCTAATTCATTGAATGCTAATCTAGGAGGCATGGAGCTATCCCCTCTTGAGAGCCGCCGGCCGCCAGTTCATTGTGCAAAGTGCACCATTCGGCATGCATACATACATCATCATCCTTCAGCTCCTCACTGATTCCTGCATGACCACCTCCCCGCCTCCTCCCCTCCTCTCTCTCACGTAATCCACGAACCTAGTGTCATCAGTACCAGATCACGGATACGCGATCGTCTCGCTACTCACCCGTCAATCACCCCGGGCCACGCTCCCTCCTCGCTCCACCACCCCATCGCCTCGCCTCCTGGCTCCATCGTTTTCAGCACGAACTTCCCCATCTGCTCCCACATATCCTTGCTAACACCCTTCTTCCAATTCGTCTCCAGATAATCCAGCCACCAGTCCAGCCACGGGCTCGCTTGCGGAACAGCTGCTGTGGGCGGGGAGTGCCAGGTCAGGGCCGGTGGAGAAAGGATCAGGCGCCAGTATTCAGTGGCGTTGTCGAGGGGCAGAGATTTTTGACCGGTGGGGAGAGCGAGGCGGAAGGTGTGTTTGTAGGTGCGGCGGAAGAGGTCAGAGGAGGCTTGAGAAAGAGCGGTGCGATGGGCGCGAACGATGAGTTTTTGGGCGGTGAGGTCGTTGGCGCTGAAGTGGATTAGCAACTGAAGAGCGTATCGTGGTTGTGAAAGGTTGAAGTGAGGGGGCTGGGAAAGAATTGGAGGCAGGGTGAGCAAGGGGACCAACTGATGTGATTTCCAGCCTTCGACGAAGCCACTGCGGGTCATTTCGCCCATGGTTGGTGCAGAGATGTCGGTGAGAATTGCGAGGAGGACAGGTTCGTCGAGCTTGACGCCGAGGTCTCCGAGGTAGCGCATTGAGCCTTCGACACCGACGGTGTCTGGATCGGGGTCTGTTTTATCTAGAAGTGACTCTGAGTGGGAGATTCATTAGCTTGCGGAGGGGATTCCATACCCCTATACTTGTCGAACAGCTTGTTCAGAGCCGACGTCGAGGTCGATGAGCCGGAATTCGAGCTCGAGTTCTGGAAGTAACTATCGTCCATAGAATTAGCACTCGGAGTTCTCGTCTTCTCTTTTCTTGACTTGCGTAGGATCTCAAGCATAACAAAAAACGATTTGCGCTTTCGGAACGCCCAGTCTTGTAGATCCTGGGTGGTTCCACGAAAAATGCCTTCCGGAGGAACGTTTGAACGCAGTTTGGCGGGCTGGTTTAGCGTCTCTGACCGATCAAGCTCCGTTGAATGAACGCGTTCGAAAGCTGTGCAGACAGAGCTCCCTGGGCGTCTTCCGTTGATGGAAGAACGTGTTTGCCGTTCCACGTGCCCACGTAACTCTGAACTAGTAAGCCCAGAAGGTGGAATGAGGGTCTTGGCCGGAGCTCCATTCATTGGTGACAGGGATACATCCCTTGCGCTCGGCGGTGGCTCTTTCGGATCCAGATACGGACTGGGTACACAAGTTGACAGCGGTGTGTCCAGATGTGGGCTTGGCTCCGTGGACCACGGAAGACTTGGTGAAGGACTATCAGAAGGGCTTGATTGTCCAGAGGAAGGGTTTTCAAAAGATGGCGAAAGCTTTAACTTGATTGGTTTAGGCGAATGAAGGACTAGTCTTTCAGGAGACGGGGAGCTCGAGATGCGGTGCGAAGGTGATTGCGCTTCTTCGATGCAAGGCTCTGAAAGAACTTTCGTGACGGCCCGACTGAGGAGTGAGCCCTTGGAGAAGTTGTTCCGCACAAACGTCTTTTGATCCTCGCCATCTTTCGCAAACCAGTTTTGCTGGTCTAGATCCGTCTCCGATCTGCGCTTTTTTGTCGGCGAGGTTACGCTGATGCTCAGTTTTCGCCGCTTTCGTACGTTGACCCTCTTTAGAGTAGAAGAACGGATCCGTGAGCGAACAAAATCAGCTGGTAGCCCAATCCTTTGGCCAATCCTCTGGGCTTCTTTAGTTGGGAGAGCCAGGCCAAAGAGACTGTCTGAAACCCCTTCTTCAGGCGATGAGGACAGGTTCTCGTAGTCACAGTCCATTGGGTTGCCAGCAGTACTACTAAAAGCTCCTCGCCAGCTTGTCTTTTCTCCTGCTGTAGACTGGGTGTGTTTGCGATTTAGTGAGGGTTCTCTTTCAGTTGTCTTTCGACCTGGGGGACCCATCCGTGTATACGGCAAGTCGTCGATCCTGTCATCCGTCATGTCGTCCTTCTCACTAGGCTTCACCTGATCGGGTGGAAGGCGCGCGAGCATGTATGAGATCTGAGACGGAGAAAAGTCTTCAATACCAAGCTCCTCCCTATACTCTGTAAGAGCAAGTCCGGGGTCCAGACCGTCCACTATCTTAGACATGTATTTTCCCACAAAATCAGCTGTCAGGTCCTCGATGGAAAGTCCTGCGACCAATAGAGTACCGACGTCTTTAGCAGCCTCTGATGACTTTTGATCCGGTTCCTCAGTCGCACATTCCCAGATATGGGTCGCGATCTCATACTCGGTATACCCCTCTTCATCGAGAAGATCAGAGAACATCTTAAGATCTAGGACCATCCCGTCCAGACGATCACAGACGAACATGAGGGTTTCGTCTAAAGTGCAAGCCCCAGTGTGGTAAGACTTAACACACTGTGAAAGCTCTTGGATGATCTCTCGCTCGTCCTCGTCCGGCTCCGCAATTCCAGGCCTTTGAAGCTGATCATCTTGACCCAAGAAACCCGCCATAGGGATATCGAATTCTTCAAGGCGCCATGCTAGGTCTAAATCCGATATCCCTGGATCATTGAGTATAGTCCGGAACTGATTTAACACGCTTGTGTAGTCTATCTCCCCTGCTCGGAATGAACCCCAGACGGAACATGCCGCTTTTATTTGCTGTTCAGTCTGTCCATCAATATTCGCCTGGCTTGGCTGTCGAACGGATGGGTTGTGGATATCAAGCGCTTCCGTTCGCGGCTTCGAAGTTTGCTGGTTGGCTTTTGCTTGTCTAACGGATGGATCCTTGACAGATGGGTGATAGGTATCAAGTGCTTCCGTTAATGCGTTAGGGGATTGAATCATGTCTCTGTAGTATCCACTAATGTGCGAAGTCTCATGAGGATTGATGCCTAACAGTAAGTGCCGCGCACGCTTGGATCGCTTGGTATGGAAACTATAAGCTTCGGGAAATGTTAGATTGAGGTCCAACTCTTCGAGAATATCTCCGAGGTCCTCAGCTGGCATCAACGGCCTCTTTAGTGCGAACCGAAACCTCTTTGGTAGCTCGAAGCAGCAATACGTCAAACCGTTTTCGAATGACTGCTTGTCCCATCGTTGGAAAAGTTCCTTGAGTTTCTCCCTTTGCTCCCATTCCGCTCTCCAACGATGTCGTTGTGTCCAACGAGGGATCTCGTCACGATCCATAAATTTCCAAAGCCCATAGTCGATCCCCGGATCCTCTGACCTCAGAAGTATCTCTGCAGTGTATTGATCGTCGTCGGATCGTATGCCAAGTCCGTCTCCGTCTATAGGTATGCGTGCCAACTGTTCCTCCATTTCTCGCCATGCCCTCTCTATCCTTGAGTTCTTCTTCGGTCCGCCTCTTTCGCTGTGACCTTCTCGGAGAGCCTTCAGCGGATCGCCGGATTTACCAGCGGCTTGTGGAGATCCGGGAGCCTTTTCGGCTTCACGGCTCGAAGACGATATGGAGTCCATGAACGGCAGGAAGCGATGGAACCGCGATTGGTAACAATAGATTGACAAAACATAGAATAGAAGAATGCTAGAAAACGCAATAGTACATACGCATCTACTGCTTGTTCCACGTTCCATCCGTGAGCTTTAAGATGCTGGTAAACAGCAGTCAGCCTGTCGCTCCTGCCAAAACCGATGGGGGATGATCAGAGGCGTAGGCCCAACCTGGATAGCGATCAAGTGTGCATCTTGATAAAAGACCGGTGGGCCTGTGCAGTGCACCTACCTTTGCAGCCGCACTATCTTTGGCCTGGGTAAAGCCTACAAATTGGGCTATCGATGCTTTCTGTGATGGGGTGTAGGCTGCCGGCATCTTGACGGAACTCAGTGTGAGCCTGCTGTAGCTTTGTCGAAATTGGTTGAGATCACGTGGCTGGCGGTTGAAGGCAAGAGGATTCCAGCTTGATGGACGTGCTTTGGTAAATTCTATGGTGACTTATAACTCTGTGAGCGAGAGCTGCCATTGCATGCAGGATGATGTGATTGGCAGCAACTGAGCCGAGGCCACTTCGGCGCGAGCCGGACGGGTCCATCACCTGGAGCATGGGTCTCCCATGTGCCTTATTTTACTTTATTAGGCACTTTGGTCAACCGTCTACACCTCTACAAAGCTGTGGGGTATTGTAAGTTCCATGTGCATCATTCCGCAGAGAGTAACGATCTTGCATTATAGGACTGTACAGTAATACTGATGAGAGCCGACAGTCATTATTATACATTCGCCATGCGTTTGACACCGACCTTGATGCGACCGAAGACTGACCTATTGTCTTTACTCCCCTGTTGGCATATTCTCAACCTCTTCGCTCAATGCTCTCCAATTGTCTGCCTGTAACTCTGAGTACTTGACTCTCTCCTGGCTCCAGTCTTGATGCAGTCTGCTGATGTGATACTGGGATTGCTGGAAGAAGACTAGCTCATCCCGGATACATTCCTTGATGAAGATCCCTCGAGCGTGCTGATCGACAATGGATTGCTTATCCTGTGCCGGGTTAGCATTCGACTATCCCGCGTAGACATTCGCACAGACTCACCGCCCGTACGGCTTGCTCGAGCTTCTCCTGTTCTCCAGGCTTCCCCGGTGCCCCTTCCGGCCTGCCCATCAGTCCAGCCAGCTTGTTTTCATTGCTCTGTATTCTTCGCTCAAGCTGTGGGATATTGTCCTTCGCATACCGATCCCGACGGTCGAACATGTCCCGAACCCCAACGAGGGAATCCCGTTGCTTCTTCAAGTCCTCTAGCATTCCTTCGTCCCAGGCACGAGCCTCATCTTCGAGTAGGCTCTGACAGATGGACAGATGCTTCGCAGTCGAGTTGATCCCGTCGTTTAGCAAAGGAACATCGTTTGTGTCGACAGCATAGGTAGCATCGGTGGTCTCAGTCAGCGATCTCAGGGCGTGCGAAAACCGTAGATGATCCGCAGCAACACCTTGGTTGCGCTTGGTCATGCGCTCGAGCAAGCTACATAGACTGATGTATGATTCGGCGGACTGCCGAACCCCGGAGCGGACAGTATCAAATGTCTCTGATAGATTAGTTGGCAACGCATCCTCCAGCCCTGGTGGCAGTGATCTGTCCGTAAATTCTTCCTGGACTGATATCGAGGCCTGCTTGCGCCATACTGCGATTTCCTAGCAGCAACATCAGCAATGTTCGAGCCGAGGGGGCTTCTGAACCCACTGTAGGAACGGTCAAGAACATCACAATCAATTGCTCCTGGCTCAGCACAGGATGCCTGACGAGTGTATTGACAAAGCGGACAAGGCCACGTCTGCGCTTCTCAATGAATGTAATGTCCGAAGACAGGTGCCGGCCGTTGACTAAAACTAATAAGTCAAATGAGCGTAGACGCACCACAGATCATGAGTCGAGGAGGCCTACCAGCGATGGTTTTTGGCGGGAGTAAAGGTAACTGTCTGAAAGGGTATCTCTTATGCAGGCAGTCCAGCAACCATACAAAGTCACTGTATCTGCGCACAACTGTACTTGCTCGCCTTTGACTTTTGATTTCATAATTCCGATGCTGGAATAAGAACATGCCCTCCTTCTCGGGAAGTAGCGTTACTGTTACTATTTCTTCGATACCACGATTCGTGCTACGGCCTCCACCGAGGGACCTTCTAACGGGACCGCCTGGTGGACGACTCCCCTCGTCGCCTCCGGAGCCAAAGCCTCCGGGGCTAAGACTGGGTTGTCCAGCACTGGCAAACCCACTAGTAGACTGTTCATACGAGGTCCAGCCTCCGACACCGCCATCTCTTGTGGGATCGGGGGACGGATCCTCAACGTCCGTGGGCATGGACGACTGGCCATCTGCATGGGTTGTGAAGGCACTTGTTGTTCTTGAGGCACCTGACACGCCGTTGATCAATGGCCGAATAGCAGTAGTCCCGTTGGTCGAGGGCGTGGCTTCATTCTCGACAGTGTGTGTGTGGCCTTTATGTAGTGCAGGGCTGCCCCACGGATCGGCGTCGATGTTCTCTAGGGATTCTTTGCGCAGCCTCCGGGATTTTAAAGGCGAGTCGTGGGGAATGTCCTGATTGGGAGATGATGAGGGTCGTTGCGACTGCGGAGATGTGTCTTCCAGATTGTCCGAGACTTTTCCAGATCTTAATTGGTCTATCAGGGGCAAAGAAGGCTTTGGAAGGTCTATGAATGACGTGAATGAGCTCGACAATCCACAATCATAGATGATGTGGCACCTACGTGCGCGTCTCTCGTCAATACCATCAAGAGTTGCCTCCTCCTTCTCCTGCGAGAGACCAATAAGAGCTAACAGGACATTGTATTCATTGCGACCGAATCCATTCGGGAGGTCCTTTCCGCCGCTGACGAGCTTCAGTATCCTCTCTTGCTCGACTTCCTCGAGCCCAGTTCCCTCTAGTAGTTTCTTTGCTCCACTAGTACTGACTGTCCCCGAGTCCGTCCGGTATTCGGATTCCAGTAGGACGTCATACGCATCTATATAGCTCTCTGGCACCGCCGCCGCTGGCAATAGGCTCCTCGCCAGGTTCCCTCTTCCCGTTTTCTTCGGCGTTGGGATGCTCCATGGGGAGTCGATGTTATGTTCGTTGTCGTCAAATAAAGACCCATGAGACTTGGCCCCTGGTGCATGATCGTCATCGAAGAGAGAGCTCGAGCCCTTCTGCGCGCCTGAATCCTGCAAGCTCGAGTCATCCGGTGAGCTGCCGAACAGAGACATGTTCTCAAAGCCAAGACAGAATGAGCGAATGTACAGTGTTCGTAGCTCGCTCAATCTATCTGGGAGGGGGCTCGCGTGCTTGAGAAACAGCTAATCCAGACGATTCACCAACGGTCAGATTCCCAGGCTCAGATAGGACTTCGATCAAGCTGATTGCCTAATTGCATATATGGTGACGAACCCTAGGACGGCTCTTCAGCTGCATACTTTATCGAGATAGGGCTGAGAGGAGCTTGGCAAAGGTTAGATAGGAGCGACTGCCCCCTCCTGCGTCAACTGATTAGATCATTGTAATCATCAAAGTGAATATGAAAGTCCATCATCTGCTGTTATGATCCATTGAGGCTCTAGATGTTGATGACCTAGGCGGCTTCTTCATCACCCATACCCGATATCCGAGGAAAACCTGCTTGTCGAGGGTTGGAGATAATTTGTGGCGTCGTGGGCAACGGTGCTTTGTCGCATCTAGACCTCTGTCCCCCTCGGTCGCTTCTGCCTCGGAGAGCATAAGCATGACCTCCATCGTTCTTCCTGTCGCCGAAGGCATCTTCAGACTCGGACACGCGCAACGTTGGGGCTGACCCTGCGTTGATCACAGCTTGATTCGATGTCCGCAGATCTTGTGGAAACATCAGATACTTCGCCGACCGGTAGAGACCCCGCCTTGTCACCCCCACACAACCCCAGACGAAGGGGACTGGGTCGTCTTCACAGTTGTACTCACAGTCTCTCGGGCCCGCAACCGACAACAGCTCCTTCATCGTACACGTTTCTGCCAGAGCGCCCCGGACTTGTTGCTAGAGCCAGCAGCCATCCCCAGCATTCCGTGCCCACCATCGAGGCTTCTTTGCGAGCTCACCCAGATCCGCTCCTCTTCGAAACAGCCGGAGGTCCAAATTCGAGTGAAGAAAACACTCCGAGTGCTTCCAGTGATTCGACAGGGGCTCAAGAACCGAGCAACACCACGCGCTCAATCATTTCCAGTGTCATGGCGAGATACCGAGCGGGAAGTGAGGGCCATGGGGCACAAACAACGTCAGCAGTATCGGAGACAGACCACGCTGCCCCAAACTTGACTGGATACCCCCAAGATCAGATGCCTACGATACGTCTCATACCCCACCAAGATCCTCGCTCAAACAGACCTTCGCTCCTTTTCCCACCCACCTCTAGAACGCTTCCGCACGAGGATTGCGTCATACGAGTTGGGAGATATTCGGAGCGAGATACCAACCCCAATCCACCGCCGAATCTTCCCTCCTCTGCCCCGGTAGGCTTCAAGTCGAAGGTAGTCAGCCGACGGCATTGCGAGTTCTGGTGCTCAAATGGGCAATGGTACATTAAAGATGTCAAGAGCTCATCTGGCACTTTTCTGAACCACATACGCTTGAGCCAGCCAAGCGTCGAGTCGAAGCCTTTTCCGGTCAATGACGGAGATGTAGTGCAGCTAGGCATTGACTTTAGAGGGGGCGAAGAGATGATATTTAGATGTGTAAAGATACGGGTGGAGTGCAATCGAGCATGGCAGAAGAGCTTGAATAATTTCAAGTAAGTCACAATTCAGACCGGCATCTACATTCCGCTGACACCGTGCGGTGTGACAACTCACAAGCGGCTTCGAGATCTTGGGAAGTCGGCCCCTAAGAAAGACTCCGATACGTCATCCGTTCACTCGTCCGAATGCTCGATATGCCTTATGTCAATATCTGTAAGTGCTTGAGCCATGGATGCTACTCGCCCACTAATCTGACGTGTTGTAGCCGTGCCAGTCACTGTTCGTAGCTCCATGCTCGCATGTGTGGCACTACAAGTGCATACGCCCAATACTGAATGACCACAAAACTTGGCCGCAATTTCTCTGCCCGAACTGTCGAGCCGTTGCCGATCTTGAAGCGGATGTCGATGATCCAAATGACGTACGATGGGAAGACGACGATGTCGACGAGCTTGACAAGGTCGAAACCGATGGCGCAAACGCAGAAGCTTCCGTGCCAGGGACTGACGAAGATG
>JAABUJ010007287.1_pt1 | contig 10390 bp, 8 predicted proteins | sample 5559131 | NCBI WGS metagenome assembly JAABUJ01 (sample SAMN10711875, study PRJNA513366) | rock metagenome | isolation source: Antarctica rocks | place: Antarctica: Victoria Land, Mt New Zealand nord | collected 2016-01-07 | reverse complement strand
CGACGCCGGAGGTCGTTGCCCGGATGCAAGGGATGGACCATGTGGTCGGCCGGACCTCTGCGGCATCGATGGGCTACTTCGCGTCGTCGTACAACGCCATCTGGGACTTCAGCGCGCCTCCGGTGCACGATCCGTGCACCGTCGCTGCCCTCATCGACCCCGAGGTCATCCATTGGACCGACTCGTTCGTCGCCGTCGAGCTCTCGGGAAGATGGACGCGTGGAACGACAGTGGTCGACCTGCACCACCGCTACCCGAACGAGCGCGCCAACGCGAAGGTAGCCATGCGCCTCAACGCCGAGCGGTACTGGGACCTCGTCCTGGACAGCATCGACGCACTGGGCCAGGACAACCGCCGCCGTCCCGGCGGGTAACGGCGCCGAACGGGCCACTTGGACGACAGCCGTCGGATCACCCTGGCAACGGCTCTCGAAGTCTCCGAGCTCCGCGGGTTCTCAGTCTGGCCTACTTCGACGGTCGGCCGCCGAAGCGGCGTCGAATTCGGCACGGTGACTCGAGGGCGCCCCCGGTAGGCGATGCTAGCCCGAGCGCTGATTCAGCGGATCGTGTACCCGCCGTCGACGAGCAGGTCCGCCCCGTTGATCATGTCGGATGCGTCCGAGCTGAGGAACAGGACTGCGGCAGCGATCTCGTCTGGCAGGGCGAATCGGCCCGTCGGGATCTGTGCCTTGTGTGCGTTGCCCTTTGGCCCGGCCCACGCCTTGCGACCGAGGTCGGTAAGAACAACGGTCGGAGAAACGGTGTTGACGGTGATGCCGCGTCCTGCCCATTCGGAGGCGAGTACCTTGGTCATCCCTACGACCGCGAACTTGGATGCGCAGTAGGCGACGTGCTCGTCCAAGGCGACGGTGGCCGCCTGAGATGCGAGGTTGACGATCTTGCCCTTGCCTGTGACCAGCATGTGGCGACCCACTTCTTGGCAGACGAGAAACGTTCCTCTGACGTTGACGGCCATGGTCTTGTCGAACGCCTCGGCGGTCAGGTCCTCAGCCGGCGCGAGGATCGCGATGCCGGCGCAGTTCACGAGTACGTCTATTTGCCCGTACTCCTCGAGGACTGCCTCGACGGCGGCCTTCACGGACGCCGGGTCGGAGACGTCGCAGGTGAAGCCTCCGCACGGATCTCCAAGTCGTGCCGCGGTGGCGTCGGCGGCAGCCCTGTCCAGGTCGACAACGGCAACCGAGGCGCCCTTGGCGACGAACACCCCGGCGACCGCCGCGCCGATGCCAGATGCTCCTCCGGTGATCAGGGCGACCTTCCCGCCCAGGCCGAAGCTCAGGTCGATCGGCGGCTGGGTGGTCGGTTCTGCCGTGTCAGCCATGCTGTTGTCCCTCCATCGGGATGGTGGTGGCGCGTCCGTGGGGATCACCGGACCGGGCGAGTTCCTCCTCGTCCATGATTGTCTGGGCCAGATCGGCGTCTCCGTTGCAAGCCTCGTACGAGGAGAGCACCCGAACCTTCGCCGCCGAGTCGGAGTCCTGGTCGAAGTGGTAGTCCAGCCACTCGCTCGCCAGCCGGCGCGCGAGCTCGAGGCCCACGACGCGCTGACCGAAACAGAGGACCTGGGCGTTGTTGCTCAGGACCGCCCGCTCGACGGAGAAGCCGTCGTGCGCGGTCACGGCGCGGATGCCGTCAACCTTGTTCGCGCTGATCGCGACGCCGAGCCCGGTCCCGCACACCAAGAGGGCGCGATCAGCCTTCCCCGCGGCGACGAGCCGTGCCGCGGCGATCGCCACGTGGGGATAGGCGGTCGACTCGTCGACGCCGACTCCGACGTCGATGACCTCACTGACCCGGTCGTCGTGCTCCAGGTCAAGCTTGAGGACGGTCTTGTAGTCCAGGCCGGCGTCGTCTGACCCGACGACGACACGCCACTTCCTCGTGGTGTCGTTGCTTTCCGAATTCATGGGATCGTCAACCCCTCACTGCAACGACGTCGCTGACTGCCCGGACGCAGAGCGCTAACGACGTCGCGCCGGCGTCCGCGGTGCCGACGCTGCGTTGGGCGAGTGGCCGGGCCCGGCCGACCTTCGGCGTCAGGGACTCCGTATCACGTGCGGCCTGTTCGCAAGCCTGGGCCGCGATCTCCCACGCGCCCGGCAGGCCTGCCACGTTGCCGATCTCGATGCGCAGCGTGTCGACGAACGGCACGTAGGCGTCGACCATGGTCTTGTCGCCGAGCCTGGCCCCACCCAGCTGGCACAAGGAATCCAGTCCGTCGGTCAGGCCCCGAACGATGTCGGCGTCGGTGGGGGCCACATCGTCGCCCCAACAGCCGCCGACCGCTACGAGTACCGCTCCCCAGAGGACGCCTGACGTGCCACCTGCCTCGGCAGCGAACGCCTCGCCTGCCGCGGTCAGCGTCGAACCGGCGCCCGCACCACCACCGGCGGCGCGGTTGGCGGCCGCGACGGCCGCGTCGACGCCCTTGACCATCCCCCGACCGTGGTCACCATCCCCAGCGACGGCGTCGATCCGTCCGAGTTCGGCTTCAGCCTCGTGCACGGCAGTGCTCATGGACTCCAGGGCGCGGACGACCGAACGGGCACACGCCTGGGATTCCGGAGTTCCACGGGTCACGGCCTTGGACGTGGCTTCGCTGGTTGCTCGGATGACGGCGCGACGCGTCGTCTGCTCGGTCCTGGCCGCAGCACGCTTGCGGTAGGCGGGCGTGTCAGCGGCAGCGCACCACAACCGTTCGAGCTCGTCGTCGAGGAACACCACGGTGAGAGAGCAGCCGGCCATGTCCAAGCTGGTGACGAGCTCACCCACCTCGGGCTCCACCACGGTCAGGCCGCGATCGGCCAGCAGCCGCGACACTCGACCCCAGAGGACGAACAGTTCCTCGTACTTGGTCCTCCCGAGCCCGTTGAGGATGGCAGTGACACGGTCCCCCGTCGAGCCCGGCTTCTCGGTGAGCACTCCGTCGACGAGGCGGGCGGCGAGCTCCGACGCGGTGGGCATTGGCGCGTCCTCCACCCCGGGCTCACCGTGGATACCTAGACCGACCCCCATCTGCCCATCGGGGACGCTGAACAGTGGACGATCTGCGCCAGGCATGGTGCAGCCACCGAAGGCGACACCAAGGGTGCGGGTCAGATCGTTGGCGCGCCTCGCGACGCGCTCAACCTCGTCGAGGTCCATCGCCTCTTCGGCTGCGGCGCCAGCGATCTTGAAGACGACGAAGTCACCGGCGATCCCGCGGCGCCTCTGGATCTCGCTCGTGGGGGCGCTGGCGATGTCGTCGGTGACAAAGACCACCCGGGTGTCGATCCCGTCGCGCCGCAGCCGGTCCTGAGCGAGGGTGAAGTTCATGACGTCACCGGCGTAGTTTCCGGTGGAGAACAGCAGCCCGGCGTCGGAGGCTGCTTCCTTGCCGACGGAGTAGGCATCCTCGGTCGAGGGAGATGTGAAGATGTTGCCGACCACTGCGCCGTCCGCGAACCCCGTGCCAACGATTCCGCAAAACGCTGGGTAGTGGCCCGAGCCGCCGCCCACAACCACGGCTACCTTGCCGGGCGGTGTGTCGGTGGACCGGACGACACCACCACGGACCCCGACGACCGTGTCGTGGTGGACGTCGAGGAACCCGGCCAGCATGTCCTCGGTGAACGTCTGCGGGTCGTCATAGACGTGTGTCATGTGACGTCGTCCTTTCGACAGAGGCCCATAGGGCGTTGGTGCGGACTCAGGCGTTGGGGTTGATGATGGACTTCACCGAACGGGGATCGCGATGCCCGGCGAGCAGCGCGTCCTCGCTCCGGTCGAGCGCGAAGTGGCCCGTGACGAGGCTGTCGAGGTCGACGTGCCCGGAAGCCGTCAGCGCGATGGCCGTGGGCCAGGTGTTCGCGTATCGAAAGGTGCCAGTGAGCTCGATCTCGCGGTTCTGGACATGGGCGAGGGGAAGGGCGAGCTCATCACCTCCCATTCCCACCAGGACGACCCGACCGGCGCGGGCCACCGACCGGATCGCCTCGGCCGTCAACCCGGGATGGCCGCTGCACTCGAGAAGGATCGTCGGCTCGTACTCCGACTCGCTGATCGGCGCCTCGTCCACTTGAAGCGTCCCGGTCGCACCGAGATGCAGACCGAGAGCGAGCCGGTGAGGGTTGACGTCGGCGAGCACGACCTCCGTCGCGCCGAAGGCGAGGGCGCACTGCGCCGTCACCAGTCCCACCGGCCCGGCACCGGTGACCAGGACGCGGCTGCCGGCCGTCGTCCCGGCCTTGCGGTTGGCCCACACCCCGACGGAGAGTGGCTCGAGCAGCGCCGCCGCGTCGTCGGAAATGCCGTCTGGCACCGGGTGCGCGAACGCCTCGTGGACGGCGACGTACTCGGCCAGGGAGCCGTCCACCGGGGGGGTGGCGTGGAACTGCATCGCCGGGCAGAGGTTGTACCTTCCGGCCAGGCACTCAGGGCACGTCAGGTCGGGGGTCCCCGGCTCGAGGGAGACCCGCTGGCCGATGCGATCGGACGAGACTCCGTCCCCAACGGAGACGATCACGCCAGACGACTCGTGTCCCAGCACCATCGGTTGCTTCACGACGAAGTGCCCGATTCGACCGTGCTCGTAGTAGTGCACATCGGAGCCGCATACGCCTACCGCCGAGACCCGAACCAGCACTTGCCCGACGCTTGCTCGGGGCACCGGTCGTTCGTCGATGGCGAGCTTACGGGTCCCGGAGAGGACTGCAGCGCGCATTGTGGTCATCTGGTCTCCTGAGCGGGCATTTTGGTGTGCGACGGTTGGTGCTTGCTCTCTTTCGCCCCTACCTCCGAAGCCGTTCGGTGGCTCCGGAGGCCACACGAAGGAGCTCAGCGGTCAGCTGGCGCCCTCGTTTGCGACGTCACCGGTCTTGAGATTGGTCTCGATGAGGGTTGGCAGCTGGGCCAGGAAGGCCGTCTTGTCGGTGACAACGTGCTTCATGAAGGTGTCGACGTTCGCGGTGGTGACCTTCGGCATGAGATAGACCGGGTTCTTGCTGACGGGCTCTCCCTTGGCGATCTTCGCAGCGACGGCCAGACCGGCGGCCAGCTCGACGGTGCCGTCCTGAAGGTTGGTTCCGATGAAGTCGCCGCTCTTGACTGCCTTGAGGCCGTCCTCGATGCCGTCGACACCGACAATGGGCAACTTGACCCCGGCCTCCCGGGTGGCCTGCAGCGCGCCCAGACCCATGTCGTCGTTCTCGGCGACGATCCCGTTGATCTGGCCGCCGAAGCTGGAGATCCAGTTCTTCGTCTTGTTGACCGCCTCGTCACGCTTCCAGTTCGCGGTGTCCTTGGCGAGGATCTTCATGTCGGGGTACTTCGTCAGGACGTTCTGGATGCCCTTGGTCCGGTCCAGCTCGCCTGACTGACCCAGCGGTCCCTGGAGCACGACGATGTTGCCCTTGCCGCCCATCTTGTCGGCCATCATCTGCATCTCCTGCTCACCGGCCTTGACATCGTCGGGCAGGACAGTTCCGGCGAGGTCGCTGCTGTTCAGGCCGGCGTTGACGGCAAGGAAGGGAATCTTCTTCGCCTTGGCCGATGCCACCTGCGGGGCTAGGGAGTCAGCCTGCACGGGCACAACGATGATGGCGTTGACACCGGCGTTGACGAACTGGTCGACCTGGCTGGCCTGGGTGTTGACGTCGAGGTTCGCGGAGTTCCACAGGACGTCGATGTCATTGGCCTTCGCGTAGGCGTCGATGCCGGCCTTGCCGGCCGTGATGAACGACGACATGTCGTAGACGCTGATCCCGACCCGGATCTTGCCGCTGCCGCCGCTGGCGGTGCCGCCAGCATTCTTGTTCGGGTCGCCAGCGCCGCATGCGGCTGCCGACAGCAGCGCGGTGCCCGTCACGCCGACGGTGAGTATGCGCAAGGCTCGGTTGGACATGTCTGTCTCCTTCAATGAGGTCATGCAGGGGGCTGAGGGCAATGGGGAAGCGCGGTGGCTAGGTCAAAGCCGTCGCCTGGAAGACCAGACGTCCACGGCGACGGCGGCAACGATGAGGACCCCCTTGATCACGCTCTGCCAGTAGGCGGGGACGACCAAGATGTCCAGTCCGTTGTTGAGGGTCTGGATCAGGAGCAGGCCCAGGGCGGTACCCCACACGCTGCCGCGGCCGCCGAGGAGGCTGGCTCCCCCGATAACGACCGCGGCGATGGCGTCAAGCTCATACCCCTGGCCGAGGTTGGGCGGCCCTGAGATGACACGCGAGGCGAGCATGACCCCGGATAGGCCGGCGAGCATCCCGCTGAAGGCGTAGACGCTGAACAGGATCCGGCGGGTCTTGACGCCGGCGATCTGGGCCGCGACCGGGTTGCCCCCGACGGCGTAGATCCGCATTCCGTAGGACGTGCGCCGCATGACCAGGGCGAGCACAAGGATCCCGAGGATCATGACAAAGACCGGGATCTGGACGCCGACGATCTTGGTGTTTGCAATCTCGCCGAACTCCCCGGGGAGGCCGTTGATCGGGGCCCCGTTGCCGACAACATAGGCCAGACCCGAAGCCGTCGTCAGCATCCCCAAGGTGGCGATGAACGGGGGAACGTTCACCCGTGCGACCAGGAAGCCGTTAACGGCACCGGCAATCAGACCCACAAGGACCGCCACAACGACGCTGAGAATCAGGCGTTCGGGATGCCCCTTGACTGTCGCTGCCGCCGTCATAGCGCTCAGGGCGATGACCGAGCCGACGGACAGGTCAATCCCCCCGGTGAGGATCACCAAGGTCTGTCCGAGGGCGATCAATGCGAAGGGCGCCGCGGCCACGGCAATGGTCTGGATGTTGTCAACTGTACCGAAGCGCGCGCTGCGGTAGCTGAAGTAGGCGATGATCAGCAGCATCACGATGACCATGGCGCGGTGGATCGCCTGGTCCTTGAACCACTCTGCGGTGAACCGCGCGGTGGGCGTCGGGTGTGTTTCTGTGGACCCCGCTGCCGGCGCCGGACTTGTCTGCTGGATGGTCATCGGCCGTCCTTCTTGATGGTCAAGTCGCTCTGGTGGCTCGGAGGTTGGCCAGTTGAGCTTGTCCCAGCCGAGAGGCCCGGGCGAGCGGCGCGGTCGGTGGCCGAAGGGCTGGCGTCGAACTCCCGGGAGGAGTCAAGGCCCGCGGCCAGCCGGAAGACGTCCTCCTGGGCCGTAGGCGCGGCGAGTGCGTTCGCGTCCAGCTCGCCGACCACCTCGCCCCCGCGCATCACGAGGGCGCGGTGAGAGAGGCTGAGGACCTCGGGCATGTCAGATGACGCCATAAGCACGGCCATGCCCGAGGCTGCAAGGTCGGTGATGATGCGGTAGATCTCGCTGCGGGCGCCGATGTCGACGCCGCGGGTCGGTTCGTCCAGGAGCAGCACATCGACGTGCCCGGTGAGCCACCGGGCCAAGACCACCTTTTGCTGATTGCCGCCCGAGAGGGTCCCCACATGCTGCGACATCCCTCGGCTGTGCAGCCGGACTGACCCCATGGCCTTCTTGACGGCACGGCCGCGCTGTCGCTGCAACAGCCAACCGCCGGTCGCGAACTTTGAGATGTGAGGCAACGACCCGTTGTCGAGGACGCTCATGGTGAGGACGACCCCGGCGCCCTTGCGGTCCTCGGGCACCAAGGCCATTCCTTGAGTGATCGACGCGGCGGGCTGGTTACGCCTGACGGATCGACCGTCGACCGAGACGGTGCCCGCGCTGCTCCTCCGTACGCCGAAAATGGCCTCGAGGAGCTCAGTGCGCCCTGCCCCGACGAGTCCCGCAAGTCCAACGATTTCGCCTTTGCGCACCTGCAGGTCGATCGGGTTGGGGTACCCCTGAACGCGCAGCCGCTGAACGTCCAGCGCCACATCGCGACCCGGCTCGTGGACGACGGGAAAGAGCTCCTCCAGTTCGCGGCCGATCATCGCGTGGACGATGTCGTCGTCGGTGACGTCGTCGATCGGCTCGTCGAGAACAAGGCCGCCGTCACGAAGAACAACGACGCGGTCGGCCAGCGCTCGGATTTCCTCCATCTTGTGCGTCGTATAGAGCATCGCGACACCGCGGTCCCGCAGCGTGTTCACCACGGCATACAGGCGTTCGACCTCGCGGTCGGAAATGGCGGAGGTGGGTTCGTCCAGGAGGAGCACCCTTGCCCCACCCCCGGTACTCTTGGCGATCTCAACGATCTGGCGCAGCCCGACCGAGAGAGTACGCACCGGCGAGTTCGGGTCGATGTCGACGTCGAAGACCCCGAGCATCTCCTTGGCCTTGCGCGCCATTGCTCGCCGCTCGAGCAGGCCGGCGCGGTTGCGCAGTTCCCGTCCGAGGAACAGGTTCTCGTAGACGGTCATCTCGAGAATCGGCGCTAGTTCCTGGGGGACGATGGCCACACCCTGCCGGTGTGCGGCCTGGGCGTCGCCACCTACCATCGGCTGGCCCTCGATAAGCACGGCTCCACGGTCGGCTTTCAACTGGCCGGAGGCGATCTTCATCAACGTCGACTTGCCGGCCCCGTTTTCGCCGGCCAAGGCGGTCACCGTGCCAGGTGTCAACGACAGGGACACGCCCCCAAGGACCGGTACCCCGCCGAACGCCTTCGCGAGGTCCTGGCACTCAAAGGCTATCTCTGGCATGTCTTCTCTCCGACGTCGCTGTCAGCAGTACTGTTTCTTCCTGTGAAGTTCACACGACTGAACGTGAACTGTCAAGGGAGTCGACGCGATTCCCGATAGATGAGTTTCCTGACCGACTCATCAAACTTGAGAAGGACACAGAGCAATCCAGCAGAAGGCATGCCCCAACGCCCAGGCTCTAGCCTCGAGTGCATGTCGATGAGCGAAGGCTGCGGCGCGTGACCACGGCCAGATCGTGTGAGAATCCGACCGTGAAGAACATTGCCCTAGGAGCGGAACGATGGTGACCAAGAGCAGCGTCGACCTCGAGTCTCGACGTCAGGCCCTCACCGATCTGCTCAGCGTCGATGGAGCACTGCGGATCGAGGACCTCGCCGATCGCTTCCACGTGAGCACCATGACGATCCGTCGAGACTTGCAGGCACTGGAGGACCAAGGTGTGGTTCGGCGAGTCCGTGGTGGAGCAGTGAGCGGAGCGGAGCCCTTCGAAGCACGGGAACGCCGCGCCGGCGCCGCCAAAGAGGTCATCGCCCGCAAGCTGTCTCCGCTCGTGCCCTCCGGAGGCGTCGGCATCTGCATGGACGCGTCCTCGACGATCAGCGCGCTGGCGCGCTCCTTGCCCCACTCAGAGAATCTTTCGGTGATCACCGACGGTGTGGAGACATTTCTGACCCTCACCCGGGACAGCCGGATTCACGCCTATCTAACGGGTGGCCAGAAGGACCCCAACGCGGGAAGCCTGATCGGCCCGGTGGCCACCTCAACACTGCGGCAGTTCTCCTTCGCACGCGCCTTCCTGTCGGCCGCCGCGATCGACGCCCGGTTCGGCACGAGCGAGTTCAGCGCCGAGGAGTGTGAGGTCAAGAAGCTGATGGCTCAGCTGTCAGACCACGTCGTCCTGGCCGCTCACTCCAAGAAGTTCGAAACGGGCTCGGCGGCGCGCTGCCTCACCTGGGAGAACATCGATCTCCTCGTCACGGAACTCGAGACCACCGATCCGAGGCTGGACCAGTATCGCGACCTTGTCGAGATCCTTTAGCCTTCGGAGTCGCGATCCCACAGTCCAGAGCTCACTCCTGGGACCGTTTTGCGCACGGCTGAGTGGTCGACAACCCTGCGGCAGGGCGTCGGGCTTCGCGGACCACGAAGGGACGGCCAACAACGTCGGCTGCTGCGCGAGCTTGCCTCTGTTGGGAGTTCACGGCTTGCGCCAGTCGATGGATGTCGGGCCGACCCACCGTGACGAGGTCGCCGCGGATTCGGGCCCGGAGTCGCTCGAGCGAGGGCGCCGTCAACGCAGCGGGCGCATACAGCAACCCTGAGTCGACCAACCGTGTCGCGAGTTGCGGTTGGGCTTCTGCGACATCCCTTCCGACGTCCAAAGCCCTCCGAAGAGTACCCAGGGCCCGGGCGACGTCGACGCGCTCCCCCACCACAGCGGGAGTAGCCCAGTTCCGGCCGTCCCGGCTGACCGCCATGAGGGCCTGACCGAGTGCGTGCGACGCCGCGATCTTCGCCGGCGTCGGCGGTTGCGTCGCGTGCCGACGGTGACGGTGAGCGCACCGTGTCCCGCGCGTGCCGGCCCCACACCTCCACCGCGTCCTCCAGGGACAACCGGCTCGGGTGGATGCTCAGCACGGCAACGTCGTCGGCGCGGCTCCAATAGGCAGGGCTCGACTGGAAGACCGCCGTCGCCAGCCTCTCGATCCGCATCAGGGTCTCGGCGATCTCGCGCGCATCCGCCCGTCCCAAGAGCGGGCACCCGTCGTGGCGG
>JAABUJ010007286.1_pt1 | contig 10390 bp, 10 predicted proteins | sample 5559131 | NCBI WGS metagenome assembly JAABUJ01 (sample SAMN10711875, study PRJNA513366) | rock metagenome | isolation source: Antarctica rocks | place: Antarctica: Victoria Land, Mt New Zealand nord | collected 2016-01-07 | reverse complement strand
TCATTGCCGACCCCTACGCGCAGCGCGACTGGACCGCCGTCGGTGAACCACGGGGCGCGCAGGCGCCCGAGCGTGATCTGGTTGGTGACCGGGCCGGGGGCGTTGATCAGGAGCTGGGCGCCGACCCGGCCCTACTCGGCCACCCGCTGGGTCCGGGTCACCCCCCCGAGGTTCACCGTCGCGGCCGGCCGGTCCCAGGCAGGCGTCCCATCAGCCGATTGGCTTGCGGCCAGTGGACAGGGCGTCCGCGGTAGGTGCGGCGGTAGGAGGTGGGTGTGGTCGCGGCGTCGCGGGCCAGGTGCAGGCGCAGGTTGGCTGCGGTACCGAGCCCGCAGCGGGCGGCGACCTGGTCGACGGGCAGGTCGGTGGTCTCCAGCAGCCGGCGTACCTCGAGCAGCCGTTGTGCGGTCAGCTACCGCAGGGGCGTGCTGCCGGTCTCGGCGAAAAAGCGGCGGGCGAAGGTGCGCGGCGCGTTAGCGGCGTGCCCGGCCAGGGCGGTGACGGTGAGCGGTTCGGCGAGGCGGTCGAGGGCCCAGGCGCAGGTCGCGGCCAGGCCGGGCCCGGACCGGGGCAGTGGCCGTTCGAGGAACTGCGCCTGGCCGCCCTCGCGGTGCGGCGCGACCACCATCTGGCGGGCGACGCGGGCGGCGACCTCGGCGCCGTGGTCCAGGCGGACCAGGTGCAGGCACAGGTCGATGCCGGCCGCGACGCCCGCGCTGGTCAGCACCGGGCCGGCGTCGACGTACAGGACGTCCGGGTCGACCTTGATCGTGGGGTGGCGGGCGGCGAGCTCGACGGCGTCGCGCCAATGCGTGGTCGCCCGGTGCCCGTCGAGCAGCCCGGCGGCGGCCAGGGCGAAGGTGCCGGTGCACACCGAGACGATCCGGGCGCCGCGGCCCGCGGCGGCCCGCAGCGCGTCGAGCACCGGCTCGGCCGGTCGGGTGTGCGGCGTGTAGCCGGGCACGACGACGGCCGGCAGGGCCAACCCGACCACCTAGTGCATCCCCTCAGGGTGGCAGCATCCTTGCCCATCCGGGCGTTCCTGCCACTCGTCATCCCGGCCGGCAGGGAGCAGGCTGACGGGCATAGCACAGCCCGCCGCGCCCGCCGTCCGGCACATCGGCATCTTGCTGTTCGACGACGTCGAGGAGCTCGACGCCGTCGGCCCCTGGGAGGTCCTCGCCCACTGGACGGGCGGCTACCCGCAGGACGGCTACACCGTCCGGTGTCTGTCGCCGGACGGCCAGCCGGTCACCGCCGCCAAGGGGCTCGTGCTGGGGGCGCACGCCTCGCTGGCGCAGGCCCCAGCATCAACGTGCGGGACGCCGACCGGTGGGTCGACGACGGCGACGTCATCACCTCGGCCGGCGTGTCCGCCGGCATCGACATGGCCCTGCACCTGGTCGCTCGGCTCGCCAGCCCCGGAACGGGCCCGCCAGGTCCGGCGCGGCATCCAGTACGACCCCCAGCCCCCCCTCTGACCACCCCGACCGTTCCGCGGAGACCCTCATGCGCTTCATCGACGCCAGTACCTACACCGCCGAACGCCCCTGGGGAGCCCTCGACCTGGCTGAGATCGACGACGTCAACGTCCGGCTGCACTGGACCGACCAGCCGTACCTATGGCAGGCCAACGCCGGCCCCGAGGTGCTCGTCGTCCTCGCCGGCACCATCGACCTGCACTACCGCCGCGACCGGCGCGAGCACGTCGAGCGACTCACCCCCGGTCGTATCTGCTACGCCGAAGCGGGCGGCGAGCGCGCACCCCGGCCTCGAAGCCCGCATCCTCATCATCGAACGCCAGGACAGCACCTGAGCGACCCGAGGCGGCAGAGCTCACCACATGACACGTCACCACCGTTGCTAGCCTGGGTGTTCACCATCTGACACCTCGCCCCTGCCGGCCTTCGGGTGGCGGGAGTTGAGCAGCATATTGCGACTGGGCCGCCGGGCACCTCGGTGCGGCCCGGTCGCCCCACGGGGCCTATTTCACGTCGTAGCGGTCCAGCATCATGACCTTGTCCCAGGCGTCGATGAAGTCATGGACGAACTTCTCCTTCGCGTCGTCGAAGGAGTAGACCTCGGCGATGCCGCGCAGGATCGAGTTTGACACGAAAACGAGGTCGGCTGCGGTGGCGGTGCGTACGACGGTCCCTGCGGCGTCGACACCTTCGTACACGCCTTCGTCGTTCGCGGACGTGCGCCAGGAGATCCCGAGGTCGAGCAGGCTGCGGAAGAAGTCCTGGGACAGCACGCCGACGTTGTCGGTGAACACGCCGTGCGTACGCCCGCCGGTGTTGGCGCCGAGCACGCGCAGCCCGCCAACGAGGACCGTCATCTCCTTCGCGGTCATCTCCAGCATGTACGCCCGGTCGACGAGCAGCTGCTCAGGGCAGAGCTTGGCGTTGGGCTGCACCCAGTTGCGGAAGCCATCAGAGCGCGGCTCGAGCCACTTCATGCCATCGACGTCGGTGCTGTCCTGCGTCGCGTCGGTGCGGCCGGACGTGAACGGCACGGTGATCTCGGTGCCGGCGTCCACGGCGGCCTTCTCCACACCTGCGCACCCACCCAGCACGATCATGTCGGCGAGCGTGATCTGCTTGCCGGACGCCTGCCGGATCTCGTCGAGCTTGGCGATGACGTCCTGCATGCCGGCGTTGACGGCCCAGGACGCCTGCGGCTCCAACCGCAGGCGGGCGCCGTTCACGCCGCCGCGCTTGTCGGTGCTGCGATAGGACGCCGCGGCGGACCAGGCGGTGTGGACCAGCTGCGAGACAGAGAGCCCTGAGGCCAGGATCGCGCGCTTGAGGTCGGCGACGTCGGAGTCCGACACCAGCTCGGGTGAGCCGGACGGGACCGGGTCCTGCCAGATCAGGTCCTGTTGCGGGACGTCCGGCCCGACGTAGCGGCTCTTGGGGCCCATGTCGCGGTGCAGCAGCTTGAACCACGCCCGCCGGTAGACCTCCGCGAACTCCTCCGGGTTGTCCCGGAAGCGCTCAGCGATCTTGCGGAACTCCGGGTCCTCACGGACCGCGAGATCCGCCGTGGTCATCGTCGGGCGATGCATCACCCCTGGCCGGTGCGCGTCCGGCACGGTCGCCGAGGCCGGGTCGGTGGGCTGCCACTGCTTGGCGCCAGCGGGTGACTCCACCAGCTCCCAGTCCCAGCCAAGCAGCGTGTCCCAGTAGCTGTTGTCCCACTGGGTCGGCGTCGGCGTCCACGCACCCTCAATCCCTGAGGTGATGGTGTGCTCGGCGTTGCCCTTGCCCTGCGGGTTGATCCAACCCAGGCCGTTTGCGTGCACCGGGCAGCCCTCGGGCTCGGGTCCAAGCAACGAGGCATCACCGGCACCATGGTTCTTGCCGAACGTGTGGCCACCAGCGACCAGCGCGACAGTCTCCTGGTCATTCATCGACATCCGGCCGAAGGTCACCCGAATGTCGTGACCCGACCCGACCGGGTCCGGCTGGCCCTTCGGGCCCTCCGGGTTGACGTAGATCAGCCCCATCGTGACGTTGGCCAGCGAGCCCTCCTCCAGGTCCAGCGGGTCATCGCCGCTGTAGCGCTCGTCACCGAGCCAGGTGTCCTCCGGACCCCAGAACACCTCTTCCGGTTGCCACACGTCCTCCCGGCCGAAGGCAAAACCGAAGGTCGACAAGCCCATGTCCTCGTGCGCCACGTTGCCGGCCAGCACGATCAGGTCGGCCCAGGACAGCGAACGACCGTACTTCTGCTTGACCGGCAGCAGCAGGCGGCGGGCCTTGTCCAGGTTGGCGTTGTCCGGCCAGCTGTTCAGCGGGGCGAACCGCTGCTCGCCGGCACCCGCGCCACCCCGGCCATCGGCGGTGCGGTAGGTGCCAGCGGCGTGCCAGGCCATGCGGATGAACAACGGGCCGTAGTGGCCGTAGTCAGCCGGCCACCACTGCTGGGAGGTGTGCATGAGCTGAACGAGGTCGGCCTTGACCCCGTCGTAGTCCAACTCCGACACAGCCTTGCGGTAATCGAAGGCCTCACCAAGCGGATTCGACCTCGGGTCAGCGCGGTTAAGCACCCCCAGATCGACCTGGTTCGGCCACCAGTCCCGGTTGCTGCGCGGCCGCTGGCTCACCTCAGCTGTCGGACCCGGGATCACCGGGTTCTCGCTCTCGCTGGTGCTCGCGGTGGTGTCGGTGCCCTGCGGGCTGACGCTGGTGTCCCTAGGCTTCGGGTCGGTCTCGGTCACGGATTGCCTCTCATCTGGCGTGCGTCGTCTTGGGAACTCTCAATGGCGGTGCAGGTAGGACAACAGCCCCAGAAGACGACCTCAGCCTCGTCAATCGAGAAGCCGGCATCATCGGAGGCCGTCAGGCACGGCGCGTCCCCCAAAGCGCAGTCGACGTCGGCGACCGACCCGCACGAACGGCACACCACATGATGGTGGTTGTCGCCGACCCGCGCCTCATAGCGGGCCACCGAACCGGCCGGCTGGATACGGCGCAGCAACCCGGCGTCGGTCAGCGCACGCAGCACGTCATACACCGCCTGGTGCGACACAGCGCCGAGGTTCACGCGGACCGCACGGATCAGCGCCCCCGTGTCGGCGTGCGGCCGCCCGTGCACGGCCATCAGCACCGCAACCCGGGGGGGTGTAACCCGCAGCGACGCGGAGCGCAACCGATCCTCAGCGTCGGCAACGGTGCTCACTAGGTCGACCTTGCCGCACTTCCTGGAACAGTTCAAGCCCAACCCGGCCGATCGTGACGACGCACCGCCGACGGCCGCCGCCAGGACCGCCTGGTCCTACCCGGCGACATCGACGGCGACCCAACGATCCTCGGTCGGGGCGCCCCAGCGGAAGCGGCTTTCCGCAGGCGGTGTGCCACGGCCGTCCTGGACCAGGAGCTCGAACCCAACTCGGAGCCCCACGGTCTGTGCCAGCGCCAGCAGCTTGCCGGCCCGCTGACCGAGCCGCCCCGTAGATCGTCCCCGGCGGGCCGGCCAGCACCCACGGATGCCGGTCGCCGCGCCGGGGCCGACTCAGCGCCGGCCCCGGCCCTCAGCTCAGCTCAGCTCAGCTCAGGACGTTCTTGACCTTCTCGACCAGGCCGGTGCCGTCGTTGCCCGGCGCCGGGGCGGCGCCTTTGGCGGTGAGCGGTCCGAAGTCGACCGAGACCTCAGCCATCTCCATCTCGGCGGTGGCCTGCAGCAGCGCGAGCAGGTCCGCGTCGAGCCCCGGTGAGAACTCCTCCATCCGCTCGGAGGCGATCGTCAGCGGCACGCCCTGCGGCATCTGCTCCGACGCGGTCAGCACGGTGCCGTCCTTGGACGGGGACACCCCCTGGAAGATCCGCCCGGCCTCCGACAGGTTGTCCAGGCTGAAGCTGTACTGCTTGGACTGCAGTTCCAGGTCGAGCAGCTTTTTGACCTCGGGGAAGCGCTCGGCGTTGGTCTTGGGGATCGGCAGGAGCTTGTTCCACTCGACCCCCAGGCTCTCCAACGCCTTGGCGTAGGCGTTCTCGTGCGCCTGGTCCCGCACGATCAGGTACGCCACCGTGGACCGGGCGGTCTTGTTCGCGGTCATCTCATAGATCCGGCACTTCTGCAGCCGCCCGGTCGACTCCAACATCAAGTTGTACAGCAGGTCCAGCACCAAGTTCCCGCTGTTGTACACGTAGGCACCCGACCACGGGTTACCGGCCGAGTCCTTGGGCAGCGCGCCCTGGGCCCCCACCAGGTAGTGGTGGATGTTGCCGACCGACAACGCGGACTCAAGGGGCGTCGCCCCACCGGCCCCGGCCGCGTCCAGCGGGTCGCTCTTGTTGCCCTGGTAGCGCGGCGAGCCGTCCAGCAGCCGGGCGATCGTGGTGCCGATCAGCTCGACGTGGCTGATCTCCTCCGTGCCGATGCCCTGCACCAGGTCGCGGAAAGGCTTGCCTTCCGGGCCACGGAAGTTCATCGCCTGGAACAGGTACTGCATCATGGTGCGCATCTCGCCGAACTGACCGCCAAGCCCCTCCTGCAGGGCGTTCGCGGCGGCCGGGTCCGGCTCGTCGGCCTCGATGTCGTTGATAAGCCGCTGGACGTGCAGGTACATGGCACTTCTCCTCAGTTCGGTGACCGTGCTGTATCAGCCCCCTTCCCGCGATCCGCCGTTGCACCCGCCCGGCCCGGCCCGGCCCCGGGCACAGACCCGGTCGGAGCAGACCCCCACCGAGCCCACGACCACGAAGCCGGCTGACCGCGCTCGCAGGGGACCGCATAACCATCGGCGTACGGCCCGAGGCCCTGCGCGTCGCGGGCGACTCGCGAGGGATCAGCGCCACCGTGGAACTAGATGATCGATTCCAAGCCCTCAGTGGTCGTAGGCGAGTAGCGAGCGCTTGACGGGCTGTCCAGTGTGGTCGTTGTGCCAGATCGCTGCGGTCAGGGCGAGCAGGCGTTGTACGACGCGGACGAACACGCCGGCGGTGGTACGTCCGCCGTGCTGTTCGAGGTTGAGCTGACCTTTGAGGGTGTCGTAGATCGACTCGACGGTCTGCCGCAGGGGCTTGAAGAACCTGCCGCCGGGCCGCTCCGGCTCGCCCTTGCGGGCTCGCCGCAGCAGTTGGATCCCTTGGCTGGCCAGGTCGGCTTCGAAGTCGCGGCCGTAGTAGTTCTTGTCGCCGATCAGGGTCTGCCCTGGCCGGGAGCCGGACAGTGTCGGATCCTCGTGCAGCAGGTCGAGCAGGACCTGCCGTTCGTCGGCCTTCGCGCCGGTCAGGGCGTACCCGATCGGCAGGCCGTGCAGCGTCGCGACCAGGTGCAGCCGCAGACCCCAGAAGTAGCGGGAATGGCTTGCGCAGTAGCCGTACTCGGCCCACCCGGCCAGGTCCGAGCGGCGGGTGGTCTCCCGCGACCGGCCGCACTCCACCGGGGTGGAGTCCACGACCCAGACGTCGTCGGTCCACAGGCTGGTGTCGCGGCCGAGCATCCCGATCAGCCAGTTCAACGTCCCGGCCAGCTTGCGGAGCCGCTTGTTGTAACCGGCCTGCTGGGGCAGGTAGGGGAACAGGTGCTTGAGGTGGGCGGCGGCGTGTCGCAGCCAGCGTGCCTCGCTGGTGTGTCCCAGCAGCGCCTGCATCACCGCCAGTGTGATGATCTCGGCGTCGCTGATCTGCGGCGCGAGCCCGACCTCGGGCCGGTAGGGAACCCGCTTCGGATGGCTCTTCAGCAGATCGTCGGTACGGGCATAGAGTGCGGTCGCAAGGGTGTCCAGGTCGGCGTCCACGCGAACCTCCTGTTCAGCGTCGGGTAAGCACGCCGATCCTGGGCACCCTTCACCGCCCTCCCGAGCGCGACACGCCGACCGACCCCTTGGAATCGACCATCTAGAGGCGATTCGGGGCACAGGGCCTGCGAAGCTCAACCAGACACAGATGATCGCCGCCGCAATCGACACCGCGTTCCACTCAGAACTGGAGAAGCGGAGGAGCGGACGCCTGCTCTGGCGCCAGATGAGTGCTGACGCCCATGTGCTGGGCTGGGCAATCGCACAGCGCGCTCGCCTTGTCACGGCACCCGCGAAGGGGGAGGACTTGGCGGTTCTGGCAGCGCCTGGCGCTCTTGAGCACACGCGGGATGCCTTCCTGTGTGCCTACGGACTGGCACGCTGTGGGTGGTCGCTCTTCGACCGACGATGTGAAGGGGATTGAGACCGTTCAAGAGGCTGGCTCCTGTTGTCGTCGCCCACCCCGGCCCCAACCCCACCGTCTACCTCTGCTGAGCCGGACCCGTGAGCAGGGCGCCGCAGCCCGAGAAGGTTCCTATCGACCCTCGGCTGTGCGGAGCTGGAACGCGATGTGCTCGGCCGAGCAGTCCTGGTGCTCAAGCACCGCAACGGCCTCCTCGCGGTTCGCGACCTGGACCGAAAGCCCACGCTCCATCGCGGCCATAACGTCGCCTGGCGCGGCCCCGGCCATGACCACGACCGGGTAGCTGGGCAGGTCGTCTGCGGCGCCGTACGACAGGAAGGCGGTCAGGTGTCTGGGCACTGGTCAAGGTCCTTCCCGTACGCCGGGATGCTCACGGGCTGCGGCGCTAAGGAGGCGTCGGGGCCTTCAGTCTTCAGCCTCGTCACGCCCCGTGCTGGCACTGATGATCCCTGAACCGCGTCGAGCGCTGCAAGCGCCCCTTGCAGGTGGGCGCGTAGTTGACGTCCCAGCGGACCGTCCGCAGCGAGCTCGTGCCGGTCCACGACGGCCAGGAGATCAGCGAGAAGCTCTCGTGCAGACTGCGCGTCGCTTGGGCTGAGGCCGGTCATGCCCTTGTTCTACCGCCAGCCACGACGTGGAGCACGTCGACGTCAGCAGCGACGCTGTTTCGCTCCTCGAGCAGAACAGTGCCGGGGCCAACCTCGTAGACGGTTCCAGTGCTGTCGACCTCGACGATGAGCTTGCCGTCGCGGAGCGCGCGCACCACCCCATGGACGTCGGGGTAGATCACGACATGCTGGCCGACGAAGTGGGCACCAGACACCGCGCTGAGGGTCACCACGGGATCCTGCCTCTCCCACCCTCGCCGGCGGTCCTTACTACCGTCGAGGGCATGTCCAGCACCGGGCTTCCGACTCCATGGCCCTACACCGACCCCCGACGGCCTCCCAGGCCGCTCTCAGCAGCTCCCCGGCCAGCAGCGGAGGGGCGGCGCCCGATGCGCTTCAGGGACACGCAGGGGCGCAGTTTCGAGGCGTACTACATCGGTGAGCTAGCCGCCCGGCTCGGCAAGTCCAGCCACACCATCAGGCGCTGGGAGCGGGAGGGCGTGTTGCCCGCGACCCCCTTCGAGCAGCGGGTGCGTCGCCGCCCCGCCCGAAGGCTCTACCCGACGACCTGGATCGACGGGGTCGTGGCCATCGCGGAGGACGAGGACCTCATCGGGCGCAAGCCCGCCTGCCTCGAGCGCACCGGCTTCACAGCCCGCGCACAGGAGCTGCACCGCCGGCTGTTCGGCTGATCCGCTCCCGCCGGGCGCCACTGCCCTGTAGGGCGTGGTTGGTACGAAGTGCACGACCCGGCAATGTGTGCCGATCCTGGGCTGCCAGTTGTACACACGTCCTCGCTCACGCTCATCGGCTGAAGTTGGCTGACGGCGTTTGCCCAACTCGTGACGCACCCGTTGCAGTGTTTGGCGTCCCACCCTCCGCACCTGCGTAGTTACTACGAAGTCCGGCGGCAGCCGTCCGCCGCTTCTGTGAGCGTCGTCGCACGACGGTGCTCAGCGCCCACGGGGTGAAGTCGTTGTGGAAGGCCCAGACGCGGGTGACGGCAGCCTCGACCCCGTTCTGCAGGTCGAGTCGGCGGGCAGGGCCGAGGTCAAGGTCTGGTGGTAGTCCGACGACGTAGCCGCCCCGCCGAGCGAGGTTCTCGTTGTCGATCACGGTGGGTCGCGTGCTGGTCTCGGGCAACTCTGCCGCTCGGTCCTCGAGCCAGTGCCACCAGTTCCTCAGCTTGACCGGCCTTCGGCCCATCCACCGTGACTGCGGCATCGTGCGTCGAGTTCCGCCCATCGGTCGGTCGAGACCCACCCAGCGGTAGGACTTCATGAACAGCCGGGTGGCATGAGCAGGCTTGATGTCGCTGCGGGTGCGGATGCCCGCCTTCCTAAGCCAGTCCTTGCGGAGCTGAGCCTCCACACGCATCGTGCCCTCGGGTGGGCGTGCCGTCCATGGCGCGTTGGACGCTGCGGTTTCGGAGTGCTTGTCGTAGACGACGAACCTGACCCCGCGTGAACCGCTGCTGGCCGGGATGTAGTTGTCGAAGTGCGTGTCCTTGCGGGCGAGACGCGGTTGGCGCGTGCCGGCTACGACGGCTCGCCAGATGGCCTGGTCTTTGACGTCGCGGACGTCGAGGCAAAGGTCCAGCCGGTTCAGTTTGAGGCCGCAATGGCGTCATTTAAGCAGGACCAGCGCAGGCACACGGGCTGAGAGAGAGCCTCGCTGGGGCTGAGGATCAGATGGCCAAGGGGCCCGAACGACGAGGTACGGCGGTAGCGCCTGACCCAGAAAGCATCCTGCCTATCCACCGAACGGGCCGTGAGCGTGGCTACGGTCCCTGCATGTCCAGCACCGCGCCTACGACTCCCTGGCCGTACACCTCGCCTCGGCGCGCCCCAGTGCCGCTTCAGGCTACGCAGCAGGTCCCGATGTCGAGGCGGAAACCCCTGCGAATGCGCAACACGCGGAAGGAGGTGGTGCTCGCGTTCTACATCGGCGAGCTGGCCGAAAGGCTGCAGAAGAGCGCCTCGACACTCCGGCGTTGGCAGCGGCTCGGGCTCCTACCGCCCACGCCTCTGCTGTACCCCGTCAAGGGCGGCTCGCCGCGACGGCTCTACACGCAGCAGATGATCGACGGCATCGCGGAAATCGCGGAGGAGG
>JAABUJ010007285.1_pt1 | contig 10390 bp, 9 predicted proteins | sample 5559131 | NCBI WGS metagenome assembly JAABUJ01 (sample SAMN10711875, study PRJNA513366) | rock metagenome | isolation source: Antarctica rocks | place: Antarctica: Victoria Land, Mt New Zealand nord | collected 2016-01-07 | reverse complement strand
CAACTCCCACTGCGCCTCGGTCAACAACTCAAACCTCTTCTTGCTCATGCAAGCAGATCAACAGATACCCCGCCACACCCAACAGTACACAGCTTGAGGCCGAACCTATTTATGAAACAAGCTCTACAAAGCTGAACGAGAAGGGCAACGGCATGTACGAAGGCAGTGGCAAGCTCGATTCGGGTGGCACCTGGCAAGTAACGGTGACGATTGAAAAAAACGGTCAGACGATCGCAACCAAACAGCTTCGTTTGAACGCGACGGGAGGCATGTAGGTGATAGCCAGGATTATAGAAATATGCGCAAAGAATCGATTCCTTGTTTTCACTGGGGTGATCCTGCTGACGCTGACCGGAATATGGTCGTTGAAGCACGTCCCACTCGACGCTTTGCCGGACATCTCTGATGTTCAGGTCATCGTACACACCAGTTGGACCGGCGAACCCCCGGATGTGATCGAGGATCAGGTAACCTACCCCATCGTTACAAGCCTGCTAGCGGCTCCCCACGTAAAAGCTGTGCGTGCGCAAACGATGTTCGGCGACTCCTACGTCTACGTTGTTTTCGAAGACGGCACGGACCTCTATTGGGCACGCTCCCGGGTTATCGAGTACCTGCAGCAAATCAGCGGCCGGCTGCCCACGAACGTACACCCGGTAATCGGGCCTGACGCGACAGGTGCGGGTTGGGTCTACGAATACGCTGTCGTGGATAAAAGCCACAATCTCAGCCTGGCCGATTTGCGTTCGCTGCAGGATTGGCATCTCCGGTATGCACTCGAAACAGTGCCCGGGGTGGCGGAGGTTGCGAGCATCGGCGGGTATGTCAAGCAGTATCAGGTTCAGCTCGATCCCAATAAGCTCCTTGCCTACGGCATTCCGCTCTCAACCGTCATCGACCGTGTGAAAGCGAGCACGAACGAGGTGGGGGGGCGAGTTCTTGATTTGAGCGGTGCGCAGTACATGATTCGTGGGCTTGGATATCTCAAGTCCCTGGACGACCTCGCAAACGTCGCCGTCGGCAGCAAGGAGGGGACTCCTGTGCTGGTCAAAGATCTTGGAAGAGTCAGCTTCGGCCCCGACATTCGGGAGGGAGTCGCGGAGTGGAATGGAGAGGGTGAGACAGTCGGCGGCATCATCGTCATGCGCCAGGGAATGAATGCTCTGGATGTGATCAATGGTGTGAAGAAAAAGCTGCACGAGCTTGCTCCGTCGCTCCCTCCAGGCGTGGAAATACTCCCGGGCTACGACCGCTCCGATCTGATCAACGCATCGATCAAGACACTGCAACGGGACCTGCTTGAAGAAACCGCCATTGTGAGTCTCGTCATCATTGTGTTTCTGTTTCACTTCCGCTCGGCTCTCATCCCGATCCTGGCTCTTCCCATAGCAGTTATTTGCTCGTTCATCCCCATGTACCTGCTAGGGGTGTCCTCAAACATCATGTCGCTGGGCGGCCTTGCCTTAGCAATCGGCGTTCTTGTCGACGCCTCCATTGTGATGGTCGAGAATGGCTATCGTCACCTGTCAGAACGTCAGGAGGCAAGCAATGGCGAGATCAGCGAACCTGAGCGCCGCCAGATCTTGATTGGCGCTGCCAAGCAGGTGGGCCCAGCCCTGTTCTTCTCACTTTTAATTATTGTGGTTTCTTTCCTTCCCGTGTTTCTGCTGGAAGCGCAAGCCGGCAGGATGTTCCGACCCCTGGCGTGGACGAAGACTCTGGCAGTAGGTGCCTCTTCGGTGCTTGCAATCACTCTCGTACCACTGCTCATGGTTCTTTTGATCCGGGGCAAACTACAGCCTGAACGCAAAAATCCCATTTCGCGCGTTACTCAAGCTATCTATCTACCCATCCTGCGGTTCTGCTTGAGATTTCGGAAGCTCACTTTGGTAGTCAATCTCATCTTCCTACTCGTAACGATTCCGCTGGCGCTTCGATTAGGAAGCCAGTTCATGCCACCGCTGTTCGAAGACGCCACCTTGTATATGCCTACGGCACTTCCTGGATTGGCGATAGGCCAGGCCAAAACACTGCTCCAGGAGCAGGACCGCGTCCTCCGCACCTTCCCAGAGGTGATGAGTGTGTTTGGTACTGTTGGTCGCTCCGACAGTGCTACAGATAATGCCCCGCTGGATATGTATGACACCACCCTGATGCTGAAACCGGAATCTCAGTGGCCTGCTGGGATGACCTACGACAAGCTGATTCAGCAAATGGACGCAAAGCTGCAGATTCCCGGGCTATCAAATACGTGGACCATGCCCGTCGAGAACCGCCTGGTCATGGAGCTAACGGGCATAAAAACCCCGATCGGCATAAAAGTGCAGGGCTTGACTGTGGACGGGATTCAGAAGCTCGCTGCACAGATGCAGAATGTTCTGAGTTCCATGCCGCAGGTTCGATCCATCTTTGCCGAGAAGGTCGCTCAGGGCTTCTATGTCAACGTGGATGTCAACCGGTCAGAAGCCGCACGCTACGGGTTGACCATCGCGGACGTGCAGACTGCAGTTGCGTCCGGCATCGGCGGACAAACTATCGCCGAAAACATTGAAGGACGAGAGCGGTACCCGATCAATGTTCGCTATGAGCGGGACTTTCGCAACAGCCTGGAGCAGATGCGCGGAGTTCTGATCGGCACTCCTTCTGGCGCTCAGATTCCGCTTGGCCAGGTGGCGACAGTCGCTTTCAGTCACGGTCCGGCAATGATCCGCGATGAAGATGGAGCCCTGACTGGCTACATCTATATCGACCTTACCAATACGGACTATGGGGGCTTCGTTCGGGAAGCGAGCAAGCGGCTTCAACAACAGCTCAAACTGCCAGCCAGCTACTCCTACCAGTGGTCCGGTGAGTATGAGTTCGAACTTCGTGCGAAGCAGCGACTCCAGCTGATCTTGCCTATCGTGTTCTTTGTCATTTTCATGTTGCTGTACATGGTCTTTCACTCAGTGACAGAAGCGCTTGTGTTGATCTTCCCAACGATCTACGCAATGTCCGGGGGCCTGCTGCTGCAATGGCTTTTACATTACAACTTCAGCGTGGCCGTGGCCGTTGGTTACATCGCACTGTTCGGAATCGCTGTTGAGACCGGCGTCGTAATGGTGCTCTATCTACACGAAGCGCTGGAAAGTCGGTTGGCCTCCGGCAGGGTCCTTACGAATGCCGACATCGAAGAGGCAGCCATCGAAGGCGCGGTTCACCGTCTACGGCCAAAACTCATGACTGTCTTTGCCGTTCTGGCGAGCCTTATACCGATCCTCTGGGAGTCGGGTATCGGTTCCGACGTGATGAAGCCAATTGCTGCCCCGATCATAGGCGGGATGATTACCTCCACGATCCATGTCCTCATCCTCGTGCCCGTGTTCTTCGTGATGATCAAAGAAAGGGCTCTGAAACACGGAACGCTAGTTCACAAGGAGGAGCCGCAAACAACCACAGTCGCTTCTACCGGATAGCTCTTACCGGAGGCGAGGTGCTGTGGGCGATAGAGGAGGTGATTCTTGCGCAACGTTGCTCCGGTTTTGTTGCTCACAAATCTCGCCGTCCTGGCCCCCGCGACTAGTGAAGGGTGCTCTAGCGGGAAGCACGATCACTGTGAAGTTTATTCCGCGCACACAAGTTCAACCAACCAGTAGCGATCAAGTACGCGGCCAGGCGCTGGTGCCTAGCACCGGGGCCGCCCGCATCCGATCGTTTCTTCATTAGGAGGCAGGGCATGTTTGACGTAATCATCGTAGGAGGTGGGGCAGCTGGACTCAGCGCCGCGCTGATGTTGGGCCGTTGCTGCCGTCATGTGTTGATCTGCGACTCGGGTCAGTACCGTAATGCAGACGCTCGGGAAACCCACGGTTTTCTGACGCGTGATGGCATCACCCCTGGAGACTTTCTCGAGGCGGCCCGTTCTGATCTTCAGAAATACGCTGCGGTGGCGTACAAAAATACGGAGGTCCGCGATGCGGAGAGTACGGCAGAGGGTTTTCGTGTGCTCTTCCCGGATGGCAGCACCGAGATCTGCCGAAAGCTGCTGCTGGCCACCGGCGTAGTAGACGATTTACCTGAGTTGCCAAACATCCAGCATTACTATGGAAAGTCGGTTCACCACTGCCCGTACTGTGATGGATGGGAATGGCGAGACAAATCGGTGGCCGTATACGGAAACGCCAAAAAAGGCTATGGTCTGGCATTGGAGCTTACTGCGTGGACGCGAAATCTCACCTTGTGCACCAATGGACCTTCAACCCTAAGCAGTCATGACCGTGAACGCCTCGAGCGCAACCAGATCCGCATCTGTGAGGATTACATCGTGGATCTGGAAGGATCCGAAGGGCAACTGAACGCGTTGGTGCTGGCGAATAACGAACGTCTCCCGGTAAGCGCTCTTTTCTTCGATACCGGCGAACGCCAGAGATCCTATCTGCCTGCGAAGCTTGGGTGCGAGTTCAACGAGCACGGAACCGTGAAAACTGGTGACTACGAGACTACGACGGTGCCGGGACTCTATGTCGCTGGGGATGCCTCTCACGGAGTACAGTCCCTTATTGTGGCGGCTTCTGAGGGCGCGCAGGCTGCATTCGCTATCAACACCGCCCTGCTGAAGGAGAAGTTGCTTTAGAGGTGTGAGGTGGATGGCCTAAGGCTGCCAATCAAGCAACGAAACGTCGCGAACATAGATCATAGCCAACATGAATCAGGCTCTCGTGATGGACTATCTGCCGGCCTTCTTAGCTGCCGCCGTGGTATTTGCATTCGTACTCGTGTGGCTGCTCGTCTTGTGCGGCAAATCCAAAGCGCGAACGGAGCGCCACGGTGAACGACATGAGACGGCCTGGGTTCAATTCGACATACCGTACGCTCTCCCCGCATTGATCTTTTTAGCCTTCGATATGGAAATGATCTTCATGTTTCCGTGGGCCGTTGCCTTCCAGGAGGTCGGGATGACCGCCTTGTGGGACATGTTCGTCTTCGCGGCGATACTCGGAGTGGCCCTGACCTACGCTGCCAAACGCGGGGCTTTCCGCCTATGACTGCCGTCACAAATGCTGGATATGCCTTGCTTTTGCTCCTGGTTGGCACTTTAGCCAGCATGGCCATTGAGCAACTCGTGCATTCGCGGCGAGTGTCGGTGCAACCGTTCGCAGCTCTCGTGAGGGCTCTGGCGAAATCTGACGTGGGCCATGAGCGCATCGACCGCGTGCTTTTTTTCTCGGCACCAGCTTTGGCGATGTCCGCTGTTGTTGTGTCTTTGCTTGTAATACCCAGTTCCCGTGCCGGCTCATCTCTGCCCGGACCACAATGGAATGTAGGTATCTTTTTCTATCTGGTTGTCCTTGATTATCTTGCGGTGTCCCTTTTCATGGCGGGATGGGGGGCCAACCAGGAGAGTGGCACGCAGGCAGCGTTAATGAGTGTTGCGCAGCTCATCAGTTATGTCGTGCCGCTTGGATTTTCCGTGACCGGGGTGGTGATGGCGTTGATTACGCTGACCTCAGTCGGCGTAATCAACGCCCAGAGCCACCTCTGGTATGTCGTATGGCAACCGCTTGGGTTCTGCATCTACATCATCTCTGCGATGGCGCAAACCTACCGGTGCCCAGCCGACCTGCCGCTGCGGTCTGAATCCGATGCTCTTGTGGAGTACGAGGGCGCAGCAGGAGCCATGCTGAAACTGGCGCTGCACGGGATCTGGTTTGCCGCCGCTGCGATGGCGGTCGTGCTTTTCCTCGGAGGGTTTCAAGGCCCGCTGCTCCCGGGAATTGTCTGGTTCAGCTTGAAAGCTGTGGCCGTCCTGTTCCTGATGGCATGGCTGGGGAGGAAATTCAAGCGTCTTAGCATGCCCCAAGTTGTTCGAGGCGCATGGCTCATCATGATCCCTGCCTCGATCGTAAATGTGATTGTTGTGGGAGTGATTCTAATAATGGTGAAGCATTGAACGGCCTCTCGCCAGCGCTCGAATGGACGATGTTTTCCGCCTTGTCGGCCATCGCAATAGGAGGCGCATATCGCATGACCCGCACCATGAGCATGGTGCGCTCAGGCATCTTTCTCATGGTCGCGTTTTCCGCGCTCGCAGGTCTGTTCCTGCTGCTCTCGGCCGATATGCTCGCATCGATGCAATTGATGATGTACATCGGCGGGATGCTCGTCATGATTCTCTTTATGGTCAAGATGTCGATGGATCCCGGTGGCTCGATGATGGGTATCGCTCCACCAGAACAGGCGCCGGAACAGCAGAGTGCTCAGACAGAATTTTTCTGCCCCATGCACCCGGATATTGGCTCCGAGTCCGAGGGCAAGTGCTCTCGGTGCGGTATGCAATTACAGCCCGCCGCAAGCCACGGCGATATGCCGGGCATGGCGGGAGTTGGAGAAGAAAGGAGCCCGCCTAGCCAGACGGGTGAGGAGACCAAGCAGGGGGGGGCATGTCGCAGATGGACATGTCGATGACCAATGAATTCATTATGCCTGCGGCTGTTGCGGGGATTCTTTCGAGTGTCGTTCTTCTACTCCTCATCTTTTCCGTGCGCTGGCCCGCTGCGATGCCAACAGACGGCACCAATGCAGCCCTTGCAGTCGGTAAAGAACTTCTGGGCCGTTACATGATTGCTTTCGAGGCTGGCGGTCTGCTGATCCTCCTGGGCGTGGTTGGCGCTGTGATCTTCGGGAGCCAAGAGTGAACATTCCCCTGGTTGCCTATCTTGCAGTGGGAGCGGTCCTGTTTGGAATCGGGGTCTTCGGCGTGCTTTCGCAGCGCGGGGCCGTGATGATTCTGATGAGTACCGAAGTGATCCTGAATGCGGCGATGCTCAATACCGTTGCGTTCTGGAGGTATCGTGCGCCCACCGATTTCGCCGGGCAGGTGTTCGCGCTCATCATTCTCACCATCTCGGCGGTTGAGATGGCGGTCGGTCTTGCTGTCATGTTGATGATCTTTCGAAAGCGCAAGATGCAGATGGTAGACAAGCTAACGGAGCTACACGGATGAATACATTCCCGCTCTGGCTGATACCGCTCCTACCGCTCACCGCCGCCTGTTTAATCCTGGTGCTCCCAATCCGCCGCGCCGCTTTTGGCTACATCGCATTCTTCGGCACTCTGGGAAGCGCTGCCCTTGCTCTCATCAATCTCCTGGCAAGCAATAGCGGTGCCCTCCGAAGCGATCTGTTGCATGTGTCGCTAGCCGGGCGCTCTCTACAGACGGGATATGTGCGCGATCCCCTCGGGTCAATCATGGCGCTTGTGGTGTCGTGGATCGCTACTCCGATCCTTCTCTACAGCATCGGATACATGCGCAACGAGGAGGCGCACAGACGGTTTTTCGCGACATTGTCACTCTTCACTGCGGCCATGCTTTCGCTGGTCCTGGCGGGCGATTACCTTCTGCTGTACTTCTCATGGGAGATCGTCGGGTTCTGCTCGTATCTGCTGATTGGGCACAATACAGAGGAAGGGAAGAGCAAGAGGGCGGCGTTCAAGGCATTCGTGGTTACGCGGATCGCCGACCTGGGCCTGCTGACCGCAATGGGCCTCATCCTTGTCCATGTCAACGCGCTCGATTTCAAACACGTGCTTTCTTCCGTGTCCGGCAGTCCTGGTGACGCTTCCTGCGTGGCTATCGCCGTACTTCTGTTGATGGGGGCAGCAGGGAAATCGGCTCAGTTCCCGCTCCATTGGTGGTTGCCGGATGCTATGGCCGGCCCTACCCCCGTCTCGGCATTACTGCACTCGGCCACGATGGTTGCCGCGGGAGTCTATCTGCTGGCGCGCAGCCTCCCCCTGCTTGAAGCTGCCCCTGTTGCCCACCTGCTCATGCTCTCGCTTGGCGTCATCACCGCCGTCGCAGCCGCTGTCTGCGCCTGCGTGCAAACGGACCTCAAGCGATTGTTGGCGTACTCAACAATGAGCCAAATCGGAGAAATGTTCATCGCCCTGGCGATTGGAGGCACTCTGCCGGGCATCTTTCATCTGATTGCTCAGGCTACGTTCAAAGCACTTCTGTTCGTCGCAGCCGGTATTGTGGTCAAAGCTGCGGGCACAAATGATCTCTCGAAGCTGAGCGCACGCTCCAGAACGGCTTATAGCGGCTTTCTAGCAGGAGCTCTTTCGCTTTCTGGCTTTCCACCCTTCGCCGGCTTCTGGAGCCGCGAGGCGATTGCGCGCGATGCACACGGGTGGATCTCCGCCATTCTGCTTATACTCTCCCTGGTGTCGGGCTTTTATATTGCGCGAGCATTTCTGCTTGCTTTCGTCACGATTCCCGACAGCAAGGAACAGACGCCTTGGGCCATGCGCATGGGCGTCTACACGCTCCTGGTGTTCACGGTTGTTGCGAGCTTCTTGCAGAGCCCGTGGCTGCACGGGTGGCTCGGCAATTTCCTGGGCAAGCCGCAAGCCATTCGTCTTGGAATCGAATCACTCTATGAGCCTGCTCTAGCCGCGCTCGGATGCATTGGGGCGTTCGCCCTCTACAGAAAACATGCCGAATGGGCGGCTACGGCGTGGTGGCGGACTCTTTTGCGGAGTGGATTCGGAACGGACTACTTACCTTCCGCTGTGGCGCGCGGCTTCTTAGGTTTCGCAGGCATGCTCGAATGCATCGAAGAGAGCATCTTCAACCGTGCCGCCAACGGCGTCGTCGAAACGGTTCTTTCGATCGCATCAGGAGGCGCTTGGCTGGATACGCAGGCAATCAACCGCTCAGTTATGTCAGGTGCAGAAGGTTTGGGTGCTTTGGGCGGGAAGGTACGTCAGATTCAAACGGGCAAGGTGTACCACTATCTAGCCGCCGCTTTCGCCTGGGTCATCCTCATCGCGCTCATCTCATTGTGGTATCGGGTTAGGTAAATGCTAAGCATCTTAATTTTTCTGCCGATTGCTGTCGCAGCGCTGGTCGCAGTGCTGCCGCGTCGTCCAGCGCTGATCCGGGCGGTATCCTTCGCCGGGAGCCTGGCGGCGCTCGCCATCGCAATCTGGGTGTCGCTCCCTATCTTTCGCGCTGGCCAGGGCTATGCTCAGGCATTCCCGTGGATTCCTGCGATTGGTGCTGAATATTCGTTGCGACTCGACGGCCTCAGCATGCCGCTCGTATTGCTGACCACGTTCCTGACCTCGGTCGCATTGCTTTACTCTCTGTACGGCGAAAAACTCGACCTCCGAACATCGCTGAAGGAATATACGATTTTCTTCCTCCTCATGGAGACAGGCCTGCTGGGCGTCTTTCTCGCTGCGGATCTGCTCCTCTTTTACGTGTTCTGGGAGATCGCACTCGTACCGCTCTACTTCATCATCGGAATCTGGGGACACGAGAACCGCAGGAGGGCCGCATTCAAGTTTTTCCTGTACACCCGGGCCGGAAGTCTCGCTTTGCTGCTCGCTATTCTGGCCCTATACACCCACACTCAGCCGCACAGCTTCAGCATGGAGGCTATCCGCCAAGCTGGCCAGTCCGCCGGGACAAGCAGGCTCGCCGTCTGGGTGCTGGTTGGTTTTACCATCGGCTTTGGCGTGAAGCTTCCGATTGTTCCCCTGCACAGCTGGCTGCCCGACGCCCACGTCGAAGCCCCCACAGCCGGCAGCGTGATCCTCGCAGGTGTCATGTTGAAGATGGGCGGGTATGGACTGATCCGCATTATGCTCCCGACTGTTGGACCCGCAATGGCAAAGTACTGGCACGTGCTCGCCACTATCGCTCTGGTAGGAGTGATCTATGGGGCCGTAGTCGCGCTCGCCCAAACGGATTTCAAGCGCCTGGTCGCTTTCACCAGCATCAATCACATGGGCTTTGTCCTGCTTGGCGTCACCTTGGCCTCGCTTGCGATCTCCGTTCAAAACCGCGATGCCGCTATCGAGGGAGCGGTCCTGCAGATGGTTAGCCATGGGTTGCTGACTGGTGGCATGTTCCTTCTTGTCGGAATGTTGCAGGACCGAGCCGGTACCCGCGACCTCAACCTGCTTGGCGGAGCATGGGTTCGACTGCCTGTGTATGCGGCATTCGTTACTGCCTTGGCCTTCGGCTCGTTTGGGCTCCCCTCCATGTCCGGGTTCGTTGCCGAGTTTCAGATTTTCGTCGCTACACTCTCGGTCTCCGGCTGGGCCGCCTTTGTGCTCGCGCTCGGAGTAGCCGTTTCCACCGGCCTCTATCTCTACGCACTGCAGCGCGTGCTCTTCGGAAAACCTGCCGATACCATCTCTAAGGCGAAGGACCTGAGTCGCGTCGAGCTCTGGAGCCTCGCACCTATGTTAGTGCTGGTCTTCCTGCTCGGCCTTGTTCCTAGAGCTTGTTTCATAAACATCGTCTGAGTGTGATCCATAGGCAAGCGAGGTAGAAGAAGGCGCGGTAGGTGGAGAGGAGATGCTCATGGCGCACCAGCAGTCTGCGGAACTGACCGAGCCA
>JAABUJ010007284.1_pt1 | contig 10391 bp, 8 predicted proteins | sample 5559131 | NCBI WGS metagenome assembly JAABUJ01 (sample SAMN10711875, study PRJNA513366) | rock metagenome | isolation source: Antarctica rocks | place: Antarctica: Victoria Land, Mt New Zealand nord | collected 2016-01-07 | reverse complement strand
GGGCGCAGCCGACATCACCCGGGCCGCACACCACGGCGGGGATCCCTCCCTGGTTGCGCACGAAGCGGGCGTCGGTGGTGAACGACATCCCCAGGTACCCGGGTCGCTTCCCTGTTGCCGTCTCCACGGCATCGCCGACCAGGCGGGCGAAAGGCTCGTCGGGCGACATCTCGCTGGCCTCGCCGAACACGGAGACCTCCAGGTCGTAGCGGAGGCCCTTGATGCCGAGGCCCTCGACCCGCTCGCGCAGCTCGGACACGGTGCCGGCCTCGGTGGCGCCGGGCAGCACCCGTCGGTCCAGACCGATGCGGCACCACTCGGCGACGGTGTTGAAGCCGCTCCCCCCTTCGATGGTGCCGATGTTGGCCGTCGGCTGGCCGAGGAGGGGATGGTCCGGGCCGCCGAAGTCGCCGGCGTGGAGGGCAAGCACGATGGAGGCGGCGTGCTCGATGGCCGAGACCCCTTCACGGGGCTGGCTGCCGTGCCCGGGACGGCCGTGGACGACGAGGTAGCCCTGGAGCAGGCCGCGCTCGGCGACGCAAAGCTCCATCGACGTCGGCTCGGGCACCAGGCAGGCGTCGCCCCGGATCAGCCCGCGGTCGAGCAGCGCCTTGGTCCCGAGCAGGCCACCGCGCTCCTCGTCGGCGACCAGGTGGAACACCACGTCGCAGCTCCGCGCCCGTCCCGCTCGCTCCAGCAGGTCGAGCGCGCCGACAGCGGCGGCGATCCCCCCTTTCATGTCGGCGGTGCCCCGCCCGTACAGGCGCCCGTCGACCACCTCGGCCCGGAAGGGGTCGTGGGTCCAGGCGTCGGCCCGGATGGGCACGACGTCAAGGTGGCCGTTGACGATGAGCGTGGGCCGGTCCCCGGGGCCGTCGGGATGGGGGATCTCGGCGACGAGGGACAGCCGGCCGGGTGCGGGCTCGACCTCGGTGACCACCGGGTCCCAACGGGCGAGGGCCCGCCGGCACACGTCGGCCACCGCCCGTTCGTCGCCGGGCGGGTTGCGGGTGTCGACGGCCACGAACTCCGCCGTGAGCTCCACGACGCGGTCGGTATCCACCAGATCTCGCACGCCGGCGAGCCTACGGCCCCTGGCGTCACAGAGCCTTCGGCTGGTCCTCCCGGGCGCTGACGAGGTGGAACATCAAGATCAGCTGGGTCAGGGCCAGAGGAGCGCTCTGCTGGCCCGGCTCGATCGTCCCGAGGTCGTCGGGGAAGGGCTCGTGAGTGCCGAGCTCCTCCCATATCGCCCGCTCCAGGGGCTCGGTCACCTCCGGGTCGGCGTAGCCGTGGATGTGGAGGGCGTCCACCGGACGCCCGTCGGAATCGCGCAGCAGCTTGACGTGCGCCGCCTCCCTGGTGTGAGCCCCGAGCCGTCCCGGGCCAGAGTCCTCCAGGCCAGAGTCCTTCGGACCAGAGTCTCCGCTCCCGAGGAGCCCGGAGAGATCGGGGTGCCTTATCGTCGGGCGCAGGAGCAGGGTGGCGCTGAGTATGTCGCTCGCCCTCTCGTGGCGTTCGGCGATGGGGGAGAATTGCACCACGATGTCGGCCTCCGCTCGCTGCGGGCGGATGAACTCCTCCGACTCTGGCTCCCGCCGGATCAGGTCCTCCCTCACCTGTTCTTCGGTGTACCCCCGCTTCTTCGTGTCGCGTGCGACCTTCCAGGCGTGGCGGATGGTTTCGGGAGGATCGAGGTAGACGGTGACGTCGGCGCAGGCCCGGGCCAGCTTGGTGTGAAGCGGCAGCAGCCCCTCGACGATCACGAACTCACGGGGCTCGATCAGGACGGGCCGGTCGAGCGTGCCGTCCTCGTGGTTGTAGACCGGTTTGAGGATGGGTTGGCCGACGGCGAGCAGCTGGAGGTGCTGCTCCATGATCTCGATGTAATTGCAGTCCGGGTGCAGAGGAGTGAACGGCTTCGCCTTGCGTTCGACCCGGTCGAAGCGGTGGTAGTCGTCGACGCACATGGCGGTGGCGCGCGAGGGGCCGAGAGCGGCGACCAGGCCCTTGGTCAGGGTGGTCTTGCCCGCTGCGCTGTCGCCGGCGATGAACATCATGATCGGACGGCTGCCTTCGTTCTGCCACGACCGCTGGATGGCAACTTGCTTATGGGGCATGGACGTACCCTATGTCTCCCGCCGCGCCCTCATCCTCCGACGCGCCCGCATCGGCCGGGTCGGCCTCGTCGAAGACCCGGCTCTTCAAGATGTCGCTGGCTTCGATGCGCATCAGGTCGGCCTTCGTCAGCCGCGTCGATCCCGACGCCATGAGCCGGTCGGCCTGGCGGAGGCGGGCCCGTTCCAGCGCGTTCCGGACGCTGCGGGCGTTGGCGAAACGGGGCTGGACCCGCCGCCGCTCCAGGTAGTCGGCGAAGACCCGCTCGGCGTCGGGGGCCAAGAGATAACCCTGCTCGTCGGTCATGAGCTCGCCGATGGCCATCAGCTCGTCAGCCGAGTAGTCGGGGAAGTCGAGGTGGTGGGCGACCCGTGAGCTCATTCCCGGGTTGGACGCGAAGAAGGTGTCCATGCGGTCCCGGTAGCCGGCCAGGATGACCACCAGGTCACCCCGGTCCTGCTCCATGGTCTGCAGCAGGATCTCGATGGTTTCCTGCCCGTAGTCACGCTCGTTCTCCACCCGGTAGAGGTAGTACGCCTCGTCGATGAACAGCACCCCGCCCATCGCCCGCTTGAGGACCTCCCGGGTCTTGGGCGCGGTGTGGCCGATGTACTCGCCGACCAGGTCGTCCCTGGTGACCGAGACCACCTGATTGCGCCGGATGTAGCCGAGGTGGTGGAGCAGCTCGGCCATCCGCAGCGCCATCGTGGTCTTGCCGGTGCCCGGGCTGCCGGTGAAACACATGTGCAGCGACGGCGGCGTAGAATCAAGCCCGTAGCGGCGGCGGAGCTGGTCGACCAATAGGAGCGCAGCGATCTCCTTCACCCGGGTCTTCACCGGCGCCAGGCCCACCAGCTCCCGATCCAGACGGCCGAGCACCTCGTCCACGTTGGAGAGGGCCAGCTCGGCGGCCAGGTCGACGGTGTCGTCGTCGCCGAGCAGCTCCTCGTGCGTATCCTCCCCGTCGGGTCGGTCACCGTTGCTGGTCGAGGCTTCGCCCGAATTGCCGCTCGAACTGCCGCCAGAGTTGGTGGTGATCCCGGCCGCCGGTCGGGACCCCGGCGTCGCCATGGCGAAGCCCGATCTCGTCGGCGCCTGGCCCTTGTCGTCGGCCACCGGCTCAGCTCCTCGGGTAGCGCTCGCCGTGGGGCTGGTCGGCGGCGTAGGAGTGGAGGGTGTAGCGGATCTGGCGGTCGGCCGTCTCCTGGCGTTCGACCCGGAAGCCCGGTTCGTGTGCCGGGCGGTGCACGAGGAAGGCCAGCGCGGTGGTCTGGCGCCCGAGGGTGGCGTCGTAGGCGGTGACCTTGACATAGTTGTTGGGGAAGGCATCCCGGCACCGGTTGACCTCGTGCAGCACACCGGCGGCGTCGCCCATCTCGAACATCGGGAGGCCCCACATCTCCCAGTAGGTGTTGCGGGGGTGGGGGTCGTCGGTGAACTCCACGGAGAGGGCCCAGCCCTTGTCGATGCAGTACTGGACCTGGGCGGTGATCTCTTCGTCGGTCAGCTCGGGCAGGTAGGAGAAAGTTCCCTGGGTCAGGTGCACGGAGTCGGTTCCTCTCTCAGGCGGTGGGTGTGGCGACGACGTCGGGCGCGTCGGTCGACTCGTAGTCGAAGGAGATGTCGCCCCAGGTGTCGAGTGCCGTCTGGAGGGCGGCACAGTGGTTGGCCGCCGCCTTGAGGATCTCCTCGCCCTCGACGAGATAGTCCTTGCCCTCGTTGCGGGCCTTGATCATGGCCTCCACCGCCACCCGGTTGGCCTCGGCACCTGCGGAGATGCCCATGGGATGGCCGATGGTCCCCCCACCGAACTGCATGACCACGTCCTCGCCGAGGTAGTGGAGCAGCTGGTGCATCTGTCCGGCGTGGATGCCGCCGGAGGCGACGGGCATGACGCCGGGCATCGACGCCCAGTCCTGGTCGAAGTAGATGCCGTGCGCCGGATTGGCCTCGACGTGGTCCAGACGCAGGGTGTCGTAGTAGCCCTGGATGATGTTGGGATCGCCCTCCAGCTTGCCCACCACCGTTCCGGAGTGGACGTGGTCGACTCCGAGCAGGCGGCACCACTTGGCCAGGACCCTGAAGTTCACCCCGTGGTTCTTCTGGCGGGCGAAGGTGGCGTAGCCCGCCCGGTGAAGATGGAGGATCACCCCGTTCTTCCTGGCCCAGTTGGACATGGAGGCCATCGCCGTGTAGCCGACGGTCAGGTCCATCATGACGATGACGCTGCCGATCTCCTTGGCGAAGTCGGCTCGCTCGTACATGCCCTCCATGGTGGCGGCCGTCACGTTGAGGTAGTGACCCTTGACCTCGCCGGTAGCGGCCTGGGCCCGTTGCACCGCCTCCATGCAGAAGGCATAGCGATCCCGCCAGCGCATGAACGGCTGGCTGTTGATGTTCTCGTCGTCCTTGGTGAAGTCCAGGCCGCCCCGGAGCGCCTCGTAGACGACCCGCCCGTAGTTGCGGGCGGAGAGGCCGAGCTTGGGCTTGGTGGTGGCGCCGAGGAGCGGGCGGCCGTACTTGTTGAGGTATTCCCGCTCCATGACGATCCCGTGGGGCGGCCCCTGGAACGTCTTGACGTAGTGGGTCGGGATGCGCATGTCCTCTAGGCGGAGCGCCTTGAGGGCCTTGAAGCCGAAGACGTTGCCGATGATCGACGAGGTCAGGTTGGCGATCGATCCTTCCTCGAACAGGTCGATGTCGTAGGCGATGAACGCGATGTACTGCTCTTCGTTGCCGGGGACGGGCGTGACCGAGTAGGCCTTGGCCTGGTAGTGGGCGTGATCGGTCAGACGATCGGTCCACACGACCGTCCAGGTGGCGGTGGACGACTCGCCGGCGACGGCGGCGGCCGCCTCGACCGGATCCACCCCCGCCTGCGGGGTGATCCGGAAGGCGCACAGGATGTCGGTGTCCTTCGGCTCGTAGTCGGGATCCCAGTAGCCCATCTGGGCGTAGGGGATGACCCCGGCGGCCCAACGATCCGTCCCTGTTTGTTCCTCGGTCGCCATTGCTCGCTCCCCTGCTCGGCTAGTACCACCAAGCTATCGGCTAGTACCACCAAGCTATCGGCTCGTACCACAAGCTAGTAGAGCGCGGCGGTCGCGGTTTCCGCCTCACCCCGCCGGCGCCGTGCGGCGGACTCTGAGGATCCTCGGCCCGGCAACCGCCGGAGGGCATACTGGGCGGCTGATGGAACACTTCGTCGTGCGGCCCGGCCCCCCCCTGTCGGGCAGCGTTGCCATCGGGGGCGCCAAGAATTCGGCGCTCAAGATCATGGCTGCGACCCTTCTCGCCGAGGGCGACTACACGCTGCGCAACGTCCCGTCGATCACCGACGTGGCGTTCATGGGCGACCTGCTGGCCTCGATGGGCGTGGCCATCGCCACGCCGGCACCGGGCCAGATCCGCATCCATCAGGGCGCGACCTGTGGCACCGAGGCGGCCTACGAGCTGGTGGAGCGCATGCGAGCGTCGATCGTCGTGCTCGGACCGCTGCTCGGCCGGTTCGGCCGGGCGCGTGTCGCCCTTCCCGGTGGCGACGACTTCGGCGCCCGGCCCATCGACATGCACCTCTCGGGCCTGGAGCAGCTCGGCGCCACCTTCGAGCTGCGCCACGGCTACATCGACGCCACGGCCGACGGGCTCTTCGGGGCCCGGGTGCTCCTCGAGTACCCGAGCGTGGGGGCCACCGAGAACCTCCTGCTGGCCGCGGTGCGGGCCAAGGGCGTCACGGTGATCGACAACGCCGCGCGCGAGCCCGAGATCAGCGACCTGGCCGCCTTCCTCACCCGGATGGGCGCCACCATCGCCGGCGCCGGGACGTCCACCATCGTCGTGGAAGGAGTCGAGGAGCTCCACGCCGCCGACCACACCGTCATCCCCGATCGCATCGAGGCGGCGACCTACCTGGCCGCCCTCGCCGTCGCCGGCGGGGAGATCAACATCGACGGGGCCCGACCCGACCACATGGACATGATCCTCTACAAGCTCGGGGAGATGGGGCTGCACATCGCCGCGACGAGCACCGGGCTGTGGGCGGCGAGCACCGGCCGCCTGCGGGCCGCCGACGTGTCCACCCTGCCGTACCCCGGGATCGCCACCGACTATAAGCCGTTCCTGGTGGCAGCCCTCGCCTTGGCCGACGGGGTGGCGATCGTCACCGAGAACCTCTTCGCCGGTCGCTTCCGTTACATCTCCGAGCTGATCCGGATGGGTGCGGACATCAGGACCGAGGGTCACCACGCCGTCGTGCGCGGCGTCGCCCGGCTCTCGGGTGCGCCCGTGCGGGCCAGTGACATCCGGGCGGGGGCCGCCCTGGTGGTCGCCGCCCTCGGGGCGGAAGGAGAGACGGTGGTCGCCGATGCCGCCCACATCGCCCGGGGCTACGAGGACCTTCCGGCCCGGTTGCGGGGCCTGGGGGCGGACATCGAGGTGGTCGCCGACCCCGGCGACGGGCCCTTCTCACCGGACCGACCCTTCTCACCGGACCGGCCCTCCCGCTAGCGGTGCGCTCGCGTCATCCCGAGGACCTGCTGGCGGCGGCGTGTGCCGGGGATCGAGGTGCCACCGGGCGCCTCATCTCCCTGGTCGAACGGGGCGGCTCCCCGGCGCGTGCCGTGGGGCGGCTGACCTTCCGCCGCGGCCGGGACATCGAGCGGGTCATCGGCGTCACCGGCGCGCCCGGGTCCGGGAAGTCCACCCTCACCGATCGCCTCATCACCCGGGCGCGCGCCGGCGGCGGCTCCCTCGGCATCCTGGCCATCGACCCGTCGTCGCCGTTCTCCGGTGGTGCCATCCTGGGTGACCGGGTGCGGATGCAGGGCCACGCCCTCGATGACGAGGTCTTCATCCGCTCGATGGCGACGCGGGGCCATCTGGGCGGCCTGGCGCTCGCCGCGCCCGAGGCGGTACGGGTGCTCGGTGCCGTCGGTCTTCCCCTGGTGATCGTCGAGACCGTCGGCGTCGGCCAGGTCGAGGTCGACGTGGCGGGGGCGGCGGACACGACGGTCGTCGTGGTCAACCCCGGATGGGGTGACGCCATCCAGGCCAACAAGGCCGGCCTGCTGGAGATCGCCGACGTGTTCGTCATCAACAAGGCGGACCGGCCCGGAGCAGCCGAGACCCGGCGGGACCTCGACAACATGTTGGACATGAACGCCGAGATGGGGGAGTGGCGTCCGCCGATCCTGATGACCAGCGCTGTCGAGGGCGAGGGGATCGACGAGCTCTGGGATGCCCTGAGCGAGCATCTTCGCTACCTGCAGCGCAGCGGCGAGCTCGAGGCGGGCCGCCAGCGCCGGCTGATCGCCGAGCTGAGAGAGATCGTGGTGCGCCGCCTCGAGCGCGACGTCCACGCTCTCGCCGCCGGGCAGCGCTGGGAGACGGTCAGCGCCGAGGTGCTCAGCGGCGGCCTCGACCCCTACGGCGCCGCCGACCGGCTCCTCGAGGATCTCGGCATCGTAGGGTGACGGGCCAGCCCCAGGGTCACGACCGCCCCAGGGTCACGACCGCCACAGGGTCACGGCCGCCACAGGGTCACGGCCGCCACAGGGGTCACAGCGACCGTAGGGTCACGGCCATGAGCGATGCGTTCTTCTCCGTGGAGCGGCGACCGGACGGCGTGGCGGTGGTCACGCTGAGCCGGCCCAAGGCCAACGCCCTGTCGGTCGAGGTAGGCCGCCAGCTCGAGGCCGTCTTCGACGAACTGGCAACCGATCCGCCGGGCGCCGTCGTGGTCTGGGGTGGTCCCCGGATCTTCGCCGCCGGCGCCGACATCGCCGAGTTCCGCGGGGGGATCGACCATGCCAGGAGGATGGCGCCCCAGCTTCGCGCCGCCCTCGACAAGGTAGCCGCCTTCCCCCGAATCACCATCGCCGCGGTGGCTGGCTACGCCCTTGGAGGGGGATGCGAGCTGGCTCTGGCCTGCGACCTGCGCGTGGTGGCCGACACCGCCAAGCTGGGCCAACCGGAGATCCTCCTCGGCCTGATACCCGGCGGCGGAGGCACCCAGCGGCTGACCCGGCTGGTCGGGGTCAGCCGGGCCAAGGATCTGATCTTCACGGGCCGCCAGATCGGTGCCGACGAGGCGTTGCGCATTGGCCTCGCCGATCGGGTGGTACCGGCGGACGGATGCCTCGACGCCGCCGTGGAGCTGGCCGCGGGCCTGGCCCGCGGCCCACTCGTGGCGCTGGCCCGGGCCAAGCAGGCGATCGACGAGGGCCTCGACGGTCCCCTCGGCGACGGTCTCGACCGTGAGCAGGCCATGTTCGTAGAGCTGTTCGGCACCGAGGACGCCCAGGCCGGCGTGAGGTCGTTCCTCGACGAGGGGCCGGGCCGGGCGACCTTCCGGGGGCGCTAGCCCGGCTTGGCCCAGTGCTGGCTGGGCGCTCGTCAGCGCAGGTGGCGGAGGATCTGGGCCGGTCGGTCGGTCTCCTACGCGGCGCGGAGGTCTTCGACAGCGCAGGGAGCGTCGGAGAGCTCAATGAGCTCCGGGTCGCCGGTCAGTAGGACGAGGCCGTGAGCGGCGGCTGTCGTGGCGGCGAAGCAGTCGCCGAGGGCGATCGGGGCACGGGCCTTCAGCCGGGCCGCCTCAACCATCCGGGCGGTGCCCGGCAGGTCTGGAGCGAGGCTGGCCCGCAGCGCGCTCAGCGTCTCATCGGCGACCTCGCGGCCGTGATCGCGCTCCAAGCGGTAGTAGACCTCGACGAGATTGATCCAGCTGATAACCGGCCGCGAGCCGATCAGGTCATTCACGCGGGAGAGCGCGGGTTCCTCGCCGTCGAGCCACGCCAAGACCGCCCACGAGTCCAGGCAGGCGCTCATCGAGGCTCCCGTGCTCGATCTTTGAGCAGCCGGGACGCCATGCCGCTTCCCACGAACCGGCCACCCAAGGCGGCGGGCAGACGCGAAGCTCTGAGGATGATCTGCCCATCCTTCAACTCGAAGTCGACCTCATCACCAGGATGAAGGTTCACCTGATCCCGAAGCGACTTCGGGATGACCACTTGGCCCTTCGCACCTACACGTCCAGTCATACTCGGTGAGTATAACGATCTCGTAGTCCGCTCCCGGCGGGCGCTCAGGCCCAGGCGATGTGGCCCGTCTCGATGCCCACGGCCTGGTCCCGGTTGGCGGGGACGATCCGCACGGTGAAGCCGTGGCGCCCGGCCAGGTCGCACTCGAAGGTGCCCCGGTACTGGTGGCGGGAGCCGGCGGAGGCGTCGGGCGCCGGCCCCGCCAGCTTCATGCCGACCACGGCGGCCCCGGTGAGCTCGTCACTGGCTCCCACCGGCCCGTGGACCAGCTCGACCGACACGTCGTCAGGGGTGAGCGCACCCAGGTCCACCTCGACGGTCGCCTCTCTGGTGTCACCGAGGTCGGTGACGGCGCCGGGGAGGTCACCGTCGACGTCGACCACCCGTACGTCGGGCCATGCGGCGACGATGCGGCGCTTCCATGCCGCCAGGTCCCGGGCCCGCTGGTCGCAGTCGCCGGAAAGGGCGTCGGCCCGTACGGCGACGGGCTCGTAGAGGTGCTCGACGTAGTCCCTGACCATCCGGGAGGCCTGGACGCGGGGACCGAGGGAGCGCAGGGACGCTTTCATGCGAGCAACCCAGGCACGGGGGAAACGGCCCTCCGAGCGGTCGTAGAAGAGGGGCACCACCTGGTGCTCCAGTATCTCGAAGAGGCTGTCGGCCTCGACCCGGTCCCGGTGACCGAGGTCGCCGTACGACTCGGCGGACGAGATCGCCCAGCCGTTGGTGCCCTCGAAGCACTCGTCCCACCAGCCGTCGAGGATGGAGCAGTTCAGCGCGCCGTTGAGCGCCGCCTTCTCCCCGCTGGTGCCGCTGGCCTCCATGGGCCGGCGGGGCGTGTTCAGCCAGACGTCGCTGCCCTGGACCATCATCCGGGCGACGGAGATGTCGTAGTCCTCCACGAAGGTGATGCGGTGGCGCACGGACGGGTCGCGACTGAATCGGACGATCTCGCTGATCATCTGCTTGCCCAGGTCGTCGGCGGGATGAGCCTTCCCGGCGAAGACCAGCTGGATCGGCCGGTGCGGATCGAGCAGCAGGGCCCGCAGGCGGTCGGGTTGGGACAGGAGGAGGGTGGCCCGCTTGTAGGTGGCGAAACGCCGGGCGAAGCCGATCACCAGGTAGCGGGGGTCGAGCACCTCGTCGGCCCAGGCGGCGTCGGTCGCGGAGACCTCCCGGTCGAACAGGGACTGCTTGAGCCGGTGGCGCACCACGCCGATCAGCGCCTCGCGGCCC
>JAABUJ010007283.1_pt1 | contig 10392 bp, 8 predicted proteins | sample 5559131 | NCBI WGS metagenome assembly JAABUJ01 (sample SAMN10711875, study PRJNA513366) | rock metagenome | isolation source: Antarctica rocks | place: Antarctica: Victoria Land, Mt New Zealand nord | collected 2016-01-07 | reverse complement strand
CGCGATCAGCAATCCCAGCAAGCCGATCATCAGGCTGAGCACGCCGCCGACACCGTAGGCGGTGAACAGCGGCACCACCGCGAACGGGGTCAGGATGGTGGCCCCGCGCCCGAACGTGTTGCAGATGCCGGAGGCGCGCAGCCGCACCTCGGTCGGGAACAGCTCGGGGATATAGACGCCGAACAGCACCGCCACGAGCACGTAGATCGGCACCGTCAGCGCCAGTCCCACCGCCGGCAACAGCACGGGGTCGTGCACGAACGGATACAGGGCGCCGAACACGATCGACAGCAGCGCCGCGATCACGATGGTGCGCCGGCGGCCCCACCGGTCGACCGTCAGCGCCCCGATCAGCGCCCCCACCGGCGCCCCGAGCGCCATCACCAGCGAGTAGCCGAACGACGTCGCCACACTCAGGCCCGCCTTGGCGAAGAATGTCGGCAGCCAGGTAATGAAGCCGTAGATCAGCGTGTTGATGACGATCAGGCTGATGCAGCCCAGGACCATGCGGCCCAGCAGCGGCGGGGCGAACAGCGTGCCCAGGTCGCGCGACGGCGCTGGGGCGGATGGCGCAGGGGCCGGCAACGGCGCGCCGCCGGACACCTCGCGCTCGATGGCGGACATCAGCGCCTCGGCCTCGTCGGTGCGGCCGACGCTCTCGAGCCAGCGGGGACTTTCCGGCAGGGCCTTGCGCGACCGCCACACCAGCAGCGCCCCAACCCCGCCGACGACGAACATCGCGCGCCAGCCGAAATACGGCGTGACGACCCACGCGACTAAGGCCGACGCCGGCAAGCCGGTGACGACCAACACCGCCACGAGCCCCAGCCAGTGGCCGCGTGTGGCAGGCGGCACGAACTCGGTCATGGTCGCGTAGCCGACCACGTTTTCCGCCCCCAGACCCACGCCCATGACGAAACGCAGCGCGATCAGCACGCCCATGTTGGGCGCCAACGCCGCGGCGAGCGCGGCCACGCCGAAGATCGCGAGGTTGGCCTGGTAGGTGAACCGCCGGCCGTACCAGTCGCCCAGGAACCCCGTCAGCGCCGAGCCGATCATCATGCCGAGGAAGGTCGACGACACGAACGCGGCGTTCTGCCCCAGGGTCGAGAAGCCCTCGCGGAAGGTCGCGCCGAGCACGGAGGCGGCGATGTAGATGTCGAACCCGTCGAAGAACATGCCGAGGCCCACCAGCCGCAGCACCCGGCGGTGAAACCCCGATAGCGGCAGCCGGTCTAGCCGAGCCCCTGCGTTCACCCTCGTCGCGGCCTGCATCCTGGTGGTCCCCCGCCGGGCGCGCTCTTGTGCGGCGGGCCCGGGCGTAGTCAATCACGGCCCGGCGCCGCCGCAAATGCCGCCGATGGAGGAACGATGCCCGACGACCGCCCGCACCGCGTCCACGCTCCCGCCACCGGCGCCGGCCCGGTCGTGTGGCTGCTCCACTCGCTGCTGGCCGACGCCGGAAGCGGCGTCCCGTTGGCCGAGCGCCTGTCGGCCAACCATCGCGTCATGCTGGCCGACCTGCCGGGCTTCGGCGGCTCGGCCAAGGCAGGGCCGGGGCTGGACGCCGTGGCCGACGCGCTGGCGCCCGCCATCGCCGCGGCCGGCGCGCCCGCCGCCATCATCGGCAACGGCTACGGCAGCTTCGTCGCCCTGACGGTCGCGTTGCGCCATCCTCATCTGGTCAGCCGCCTGGTGCTGGCAGGCGCAGGGGCCGCCTTTTCCGAACCGGGGCGCGCTGCTTTCCGCGGCATGGCCGCAGCCGCGGGGCAGCACGGGCTGGCCGCGGTCGCCGACACCGCGATGCGCCGGCTGTTCGCCCCCGGTTTCCAGGCCGCGCATCCCGCCCTGCTCGCCGAGCGCCGGGCGCGGTTCCTGGCCACCGACGTGGACGTGTTCACCGGCGCCTGCCTGGAATTGGCCGGGCTGGACCTCCGCGACCGGGCCGCCAGCTTGGCCGTGCCGGTGCTGGTGATCGTCGGCGCGGAAGACGAGGCGACGCCGCCGCTGATGGCGCGCGAGCTGGTGGGGCTGCTCCCGAATGCGCGCCTGATCGAACTGCCGGGCTGCGCCCATGTGCCGCAATTGCAGGACACCGATGGTTTCCTTGCGGCACTCGCCGGGTTCCTGTAGCGGCAGGGCGCCTGTCCCGGTCCAGCGCTCACGTCGCTGCCGCCACCTCGGCAGGCACGGCCGGCACCCGGCGGGCGCTGGTCCGCGATAGGTCGAAGAACATCATGGCGATGAACGCGACCGCCAACTGCAAGCAAAGCTGCAGCAGCGCGGCGTTGCCCCAGCCGTAGGAGGTCCGCAACTCCGCGAATAGGTAGCCCGACAGGGCGGCCGGCAGGTATACGCAGGTCACCACCAGCCCTGACGCACGGCCCGTCATCGTCGCGCGCACCGAGCGCTGCATCAGCGAGTAGTTGTTCACGTACAGAAAGCCGCTGAACGCCGAGCCTTCCAGGAAGGAGAGGATGTCCTGCTCCAAGGGGGTCGTGGCCACGTTGAACAATGCGTAGCCAACCGTGGCGAGCACGACGAGCGCGCAGATCGACACCCATTTCTGGTTGACCCGGTCGGCGAGGAAGCCGCACGCCAAGCCTGTCAGCGCGCCCGCGCCGTACATGCTCGCGGCGGCGCCGGCGTCTTGGACGGTGAAGTGCAGCTGGCTCACGAGGAAGGTCGGGTACAGCCCCAAATAGCCGAATCCGGCCATGCCGCTGCAGACGGCGGCAATCGCCACCAGCGACGTGTTGCGGTTGATCAGGCGGTCAGGGATGTGGTCCTCCGCGCCCGGCTTGGCCGCGATCGGCGGATGCTGCTCGGAGAAGCGGCGCGGCACCAGCGCCACCATGATCAAGGCGCCCACCAGCCCCAGCACGCCGTACACGTACAGCGGAGTGCGCCAGCTCCCGGCCTGCGTCATCAGCGCGGCGCCCCAGCGCGGTCCGATGAAGGAGCCGATGCCGTACGCGGCGTTCAGCGTGCCGAACGCCAGGGTGCGATTGCGAAAGAAGTAGCCGCCCGCCATGGTGAAGATGGCCGCATTCTGCAGGGCCTCGCCGACCCCGGACACGGCGCGATAGGCGGCCATGTCGTAGAAGCCGACCGACAGGCACGTCAGCATGGTGCAGACCGAGTAGATCACCACGCCGAGGATCGCGATCCACTTACGGGACATGTGGTCGAACAGGAAGCCGCCGGGCACTCCGGCGACCCCCAGCCCGAGGGTGAAGATCGTCGCCAGGAACCCGCCGGACGCGAGCGGAAACCCATACTCGTGCGCGACCCCCGGCAACAGCACGGGAAAGACGATCCGGTCCATCGCGTTGACCACGTAGGTTGCGGCGACCACCAGGAACGCCGCGATGGCGAGCCGCATCGGCAGCCGCTCCGGGGACGGCGCAACGGCGCCGCTCATGCCAGCGCCGCCCGGCGCAACGCTCATGCCAGCGCCGCCCGGCGCAACGCCCGCTCGTCGATGCCGAAGCGGTCGGCCAACCAATCGCCGATCATCTCCTGTCCGATGGTGGGGTTGTCGTGCTGGCAATGGTCCGCCCCCGTCTCGTCCTGCGTCAGCACGCGCAGGGTGACGTCCACTCCGTTCGCCTTCGCATCGTCGTAGACGCGGGTGGCCTGGGCCACGCCCAGGACGTCGAAACCGCCGTGGACGATCAGATACGGGCAGCGCATGTGCCCCAGCACGCCTTCGAGCGTGAACGCCGCCGCCTTCTCCAGCGCCTCACGCATCGTGGATGCGCCGAACACCCACTTGATGTGGTCCGCGAGCCCATGGTCCTCCCCGGCGCCAGCCCACAAATCCTGGATGCTCCAGATCGCGCCGTGGGAGATGCAGGCGGCCAGCCGGTGCTCGTAGCTGCCGGCGCGGGCCGCATAGTAGCCGCCGAGGCTGGAACCGCAGACGGCGATACGCGAGGCGTCGACGTCCGGCCTCGCCTGGAGATAGTCGATGCAGCGCCCGATCGGCACCTCGTAGTCGTGGCGGGTGTGGACCTGATGACGGCGCAGCGTGCCGCCCTGGCCGGGACCGTCGATCATCAGCACGGAAATTCCGCGCTGCAGGGCGCCGTGGGCCTGCATGAACCACATTTCGTCCTTGATGCTGTCCAAGCCGCCCATGCAGATCAGCACCGGCTGGCGAGGGACGGCGAAGGGCGCGCGAACGAAGTAGGCGCAAAGCAGCACGCCGTTTTCGTAGGGAACGTCCACGACTTCACCGGGCACCGGGAGGGTGCGGAGGAAATTCCTGGAACAGGCCTCCATCGACTCAAACGTGCGCAGCCGGCGCAGGTCGGTTGCGTCCAGCCAGAACTCGGCCTGCCGATAGTTGTTTGCCGCGCGCAGCCAGCAGTTCTGCGCCGTCTGGATGCGCCCGGCCACCTCCGCCACATCGCCGCGCGAATGGTTGCGCTCGGCCACTTTCAGCCACTCGGCGTGCCAGCTCTCCCGATCGCCGGGCACCATCCGCGCCGCTGCCTGGAAACACTCGCTGATGGCGCCGCCACCCTCCTGCGTTTCGCCCAGGGCGCGCCGGAACTGGTAGGACATCCACGGATGCTCGGGCCAGTGCAGCCAGCCATAGGGCTCGAAATGCGGCGTCTTGTCCGTCACGTCCGCGTCGATCAGCTTCGCTTCCACCGGCATCTGGATCAGTCGCCTTTCGGTCCCGCCTCATTGAGAGGACGGCATGATGTCGGGCGTGGGGGCGCTTGGCAAGCGACTGGAACACTTGGCAAGTCGCTTGAAAGCGTTATTCTGAAGGCCGCAGATGACCCAGCATCCAACCGATCTCGACCACTCGCGCGAGCCTTTGCCTGAGCCTGCTGCGGTGGACGTCAACCCGCCCGGCATGAAGGTCGGCCTCGGCGTCCGCCATGCCCGCCTGACGCTGGGCATCCGGCTGCAGGACGTGGCGGCCCGGGTTGGCTGCTCCGAAAGCTTGATTTCCAAGATCGAGAACGGCCGCACGCTCCCGTCGCTCACCACCCTTCACCGCATTGCCGAGGCGCTGGAGACCACCGTCGGCCGGCTGTGCGCCACGTCCGATGCGCGCCAGGACGTGGTGTCCCGGAAAGGGGAGCGGCCGGTCATCACCATGGACCCGCTGCGCCGCGGCGCCGGCATCCGCATGGAGCGGCTGATCCCCTACGACGACGCCCACCTGCTCCAGGGCAACATCCACATCGTCGAGCCCGGCGGCGGCAGCGAGGGCGTCATCTCCCACGACGGCGAGGAAGTGGGGTTCGTCATCGAAGGCGTGCTGGAGCTGACGGTCGGCAGCCAGACCTACGCTCTGTCCGCGGAAGACTCGTTCTGTTTCCGCTCCGACCTGCCGCATAGCTACCACAACCCTGGCGCCAGCCGCGCCCGCGTCATCTTCATCAACACGCCGCCAAGCTTCTGAGCTGTGGCCGGATACCGAAGGAGAAGGTCCATGAACCTCGGCGTCGACACACCTAAGATGGCCGTGGTCGCCATCGACCTGCACCGCGGGCACCTGGACATGGCGGTGGCCACGATGCCGACCGCGCCAGACGTGGCCGAGCGCCTGGTCGCCAGCAACGACCGGCTGTTCCGCTGGGCGCGCGGCGCCGGCGTGCCGGTGGTCCATTTGGTGACAAGCTACCGCGACGAAGCGGAAATCCGCGCCAACCCGTTCTGGCGCACCCGGGCGGAGGACCCGGCGGCGACGCGCAAGAACGTCCTGCGCCACAACATCGCCGGCGGCCCCGGCTGCACCGTCATCCCAATCCTGCACGCGGCGGAGGATTGGGTGGTCGCGACCAAGAAGCGCTACGACTGCTTCGTCGGCACGGACCTCAACTTCCTGCTGCGGACGCACGGCATCAACACGCTGCTGATCACGGGGGTGAACACCAATTCCTGCGTGCTCGCCACCGCGGCCGCCGCGAACGTGCGCGACTTCAGCGTGGTGGTGGTGGAAGACTGCGTGGACACCATGGACGGCCCGGCGCTGCACGAGGCCGGACTGCGCTGCATCGCCACGGCTTTCGGCTTCGTCATGAGCACGGACGCCGTCATAGCCGGCGCGCTGGCGCAGGAACAGCAGCAGGCTGCGGAGTAGGGACCATTGTCATGAGCGATTTCGACACCCACCGCAGCCGCATCCCGTACTCCCCGATCCACGACCGCCCTGCCCTGCGCTTGCCCGGCGGCGCGCGGGTGGCGGTGTGGACCATCGTCAACGTCGAGAACTGGGACCCCGCGCAGGCGATGCCGCGCACCGTGCTGCCGCCGCCGATGGGCCAGCCGCTGCTGCCCGACTTGCCCAACTGGGCCTGGCATGAATACGGCCTGCGGGTGGGCTTCTGGCGCTTCGTCGAGGTGCTCGCGCAGCGCAAGCTGAAGGCGACGTTCGCGGTGAACGGCAGTTGCTGCGCCGCGTACCCCGCCGTGTGCCGCGCGGCACTGGACGCCGGCTGGGACTTCATGGGCCACGGTTTCGTGCAGCGGCCGATGCACCGCGTGGACGACCAGCGTGCTGCGATCGCCGACACCATCAACGCCATCGCCGAGTTCACCGGCAAGCCGCCACGCGGCTGGGAGAGTCCTGGCCTGACGGAGACGCTGGAAACCGCTGACCTGCTGGCCGAACTCGGCATCGAATACGTGGCCGACTGGGTGCTGGACGACCAGCCGACGCCGATCCGCACCCGCACGGGCCGGCTGATCTCCGTGCCTTACACGGTAGAGATCAACGACGTGGCGATCAGCGCCGTGCAGCAGCAGCCATCGGACGAGATCTTCCGCCGCGGCCGCGACCAGTTCGACCGACTCTACCAGGAGGGCGCGGCCATCCCGCGAGTGATGGCGATCTCGATCCACCCCTACCTCACGGGCGTGCCGCACCGGATCAAGTACCTTGAGGCGCTCTACGACTACATCCTCGGGCATGACGGCGTGGTGATGTGGACGGGGGCGGAGATCCTGGACTGGTATCTCTCGCAAACCGCCGTTCCAACCTAGCAAAGGGAGGAAAGCAAGCATGCCCGAGGAGACCAACCACTACGGCGCCACGGCGGCGCGCACGCACGGGCGTCCGGGACGTGACGTGCGGCCCGCCAGCATGACCATCGACATGCACTCCCACGTCATGGTGCCGGAAGCTGCGGCGTTGCTGGCGCCGCATATCGACCCGGCCGCCGTGCCGCTGGCCTATTTCGCCACGCCGGACACCCAGGCGCTGAACCGCAAGCAGGAAGCCGACCGCCGGGCCAACATGCTGGACGTGTCGGCGCGCCTGGCCGACATGGATGCGGCTGGGGTCGACCTGCAGGTGATCATGCCGCCCCCCGGTCAATGCGCCTACACCGTGCCGCTCGATGTGGGCGTGCAGGCGGCGCGGATCGTCAACGACGGCATGGCCGAGTTCGTCGCACGCCGGCCCGACCGGTTCGCCGCCCTGGGCACCGTTCCGATGCAGGACGGCGAGGCCGCGGCGGCGGAGCTGGAGCGAGGGATGAACGAGTTGGGCTTGAAGGGCGTCCAGGTCCTGACCAACGTGGCCGGCCACGAGCTGTCCGACCCGGCCTACGCGTCGTTCTGGGCCAAGGCTGAAGCGCTCGGGGCCGTCGTGCTGATCCACCCGAACGGCTTCACCGAGGCCAAGCGGATGACCCGGTTCTATTTCAACAACGTCGTCGGCAACCCGTTGGAGACCACGCTTGCGCTGCACTATCTCATTTTCGACGGCGTGTTGGAGCGGCACCCGGCATTGAAGCTGATCGCGGCGCATGGCGGCGGCTACCTTGCCAGTTATTCCGGGCGGATCGACCATGCCTGGGGCGCCCGCAGCGACGCGCGCGGCGAGTTGCCGTTGCCGCCGACGAGCTATTTGAAGCGGGTCTTCTTCGACTCCGTGGTGTTCACCCCGCACCAGCTTCGCAACCTGGTGGACGTGTTCGGCGCCGGGCATATCCTGATGGGGACGGACTACCCGTACGACATGGCCGAGAGCGACCCTGTGGGCCACCTCGTTTCGGCCGGACTGGACGACGCGGCCTTCGCGGCCATCGCCGGCGGGAACGCCCGTGCGCTGTTCGGCGTCTGAGCAGGTGCGTTTGCCGGGAACATGCTTTGACCAGCGTTAAGCCAGCCGAGCGCAAGTGGCTGAGGCCTGGACCGGGATCACCGGCGAGCGTTGCCGCGGCGGCTGGCGGGTTGGTCCGCACATCGCCGCTATCGAGACTTGCCCGGTGTTCCCTGGCGTTTGAACTGCACGCTTGCGCGTTTACCAAGTCGAGCGAAATTATGCCGGTGCCCAAGATGCAAAAGTCAGCGCTGATGGTTTGGTTTGCCTTATGCCTGATCTGCCTCCCGCTTGCCGAGTGCTCACCCTACAAAGGGCCGATTACCAATGCGCCCGAGGCATCGGGGAGCAATGGACTGCCCGGGTTAACTCATGAGCTCGCCCCTTAGCAGGCCGCGAAAACTTAGCCTTCCATCTCGGCCTGCCACGATTCAGCAGATAGCCTGAATCGAGCGCAAGGACGTAGGCGAATGCGTGGCGCTGACCGACGGGCGGCGAACCCGGCCCCATGTGCGCCTGCGCCGCAACGTCCGCCTCGGGATGGCGTGGGTGGCATGAGATTTCACGCAGCCGGATGAAGTCGCAACGGAGCCTAATCGACCTCCCGGCGTTGCTCCCTCTGCTGAGCGGGGCGACCCGGCCGCGCACTTACTAGCTAGCTTCCAAAACTCTACGCGCCCGCGGAGACAAGCCCATGGTTGTCGCTACCAGCTACGACACGCCCCTGGTGGTGCTGTCCATCCTCATCGCGGTCCTGGCATCCTACGGCGCCCTCGACTTGGGCGGACGCGTCAGCAGCGCGTCCTCGCGGATGCGCTGGGCCTGGATCGGAATGGCTGCGCTCGCGATGGGCGGTGGCATATGGTCGATGCACTTCATCGGAATGCTCGCGTTCCGGATGGACATGCCGGTCAGCTACGACCCAGGCCTGACTGCCTTGTCGTTGCTGGCGGCGGTCGCGGCGACGGCTGGAAGCTTTGCATGGGTCAGCCGCGCAGGCGCCCGGACCCGCGACGTGCTGCCCGCGGGCGTGCTGATGGGCGGCGGCGTCGCGGCGATGCACTACACCGGAATGGGCGCCATGCGCATGGCGGCTAGCCTGGCCTATGACTGGCCGCTGCTGGTGTTGTCCGTCCTGATTGCGGTCGCGGCGTCCACGGCGGCGCTTTGGCTGGTGCTCCGGCCGCACCAGGTGGGGCAGAAGCTGCTAGCTGCGGGGGTGATGGGCTTCGCCGTGTACGGGATGCACTACTGCGGGATGTTGGCCGCCACGTTTACGACCCATCCAGGAATGGAGGCTGCCCTATCCGGCGCAGGCGGCTTGGCCCAACAGAACCTGGCGTTGTATGTCGCAGGCGCTACGTTCCTCGTCCTGTTCCTGGCCCTGCTCGCCTCCTCGGTGGACCAGCAGCGCGTGCAGCGCGACCTCCACGCCAGCGAGGAACGCTTCCGCGCCGCGGCGGAGGTCGTGGGCGATATCATCTGGACCAACGACGCCCGTGGCGAGATGCACGGCCCACAGCAGGACTGGTCTCGGTTCACGGGCCAGGGCCTAGCGGAGTACCAGGGTTTCGGCTGGACCAGCGCCGTGCATCCCGAGGACATCTCGCCCTCGCTTGCCGCCTGGAACCAAGCCGTCGCCGAGCGCTGCACCTTTGTCCACGAGCATCGGCTGCGTCGGCATGACGGCGTGTATCGCCTGTTCGCCATCCGTGCCGCGCCGGTGCTGAACCGGGTTGGCGCCCTTCGCGAGTGGGTCGGGGTCCATACCGACATCACCGACAGGCGCCTGGCGGAGGCGGAGCTGCTTGCGGCCAAGCAGGCGGCCGAGGAGGCAAATCAGGCCAAAAGCCAATTCATGGCGAACATGAGCCATGAGCTGCGCACGCCGCTATCGGCCATCATCGGCTACAGCGAGATGCTGGAGGAGGAGATCGAGGACGGCGGCGACCCGGCCGACCTCAGGGACGACATGGCGAAGATCAAGAGCAACGCGCGCCACCTGCTCGGCCTCATCAACGACGTGCTCGACCTGTCGAAGATCGAGAGCGGCAAGATGGAGATCTACGCCGAGAATTTCGACGCCGCGCGGATGGTGCGGGAGGTTGCCGCCACCGTGCAGAGCCTGATCGAGAAAAAGGGCAACCGGCTGGATGTGCAGGTCGCGCCTGGGTTGGGCGTCGCGCATTCGGATGTGACCAAGATACGGCAGATACTGCTCAACCTGCTGGGCAACGCGGCCAAGTTCACCGAGGCCGGCACGATCACGCTCTCAGCCGAACGCAGCTCCGGCCCGGACGGGCGGGACTGGCTGACGA
>JAABUJ010007282.1_pt1 | contig 10392 bp, 12 predicted proteins | sample 5559131 | NCBI WGS metagenome assembly JAABUJ01 (sample SAMN10711875, study PRJNA513366) | rock metagenome | isolation source: Antarctica rocks | place: Antarctica: Victoria Land, Mt New Zealand nord | collected 2016-01-07 | reverse complement strand
TCGAGGACGAGGGCGTCGTAGACGCCGCTCTCGGCGCGCTCCAAGCCCTCGGTCCCGTCGTGGGCCACGTCCACGACGTGGAACTCCTGCGTCAACCCACGGCGCACCAAGTCGGCCAGCGCCCGATTATCCTCCACCACCAATAGATGCATCGTTCCTCCCCTCTCGCGGCCGTCCCGCACGGTCGCTGTGCCGCCGTGACACGCGCCCTTTCTCTACTCTCTACCCCAGCGTAGCACGCCTTCATGACAGATTGATGACAGCAGACGCCTGGGGGTGATCACCCCGCATGACCACGACCGCCAGTCGAGCGGCAGACGTGGCCGCGCTGACCGAGAACCTACGACGCCTCCGTGCTGTCCCGTGACGCCTGGATTTTGTAGCCGACACCCCGCACCGTGTGGATCAGGGGCCGCGTATCGCCCGCGTCCACGGCCTTGCGCAGACGCTTGATGGCCGCGTCGACCACGTTGGCGGAGAGGTCTACCTCGTCGTTCCAGACGTGTGCGCGCAAGACGGCGCGCGTCAGCACCTGGGCGGGATGGCGCATCAGGTATTCCAGCAATGCAACCTCCTTCGGCGCCAGCGTGAGCGTACGGTCCCCATGCGTCACCACGCGCGTGCGCCGGTTCAGCACAAGGGGACCGACGACGAGAAGATCCCCGTGTGCCGGCGTCTCGCCACGGCGCGCGACGGAACGCAAGCGTGCGATGAGTTCATCGAAAGAAAACGGTGTGGCGAGATAGTCGTCGGCCCCGGCATCTAACCCCATCAAGCGCTCGGTTAGGGTGTCGCGTGTGGACAGCAGGAGGATCGGCGTCACCACCCCGGCGGCGCGCATGCGTGTCGTGAGTGTCACCCCATCGGTGTCAGGCAGTCTTACATCAAGGATGACCGCGTCGTAGCCGCCGCCCTCCACCCGCTGCAGGCCCATCTCCCCAGTTAGCGCGACGACGACGACGTGGCCCTGACGCCACAGCCGTCGCCGCAATAGATAGGTAATCACCGGATCACCCGCGATAAGTAGTATGCGCATCGTTGTGTCCCCCTTCCCCACGGCTGTATGCGCGTCAGGCGTGGGGACGGCTGGCGTCGAGACCTCTGTCTCGTGACGGGATGGATGCCGTGACGAGGAGTTGGGCGGTTACTGCGTCAGCGTGACGACGGCGCTTCGGATAATCGCACCCTGAGCGCGCACGGTGATCTTGTACGCGGTCGCGACGCGCCTGGTGGCGCCTGTTTCGGCGAAGAGCGACGGCAAGGTCGCCAGCGTCGTGTTCACGGCATGATGCGCTCTGACGATCACCGTGCGCAGCGCTGTCCCACTCGCCGTCACACCACGACTTGTGCTGTCGACCGTCAGGGTCACCTGCGTTTTCCGCGCAGCGGCCGACGGCTGGCCGCTCATCATAAGGCTGGACGTCGCGAACTGGCGCGGGGACAGGGTCGCCGCCGTTGTTAGACGTGTGCAGTCTCCCATGGGTCACACACGTACAACCCATCCCGACCCGACGGTCGCGGCGGACACCGGCAGGGTTGTGCTGCGGACCGCGCCGACCGCGCCAAGCACGCCGACCGCCACGAGCGCTGAAAGGACTGCGGCGGGGACCACGGCCGCGAGGCGTCGCTGCCAGGACAGCCGCCTCTTCAGGCGCCGCACCCTGGCCGCACGCGCCGGCGTGACCTCGTCGTCGACCTGCTGTCTATCGTTAAGCGCGCTCATTCGTCGTCATTCGTCGATTGCTCATGATGGTGATCTCCTCATCCTGTGTCTATTTTCTCTGCGCCTCGCGGCGCCATGTCGTCCCTGCATGCCGGCACGATGCCGTGTGCGCCGACGTGGACGGTACTGCCTAGTGATGGGCCGCACTATGTCAGCGTAGGGCGCCTCCATGACCGGACTATGACCCCAAGATGACCGTTGCATGACACGCTGTCGCGGTACCCGCGGCCGCTCTTGGTGACGGCAGGATGACGGTGACGAGCCGGGCGTCGCGCATTGGATACACCGATGGGGGCTATGACCGGTCGGGATGGTGGATAGGGGCGCGACCTGTCATTTTATTGTCATTGAGCCGTCATCATCGCCTTCTATGCTGGACACAGGCTGCCTGGTGACGGACGTCGCACGGATCCTGGTGTCACCAGGAGAGGCAACGAAACAGTCTCTGGTACAGAGATATATAGAACAGCGGGCGCAGGGCGCCGCTCGACGCGCCAGCCCGTGCGAAGCGAGCGGTCGCCGTCGTATCGTCAGGAGGACATCATGCGGGATCTCCGCGCCACTGATTTAGAGCGTCGCGGCCAGGCGCCGCCGTATCGTCGGGTCTACGACGATGGACCGGGGACGTGGGGCGGTGGTGCTCGTGTCCTCTCGCTCCAGAGCTCTCCGCCCCCACGGGTGATCCTGAGCGTAGGCGCCGCACGCCTCTGTGCCGGGGGCAGCGGTTGGCCCGCAGCGGACGCACAAGCGTGAGGCACTCGGGCGGAGCTGATCACTCCCTCTCTGAAGAAGCGCTCGACGTAGGCCTTGGGCATGTGGGCACTCGGGCGTATCGTGTCGTCGTCGTCCTATCCCTGCTGCTGGGGGTCACCGCGGTCGTCCGCAGCGCGGACGGCCTCACGTCCATCACCGGCAGCGACCTCACCAACTTCTTCTTGAAGTCCGCCGCCGACGTCGCGCGCGGGAACCCCTGGCATATGTACGCCATCCGCTCATCGGCCCCCTATCCGACGTATCCCAACGTCGATCCACCGCTCAGTATCGTCGCGATGGTCCCCTGGCTGTGGGTGGGGCATGCCCTGGGAGTCGCGCACACCTATAGCGCGCAGGTCACGCTCGTCTCGTTGCCGTTCGTTCTGCTTATCCCGCTCCTCGGCTCCATCGTCGTCGCGGCGCTCCGGGTCACACCCCCCGGCGCGCCCGCGACGACGCGCGTGCTGGCGTTCGCGCTGATCGCCCTGGGGCCGCTCACCTGGGTCTGCGTCGCCACCTGGGGCCACCTGGAGCAGCCCCTGATGCTCTGTTTCCTGGTCGCGGCGGTGGCCGCGCTCCACCTCCGTCGCGAGGCGCTCGCCGGCGTCCTGGCGGGGCTGGCCCTCCTCTCGGGGACGGCGGCGCTCTTCCCGTTGGCCGCGTTGGTCGCGTTGCTCGTGGTTCAACGGCAGTGGCGCGCGGTCGCCCTGGTGGGAGGGCTCGCCACCACTGTGGTCGCCCTGGGCCTGGCTCCGTTCCTGGTGGTCGATCGCCGCGACACCGTGTACTCCTTGCTGACGTGGCGCGGGAGCGAACAAATCGGCGGCAATTCGCTCTGGAGCGTCGTCACCGTCGATGCCGTGGCGCGCGCGCTACCGCGCTCCGTGGATGCTCTCCTGCGCCGGCTGGATACGCCGGCGATAATCGCGCTGGCCGTGTGTACCGCGGTGCTGGCTGCGCGCCGCCTCCGTGTATCGGCCTACGGGCCGGAGGCCTGGGCCGTCCTCGCGATCGCCGCGCTGGGGTTGCCGATGCTCGCGAAGGTGATGTGGCCTTACTATTATCTCCAACCGTTCGTCCTGCTGGTGATCTATGAGTGCGCGACGAGCCCGCGACGGCCTGCGGGTCTGTGGCGTTGGCCGGTGCTCTCGATCGGGTTCCTCGTCATCGCGACGACACTCGCCCAGTACGTCGGCTTGACGAGCGTCGGCAGCCTGGATCGCGTCGTGACCGGGGCGCTACAGTCGGGCGTGATGCTCCTCTTTGTGCGCGCGACATGGCGCCATCTACGCGCACTGGGATAGCGCGCTGAGGCGTGACCTCGTCGTCGACCCGCTGTCTATCGTCAGGCGCGCCCACTCGTCGATTGCTCATGATGGGCGCCTCTACAGCCTGTGTCTCCGCGCCTCGCGGCGCCAGGTCGTCCGTGCGCACCGGCCCGATACCGGTTGTGCTGATGATGACCACCACATGGCACGGTGTCACGCTGTGGTCGCGGTGGGTATGGCCGCTCTTGGCGACGGCCACGAGCCGGGCGACGGTCATGATCTGGGCGTCGCGCGGGTGGATACGCCGACGGGGGCTATGACGGGTCAGGACGGTCGAGAGGCGCGCGGATAGACCAGATCGCCAGGCCCTTATATCCTGGGCTGACGGTCGTTCCAGACGTGCGCGACGTCCACCCTGGCGACGTGCTGGCCGCAACGGCTGCGGCCGTCGCCGGCCGTATGCCACCGGCGTCGGGGCCAGCGCCTATGAGCGTTACGACGATCGCCACGTCTCCGCAGGCGATCACCGGGGCGTCGTCTGGGTACGCGATAGGCGGGACGTGACAATGGGGGTGTTGGGAGGGAGGGGTTCAGGAGCGGCGGCGCAGCAGGGCGCGGCCGACGGGCTTCGCCAGGGGCCAGAGTGTCTGCCAGGCGTGATAGCTGAGCAGATGCAGCGGCAGATCGAATGTGCCGATGAAGTCGACCTCGTCCCCGCCAAATCCCCCCTTGAATTGGTCGACGCCCTCGTTGAGCCGTCCATTGACGTCGTAGAGGGCACGGCCCGCCCGCTTCATGTCCGCGATGGCGCGCCATTTGAGCGCGTAGTTCGCCTTGCGCGCGCCGCCGTGCGTCGTCACCCCGCCGTATAGCTCGAAGGCCACGTCGCCGCCCTCGACGAGCCACAGGAACGCCTCTGCCGTGCCATTGATCAGGGCGAGGTAGAGCCCGTTGCACGCCCCGTAGAGATCGAACAACCGGCGGTAGTACGCGAACGGGTGCAGACCAAAGCCCGCGCGGGCGGCTGTTTCCTGATAGATGCGCCACACGTCGTCGAGCCGGGCGCCCGTCACGTCGCGTTCCACGACGACCCCGTTGCTCACAGCCTTGCGGATATACTGGCGCGTCTTGCCGCGCATCGCCGCCAACAGCGCGTCCTCGCTCTGCGTGAGGTCGATGGTGTACGTCTGACCCAGCAGGATGCCGTCGGGGGAGGGGCGCCAGCGCGCGGGCAGCGCGACGCTCATCCACGCTGGCTCAACGCGCAGATACAGCGCGCCCCGTGCCCGCGCATACACCGCTGCTTCGTCGAGGAACTCCCGCGCGCGCTCCAGCGTGCCGACGGGACCGCGCGGGAGATAGGCGACGGTCTTGCCCCAGGCGGGGATGCGCCAGAACAGGAGTTGTCCGGCGGCGACGGGCGCGCCAGCGTGCGTCAACGCCAGCCGATGGGGCGTCCACCCATTTGGTCGCTTCACCTCTCCCCATGCCCACAATTGCAGCGGGTGGCCGTACGCGAGTCCATCGACGATGCCGTCCCAACGCTCCCGATCCACGATCACCTCGACGCCCATGCCACCTCCTCCACCATCGATCATCCCCCCGTACGACGAACGTGTCGTCAGGACCGGACGATATCATAATCGTGCACAGCCACACATGGTGGCAGGGACGTCCGCCTTCGTCGCCGTGAAACCCTTCCCGCGCGTGCGTGTGCAGGACATGGACCACGGGCGGGACATCCCGCCGCCTGTGGTCTCATGGCGCGCGTCCGCTATGACGCCTGTCGTCAGGCCCGAGGTAGATCGCCTCTATCCTGCCCCCCCTCTCGATGCCCCGTTAGTCGTCACGGTCGGGACGCTGCCGCTTGTCCTACAGGGTGTTACCTGCGTCACGACGTCACGCCTACGATAATGCCAGGCGTGGATCGTGGCCCTGTCCCAGGGCACGGTCTCCGCTACCTCCCGCAGCGAGCCGGTTTCGCCCCCGTGATGCCACCAGGGGGCAATGGCCGTGGCGCCACCACGTAGCCGGTTTTGCGATCGTGGCGGTCCCAGCGCAGTTACTCATCCTCGTATTGCTTGCCCGCATGCGCGGTCTTGTGTCTCCATGTGCGGTCGCCGTGCGCGTCACTAATCAGCACGCCGATGGTGGAGGGGGCGGCGGCCAGGGGATCGGCACACAGGAACTCCAGGCGGCGCTGCGTGAGCGTCCCCTGTTCGGTACGGATGGACGGATCAATCGGGCCAGCATCAGCGCGCGAGCGTTACAGTAGCGCTCGTCAACGTGGTGTGGCCCGTCCCGACGGCGATGCGGTAGGTGGTGGCCGGCTGGGGAGTTACGCCCATCTGGGTGAACAGCGCCGGGAGCAACATGGGCTGTGCAGTGAAGACGCGACTGGCGCGCGTCCACACAGTCCCCACGGTGACCGCGCCCGTCCGTCCCATCCGCTGCAGAACGATCGTCACACTGGTACGGCGCGCGGTCGCGGCGAGTTGACCACTGAAGGTGATGCGCGTAGCCGCGAACTCGGCTGGTGTTATTGGATGTGCGGCGGCGCATGGCGCGATGGCGCAGACCTGCACGGCCAATCCTGAGCCCAACGAGGCGGCCTTGACTGGGAACGGCGCGAGCCACACGATGGCTAGCGCCACGCTCAACACAACCGGAAGCGCAACGATGGACACGAGCTTATCTAGCCGTCCGCGTTGGCCCAGCCGCCGCCGAAGTTGCTGTAGCCTTTCCAGGCGCTGTGGTGTCAGCTCATCGGTGTAGCTGAGGCTATCGCCCATCGTGCTCCCGCTGTAGTATGTCATTATATGACTCCCTTCTGTGCTGGTGAGGCTGCTGATGCCTACGGTCATCGCCCCTCTTCTCGTGGGCGCATCTTTACCTTACGAGACGACCATGACAGCCACATGTCAAGGTGATGACAGGTCGATGACAAGATGCTGGTGGCGACGTGGGCGATAAACGCGTCATCACACGCCTGCACCCTTGATGCGTCGGCTACCGAACCATGCCGGACTCACGATCGCTGCGACGGCGCCAGGCGTGGATCGTGGGCTGATAGGCCGTCTGGATGATGTGACCACTGGGCAGGTTATAAAAAGGAGTGCGGGAGCGACATCGCCTCCTATCTCGCCAACGATGCGCTCTTCGACCATGACTATGCGCGGTGGGAGACCACATAGCGTCTTTCAGTTTTCGTCAGGCCGATCGTGAGCGGAACACGGCATCCGACACACATCTTCCACCGTCGATGAGGCGCAGCATCGCCTCTCGGGACACAACTTTGACCCGGGGTCGGCCGCGCGCTTGGCCAAGTTCCTGCTCGTGCCGATCCAGTTGTAGCCAATGCTCCAGCGTCACGTAAGCGACGCCGCGCTCGTCCAGCAACGCGGTTACGGCGGGGGAATCGCCCTGCGGCGCGCGGCAGGTCCGGTGCATCGTCCAGCAGGCGCTTAAGAGATCCACGGCGCCCGCTTTGTCTGTGATCGTGGCCTGCTCCAATAAAGGCCTGCACACGGATACGCTCCCAGCGGCCATGGGCAACCTGGCATCAGGCGCGGACGTTTTCTGTCACGTCGATCCACTGGGCGCTGACCCAGCCCCGCGCCCCGTCGCGTTGGCTTACGTAGTCCCACCCGTGTGTGGTGGCAAGGATGGCTAGACGGTCACCGGCGTGGACGCGGCGCAGGATACGCGCGAGGGGGTCCGGGTTGGCGCGCACGAATAAGACATCGGCCGTGACCACGGCCCTGGAGCGCATGGCGCTCGAGGCGCGTGTATCGTACGAACCGCCGCTCAACCCCTCCTGGACGTGCGGCGTGCCCCCGCGCTGCGATGTCCCGCTTGTGCCGGTTCCCGCGCCACCTATCAGTGTCGGAGCCAGGGCACTGTCAGCGATCCATCCCACGGTTCCGTCCGGCAGAACGATCCCGTCCCACGGCCCCTGTGTCTGCAGCACGACAACATGCGTGCCGGGGGTGAGCGTAACGACAACAGCGCTGTCGGTCGAGGGGCTGGTATCGACCGTCGCGGAGGCCTCTTGCACCACGCGCGTCGCGCGGGTCGCGCTATGGTCCGTTGTCGTGGGACTGGTGGCCCCCCGGCTGTTCGCGGTACTCCCCGTGCGACCATTTGGTCCGGAGCGTCCCGCGGAGCCGCTGTCGCTCCCACTCCCGGATGCCGCAGTGGCGTGCAGGGTCAGGTCGGACCCGCGGACCCAGCCGTCCTGGGTTCCACTATCGTACGACACATTGACCCACGCGCCGTCCGTCTGCGTCACCGTCAACGGGACGAACGACGCCACCACATCAATGGGCAGCGCGTCCCTATCACCGGGGCGAGCGTAGACGGGAGCATTGCGCCAGGTCGTCACCGTCATCCCCGTCGTGACCGAGAGGCTCGGCCCGGTCGCCGACGACAGCGCTGCCACTGAGGGGACCGGCGTCGCCATCGAAGAGTTGGGCATGCCTGTGGGGGTCGGTGTCGCCGTCGGAAGGCTTGGCGTGCCTGTGGGGGGCGAATTGACCGGCGTTCCCGCTGGGGCAATGGTGGCCGACGGATCGACGGGCGTCCCTGTGGACGTGGAGAGCGGGCGTGTCGCGCCGAGGTAATGCTGCTGCCAGTACGCGTCGGCTAGCGTGTCCCATTGCACGCCGGTCTGGGCGCTGTCCGCGCCGATCATCTTCCCCGCGCCGACGTAGATGTCGACGTGCGAGATACCGGCCCAGACGGTGTTCTGGAAGAAAACGAGGTCACCCGGTTGCAGACTCGTCTGATCGACCTGAGGGGCGCTGGCGTAGGCTTGGCTTAGATTTTCGGGGACGTCGACCCCGTTCTGGGCGAAGACAAAATGCACCAAGCCGATGCACGAGAAGCCTGTCGACGGCTCATCGCCCACCGTGGCATAGGGGTAGCCGATATACTGCTCCACCGTAGCCACGACCGCGGACGCGCTTGGTGTCCCCGCGCTCACGGTCGGCGCGCCGGTCGTGCCCGTGTCCGCGCGGACCGGGTATGTCGCGGTCCCGACCGCAACGCTGAGGCCGAGGGCAGCCGTCGTGGCAAGGGCCAGCACGCGTCTCACCGGCCGCGCCTCTCCCACTCCTGGTCCAGATGGGTGGTGCGGCGGGTCAGCCGCACCCATGGCGCCCGGCCTACGATCGTGGTCGCGCTGGATGCACGTGTTGTATGCGCCCCGGCGCTGGGTGACACATCGAGCCATTCGATCCCTCCTTGCGTTGTTGTAGGAGACGCCGTGTTCACTGTACGGGGCATAGATGACGGGATGATGACCAAAATACGCCTGGCTGCCGAAACGTCGGACACCACGACCGCAACATGCAGGATAAAGCCAGGGCTGTCTCATCCTGGCCGCTGTTCATCGACGAGGCCGGTCCCCCGCCGCCGCTCTCTATCGTCGAGCGTGCTCGTCATCTGCTACAGGGGCAACAGCCCGTACATGAGGCCAGCCACAGGGCTGTGGGACGCATAGAGGCGGGCCGCGTTGAGAAGGCCTCAGCCCTGCTCTTTACCCCTGTGGACTTGTCTCCGTTAAGGGATCCTAGATTCTAGGCTGTCACTGAACAACAGCCTGAAGGGTCGTCGTACTGCTAGGGGTTCGCGTAGGCCGTCGGGTTGGAGGCGGCGGGCTCGATGACGGGGAGGCTCTTCCGCCCTTTGCATGAATTGGGCTGGAAGCGCGACAACCATCCGATCGTTTCGGTCCTTGATGACTGCCCTACGCGAGTGCCGACTCCCTCACCGGAGGGACGGCGTGGTCGTTTTCACGCACAGGGCGAAAGAGCCTCTGTCGTGTGATCGGGTCCAGGAGGCGGGCCACCGAATCGCTGTTGAGCATGAGGCGCCGCACGAACCATGGGGACAGGGGGCGCGCGGTGGTTTCCGCATATCCCCTGTCCTCGCGATGCCTCAAGAGAGACCTCTTCTTTCCCACGGCGACGCGGTCGATCGCTACGCGCTGCCGCTGGAGACGCTGCTGACGTAGTAGAGGCTCGTCTGTCCCCCGCCGCTCGTCGTCGACGTGGACCCTGTCTCATACCGACTGGCCGGCACGACCGTCCCGTGCGTCGTGATCCACTGCGTCAGGGCTGTATTGCCACCCCCGCCGCCTGGTCCTCCACCTTGTCTGCCGCCTTGGATCAAGAAGTAGTGGATCGTGCCGTTGGCCACGAGCCGGGCCAACTGTGCCGTCGTGAGGATTTGGTCGCTGCCGCTGAACCCGCCCAGAGCCATCACCGGCTTGCCTGTCGCGATGATGATCGACTCAGCGTCCATCGAACTGGCCGTGGCCACAAGGAACTTCGCACTACCCTGATGCGTTTCTAGGTACGTGATCAACGTTGTATTAGCCGTGCTCCCCAGTCCGCCGGGTCCGCCGCCTTGTCCGCCGGGAGCGCCGTTCGCCCCGCTCGGGGGACCACCCGCGCCGCCAAATCCACCGTTCGTGCTACCAGGTCCACCGCCCGCGCCACCGAATCCGCCACCTGCTTCGCGTGGGGGACCGCCCGTCCCACCGGGGGCGCCGTTCGGCCCACCCGGTCCACCCCCAGGCCCGCCGCCCGTTCCGTCGGTGGACTGGGCCGCGGGGCCGGCGGTCGGGATGCCGGCGCTCACGTT
>JAABUJ010007280.1_pt1 | contig 10394 bp, 8 predicted proteins | sample 5559131 | NCBI WGS metagenome assembly JAABUJ01 (sample SAMN10711875, study PRJNA513366) | rock metagenome | isolation source: Antarctica rocks | place: Antarctica: Victoria Land, Mt New Zealand nord | collected 2016-01-07 | reverse complement strand
TGGATGCGGTGTGTAAAATGTGGCGACACAAGGTTTAGCAAGGCTGGCTTCAATCAGCGGCGGCAACAGGTGTACCGCTGTACGGCCTGTCGCCATCGGCAGACCGCACGCTCCCTCTCCGCCTTTTGTGGCTACCGCTTCCCTGACGACATCATCGCTCTCGCCGTGCGCTGGTACTTGCGCTTCCGGTTGCCCTATGCCGATATCGTGGAACTGTTGGCTGAACGCGGTGTCCACGTCGATCCGTCGCGTGTGTACGACTGGGTCCAGCAGTTCACCCCGCTGTATAAGGAAGCGGCGCGTCCGCATCGCCATCGCGTTGGTGGCCGTTGGGCTGTGGACGAGACCTACATCCGGCTGGCCGGCCACTGGGTCTACGCTTACCGGGCCATCGACGCGCACGGCCAGGTGATCGACGTCTACCTGAGCGAGACGCGCGATACGGCGGCGGCCACGGCCTTCTTCGCGCAGGCCATCGCGCGCACCGACGTGCGCCCTCATCGTGTTACGACGGACAAGGCGGCGGCCTATCCACCCGCGCTGCAGGCTATCGTGCCGGAAGCGGAGCATATCACAGGGAAGGCAGAGCAACAAGCTATCGAGCGTGACCACCAACATCTCAAGGGACGAACGCGCTGCATGCGGGGTTTCCAGCAACTCGGATGTGCTCAAGTCGTCTGCGACGGCCATGGCTTCATGCGCAACCTGCGCGATGGCTTCTATCGGCTGGGCGAACCGACCGGCGACCCACGCCTCCCGCAGGCTCCTCGGCTCGTCCGCGCCTGGGACGACCTCACGCAGATTCTTGCGGCGGCATAGCTGTCCCCGTTAACCGGCGATGGCGACGCTCGTGGAGCGGCGCTTGAGTATCAGCCCCACCACAACCCAACGGCACCTGCCGGCCTGCGCGGCGGCGATGCAGGGCTCGGCGTGCAGATTGTTGGGCGCGCCGTTGTCGAAGACCTGGATCGCCGGATCGCGCATGAGGTCGCGCCAGTCGGTGACGGCCTTCTCATACCCGTAGCGCCGCGCGGCCGCGTCGACCCGCTCCCGGTTGCGCCCCGCGATGGCGACGAGACGGGGATGGGCCGGGGGCGGCGTGTAGATGTAGTCCAGCGTCTTGTAGGCGTTGGTGTGGGCTTTGCCCATGAAGGCGTAGCCGAGCATGCCCACGCCCAGCGTCGGCGTCTCGCCCACGTCTCGCCCGGCCTCGCCCATGGTCACGAATCCGACCCGCTCCCCCATGTGTCCACCCCTCCCTATGACTTTTTGCCGCGGCCGGTGAGGGCGACGGCCAGGATGATGAGGACGCTGCGGGCGATCGTCTGCTGCGAGGATTGAAGGCCCATCAGGATCAGGCCATTGTTGATGAGCCCGACCAGCAGCGACCCGACGACGGCTCCGACGACGGAGCCGGTCCCGCCGAACAAGCTGGTCCCCCCGATGATGACGGCGGCGATGACCGACAATTCGTCGCCCTGGCCCCATTGATAGCGCCCCGATTGCAGGCGTCCGGCGTAGAGCATGCCGCCTATGGCCGCGGTGAAGCCCGAGATCAAGAGGACTTGGAGCTTGATACGGCGGGTATCAATGCCGCTGAAGCGCGCCGCCGCCTCATTGCCGCCCGTGGCGAGGGTCTTACGCCCGAACGCGGTCTTGCGGAAGACGATCTGCCCGATGATCAACCCCGCGCCGGTCCACAGGATGAGGACAGGGATCTGAGGTCCAAACTGTCCCGACCCGAAGGGGTTGTTGAACGCATCGCTCAGAATGGGGACCGGCGCCGAGTTTGTGATCCACATGCCGACGCCGCCGGTGATGCCCATCATGCCGAGCGTGACCAGGAACGATGGGATGCCCAGCAGCGTCACCAGGCCGCCGTTGACCAGCCCGACGGCCAGGCCGGTCAGCAGGCCGGTAATGATGCCGGCCACGACGCCGTGGGACTGAATCATCATCGCCGTCGTCACCGAGACCAAGCCGGCGGTAAAGCCGACCGACAGGTCGATCTCTGCCGCCGCGATGACGAACGTCATGCCGACGGCCATGACGGAGATGCTGGTGGTCTGACCGACGATGTTGAGCAGGTTGAACGGCGAGAGGAAGCCGCTCGAATACTGGGTGATGGCGAAGATGGCGAAGATGAGCACGAAGGCGATGTAGACGACGTAGGGCCGCCAATCGAAACGCGTGACGCGTCGCGCCCACGTCGGGGTGGCGCGCGTCCCGACCGGCGCTGTTGTATTCGCCATGGTTACGCTCCTTGTACGATCTGTTGCAACACTTTTTCCGCCGTCGCGATCTCTTCGGCGGCCGCCGCGCGGGGCGCCTCCCGACCAACCACCTGCTCCTCCAATTCCTTGCGGTCGAGCAGCTGCTCGGCGACCCCGTCGCGCATGACCAGGATCTTGTCGCTGACGGCCAGAAGCTCGGGAAGCTCAGACGAGATGACGATGATACCCTTGCCGCCGTCGGCCAGGGCGCGGATGGTGTCGACGATCTGCGACTTCGTCCCGATGTCCACGCCGGCCGTCGGCTCGTCCATGATGAGGATTGACGGCTCGGTGGCCAGCCATTTCCCGATCACGACCTTCTGCTGGTTGCCCCCCGAGAGCAGGTCGACGCGTTTGGAGATGGATTCGGTCTTGACGGCAAGCTGCTTCACATAAGAGCGCGCGGTCTCGTCGGCGCGCCGGTCGTTCATCAGGCCCCCACGCAGGAGATGGTCGAGCACGGGCGCCACGATGTTGTCCTTGATGCTGTGCTGGAGGACCAGGCCCTGGCGCCGGCGATCCTCCGGGATCAGGGCGATGCCGACGTCGATCGCCGCGGAGGGGCTTTTGATGCGCACCCTCTGGCTGCGGATGACGATCTCACCCGCCTCGATCGGATCGATGCCGAAGAGGCAGCGCGCCAACTCGGTCCGGCCGCTGCCCATCAGGCCGACGATACCCAGGATCTCACCCGGATACAGGTCGAGGCTGGCGTCGCGGAGGCGCGGGCCGCCCGCGACATGGGTGACCTGCAGCAGCGGGGCGGCGGTGTAGTCGACGTGGCGCTCTTTCCACTCGAAGGCCTGGTCCATCCGGCGCCCCACGATGCCCTCGACGATCTCGGCCATCGTCATATCGGACGCGTTCTTGGTCGAGATGGCGCGGCCGTCGCGCAGGATCGTCACGCGATCGACGATCTCGAAGATCTCCTCGAGCCGGTGCGAGATGTAGATGATGCCGATGCCGCGCGCCTTGAGCCGCCGGATCAACGCGAACATCGCCTGCGTCTCTTGCGTCGTGAGCGAGGCAGACGGCTCGTCGAGGATCAGTACGTCGGCGCCTTGCGAGAGCGCCTTGGCGATCTCGGTCACCTGCTGCTGGCCGGGGCTGAGCGTACTCACCAATACCTTCGGATCGATATCCACGCCCATTTCGTGTAAGACGGCGCGGGCGTCCCGCGCGGCGCCCCGGTCGTTCAGAAAGCCGAGGCGCGACCGCGGCTCGCGGGTGAGATAGATGTTCTGGGCGACCGTCAGGGTCGGGACGAGGCTGAACTCCTGGAAGACGGTGGCGATGCCGCCGGCCTGCGCATCTTTGGGCGACGAGAACTGGCGCGGCTGGCCGTCGACGAGGATCGTGCCCGCGTCGGGCGCGTGAACGCCCGACAGGATCTTCATCAGCGTGGATTTGCCGGCTCCGTTGCCGCCCAGCAGGGCATGGACCTCGCCCGGCAGCAGCTCGAAGTTGACATCGGTGAGCACGCGGTTCTCGCCGAAGGATTTGTCGATCCCCTGCACTGCCAGTGCGGGCGTGCGCGCGGGCGCCTGTGCGTTGGGTGGCGCGCTCGCAGACGTGCGGACGGGTGTGCTCATGGGCGGTGCGCTCCTCTCGTCGATAGCGAGCTCGTGCAGCTCAGCGTACGGATGCGTGCAAGTGGTCGTGGGCTTGGACCCATGACCGTGGGGCGCGCCCATCGGGCGGCGTCGGAGGACGATCCCCGGCGCGGCTCGACGGGCGGAGGTCCTAGTGTTGTCTCTGAGGGGTTTGTTTGAAGCGACGAGAGCTTGCGACCGTAGTCACATGGCAACCTATAGCCGACTGCGGTCGAGTGACCGCGTTGTCGAGCACACCACTTCAAAGAAAATCCCCTGATCTTGCACTAGCCGTGGTAGGCGCTCACCAGCGAACTCGGCGCGTTGTGGTGGTAGACAGCCTGCCAGGCTGATAGCACGTTCGAACGCGTAACGGGCAGGGCCGGTAGAGCGATGTAGCCCGGCGCCTTGACGTGGAGCAGGCTAAGGGCCGCGAGCTTGGCCTCGGTCGTGCCCTGATCAAACGGGCGCTGCGCGCCGAGTCCGGTGATGAAGGTTCCCTTGGCCATGTCGACGGCGACGTTCAGACCAAGATCCTCCGTCGCCACCACGATGTTCGAGCGTCCGGCCGCGCGCAGGGCAGAGACGACGCCCTCGGCCGGCACATCCCACACGGCCCAGATGCCGTTGAGGTCGGGGTGCCGGGTCACCATCGCCGCGGCGACGCCATTGGCATCACCGGCGAAGTCAGGTCCGGCGATGCCCTGCTCCTGCACGATGTGAATACCGGGGTACTGCTGGATAGTGCGTTTGAAGCACGTGTAGCGCTGCTTGGTGACGAAGAAGTCGGCCGCGTGGTAGATCAGGGCGATTTTGCCCTGCTCGTGGAGCTTCTGCGCCAGGAGGTAGGCCGAGGTGATGCCGTTCCCACAGTTATCGGCCGAGACGACGCTAACGTAGTCCTTGCCGGGCCGCATGCCCTTAGGCACATTGTCCATGAAGACGAGCTTGACGCCCCGCGCCACGGCCGCTCTGTACGCGCCGGCGGTCGCGACAGGGTCCGTTGGGATGGACACCATGATCGTCGGCTTCTTGCTCAGCAGGCTTTGGATGTCGGACACCTGCTTGTCCGGCTTGAAGTTGGCGTCGGTAACGCCGATGACCTTAATGCCCAGGGCGGCGAACTCGCGCTGGAGGCCATCGACCTGGGCGACCGACCAATCATTGCCGCCGTAGTGCAGGGCGATGGCCGCGGTCGCGTGCATGCCCCGGACGCGCGCGACCTGGGCCGCGGTCAGGTTGGCCGCCGACGCCGCGGCCGCCTTCTCTCCGTACGGACCGGTACTGTAGACACGACCGTTGAGGAGCGCCCCCAGGGCCTTACCCGGATCAGGCGGGGCTTTCGGGACGCTCGCACTAACGTTGTCGGGACCGTAGCCTGCGGCGAGGGTGGAGAGCGAGAGGATCGCGGCGCCGAGGCCAAACTTCACTGTTCGACGAGTTACCATGTCTTCTCCTACTGGTTCTACGAGCTGATTAATGAAAATGACGCACGGGTTGACGACTAGGACGCATTGATAAACGCACGATCCGTCGGCGTCGGCAGGTCTACAAATCGACGGTCGCCCCCCTTTCCCCTCCCGCTAGGAATGTAGCTACCCTGCGCGCGCGTCCAGGAACGCCTTGCTGATGCGCGCCCCCTCGATCGGCGCGCCGGGGTAGGAGTCGAGCTCGACGGTAATCCAGCCGTCGTACTGCAGGGAGCGCAGCGCGTCCAGGACCTCGTCCAGGTTCTGCGTGCCCTGGCCGAGCGGCAGGAACGCGCCATCCTGGTAGTCTTTCAAGTGGACGTAGCGGATGCGGTCGGCGTAGCTGCGGATCAGGTCGGCCGGGTCGCCGCCGGCCGCCTGGAGGTGGGCGGTGTCGGGGCAGAAGTTGATGCTTGTGTATGCGAACGCCCGCGCGATCTGCGCCGGCGACTCCACGATCGTGCCTAGGTGTGGGTGGAAGCTTGGCACGAGGCCGACATCCCGCGCGAGCGCGACGACCCGCTCCAGCCCCTCGCCCAGCCGGCGATAGTCCTCATCCCGGACCCCACCCGCGCGCGCCGCGCCGCCGCCGACGACCAGTTGCTCGGCGCCGAGCCCGGCCGCGAGGCGCGCCGCCCCCGCGATTTTTGTGAGTTCATCCTCCAGGATGTCCTCGTAGATGAAGTTGGCGCCGGAGTAGACGCCGACGAGCCGCAGGCCCGCCCGCTCCAGGTGCGCGCACAGCTCCGCCTCGCGCCCGGCGTATTGCATGACATTGCCGTCGAAGAGCTCGACCCCCGCGTATCCCGTCGCCGCGATGTCCGTGAGCGCCTGCTCGGTCGACCCGTTGGCGAGGTAATAGAGGTCTTTCACGCTGGTCACGCCGGCCGGGTGGCCGACGACGCCGCCCCACGTGTTCGTCTGGTAGGCCACCTTCATAGCTCGCTCCTGTCCCTGTCTTGTCACTGCGTTGCGCGCCCGGCGTTGCGCCCGTCGGCGATGTGCTCGGCGACGCGCCAGGCGTTGGCCATGATCGACAGCGTGGGGTTGGCCCCGGTCGCGGTCGGGAACGGCCCGCCGTCGACCACGAACAGATTGTCGACCTCGTGCGCGCGGCACCACCTGTCCAGCACCGATGTCGCGGGGTGGTCGCCCATGCGCGTGGTGCCGTGCTGGTGCGAGCAGTTCCCGGTGATGCGGTCGGGATAGACGCGGTACACCTTCGTCGCCCCCGCCGCATCGAGGATCTCGGCGTTGTGGTCGACGACCCAGCGGCCCTGCGCCAGGTCATTCGGGTGCGGGCGGAGCGTGATGCGCGCCACGGGCAGGCCCCACGCGTCCGTCACGGTCTCGTCGAGTTCCACGCGATTGGTGTGCTGCGGCATGTCGTGCAGCACCATACCGATGGCGAAGCTGTGATCGTAGTAGTCGCGGTCCATCCGCTTGGCCTCGGCGCCCCACAGAGGGCGATCCGGCAAGCCCCAGTTGATCGGCAGCGGGATACCGACGCCTGCGGACGCGATGTGGCTGCCGCCGGCGAAGCCGCGCCGATCATCGTGCTCGTAGAACTGAAAACTGCTGGCGGCGACGTAGCCGCCACCCGCCCAGGCATGGATCGGCTCGTCGAAGACGCCGACCGCGGCGCTGTACTCGTGGAGCGTCAGGTTGCGGCCGACGAGGTCGCTGCCGTTGGCTAACCCGTGCGGGAAGCGCCCCGAGCGCGAGAGCAGCAGCAGCCGCGCCGATTCGATCGCGCCGCAGGCCAGGATGACGACGTCGGCCTCCTGCTCGATAAAATCGCCCGCGGCGTCCTGGTACACCGCGCCCTTGGCCCGGCCCTGCGCGTCGACCGCGATCTCGCGCACGTAACAGTCGGGCCGCAGGTCGTAGCGCCCGGTCTTCACCGCGTCGGGGACGAAGACCGAGAGCGCGCTCGAGCTGGTGCCGGTCGGGTCGCCGTGTTGCTGGGCGAAGGCGCTGAGCACGGTCGGCGGTCGACCGTTGTAGGGGCGCGACAGTGCCGCCATCGGCGTCGGGAAGGAGTTGTAGCCGAGCGCGTTGCAGCCCTGGTGGAACTTCTGCGCATAACGCGTCGTGGGCATCGGCGGACAGGGATACTCCTTGCTGCGCGGCGCCTCGAAGCTGTTCGCGCCGGCCTGACCCGATACGCCGAAGGCCCACTCGACTTTGGTGTAGTACGGCTCGAGGTCCGCGTAGGTAATCGGCCAGTCGACCAGGGTTGTGCCGGGCACCGCGCCCGCGATGGTGCGGAGCCGGAAGTCGTTCTCGGTGAAGCGCGGTAGCCAGCCTTGCCAGTGGACCGTGCCCCCGCCGACCATCTGGGGCACCGGGCAGAACAGTTCGACACGCGGTTCTTCGTCCTCCGATGCGCGGTAGGTGCGCGGATTGAGCAGCGGGTCGGGCCACAGGTTGTAGCGGTTCACATTGGCGAGCTCATCCCCCCCGAAACTCTCGCGCGTGCGCCACGGCCCGCGCTCGAGCGCCACCACGCGCAGGCCGCGCTCAGTGAGGACCTTCGCGGCGGCCGCGCCCGAGGCGCCCGCGCCGATGATGCACACGTCCGCGCGCTCCGGCTTACCCTTATACGTCACGGACGCCCTCCTCCCGTTCGTCCTGCCAATCGATCTGCTCCTCGGCGAAGTAGGGCCGCGTCGTATACCGCCCCGCGTGCGTCTCGGCCAAGGAGGCCGGCCCCTCGAATCCAATCAGGCGCCAGCCGACATGGTCCTTGTTCCCGCCATAAACCGGATCGGCGTAGAAGCCCTGACGGGTATGCAGGCACAGCAGCGGGAAGAAGGCAAGGTCGACCTCGGCGCTCGTCTGCTGGAGCGCGGGCTCGACCGGCGGCGTCCACGCGGCCGTGGCCTGCGCCCGCTCCAGTTGCGCCTCAGCGGCGCGCTCCGGCCGCTCCAGGTCGGTCAGGATACGGTCCTGCTGCTCGTCGGTGAGTCGCGCGAAGGCGACGCCGTAGAGTGCCTGGCCGCGGCGATCCAGCTCGGTGATGCCCTCGACATAGATCGTGCGCACGGCGTCGATGCGCCGCTGCCAGGCCTCGGCGCGCTTGCCGTCGAGCGTTTCGAAGCCGCTGCCGTCGGGCTTCGCGTACACGGAGTCGATGCCGGAGAGGTAGCGGTCCAGGAACTCGATCGTCCCGGCCTCCCTGGCGCCGGGGTGCTCGTCGGTCGGTATAATGCGCGCCATGGCGGCCTCTACTATCCGCCGTTGATACGGCGTGAAGAAGAGGGGCACGGGCTGTTCGGCTGTATCCACAGACATAAAGTGGTTGACCTCCTTTTCGCCTTCTCGCTTTGACAGGGAGCTATCCCTCGCGCAGGGGCTTAATGTCGTTATAGGCCTAGCGCGCAATCTGGACTGGCTCGATGTCCCGGCGGTGGACCTTGATCCCCATCGTCGTAAAACCCGTGCGTTCGGACACGTCTACCTCCTCTTGAACGCCGCGTCGAACGCCTGCGTCGACGGCTGGAAATCAAGGCGGCGCACGAAAGCGGCGGCTTCCGGCGCGCCCTGGTTACGATCCATCCCGCTGTCTTCCCACTCGACCGAGAGGGGGCCGCCGTAGCCGATGCGGTTGAGCGCGCGGACGATCTCCTCAAACTCGATACCGCTGCGGCCCGGTGTGCGGAAGTCCCAGCCGCGCCGCGCGTCCCCGAAGTCGAGGTGCGAGCCGAGGATACTACTGCGCCCGTTAAGCGTGCGCACCGCGTTCTTGATGTGGACGTGGTAGATGCGGTCGGCGAAGGTCTCGACGAAGAGGACGGGGTCGACGAACTGGTGATGGAGGTGGCTGGGGTCGAAGTTGAGGCCGAAGGCCGGGCGGTGGCCGATGGCGTCGAGCGCCTTCTCGGTCGTCACGATGTCGTAGGCAATCTCGGTGGGGTGGACCTCCAGCCCGAAGCGCACGCCCTCCCGGTCGAAGGCGTCCATGATGGGATTCCAGCGGTCGGCGAACTCGCGGTAGCCCGCCTCGATCGTGGCCCAGTTGTTGGGTGGGAACGAGTAGAGCAGGCGCCAGATCGGCGAGCCGGTGAAGCCGTTGACCTGCGTCACGCCAAAGGCTTTGGCCGCGCGCGCGGTGTCCATGATCTCCTGGGCCGCGCGCCGACGCACCCCCTCAGGCGCGCCGTCGCCCCATACGCGCGCGGGGAGGACGCCCTGGTGCCGCTCGTCGATGATCTCGTCGGCCACGGCCTGCCCGACGAGGTGGTTGCTGATAGCCCAGCAGCCCAGGCCGTGCTGGTCGAGCAGTGCCCGCTTATCCGTGACGTAGGCGGAATCGGCGAGAGCCTTATCGACCTCGAAGTGATCGCCCCAGCAGGCCAGTTCCAGCCCGTCGTAGCCCCAGCCTTTGGCCAAAGGCGCCAGCTCGGCGAGCGGGATATCGGCGAACTGACCCGTGAACAGCGTAACCGGTCGTGCCATAACCTTATCGTCCTCCCGGACTTGACTTGAAGGGCGGCGCTGCCCCTCCTATTTGACTGCCCCGAGCGTGAGCCCACGGACGAGGTGACGCTGTACGCTCAACGCCAACAAAAACGCCACGAGCAGCAGTAGCGTGCCGGCGGCGCCAACCTGACCCCATTGAACAGTCATGGAACTGGAGAATCGGGTGAGCGCCGGCGGCCCGGTCTGCGTTCCGGGACCGCTGAGGACGTTGCCGAATAGAAACTCGTTCCAGGCGAAGATGAAGGAGAGCAGACCCGCGGCCACGACACCGGGGGCTGACAAGGGGAGCACGATCTGGAGGACGATCCGCAGGGCGCTCGCCCCGTCCACCTGCGCGGCTTCCTCGAGCTCAAGGGGGAACTGCTTGAAGAAGCTGTGCATGATCCAGACGATCAACGGGACGTTCATCAACGTGTAGGTGAGGATGAGGGACCAGTACGTCTGCAGGAGGCCCAGGTTGCTATAGAGGATGTAGAGGGGGACGACAATCACCACGGGGGGAAGCATCCACAGGGACAGGATCCAAAACATGATGGAATCGGACCCCCGTAGCCGAAAGCGCGCGATCGGATAGG
>JAABUJ010007279.1_pt1 | contig 10394 bp, 7 predicted proteins | sample 5559131 | NCBI WGS metagenome assembly JAABUJ01 (sample SAMN10711875, study PRJNA513366) | rock metagenome | isolation source: Antarctica rocks | place: Antarctica: Victoria Land, Mt New Zealand nord | collected 2016-01-07 | reverse complement strand
TTCGCCCGAAGACTCAAAACCCTCAAAGGACTCACACCGTACGAATACATCTGCTCGATCTGGACAAAAGAGCCGCAACGGTTCACACTCAATCCAACCCATCTAACCCCGGGACCAAACACCTAGTTGTCATTCCCGAAGGGAATCTGCGTTTGTTCTTCCTCTTCCCGGTTCTCACGCCCGCTCAGCAACCCTACTTCTCACTCTCCGGCACATCCGGTGGAGCCTGATCGCCAGCGTAGTAAGTCAACCGCGCGCTCACCCGCGCCTTTGGATAGTCTGGCACCTTGACCGTAATCCTGTGCAGTCCTGGCTCGGCCGCCACGCCGGTCAACCCGCTCGGCTGAAAACTGATCAGGTAGAAATTGTGGATGCGATTTGCCAGCCGGTGTACGCCTTCGTCAAAGCCTTTCTGTGTCGTGAAGTTCGTATATTCGCCACCAGAAAGTGCCGCCAGCGTATGCGGGATATTCTTGTGCAGAGCCTCGACGGCCATCACCAGCAGCCCTACTGGTCCAGGTCCATACTGCCCATGCAGCAGCGACCCAAGTAACTCCGTCTTGCCGGGGTTGAATGACACTGAATCCACCACCGTATTCGTGCGTCCCAGGTTCGCAATCACCCGCGCCGGCTTATGGTGCGAGCCATGATCGCGCGTTTCAGAGATCAGCAGAATCGCGCGCCGATTATGGCTGGATGCCGTCGCCTTGTTGTCATCGAACAGCGCATCGGCATAGTCCACGGCATCGAGCGTACGCGCCGCGCCATCGTCACACGGCTGCAGCTGCCCCAGCGCATCGGCCAGCTTGTCGGGCGAAGCTGTAAAGTCCGTGATCAGCGTCGGGTCGGCACCATAGCTCACCACCGCAACCTGTCGCGGCGCGCCTCCGGTCACATCGTCCACCATCGCCGCCAGGCCCTTCATATTGTCGAACTGCGCAAAGGCCGCACGCGAGCATTGCACCACCACTACCAGCGACAGCCCCAGCGCATCCGTGTCTTCATCCAGCTTGATGGTCTGCGGAACCCCATTGTCCTCGACCACAAATTGTTCAGGCGTTAGCCCATAAATCATTTCGCCCTTTTTAGTCGCGAGCTCGGTCGGCACCAGGACCAGGTTGGACTTCGTCTGCAACGTGAAGGGTGCCTGTCCTGCCTGACCGGGCTGCGGCCCCGAACCGCCCTGCTGCCCCCACGCCACACTCCCAACCATCCCGACCGCAAGCCAAGTCCAAATCCGCATGCCACACAGTTTAGAGCAACGCAGCAAGTCGTCCAGCACGTGTAGCGCCGGCGAACACTTTACCGCGTCTAGCTGTTATTACTTTCGCCAGAACTGCTCTTACGTTTAGCTGTCACTCCGCAGAGAATCTGCTAGCTGTCATTCCCGCAGGAATCTGCGTTGATTTCCGAGTGCGGTACCTCGCAATCGCCGCCGCCTCCCACCTGCCATCATCCACAGCGATCACCCTGCACTCCTACAGAAAATCGTAGAATGCTCCCAACTCTCATTCCCTCGAATCTTGTTTACAGCCTAGCTGTTCAGAACAAACGGTGTTCCTGAGCCAATACGTCGTCCTGGTTTGGTAGTGAAATTGCACACAAGGTTTAGATAAACCTAGATCGATGGGTTACGGTTTTCGATTCTGTCACCTTTCAGCCCAACTCTGTCACCTTTCAGCCCAACTCTGTCACCTTTCAGCCCAACCTTGCTTAGTTCCGGAGACACCCTGCATGCGACGTAGCTCTCTCTTAGTTCCCGTAATTGCCTTTACCCTGGCTGGCAGCTTTGCCGCGGCCCAGCAGACCAGTGGCGACCTGGTCGGAACCGTTAAGGACGCTACCGGTGCGGTCGTCCCTGGTGCCTCCATCACTGTTACCAACGAAGCCACCGGAACCGCCGCCACAGCCACGTCCAGCTCGGCCGGTGACTACCGCGCTGCCAACCTGCTTCCTGGCCGCTACGATCTCGTCGTCACCGCTGCGGGTTTCCAGCCCTTCCATCTGAATGGTGTTCTGGTTGATATCTCCAAGGCGTCCACCGCCAACGTCGCTCTCTCAGTCGGCACCAGCCAGACCGTTGAAGTAAACGCCGACGCCGGCGCTGTCCTTGACACTACGACCACCAACCTGTCGCAGACGTTCTCAAACGAGCAGCTCTCGGTTCTGCCCACCGCTTCCATCGGCGCAGCCGGATTCGGCGTTTTGAACGCATCACTGCTCAGCCCTGGCGTTACTTCAACCGGCGGTATCGGTATCGGCGAAGGTCCTTCAGTCGGCGGACAGCGTCCCCGCAACAACAACTTCACCCTGGAAGGTATTGACAACAACAGCAAGGGTGTTACCGGTCCGCTGCTTTACGTTCCGAATGACGCGGTCGGCAGCTTCACTCTCATTACCAACCAGTTCTCGCCTGAGTTCGGCCACTCCTCCGGCGGACAGTTCAATGTCAACGTTCTCTCTGGCACCAACAAATTCCACGGTAAAGTGTACGAGTACTTCCAGAACCGCAATCTCAACGCAGGCTCCGGCACCACCCTAACGAAACAGAAGATTCGCCCGCGCTACGACTACAACCGTTACGGCGCACAACTCGGCGGACCAATCTTCCGCGACAAGCTCTTCTTCTTTGGCAACTTTGAGCGTCAGACCACCGGGCAGAACCTAAACTACGCTCTCTGCACCCCAACCGCATCCGGTCTCACCCAGTTGAGTGCCTTTGGTGGCGCAAACGGGCTCAATGCAACCAACCTGGCACAGTATCTCAAGTACACCCCGGCTGCGACCGCGACGGGACCGGGCGGTACCGCCATCGACGCGAGCGCCGACGCCGCCTGCAGCAACACGGCAAAGGGGCCCCAGACCCTAACTGTAACCGGCGGCGCGAGCTCGGCCATCATTCCGCTTGGCAACTATGAAGTGAACAGCCCCATCTTCACCAACTTCGACGCCCTGACCACCTCGCTCGACTACACGCTCAGCGAGAAGGACAGCTTCCGCGTTCGGTACCTCTACAACACCCAGGGAACCCTCGACACAGCTGCCAATCTTCCGGCCTTCTTCACCAGCATCCCTTCCAAGTATCACCTCTTTGCGCTCAGCGAGTTTCATAGCTTCACAGCCAACCTGACCAACGAGTTCCGCGTCGGCTATAACCGTTACGCCAACACCACACCATCCGGCCCCTTCACGTTCCCGGGCTTGGACCAGTTCCCGAACTTAACCTTCTACGATCTCGGCCAGGTTAATTATGGCCCTGACCCTAATGCGCCGCAGTCCGCCATTCAGAACCTGTACCAGGCCATCGACAACATCAGCTATATAAAGGGTAAGCACACCTTGAAGTTCGGCTTCGACGGGCGCAAGTATATCTCGCCCCAGACCTTCACGCAGCGCTTCCGCGGCGATTACCAGTACAGCACCCTCAGCAACTACCTCAATGACCTCGCGCCCGACGTCTTCGGTGAGCGCTCCACCGGCAACAACATTTATTACGGCGACCAGACGGCGCTCTACGGCTACGGCAACGACACGTGGCGTGTAACCCCCTCCGTAACCCTCAACCTCGGTCTGCGTTACGAGTTCACCTCCGTCCCAACCGGTGAGCGCGCACAGGTCCTAAATAAAGCTGCTTCAGTTCCCGGCGTTCTCATCTTCAACCAGCCTAAGCCGCAGTACACGAACTTTGCTCCACGCGTAGGCATCAACTGGGCGCCTGATGCCAAGACGTCGATCCGGGCCGGGTACGGCATCGCGTACGACGTCCTCTTTGATAATCTCGGTCTACTCTCCGGTCCCCCGCAGTTTGGCTCCACTAACGACGTCGCATCAGGCACCAACGCAAATGCAAACGATCCTAACTTCCTCGCCAAAGGCGGGCTTCCCGCAGCAACAGGAAGCGGCCTGACCCAGTTCTGTCTTGCAAAAACTGGCGGCACGACCGGCGTCCCTTGCTCACCTGATCTCGCCAGCCAGCGGGCTGCCACCGGCGGGTACGTTCCTGACCAGAAACTGCCCTACGCTGAGAGCTACACGCTTACCGTCCAGCGCACGATCGGTTCAGCCTACACCGCGGAGATTGGCTACATCGGGACGCGCGGCATCCACCTGCCGGTTCAGGACCAGATCAACATTTTCTCCCCTTTGACGCCGCAGAACCAACTCCCCACCTCCTTGACCGGATCGACCACGGTCACAGCGGCACCAGGCGCTTCAACGCTGGCTACTTTGGTCGCCCTGCCCCACATCAAACCACAGTTCGCCGCTAACAACTTCACGAGCAAAATCACCTCGTACCAGCCCTTCGGCGGCTCTAATTACAACGCCCTCGTCACCAATCTACAGCGCCGCTTCCAGAATGGCCTGCAGATGAACCTCTCCTACACCTGGTCGAAGACGATGGACGACTCGACCGCTGAGGTCTTCTCCACGCTCCTGACGCCGCGTCGTCCACAGGATCCGTCCCGTGTGTCGAACGACTACTCCCGTTCAGCTCTCGATCGTACGCACCGCCTTACGCTGGAAGCGGTCTATGATCTTCCCTTCTTCAAGCACTCTAACTTCCTGCTCAAGAACCTTGTCGGGAACTGGACGATTTCGCCGGTTTACACCTATGAGTCCCCGGAGTACGCGACCGTCCTGTCGGGCCCGGTCGCACGGCCGGCTGGAACCCCCAAAAAGCTCTTCATCGCCTCGCAAGCTAACCTGGATCGCGACAGCGCCGTGATCGGCCGTACCATCATCAATCCGAACGGCGTCAAGGGAACTGCATCCGGAGTTCGCCCTCAGTTCGCTACGAACCTCGTCTCGCTCTGCCCTGCAGGCTTGACCCAATGCCAAGCTAACCTCGTTGGCTACGTCGCGATCAACCCTAACGCCTACTACATCCAGGCTGGCCAGGGAACGCTGCCGAACTCGGCACGTAACACGCTGCCCACGCGCCCCACGGACAACCTTGACCTGACAGCCATCAAGAGAATCACCTTCTTCGAGCACTACAACTTCGAATTCGGTGCCCAGGCGTTCAACGTCCTCAACCACGCCCAGTACACCCCCGGATCGGTCGATACCATCGCCGCCACCGCGTTCACCAGCAACACCAACCTCCAAGCCACCACCAGCAGCTTCTTCAATCACCCCGAGAAAGTCTTCAGCAACAACGCTCGCGTTCTGCAACTCTCGGGCAAGATCAGCTTCTAACTCTCAGCCAGTTCCACAACAGCAAGGGCGCTCTTCGAGCGCCCTTGCTGCGTTTCGAGAAACGCTTGTTTATCCTTTGGTTGTCATTCCCGAAGGGAATCTGCGTTGCTGTGGCTCTTGCCGGCCCTATAAAGCTATCTGTAGATTCCCCCTTAGCCCCTGATGTGCGCCTTTTCAGCCCTTTCACAAGCCTGCTCGGCCCTCACCATGCACCGCGCTTTACCGCGTCGAATCAAGCATTTATCATAGAGCTTGACCATGGCAGACGATCTCTTTCCAGAAGACCCCCAGACTGGCAACCAGCAGCCCGACTCCCCCTCCGCGCAGGATGCCAACTCGAACAACCCACCCCCTGCCGGCTCTCCTCCAGACGGCCCATCCGGCGTCCAGGGACGCGGCGCTCTCTCCATGCTCTCGATCAACATCGAGGAGGAGATGCGCCGGTCGTACCTCGACTACTCCATGTCGGTCATCATCGGCCGCGCCCTGCCCGACGTCCGCGACGGCCTCAAGCCCGTCCATCGCCGCATCATGTATGGCATGCAGGAGATGGGCCTCCAGTACAACAAAAAGTACACCAAGTCCGCCAAGGTGGTAGGCCACGTCATGGGCAACTACCATCCCCACGGCGACTCGGCCATCTACGACACCATGGTCCGCCTCGCCCAGCCCTTTTCGCTGCGCTACCTCATGGTCGATGGCCAGGGAAACTTCGGCTCGGTCGACGGCGACTCCCCCGCCGCCATGCGTTACACCGAATCCCGCCTCACCCGCCTTGCCGGAGAGATGCTCGCCGACATCGACATGGACACCGTCGACTTTGTCCCCAACTACGACGAGTCCACGCTTGAGCCCTCAGTCCTGCCCGCGCGCGTTCCCAACCTGATCGTCAACGGCAGCTCCGGCATCGCCGTAGGCATGGCGACCAACATCCCGCCGCACAACCTCACAGAGGTCCTGAACGCCACCCTCGCCATCCTCAATAAAGCGAAAGGCGAGACGCGCTCCGACCTCGAACTAGCCCTCGACCACGTCCTCGGCCCCGACTTTCCCACCGGCGGAGCCATCTTCGGCCGCGCCAACATCCCCAACACCTACCGGACCGGACGGGGCCGCTTCATCGTGCGTTCCCGTACCAAGCTCGAAAAGATCTCCGGCGGGCGCGAAGCCATCATCGTTGAAGAGATCCCTTACCAGGTCAACAAGTCCAATCTCATCAAGCGCATCGCCGAGCTTGTCACCGACAAGATTGTCGACGACATCTCCGACGTCCGCGACGAATCCGACCGCGACGGCATGCGCATCGTCATCGAGCTCAAACGCGGCGCCCAGCACCAGATCGTCCTCAACCAGCTCAACAAGCACACCCAGATGCAGGACTCCTTCTCGATGATCTTCCTCGCCGTCCACAACGGCCAGCCGAAGGAACTCCCGCTCGACCGCGCCATCAACGCCTTCCTCGACCATCGCCAGGACGTAGTCCGCCGCCGGACAGCTTTCCTCCTGGCGAAAGCCAGGGACCGCGAACACATCCTCCTCGGCTATCAAATCGCCCTCGATCACCTCGACCAGGTGATCCGCATCATCCGCCAGTCGAGCTCCCGCGCCAACGCCCGCGAGAATCTCTTCAGCTACTTCTCGAACCGCGCCATCACCCTGAACGGAACCGAACTCCGCGGCATCACCCTCGATCCCGCCAAGTACGGCATCGACCCCAACACCCTCCCAGTAGCGCCCGGCAGCGCCGTCGGAACCAACGCCACCCTCATCCTGTCCCTCCGCCAGATCGACGCCATCCTCGAGCTGCAGCTCTACCGCCTCACCCAGCTCTCCATCGACGAGCTGCTCAAAGAGCTCGCCCAGATCCGCGACAACATCGCCGAGCTTGAATCCATCCTCGCCTCAGCCGCCAAGCTCCGCGCCGTCATCACGCAGGAGCTCACCGACATCCGCGACCGCTACGGCGACCCCCGCCGCACCCTCATCCTCGACGACTCCGCCGAGCTCCAGATGGAAGACCTCATCGCAGACGAGCAGGTCGCCGTCACCGTCTCCCACACCGGCTACCTCAAGCGCACGCCCATTAGCACATACCGCCAACAACGCAGAGGCGGTACGGGCCGCATCGGCATGAAGACTCGCGACGAGGACTTCGTTGCCCAGCTCATCATCGACTCCACCCACTCCTATCTGCTCTGCTTCACCAACACCGGCCGCGTCTACTGGCTCAAGGTCTACGAGATCCCCGACGTCGGAGCCGTAGGCAAAGGCAAGGCCATGGCCTCGCTCGTCGATCTCCAGCCCGGAGAAAAAGTCGTCGCCATCCAGCCCGTCAAGGACCTGAACGAAGAGAGCAGGTACATCCTCTTCGCCACCCGCAACGGTGTCGTCAAAAAGACTCCGCTCAAAGACTTCTCCAACGTCATGGCCCGCGGCATCATCGCCATCAATGTAGACAAGGTCGACGAGCTCGTCACCGTCCAGATCACCGACGGCGCCCAGGTCATCTTCCTCGCCACCCACAACGGCATGGCCATCCGCTTCAACGAGCAGGACCTTCGCCCCATGGGCCGCCCCGCCTCCGGAAACCGCGGCATCCACCTGCGCAAGGACGATTACGTTATCGGCGCCGCCGTCACCCCGTCGCCCGAAGCCCGCGAAGCCCAGCGCCGCGAACGCGCCGCCACCCTCGGCCTGACCGCGCAACTGGAAGACGCAATCGAAGAAGCCGCCGACTTGTCGCTTGTCCTCGAAGGCGACCCCGCCGACGTAGCCTCCTCCACCTCGGCGAAACTCGAAAAACTCGACGAAAAACTAGGCCTCACCCCCTGCCTCATCCTCACCGTCAGCGAAAACGGCTTCGGCAAACGGACGGACGTAGACCGCTACCGCCTGCAATCCCGCGGCGGCACCGGCGTCATCAACATGAAGTCGACGACCAAGGTCGGCAAGGTCACAGGCATCAGCCTGGTCGACGACACCACCGAGATGATGCTCATCAGCCAGTTCGGCAAAATCATCCGCATCGACACCAAACAAATCCGCGCCGCCGGCCGCAGCACCTCCGGCGTAAAACTCCTGAACCTCGACGAAGGCGACAAAGTAGCCGCCGCCATGACCATCCCCCCCGAAGACCCCAAACCCGAAACCCAAGACGGCACCCTATTGCAGTAGCGGCTGGACTCCGAAGGAACTGATCTTGGCTCGTCTGTCGTTGCAGGTAAAGAACGTCGCTTCCTTGCTCCTGGCCACCGGTGCCAGCATTGCCTGGGGCGTCGCCGCCAAGCGGTTTTTCGACTCGCCGGGCAAACCATGGATCGCATTCGGAATAGCGGGTGCGGTGCTGCTTGGCTGCGAACTCAGCCTCATCTTCGTCGAATCGAAAGAAGAAGAAGAGCTATCATTGTTTCGCAGGGAGCGAATGGCTGGCGTGGAGCAGACCATCAACGAGAGTCGCAAGCTGAGCGAGAGAATCCAGCTGGAGATCGAAGGCGGCAATCTCGAATCGCTCCAGAAGTGGGAAGCGCACCGGAGGAAACATCATGCAAAATGAAATCTATATCACCAATGACCTCGCCGCGACCATTGACCACCTGCCAGACGTCGAGCGCGAAAAGGTGTCCGAGATAATCGACTCGCTAAGCGGCGAAGGCTGGAAGAACAGCCAGATAGTCTCCGGGGACAACTCTCCGGGTGGTGGCTTGCGCGCACGTCTGTCAGGCGACCTCCGCCTCCTCTTCCGCTACGCCCCCGACCAGCACGCCATCATCGTAGTAGACGTAGCCTCCATGCGCCCGCAGCAACTAGCTACCGCTTCATAATCGGTTGCTCTACGGTCGAGCGTGTAAGACCGTACTTTCAGCCCAGTCCATTTCGCAAAAGGAGATTGGCAAACCTCTTTCAGCACGTGCATGTGAGATCCAGTGGACGGTTTGCCCCCGTGGACGAGCCCGCATCAGTCCGGTCGACGACACCACCGAGATGATGCTGATCAGCCAGTTCGGCAAGATCATCCTCATCGACACCAAGCATATTGAGCCACCCGGCCGCACCTCCGGCGTCAAGCTGTTGAACCTAGACGAGGGCGACAAAGTAGCGCCGCCGCCATGACCATCCCCGCGAAGACCCCAAACCCGAAATCCAGGATGGTACCCTGCTGCAATAATCCATTGGAGTTCCGATACAGCTTGAGTGTGAGATGAGCTAGCTGAAAACCGAAGAGGGATTGCTCCCTTGGGCGTCAATGACGTACTCTAGCCGTCCAGGATGCGTCCGGAGCAGGTACACATCGGGTTTGATTGCGACGACAGAACTCTTGACGAACGTAGTAAATGTGGAGATGCAATGAATGAATGGAAAATCACGGCTGGGCGGGTAGTATTTTTTCCCATTCTTCAGACGTCCGGAGCAACAACATCGGCGCTTCAATATTTCAAAATGGTTTGGGGTGTCGAACCTGAGCAGTTCCAAAAGGACGCTAACCCGATGATCCCATCCGTCGCTCAGGGCAGGGTAAACGGACTCACTTAGGGTGCAGCATGCATCAAACCCGAATTGACTTCACTTTGACATCTCCAGCTCCTGCATTTGGTCTTGTTCCAAAAACGATTTTCCAGATAGAAGATGCGGCCGCATTTAGATCTGAGCTGGATCGGATTATTAAAACCACGTCCAAAGCAACCGACTGGGCTTCGTTCAACAGAATAGCTATCAATATACAGATACAAACACAGCAACCGAATATCTCTGCAGCTAATGCCGCTTTGGTCGATGTGATTCCGCAGAAATACAAAGTGCCAATTACGGATGAGGAAGACTTTGCCCTACAAATCAATCGGCCCTATGTAAGTAGCAGAGTGGCTGGTATCCGAATGAACACCATCACAAGGTGGAGCGTTGATCGTTTAAGACTGCTTAATTTGCAGATCGGCCCCGGGAACATCATGGCGCTGCAAGGAGCAAATCAAGCTTCAACGTTCCTGGACTTTGACACTGCGAGCGTCTCCATTGATGTTAATAGCAACCCAACAGAAAAACCGATCCTGCCTACCCAGCAAAACGACCTCTGAGAACGTGTTCACGATCTAGTTACTAGCGCGATTTTGTTCTGAGTCTGAGACTTTCTGTATGAGGCAGAAGGTTTACGGCAGTGATGTGAGTCGGGATCAGTTTGAGCGTATTCGTCCTTTGCTGGA
>JAABUJ010007276.1_pt1 | contig 10396 bp, 10 predicted proteins | sample 5559131 | NCBI WGS metagenome assembly JAABUJ01 (sample SAMN10711875, study PRJNA513366) | rock metagenome | isolation source: Antarctica rocks | place: Antarctica: Victoria Land, Mt New Zealand nord | collected 2016-01-07 | reverse complement strand
CCACGTCGTCGGCCTCGGCCGTGCTGTTCATCATCACGAACAGCAGCGGCCGTTTGCGCAGGGGCTCCAGCGCGTCGCGGTACTCGCGCCAGCGCGCCACGGCGGCGGTGAGGAAGCCTTCGTAGCGTACGCTGGCGATGTCGGAGTTGACCTCGGGGATCGAGGCCACGCCCTTGACCGGGCGTTTGACCACGCCGTCGACGATGGCCTGCTTGAGCGGGTAGTCGCTAATCGTCCAGGCGAAGAGGCTGCCCTTTTGGTAGCGCGGCGTGGCCGAGAAGTCGAGCTGCGCCGCCAACGGTGTGCTCTCGTGCAACGTGCGGATCACGTTGTTCCACTCGCTGCCTTCATCGTGCGTGTGGTGCGCCTCGTCGTCGATGACCAGCAGACGTCCGTCGCGCGCCGCGATGCGCGCGATGAAGCCGGGCGGCTCGGCCAGACTCGCCGGCGGCTTGGCGCCGAGGACGGCGGTCATGGCGTCGGGCTCGTCGGACGGCTTTGTTTTGGCCGGCTCATAGAGTTGCTGCACGTTGGTCAGGTACAGCGCGCCCTCGGTCGCGGCGCGCTCGCCCTCGCCGCGCATCACGCAATCGACATCCCAGAAGACCTGCAGGCCCTTGGGGATGACTGGGTCGGCTTTGAAGATGCGGCCGCCGGCGAAGTCGGTCTTGAGGCGCTCGAAGACGATCACGTTGGGCGCGATGACCAGGAAGGTGCGCGCGTAGTCCTCCAGCTCCTCGCGCACGGCGTTGAAGTACTGCCAGGCGATGGCCAGCGACATCACCTTGGTCTTGCCGGAGCCCGTCGCCATTTTGGTGCAGTAGCGCGCGAAGCGGTCGTAGGCGGGCAGGCGCAGGTCGCTGCCCGCCGCGGCGAAGCGCTCCAGCAGGTCGGTGCGCGCGCGTACCTTGGCGACCTCGTAGACATAGATCAGCGTCTCGATGGCCTCGCGCTGCGAGTCATGGTAGGCGAAGCGCGCGCCGTTGGGCAGGCGGTGGTCGGCGCGGAACCAGTGGTTGAGCAGCAGGCGCGTCGTTTCGGTGGCGCCGGGGTAGCCGTTCTCGCGCCACGCGCCGACCTCCTGTCGCAGCGCGGGCACGCACGGCGCGGTGCGCAGGCCGCCGCTAACGTCGAAAAGCGGTTCCATCAATGCCGTCGCCGAGGACGATGACGTGCGTGCCATGAGGTACTCCTAACTAAGATTGCACTTTGGGCGGCGAGCGCCGGCCCCGTCGTGTCCACTGGGACCGCCGGCTTCCAGCCGGCACACATCCGCAGCAGGTACGCGTGCTGCTGGCAGACGCTCGCAGGGCGACCGGGGCCGGCTGGAAGCCGGCGCTCCCAGTGGGTACGCCGCGCCACGGCATCGGTCGTGAATAATGCAGGCTGCCCCTCCGAGCCGCGGCTATATACGTTCATTACCTGCACTAATGTTTTCTTCATCGGTAAGTTCTCCGTGCCGCAGGGCGCGGGCGGCGCTCCCGAAAGGCCATTCCACTTGCGCGGCGCACAAGCCCGCACGCAAGGGATTTTCCTCGATGTACCGCACCGCTGCGGCGAAGTGGCGGTCGTCACGGATGTAGCGGTCGAAGTAATCGCGATGCCAGAAATCGCCCTGTCGCCGGAGCAGGCGATTGGCCTTGTTGGCCGTGTACGACTTCCACGAGTGGACGATACCGGACAAGTCGATTGATCGCCATTAGTCGCGCGCACGTTCACTTCTTCTGCCATTAGCGTCGCTCAACCCCGCTTAACGTTCAACGCCGCTTATCAGCCCGGCATACCAGTGGGCTCCGGCATATTAGTGGGGACGACGGGGGCCGACTGGACGGTCAGCGGACCGACGCCTGCGGTCCCAGTGGGTTACGTCACCTCCACCGTGACCCCCTTGGTCGTATCATTACCCAGGATGTCGATCACCTTGACCATGACCGTATACGCGCCGGGCTCATCGTAGGTGTGCGTCACGGCGCACTGTAGCGTGGGGTCTTTGCGGGTGCGGTAGCTCTGCCACTGGTTGTGGAAGGTGTCATCGCGGAAGTCCCAATCGACGGCCCAGTAGTCGATCCACTGGCTCCAGTGCGTGATGGCCGCCTGCACGTCGGCGGGTACATCGTCGGGCGGCAGCATGAAGTCGCGCAGGGACACCGTGACGGCGCGGCCGTTGGCGGCGAGGTCGAGCGAGAGCGCGGCCAGCTCGAAGAAACGGATGTCGCCCTGCTCGACGGCTTTCTTCTCCAGCACCTCGCGCGGGATGCGCTTGAACGAGAGGCGCACATTGGCGTCGGCGGCGATAGCCTTGGCCGTCTCGTTGACCTCAAAGGCGAAGTCCCAGCCCAACACATCGGCCGCGTTCGTGGCCTCGTACCCCCTGGGAGCGCCGGCGCCCGCTGCCGCTGCTTGCCGGCCCTCGTCGTCGTCACTGGGACCGCCGGCATCTTGCCGGCCCTCGTCGTCGTCACTGGGACCGCCGGCATCTTGCCGGCCCGTGCCCCGCGCGCCGCGTCCCGCTTTCCAGCACTCGCGGGCGATGGCGTACACGTCCTCGGCCGTCACCGGCGCGTCGACCGAGCCGACATGCACGTAGCGGCCGTTTTTCAGGCCATGCAGCCAGGCATAGCCGCCAATGGGGTCGGCGTGGTAGAGATCGAGAATAAAGCGACGATATGCAATCTGACGCGCGGTATCCTGCGCGGCCGACTGGAACTCAGCCGCTTGCCACGCCTGCCGCTCGTACTTGCCGAGGTTCTGCACCGCGAACGGCCGCACATGCTCGATGCTCAGCAGGCGCTTGCGCGTCGTCTGGATGGCGAAGCGCCCCAGGTCGCAGGTGATCCAGCGCCGCCCCAGTTTCTCGGCCACTGCTGCGGTCGTGCCGGAGCCGCAGAAGCAATCGAGCACGAGATCGCCCTCGTTGGAGGATGCGGTGATAATGCGTTCGAGCAATGCCTCGGGTTTTTGAGTGGGATAGTTTACCTGCTCATTTGCTGCCGTTCGAGTACCAAATCCGGGTATATCCGTCCAGATACAATCAATGGTTGATACCGCTTCATCAAGGTAGTATTTTTTATACTTAATTCCTGTGCTGGAAGTGTGAATTAATCCTTCTAATTCGAAACGAGCAATGCTCGCATCAGAATAGTCGCCTAGTTGCACTGCCTTGTACAGGCGTCCGTCAGCATCCGTATATCGGTATGCTTTCTTTTGCTCGTCATTGAGAGAGACATGTTGCTGTTTAAACGTCCAAGCATTCTCAGATTTGGAGTAAACAAGAATGGTATCCATATTTCGTGGCCACTGACGCGATATTCTCTTAGCTCCCTTACCGGCAACATCACGTTTCCAGGCTATTGAATTGCGGAAGCTTCCTGAACCGAAAACTTCATCCATGACACATCTCGCAACCTGGTCCAGTCGCCAATCCAGATGTACATAGATGCTTCCCGTTTCGGATAACAATTCATGTAGAATGGCTACTGTTTCATAGAACCACTGTAGATAACCATCAAGGCCACGTCCCCAAGTATCGCGATATGCTTTTTGCTCAATGATGTTAGGTTCCTTGATGAAAGAGGTGTCAGAGCCGGGGATAGTTCTGGAAAAGGAGAAATCAGCGCCGGTATCAAAGGGTGGATCAATGTAAATCAAATCAATTTTTTCCGCGAATTCGGGAAGCAATGACGGTAAGACGTATTTTTTATCACCCCAAATAAGACGGTTGCGCCATTCACTTTCCTGCCCACTTGTGAAGAAATCGAGCATAAGTTGGCGTTGCCGCGCCGATTCGTTAACCGTTTCGACTGCTTGAAAAGGGAGAGCAATACGGACGGGGGCGGATCGCTTCCCGTCCGCTGTATACTTTCCGTCCCACATAAGTTCCATAGCCATTGAATTTTCCTTACAGCAGCAATACGCCTAGCTACTCATTGTTGTGCCGAGGAATCGCTTGGAAGTCATTTTTTGACGTTCCTAAACATCAATAAATTGCCATAAGGCTATTACGTCGCGGTCGATCTCAAGGGTTATACCATCTACCGCAATACGAACGCTCGAATCGTTGTTCTCAATAACCCGCGATGTTGGCGCGCGATGTATTAGCGTGTGATGGTTTGCACATAGGAGACAAACATTGGTAGGACTGTCCGAGCCACCTGTCGATACAGAGATAAGATGATGTACTTCCAGAATCGAGGAGAGTAGATTTTGGGGTGCTGTACTCGATGACGTACCCTAAGCGGCACTTTCAGTGCCCTAAAGTGCCCTAATTAGGTATACAATTTAGACGTGATCTCGCGAGATCAATGCACCCATAGTCTCTGATAGAAGGATCAAAAGCTCGACCCGTGGTAGGGAGGATATATGACCAAGCAGGAGCAATCGTATCTGGATCGCATCGTGATCGATCCTGAGATCATGACCGGTAAGCCCACTGTTAGGGGAACGCGGATTCCTGTAGACTTGGTGCTCAAGAGGCTAGCCCAGGATCTCGACACGCAGGCGTTGTTCGAATCGTATCCGCGCTTGACGCCGGAAGATGTGAAAGCATGCATTGCCTATGCTCAAGCCTTGGTAGAGGGCGAGGAACTTTTCCCTGTCCCTGCATAAGCTTGATTAGTTTGGGGTGACGACGTGAAGTTCTTGCTTGATGAGAGCGCTGATCGCCCTCTCGCGGCTTCCCTGCGGGCACAAGGGCATGACGTTACCGTTATCGCCCTTGACTACCCCGGAGCCATCAAGGACACCGAGGTGCTGGCGATTGCTCGGCGAGAGCGGCGCATCCTCATTACGAACGACCGCGACTTCGGCGAACTCGTCTTCCGGCAGCGGTTGCCTCATGCCGGTGTTATCCTGTTTCGGCTAAACGATGAGACCGTACAGACTAAAGCTGCCTTGCTGCAATACGTTCTTTCGACCTACCCGGAACAACTCAGCAACTTTGTCGTCATTATGGAGCGAAGAATTCGCATACGGCACGCTCCTGACGGAGAAGCGTGATGGGCGCTAGACGTTATAGCCGAAAGGCGCGCATGTGACGGGGCAACTACGGTTGGACGAAGAGGGTATCGCCCAACTACGCGCCCGGCTTCGTGAGGCGAACAGCGACGATCGGGAGTTTGACGCGCGTTTCGACCGCCTCATGGATGTGTTGCGCGTCGTTTTGACGCGTCTTGAGCACGGGTATGGCGACGAGATCGAACGAGTCATGGCGGTCGGCGACTGGGCACAAGACGGTATCGACCTACGCGCCTTGCCCTATGATGGCGTTATTATCCACATAGTGCTCCGTTCCGACGAGCGCCCGTTCGATTTGTATTGGCGCATAGCCGGTGGGATTTTCGACAACCTGCACGATGAGGATATCTTCGTGCAGTTCGAGCTCGAAACGTCGCCAGAGTGGCGGCGCGCTATGTCGGTAGCCAGGACCAATGGCCAAGAGGAGGCGTTGGGTATCCCACTGTTGATCCGAGGATGACAATCTCCGGTGCGCCATTGCACATCAAGCGCAAGTGGTATAGCCTCGCCCTGCGCCATCTTCGTATCGCGTCACGGCTCCTCGGCGCGGGCTTCGCGGATGGCGCTTACTTTCACGTTTATCACGCGTACGAATGTGGGGTAAGCGCCTTTATCGCCGCCCACGGCGTGCCTGTACCGCCCGAGGGGCGACGAGGTTAACGTCGCCGCGCGGCAAGAAGGTTTTTATCGCACCCAGGAGCGGGCGCCAAGAGCCAAGCACGCATAGGGCCAAGGTCCTGTTCTTCGATGAGTTGGCCGACCTAACGAAGCCATATGCTCAGCTCCACGCACATCTAAGTCGGTTTATGACTAACGAGCGTCGCAATAACGCGTTGTACTACGATGCAGTCCGCGATCTCCTACCGCAACAGCGATACAACGATGTGGATGTATGGGTGCAATGGAGGGCAGTGCGCCAATTCTGCCGGGAAGTTTGGCGGGACATCCGATAGCGAAAGGGTGTTGCTGATGATTCGCACGGAGAAAGAGTATACATTGGCGCTGCGGCGTATAGAGGAGGACCGGCGGCGCGCCGAGCAGTATCGCGCTCGCTGGAACAGGAAGGGCTCGACGGCGAAAAGATTAACCGGCTCCTGGCGCCGATCATGGGCTTTCACCAGGAGATCGAGGATGAGGTTCGCCAGTATGAGCGCGCACGCGACCACGACATTGACCCTATACCTCTGGCGGCTATCGGCCGTCTGCTGATTAGCATCAGGATTGCCAACGGTTTGAGCCAGCGTGACCTCGCCGAGCGGTTGGATGTGCATGAGTCCGTCGTATCGCGCGACGAGCGCAACGATTATCATGGTATTACAGTCGAGCGCGCGCAACGAATCCTGGCCGCGCTCGGCGAGGAGGTTGTCATGACCGTGACGCCGAGGTCAACGACGGAGGATCAGCCGCGATACGCGGCCATGGCGGCTGTTGGATAAGGAGATGCCAGCGCCTATGCTTATGGCGAAGAGCAGGTCGTTAAACCTCCCGTGGTCCTTTGGTATCCTTACTACAGTAGCAGAGAAATCCTCGGCGCGACAACAGCGCCGTCGATAACGCATTTATTTTTAAGGAACCAGTGTGGCTAGTACGAGTATTGTACGTAAGACTGTGACGTGTGGAGAACTGACGGCCGCCGACGTGGGACGGACGGTGACGCTCATGGGCTGGGTCAACCGCCGCCGCGACCACGGCGACCTCATCTTTATCGACCTGCGCGACCGCTGGGGCGTCACGCAGGTCGTCTTCGACCCCGAGGACGCGCGCGAAGCCTGGCAGCAGGCCGGCGACGCGCGTAGTGAGTACGTTCTGGCCGTCAGCGGCGAGGTGGCGCGCCGCCTGCCCGGCAAGGAGAACCCCGCGCTCGCGACCGGCGAGATCGAGTTGCGCGCCCAGGAGTTGCGGGTGCTCAACAAGGCCGAGACGCCGCCCTTCGTGATCAACGAGGAGACGGAGGTCAACGAGGAACTGCGCCTGCGCTACCGCTACCTCGACCTGCGCCGGCCGCGCATGAAGGACAACATCCTGCTGCGCCACCGTACGATCAAGTATATCCGCGACTACCTCGACGCGCGCGGCTTCGTGGAGATCGAGACGCCGATCCTCTTCAAGAGCACGCCCGGCGGCGCGCGCGACTACATCGTGCCCAGCCGCGTCCACCCCGGCGAGTTCTACGCCCTGCCACAGTCGCCGCAGCAGTTCAAGCAACTGCTGATGGTGGCCGGCTTCGAGCGCTACTTCCAGATCGCGCGCTGCTTCCGCGACGAGGACCAGCGCGGTGACCGCCAGCCCGAGTTTACGCAGCTCGACCTGGAGATGAGCTTCGTCGACCGCGAGGACATACTCACCCTGATCGAGGGTCTGATGACCGGCCTCACGCCGGCTGTGTCGGATAAACGTATCCAGGACAGCCCGTTCCCGCGCCTGACCTACCGGGAGGCGATGGACCGCTACGGCTCCGATAAGCCCGACCTGCGCTTCGGTCTGCCGCTGACCGATGTGGGCGACCTGTTCGCCGGCACCGAGTTCCGCCTCTTCGCCGGCGTGCTGGCGGGCGGCGGCCAGATCAAGGCCATCCGCGCGCCCGGCCTGGGCGAGATCTCGCGGCGCGAGATCGACGAGTTGACCGAGACGGCCAAGCGCTTCGGCGCCAAGGGCCTCGTCACCATCGGCGTCACGGCGGACGGCGTGCGATCGAATGTGGCCAAGTTCATCACACCCGAGATCCGCGCGGCGCTGCTGCAGCGGCTGGGGGCGGACGCCGGCGACATGCTGCTGCTCGTAGCCGACGAGCCCGCCGTCGTGGCCGAGGCGCTGGGACGGCTGCGCCTGGATATCGGCTATCGCCTGGGGCTGGCCGACCCCGACGCGTTGGCCTTCGCCTGGGTCATCGACATGCCCCTGTTCGAGCCCGCCGAGGGCGGTGGGATCAAGGCGGTACACCATCAGTTCACGGCGCCGCTCCCCGAGGACGCGCCGCTGCTGGACAGCGACCCGCTGGCCGCGCGCGCCAACCAGTATGATCTTGCGTGCAACGGCTACGAGCTCGCCGGCGGCTCGATCCGCATCTACCAGCGCGACCTGCAGGAGAAGGTCTTCCGCCTCCTGGGCATGACGCCCGAGCAGATCGAGGCGCAGTTCGGCCACATGCTGACGGCCTTCGAGTTCGGCACGCCCCCGCACGGCGGCATCGCGCCGGGCATCGACCGCATCGTGATGCTGCTGGCCGGCGAGGACAATATCCGCGAGGTCATCCCGTTCCCCAAGAACCAGAGCGCGCAGGATTTGATGAGCGGCGCGCCGACGCCCGTGACAGGGACGCAACTCGACGAGCTGCACATCGCCGTGCGGCTGCCCCAGCCGCCCACCATGCCCGAAGCGCCGCGCATAGCAGAGGAGGCGTGACACATTAAGCGCTGGCCTTTTACCCTCGCCCCCCCCGCCCATGGCTGACTGGCCCCCTGGACCCTAGCCGCGGGTCCGCCGGTCCAGCGCGCCTCCGGGGGAGCCTGGGGAGATGCCTCCCCCCAGACCCCCGCCATACACTCATCGTGGAAGTCAGGGGGCCTGGAGATGGGACACTATCCGCGGCCCTCGCACCTGTCTGTTACACCGACGGTGTCCGCTAACGCCGACTCAATCGCCAGTACCCTCCCCACCATCCGTCACACGGTCTTTTTGGCGGGGGTCTGGGGGGAGGCATCTCCCTAGGCTCCCCCGGAGGCGCGCTGGACCGGCGGACCCGCGGCTAGGGTCCAGGGGGCCAGTCAGCCATGGGCGGGGGGGGCGAGGAGAGGATAATTGGATGAATGAGCAAGAGGCGCCAAACAATCTCACCGACGCCGACCTCACGGGCGCGATCACGGTGCAGCGCGAGGCCGTCGCGGCCTTCGAGCAGGAGTTTGTGCCGATGCGCAAGCGCTACGAGCGTCTGCGCGGGCGCCTGCGCGACCTTGAGGGCGAGCGCGCGCGCCGCGAGCTGGCTGAGTCGGGACAAGGCGAGGCGTTCAAGCCGGTCCCGCGCCGCGCGGTCACGGTGGCCGACGCCGTGGCCGGACGTGAGCGCACGCTGGCGCTGGACGCGCCGCTGGAGCGGTTCGCCTTTCTGTCGATGCGCCGCCAACCTATCGTGTTGAACCGGGAGGGTGATCGTGCGCGGCAACGCCTGACGTTCTATCGCGGCGCGGACAGGCCAGGGGAACTCGGGGAAACGGCGGAGGCCGCGACGTTCGGTGAAGCCAAGCGGCTCGCCGCGGAAGGTTGGTCGCCCGGCGTGCCCGGTGTCGCCCTCAACCGCCTCGCCGTGTACTATCCCGAGACCGCCACGACCGGCTGGCTGCGCCTCGATCAGATGTACTTCGAGGAATTCTAAAAATCCCCCTAACGGGTACTGTGCCGGGCGGTGAAATCGTCCTATAGTAGAGCCATTGCCAAGAATAAAGTGGTAGGAGCTTCGGAAGGGAACGAGAGCGATGGACGATCTATATAGCCTGGCACAGACCCTAGACACTCTGCTGAAGGACGAGCCATGGCAGCCGCAAGAGGCGCGCGCCTTGTTGCGCGCCGGCCGCGCCCTGGCCCGTGAGACAGGCCGCCCCGGCACGTTCGACCAATTGTTGGCGTGGCCCCAACCCACGCCGTCGCCGTCGCCGTCGCCGTCGCCGTCGCCAAGCGCGGCATAGCGGTTTCTTGACGGGCCGCTCCGCTGTGCTATAATTGCCATAAATAGAACCGATGTTCTATTTATGGAGTGTGGTAGGGGGGATAGCCGTGACCACGGTTATCCCCCCCTCTGGTGTGGTGGAACCTGGGTTACGCGAGGAGGCGACGAGGCCTATGGAGGGGGATGCTGAGCGAGAGGCGCGGCGATGTCGGGGAGTTACCAGGGAGGGCCGTCCGTGCCGCCGGCGTGCCGGCGATGCGCACTTTTGCCGCGTCCACGCCACGCCGGCTTTCTATGCGCGCGCGTTGCAGCCGGCCGAGCAGGAGCACTACGCGGAGGCGCTCACGCAGGAGGGGCTGTCGGCCGAGATCGCCGTACTGCGCCTGCACCTGTTGCGGCTGATTGAGCGTGGCGATGAGGAGCGGCCTGGCGAGATCCCGCGCACGGTCCATGCCCTGATCCGCGCGCTACACGGTCAAGCAGGCAAGGATGACGCGGCGGACGAGGCTAGCGCGGCGCTCGACGCGGCGGTGCGCGCCGAGGGGCTGCGCTTACTCGACGAAGGGATCTCCGACGCGCCTCGTGCGGTCGAGAGCACGCGCCTCGTGCGGTCGAGAGCACGCGCGCGTAGATACGCGGAAGACATCGCGGAAGTATCTACCTGGAGGGCGTGGTTCCAGCCGAAAAGGGGCTGCGGTCTATCCTCTACCGCTGCTATGATTG
>JAABUJ010007273.1_pt1 | contig 10400 bp, 9 predicted proteins | sample 5559131 | NCBI WGS metagenome assembly JAABUJ01 (sample SAMN10711875, study PRJNA513366) | rock metagenome | isolation source: Antarctica rocks | place: Antarctica: Victoria Land, Mt New Zealand nord | collected 2016-01-07 | reverse complement strand
AGTCACAATCTTAACACAATCATCGAGAACCCGGGACTTCCAGCCCGAGGTTTGGCAAGCTTATCAAACCTCCCCAGCACACTATGTCCGCCCCCACAAAATACGATCGCCTTTGATGACTCTGCCCTGTCAGGCCCAGGTCCGGGCCCGGATTTGACAAGGCCACAGTGGGGCTCCACAAACGCAATGGCGTCTTCGACCGCAGGAGCGGCTTTCTCTGGTTACACCCCGTTGACCGGGGTCGAATGTCAGGAATTGAGCCTACCTCAATGGGGCTCATTGCAGACCATGGCATGTTCGGCGGCAGAAGACGTTTATTGCGAATTCGGATTGCGGACCTGGTTGGAGGGCTCAGACTCGACCTTAAGGACGCGGAGTACCGTCCCCGGCATGGACTCGTCAATGGATTTCATGGAACATCTACATCCACAACCTGTACGCTAACAAAAGCTAATACAATTTTACAAATCATGGCCGCTTGAATCATTACTCTTCCACGTAGAACTTCGTCGAGGCACTCCTCAAACAATCACTTCACCCACCAAGTCGAGGACTAGGAACAGCGCCATGCCTCCACCGCCCTCGCTAAAGTACATCTCACCGTCACCATTAAGAATGAGGTCTTGTCCGCTGGCCAGGCTGGCTGTCCCCGCATTCATGACCAAGCCGTTCTTCCGATGTACGTCTCCAAGCGCTATCATGACCAGGTATTGCTTTGGGAAAGGGCTTTTGAGCCGTCCATTCGTATTGGTGAAGACCACAGGATAGGAGGAGTGCAGGCTGCGTTGTGGGTCATCAGCGGATCGAAATTTCTTTCCAGAACATGCTTCGACCCGTGCGATGTTTGGGTGGCTCTATAAAGTCGTTAGATATCAAATTCAGAGACCAAGACCACAGGCGTAGGGCTACAGATACCTTGAACCAGGCGTCTGTGACTTTTTGTGTGAGAGCTCGACCTGGGGGTGGATACAGCCATGGGTTCTTCGGCTCCTCCTCCAAACGTTTCGGTTCCACACAGTGCTCTAGGTCCTTTGCTGCGGCATCTGCCAAGTCGGTAGGTACTGCCTGCACTTGAGAGGGAACGTTGGTGTCAGACATGGGGAACAAGCCGGTTCGTTGAGTCTCCAATGCGAAAGAGGTGTGGCGGAATGTACTTTGTACGGGGGTAAGCTTCCACTGGGAGTGTGGCGCGTGCAGTAAGCGCGTGTGGCGCATCAGTAAAATCTTGAACTCCCAAGCCTTTTTCCCTGCCTTTAATATGAAGAGTTTGTATAATGTATATGGTGTCCCACACAAGCTTCAATAATGCCTACAGCATAACTTTGAATGTCCTACCAGGTGGCCTGTCGATCTCTCCGGCTGTGTATGACGGACAGCATTGAATCTATTTTACGGATGTCTCATCGCCGGAAAGGCTCGTTGAGGGTAAAGATACCAACTTCTTATCCGCGTAGAAGCGTACGAAGCATCACTTCGGGTATTATGAGAAATTCATTGTGGACGTATCACTCACTTCTGATAATTATCGCAGAAGCATTGCTCCACTTACACATAGTTTCTATGAACTGGTTGAGAATTGGGGCTCGCCCGGTCCCTTACATCATGAAACGATTTGCCTGTAAGTCAAGCCATATAAAAGACTACGTCACCCCTTGTCCACAGTTTTTCCTTCTAGTTTTCCAACCTACTCTGAGCCACCTAATGATATAAAGCACTATTGGATTTTCAAGCAAGGGGCAACTACCTCGAAATACAAGGCTCCTAAGGCGAAAGAAAGACGAGATGAACGACGCAATGAACTCGATAAAGAGGAGAGGCAGCAACGTCGTATTGATAGGATGTTTGAACAGATGGATCGTCAACGAGAGATACAGCTAATGCAGAGTCTGAATAGTATGACGGTGTCTAGTATACCCCCTCTTCAGCAGCAGCCACCTCCTCCTCTTCCTCCTCTTTCTCCTCTTCCTCCTCCTCCTCAGTATATGCAATATCCGCAGTATCAACAGTGGCCTCAGTGGCCTATGCCTCCTCCTCATTCCTCTACACCTCCGAATATCTATGCCCCGCTCCCTCAACACCCTCATCAGCAGCAGCAAAACCCGGATCAACACCATACTGCAGAGCCACGGCCTCATAAATCAAGCCCTCTTGAAGATGGCGAGGAAAAGGAGGAGCAAGCCGTTGACGATTTCTGGACTTGGCGGATTAATAAGACCAATAATCCGGTTTCTAGGCAACGTCTCATTGATGCAAAGGCCATATGCGATGAGCAGGCGTGGAGGAGACTCAGTGACATCCAGCAATTAGCCACCACGACCTCAGATATATTCAAGAAGGCTATGGAACGGCCGATGGAGTTGCCCGCCATACTGCTAAGGAGCTTCATAAGTTCAAACATCTATATCGCATGGTTTATCGGCCTGCTCACGATCTACAAGGCCTTCAAGGGGGGGTTCAGGGTCAGCAAGCAGGAGGTTTTGTGCTATAGCAAGTAAGTACTTGTATAGCGACGGCAATAGCAATAGCAATAGCAATAGCAGGGCAATCGATTATTTAAAGGTGTTTTTCCAATAGGCCGTGGTTCCTATGCTATGCAAAACGTGCTATGCTTGCCTCCCTCACATTCCCATGCTTGTTCCTACCCCGTGCGGTATAAACCCACCAAAATTGGCCCTGAACAAGGCACCCGAAACAGCTCTATGCATGGCCGAGTGACCACTCCTCAAGTTCTCGTTGAAAGGCCTGATAATCACCATCAAATCGATACCTTCCTGCAGCATGCCTGAAATGCTCAACACTATAACGGTCGTATTGACTATTCTCGATTGCATACCGCAGAAAGCCTCCGAAATCGCCAGGAAACAAGCCTCTTACTTGTCGCCAGTGTCGCCGTATCTATGCCTTCAACACACTGAATGTGAGCTCGATCGGGTTATAGTCAGGCGAATAAGGAGGGAGGAACTTGAGGGAGGGGCTGCACCATGACTGGTCCTTTCGAAGTACCACGAAATGCGCATAGACCAGTCGGGCTGGAGGACCAGTCAAGCTGGAGGACCAGTCAAGCTGGCCCCCAGGGCCGCCGCGAGTGGTGTTTCTGGCTAGCAAAGACCAGTCCAGGTGTGCACCATTGGTCCAGTCGAAGTACTGCATGCATGATATATAGGAGAAAGGCAATTTCCAGAACATGATATAATACAAGGGTGAAAACATTGTTTTTAAAAGACAAGCTCTATGAAGATGAAAAAAGCAATGATGTACCACAAGGTTCGGTACTAGATCGCGCAACTTCGGAGAATTTCCTCTCGTCGATATTTGGGCTAATCTCGTCCCCCAATAGGCCTCATAGAATGGCAATTGGCGAAAGAGAGCTCGCTCGATTACGTGAAGGTCTTGTGAACCACTTTTGCATGATTTTGAAGATGCATCTTGTCCATGAGATCAATGTTGCATCGCGAACGAGGGCGTGCAATAGATTGTTTGTTTGGATGATGGCGAAGGTGCTTTCGATAGAAGTGCAATTTCCAATCGCCATGACTAGAGAAAGACCATAGACGTCTTGGCGTCGACAGCTCATCATTGCCTAGGCAAAAGATACATTGAGTCGACATGCATTCGATCGAAAGGGACGCCAAGAGGCTTGATCGCCAAATAATGGCTTGCGCGATCTTGTTTAGACTTGATCGTGAAAGACTTCTTCCTAGATCGGAAGTCATGGCTTTCCTGTAATCGACACAGGGCTGTTGAGGCACTAATAGCTGCGTCGCTTCTTTGGCATTCCTCTTTAGAGGAGTCGATGATAAAGGTGAAAAATGTTTCAATGACACGAAGGTGCTCCACAAAATTATATTCTTTTGCCCTCCTCTTTGACTCTTCTAGCGTGCCCATTTCTTGCTTGAGCCAACGATGAAAGAGAAGAACTTCAACGACGACGTATTGTTTAGGCAAATTTGGCATAAAATCGTGGACATATAGATGCTATCTAACTTTGTGTAAGTTCGAGTGCCTCGTAGCGTATAGAGATTTGAAGGATTTTAGCATCTGGCAGTATTGGTTCTAGGCTTGGAAAAGAATAAATAAGTATGGCGACGATCTTCTAGCAGTTTATTCTTCTAGCTACGTCCTCGATCCTCAAGTTAACAACAAAAGCTCCACACAACATAGCGAAGCTTCGACTCACTTTATCGATAACATCGATTTTTACGAGACACTCTTATCAAAGTACTTAAGATTTAGTAGTGTATAAAGAAGTGTCACGTATCTTTAACAACACATTGCTGCAAAGGCGTTGCGCAAGCTCAACAATATTTTAAATCCTCGCAATTCTTCGTGAAGACTGTCATAACACCTATAGTGACAATACTATATGATGTCAACTGCGCTTTGAAACAGCCACCGATCGCCTATTCTTTTCTACGCGAGTCGATTTGCCCCTTTTACCTCCACGCTGCCTTTTGACGTGTGCGTCAAACTCTCGCACTAGTCGCGTTGCGTTTCGCAATTCGCTATTAAACATCCACGTATTCTTCCAATGCATCTTGTACTCGCAACCCCTCCTTGTCCATCTCTTGTCAACAATCCTCACGATCTCCTAGTCCTCTTCATCCTGTGGTGAATCTCGTTGGCCCTCCCGCTCAGGAAATGGTAGAGTGGCGACGATAACGCTCGAGGGGGTGACAGTCGCTGCTGCTTCGTAACCGCCTCCAGGCACAGTTTGCTCACCTCGATCCTAGCTAAGAGCAATATTGGGAGAGGTTGGGCGACGAAGGAACGAGATGATAGATTCAATGGCAGTAGGAAGGTTCAAGCAACCGTGCGTCTTTGGCTGTTCCTTTGGGTGGGAACTTGAGAGATGTGCGATATCAGTCTTAGACTCAACGTTCGTGGCCCTCGTGGAAGCGTCGATTTCGCTAGTCGTTTCGCCGTCATCGTCAATCACGAGAGGGTTATCTGAAGTATGTCAAAGGGAATCCAGGCTATTGATCAGAAACGCGCCGTCAACGCTCACCTTAACAATCGTCGATCTCACCAAATTGGTTTGAACTTGTGTTCTCGCGTTGTTGATAAAATCGCTCAAAGGAATTCTTGAAGGCAACTAGAGAAGGCGACTTAATCATCAAGAGAGACCTGCGATGCCCAACAAGGTTATTTATGTCATCGTCGATATTATTTGTCTCGTCGATCACGATCAAGTCTTCTTAGAAGCATTAGACGCGCCCATGGCAATGAAGATCTACGCACTCATTTGCACATCGGAATTTTTTCGATCTATGCGTATTGTTCTCTTTCTCGTTTAGACCTGCATTGTTCGCTGTGCACTTGAAGAAATCTCGAAGGCCTATGGCGCCTGTGGTCGTTACAAATTCGTCAAGACACCTAGTCTCTTTATTCTCTCACTCCCCTTCTTTGTGTCTATCTACTTTGTTCTCTTTCTTTTTTTTCTCATTAATTGCATTGTGAGGCTTAGTATCTTTGTGAACACCGTCGCTTGATCCAAACGTCTATATATCGCATATTGGAGAAAAGAGAGCAAGGAATAGAGAAGTATTGAAGATGAAATCGTTTGTCATCTGGTCAAGAATGGGACATCTAGATCGACGCCATCTATTAATATGAGAATCAACGAGTAAGAATTTTAAGGGTCGCATCTAGCCTCTAGGCTTGTCGCGCTTATAGAAGGCGCCAAACTCCACATAAACGATGAACGAGCCTAGTCTATCGTCGAATGTGTCGTACGACCTTGAAGCGAGAACTGCTTCAAAATCGATAATTAAGTAGAAGATGACAAGGCTATCGAGGCTTAAAGAGAGCGTGAAATGATGTTATTCTAACTCACATTGTTCTTGTAGCGACCTTCGCTATAATCGCTTCTAACACACTTGAGGATTCCTAAATTCATTAGATCATCTTTATTAATGCTAAATTCCACATATCTATATCTCTACCTCTAGTCTCTTTAGCGATTTTGCCTATGTGCTAGAAGATAATCATAGAATTCTTGTCAATCGATTTAGCTATACTAGGAAATTGATAGAATTTAATCCTATTTAAGTTGATCATGATCATCGTATCATGCAAGCGCAAAACAATTAGAAAAAGATATAAATGAAGAAGAAACTTGAGCTCGAGAGTGCAATGGAAAATCTAGAGTAGAAAGGAGAGAAGCAAGATGAAGATTAAATGCATTTCTAGTTCTTATAGAGGCGTTGCCAGAAACACCTTCTCCAACCAATGGATTCCTAAGGACCAATTCGGGCAACATCGTCTCCATTGTTGCCTCTTCTCCAATGCCTTTCATCGACGATCGCCAAACCGACCACATTTGATCCTTGCTCCTGTTTCGCTCTCTGCAACGTTTCCTAGCGCAGCTCTCAATCATTACAACCTCGTATTCGATCTTTATCGACCAAGTCGTCAAACGTTGCAAATTTTCGAGAAATGTTAGTGTGCCATGTTTCGTCAACTACTATTGCCTAGATTCTTAAATTCAAATCCTTGCGATAAATTAGTGGCACTACGCCTTTCACGACACTTGCTCAAAAGTCGAAGCAACGTCTCAAATTCACGTCACCAAATTATCGCAATCATGGCATTCCTATCGACGCAACTCGTCGATCGAAATAGGAATCATCAACTAAGGACGTCACTAACTGGCTTCAGCTCACCAACGTCGTTCAGCTTCACGCTCAGCCCTCTCAATGCCATGTTGTCAAATCTTTGCCCAAAATCGATCCTTATCAAAGCGACTAATCAAGCATACTTGTTGAAAGGCTCGAGCGATGATAATAAGAGATGTGGCATTTTCTTCATTGATTGTGTAGCAATCGTGCTCTTGTTCGACACTTGCTTCGCCTTTGCGATCGACATCAACTAAAAGGCCTCAATCAATGTCGCAACAAAGTTCAAGATTAGCTAAACGATGATGAAACGATAACTAGCTAAGGGAAGTGAGAATTCGATGATCTAGAGCAATCGAAATGAGCGTCGAGAGCCTTTCAACTCGCCCCAAACACGAATCATCTTCGATTGGGCCAAGTAGAAGCCAAGAGAATAAAGACAGCAAGCAATTTTCTAAGAGGATGAAAGTGTTAAGAATAGAGAGAGCACGATTCTGCTGCTCGTTCGAAGGCTTTGACAAGAGTGGGCAATGTCCAAGAAGGGCGAGAGAGAACCTATCGAAAGATCAAGAGCCAATGATGACACGAGATCGCAAGTGTCGATGCCTCATACGAAGTCGCAACACAACAATCGACGATCGACGATAATCGATAAACGAAGAAGAGCGCAAATCGCTACAAGAGAGAGAAGGATAATCGATGCGAGAAGAAAAAAGAAAGGGAAATGAACGAGCAACAAAGAAACGACGTGTCTTTATATCTCGAGAAAGCGACGAATGGGGCGATGCAAGACGTCTTGCCCGAAACAAGTCGACCAAACCCCATGGGGCGACGCTTGGCCTGGAAGCAGGAAAGGGCGCCCCTTTCACCAGGACGAAGATTATTCTTTGTTAGTTGTACAAGCAATATTTCGATCTAATTGTCTAATATTGTAAATAATAAGAGCAACAACTTTATATAAGTAATAGAAATATCGCTCAACTTATTGATTGTATCGAAAAATCAAAGATATTAAGTCTAATATCTTTCTTGTGTTCTTAAATATAGAGATATATTTAACAACGTCTTTTAATATCGATTAAATATATAATATGTGCAAATATTTTTAATTGTTATAAATTTAATAATTAAACGTAATTTATAAGTATCGAGTTTATTAAATCTATACTTATTGCTTAAAATCTTATTTTTACTTTAATAGTACAACTTAGCTAATCTTATAAAGAAACAACAATTCGAAATAAAGAACAATAATTGTAAAGAAGACACAAAATCGATCTTTCGATAATTTGATATTCGATAATTAGTTTTTATTAATGCAAGATACATCTTTATAATAGTTGAAACAATAAAATAAATCTCGATTATATTAACAAAACTTGAATTATTCTTAATAGACGTATTAATATTATTAGAGACAATAAATAATATTCTATTGTAATTTATTACAAGTAAATCGATATTAAATAGTGTGATCGTTGGATCGAATTGAACACATTTTTTGTGTCTAACCGGAGGATTTGGATAGACTTCTTCGTTTAACTCGAAGCTAAATTAATTAATTGCGCTACGCAAACTAGTTCAAATCGAGTAATTCTTTTTTTGTTTGAAAGCACGCTAAATTCTCTACAGAACAACGCAGTTTTGATAAAATACGTATAAAATACAAGAAAGTTATGAATTTTTAAAATTTAAGGTTTTTTAAAGTTAAGCTTCTCGAGCCCAATTACTTAGCGATTTCTTCGCGAAATCGAACCCAACGATTAAGCTAATATTAAAAGAGTAAAATCTATTGTTTATAATTATATAGCTCTCTTTTTTAGTACTCTCTTGTTTGTTCTTATTTTCTCGATTTCTACTTTCTTTGCTATTGCTATTATTGTTATTGTTTAGCTCGATTTCTATACTAATCTTTTTCTAATTATTATTATTTTTCTTGCTATTGATGTTATTATTACTGTCTAGCTCGATATCTATAATAGTCGTTTTATTATTGCTTAAATCGCTACTTTTAATACTACTATAAAGATTGTTTGTATTGTTGCTATTATCGACTTACATACAATTAAACTCAAAATTATTAAATTGTATATAATTATTAAGATTAATAATATTAAATAACATTGTAAAAAATATAAAGAAGACTTTGACAAATAAGCGAAAGCAAAATATTTTTAAGTAACGACAAATACAATTTTCTTTGCTTGAGTAAAAATTGTTAAAATCTAATTAAGATTTAAATTAGATCTTAATTAGATCTTAATCAAATATAATTTAAATTCGAGACTAGCATATTTTAACGCGTTACAATAGTTTCTTTTGTTTGTTTTTCTTCTTAGTATAATTCTATTTTCGCGTTTTCTATTAATTTCTTAATCTTTAGCGAGTTTACGCTATTCTAGATACAATATTTTATTAACTTATTCGAGTATCTAATTTTGTGCTATAGATAGCTCTTAAGCGAACTTCGCATATATAAGCGATAAGCGCGTTTATTGCTTATTAAATTCTCAAAGATATATATTTACTTTTTTATAAAAGAATAATAACAATTCGATTAATAAAATAGAATTTGAGATTTTCGAAATATTGCGCAGTTCTTTTAAGTATAGAAGAAAGACGTTATTACTCGACAATTAAGAGAACAATACAATAAGAATATTATTGCTATAAATACAACACAATATAAGTTTATTTTTAGTTATAGAAATGCTTATCAATTAAATACAATTTACTATTAATCTTGTATTTGTTAAGAGCAAATCTCGAAGTTAAAAAACGCGTCTTTTATATTTGTTTTAATCTTTTAATGTCGAGTTTAATATTATATTCTTAGAGATTAATTATACAAAGTTTATATTATAGATCTTCGAATTTATAGATAGACAAAAAAATGCAATGTTATTACGCAAAACTTGGTATTGTATCGAAATTCTTGTTTTATAAAACAAGATAAAACAACGTTCCAAATATTTTTTTACGTTAAAATATAAAATTGTTATGCGCAAGATATATATCTTTTTGCAAATTACGCTTGTTATTGAGTACAACGTCGAGAGCTATAAATCTTAAATTAATTCTTGACAAAAATTTAAATGTTTAATACTAATAAAACGAATATAAGAGAGAATAATCGATTGTATAAGAAGCGTTAAGAATTAGCGTAACAACAATATAGAAAATGTTCTTGTATCGAAGAAAACAAGAAAGATATTGCTTTTATCTCTTTCTATTGTAAATAAGAGCTTATTTAATTGTAGCTTTATAACGCGATAGAAGATTGTCGATCTTATATAATAAAACAAGTTCGCGATATAATTAAGAACTATTACAACTTTATTAGCAATAGAAAGTCGCATAATTATGTTTAGATCTTATTATTAAAATCGACTTTTCTAAGCAAGAATATTCAAGATATAAGTTTGTTTATCTTTATTAACTTCTTGCTAAGTTACAATTAAAAAAAGCAATTTGAATTGTTTGCGAACTCGATAATAGTTAAGACTTTTACATCTTTATTTTTTAACAACAATCGAAAGAGTTTTGAAATTATTTCTTTAATTAAATATATGTTTAATTCTATAATCTTAAAGACAATAAAAATTATAAAAATTATAATTTGTTTTTGTATTAAGAAATTCAAATACAAGACACAAATATCTATTTATTTCGAAAAACAATATATCGAAGATATATATTTTACTTTGTTAACAATTGCAATCTTTATATTTATAGTATATTGACAAATGTTTATAAAAAAATACAATAAAGATAAAACAATTAATT
>JAABUJ010007272.1_pt1 | contig 10400 bp, 11 predicted proteins | sample 5559131 | NCBI WGS metagenome assembly JAABUJ01 (sample SAMN10711875, study PRJNA513366) | rock metagenome | isolation source: Antarctica rocks | place: Antarctica: Victoria Land, Mt New Zealand nord | collected 2016-01-07 | reverse complement strand
AAATGTAGCTTCACTCAGCTTGGAACGTCTAAAGTAACGATTTACCAGCGCCATCACTGCACTTTAGCGCCACCAGAACCTCGTCTGCTTCCTAAGCCCCTCTGCGTTTGTTCTTGCTGTCCCGGTTCTCCACACCATCTAAAAATCCGCTTTAAACTAGCTGCATGCCCACGCGCGTGCGTTCGTACTCGAAGATCAACCTGGGGCTCGCGATCGGTCCCCCGCGCGCGGACGGGTTCCACAGTCTGCTGACGCTCTACCAGACCCTCGCGCTGCACGACGTCGTCACCGTCAGCGCCACACCGTCCGCAGAGATGACGCTTACGCTCACCTCAAACGACGCCCGCGTCCCAACCGACGCGCGCAATACCGCCTGGAAGATGGTCGAATCCACGCTGCGCCATCTTGGCACTCACGCCACCGTCGAGATCCACATACAAAAAAATCTGCCCATTCAGGGCGGCATGGGTGCGGGTTCGGCCAACGCAGCCGCCGCGCTGCTTGGTCTCGAGCAGGAGTTGTCGCTGCAACTCCCCGCAGCCGAGCGTCTGTCCCTCGCAGCCGCAGTCGGTTCCGACGTGCCTCTGTTCCTTGTGGGCGGCTCGGTCCTGGGTCAGGATCGCGGCCAGTTAGTGTCAGCCGCTCCCGCGCTCACCCTGAACGGCAGCGATCAAATCCCGTGCGTCGTCGCACTTCCGGGCATCGGCGTCTCCACCCCGCAGGCATTTCGCGAGTGGGATCGCACACTTCAAGGCCAAAACGGCCGCGATTTGCACAGCAAGGGCAATCGCGATACCATAGGTGAGTTGAGCCGCACGTACGCATCTGTCTTTTCTTCCGAAAGCGAAAGCCTTCACGAAGAGAGTACAAGCACTTCGTCCGGCGCCTCCGGTATCCTTCCCGACCCCGTAGTTGTATCGTCCACAAGGAAGATGCAAACCAGCCCTGAGAACCTGCAGGTGCCCTCCCGTGAGAACCTTCACCCAGGCCTTGATCTACAAGGCAGAGGCGGATTCGAGAATGATCTGGCCGAGAACTCCCTTCTCGCGCTTGTCCGCACCGGGATCGAAAACGACTTTGAAACAGTCGTCTTTCCTCAGTATCCCCTCCTGCGTGAAATCAAGCGACATTTGATGGGATCTTCTCGGGAGTCCGCAGAGTCTGCGATCTACGCAGCGCTGTCGGGTTCAGGCTCCGCGTTGTTTGGCCTCTATCGAGACCAGGCCGGCGCAAAGGCAGCTCAACAAAGGCTCCAGCAGCACGGCGTTCAGGCCATTGTCACGACGACTCTGCCCCGCCCTCTGTTCTGGAGCAATCTGTTCGCGGAGTGATCTTCCGGCTGCATGGCTCTACAATGAGAGTTGCAACCGGCGCATTACTGGGCGATCGACTAACGGTAGGTCAAGAGACTTTGAATCTCTTTGTCTAGGTTCGAATCCTAGTCGCCCAACCAGTACCACTGGCTTGGCAACCCACCGTCAGCACGATCAGGGTGAGCAACCCGGCCCGGCAGCAGGAATCAGGAAAATCGACGTTTGCCCGGCAGCTGCCAACAATACGTCCGCCGGGACAAGCAGACATACAGGATTTGCACTTCTCGCGGATTCATTCGCGCCAGTTCAAGTTGTAAGGAAGCAAACGTCTTCTGCGTCGAGCAAACAGCGCAGGCCGGGCCAAAGCGGCTTCGGCAGACAAGACTGACCAGCAAGCAGGAACCACCCGGGGCCAACCAGTCCCAAGGAGTTTCAAAAGCGTGAGCCAACACGACCCGGCTGCCGTCCTTCCCCCTGATTCAGCGCTCGAATTGGAGTCCAACGTCTTCAGTTTCGAAGCGTCGCAAGCATCTGCAACACAGCCCGGCCAGGTCCGGCCCGCCTCCGAGAAAAAACGCTCGGGGCGGGCCGGCGAGGCGAAACGGTTCAAGATCTTCTGCGGCGAAGCCAATCGCCCGCTCGCAGAAGAAGTTTGCAAATTCGTCGGTGTACCGCTGGGCGAAACCCGCCTGGAACGGTTTGCCGACGGAGAAGTACTCTTCCAGCTGCTCGAAAACGTACGCGGCGCGGATGTGTTTCTCATCCAGCCCACGTGCTTTCCGGTCGACCAGCACCTAGTGGAGCTGCTCATCATGATGGATGCGCTCAAACGGGCTTCGGCGGGGCGCATCACCGTCGTGATCCCGTACTACGGCTATGCCCGGCAGGACCGCAAGGACCGTCCGCGTGTAGCCATCAGCAGCAAACTCGTCGCGGATCTGCTGACGACGGCCGGCGCCAACCGCGCTCTGCTGGTCGATCTGCACGCGGCACAGATTCAGGGCTTCTTCAACATCCCGGTCGACCATCTGTTTGCCAGCCCCGTGCTGGTGGGTTATTTCCGGGATCTCAACCTGCCCAACCTGACCGTGGTCAGCCCGGATGCAGGCGGTGTAGAGAGGGCGAGATTCTTTGCCAAGAAGCTCGACGTGAACACTCCTCTGGCCATCGTGGACAAGCGGCGGACCGAGAAGAATGTGACCGAGGTGATGAACGTGATCGGCGATGTACGCGGGCGGACCTGCCTGATCATCGACGACATGATCGACACCGCGGGCACGCTGGTCAAGACAGCCGAAACGCTGCTCGACCAGGGTGCGACCAAAGTTTACGCGTGCGCCTCCCATGCCGTGCTTTCGGGCGCGGCGTGCGAACGCATCGCGAACTCACGACTGGAAGAAGTGGTCGTGACCAACACCATCCCGCTGCGCGAAGAGGCGCAGAAGGTGGCGAAGATCAAGGTGCTCTCGATTGCCGGCCTCCTGGGCCGCGCCATCGAAAGCATTCACATGGAGACCAGCGTTTCAACGCTGTTCAACTAACGGCAGGGTGTAGGGACAGCGATCAGGGTAAGGTTTCCTGATCCATCTCACACACTCAGCCCTCACGCAGCACTCAACGGCGGAGCCATCCGCAAACGGAGCGAGGCAGGCCAACGGGATCGAGAAGGTTTCTAAACCCTTCCGTCAACCCCGCGCCTACGTCGTGCCCGAAAGGACAAAAACATGGCAAGCAACGAAGCACTCGTAGCAACACCGCGCACCGGCAAGTTCAACAAGAACCACGCACGTCGCGTTCGCGTAGAAGGCAAGATTCCCGCCGTCGTCTATGGCGCAGGACAGGGTTCGGTCGCCATTACGGTCGACCCCAAAATGGTCACCAAAATCCTTCACTCCGAAGCCGGCCACAACACCATCTTCGATCTCACCGTTGAAGGTTTTCCTGCCGTCAAGGCCATGATTGTTGACTGGCAGCACGAACCCATCAAGGGCCGCCTGCTCCACGCCGACTTCAAGCGCATCGCCATGGACAAGGCCATGCGCGTCTCAGTTCCCGTGCAGCTTTCGGGCATTCCGGCCGGCGTCAAAAACTCCGGCGGCATTCTCGACCAGGTACTGCGCGAAGTCGAAATCGAGTGCCTCCCCGGCGACATTCCCGACCATCTCGACGTGGACGTCAGCGCACTCGAGCTTCACGGCGCCATCCACATCTCTGACCTGCCGCACTCCGGCTCCATCAAGTTCCTCGGCGACGAGCAGGCGATGGTCGCGCACGTCACCATCGTCAAGGAAGAGATTCTGCCGGAAGCCACCTTACCCGCTGCCGGAGCCGAGCCCGAAGTAGCCAAGAAGGGCAAGGGCGACGAAGCCGCCACACCTGCCCCCGACGCAAAGAAGAAGTAGAGAGGCAGGGTGTAGGGCCCAGGAATCAGCCGCGTTTTCTGATCCCTGACCCCTGTACCCTGACCCCTGGCGAGCGAAGCGAGCCCATGAAACTGATCGTCGGTTTAGGCAATCCTGGAATCGAATATCAGTTCACCCCGCACAACGCGGGCTTCCTCGCCATCGACCGCCTCGCAGAGATTTGCGGGGTCTCCGTCCACAACCGTCGCGGCCGTGCTCTGACCGCGAAGGCCACGCTGGCCGGCGAGGAAGTTCTTCTCGCCAAGCCGGAGACGTTTATGAACCTCAGCGGGCAATCAATCGCCGCGCTGTTGAAAGAATTAGAGCTGGATCCACCAGCCGCCGACTTCAAGCAAAGCCTGCTGGTGCTCTACGACGAGCTGGCCATTCCGCTCGGGCAGCTTCGCATTCGCGAACGTGGCTCGGCCGGAGGGCACAACGGAATGAAGTCGATTCTGGGCTCGCTCGGCACCGACGAGTTCGTTCGCATCCGCATCGGGGTAGGCAAACCGCCCTCCGTGACTGGACGCGAGATCAAGGCAGGCGGCTCCGATTACCTGCTCTCGCCTATGCGGAAGATGCAGTTGCAGGAGCTGGATCTTGTCCTCGACGACGCCGTACGCGCAGTCGAGATGATCCTGAAGGAAGGCGTCAAGCGCGCCATGAATGAGTTCAACCGCAAGGTCACCGGCGATCCCGATGACCCTGCGGCGCAGTAAAAGCACCACCGTCGTCTGGGCCCTGATCCCTGGGCCCTCATCCATCCCTCCAAACCGCTTGCCGGTAAGCAACCATCCGGCACGGTGCGAAGCAGAACTTCGCAGAAAGAAGCACCTATGCAACGCGTTTATGAAGTCATGTACATCGTCCGTCCGGACATGGAAGAAGCCGCTCTCGACCAGTTGATCGAAGACTTCGGCAAGAACGTCACTGAAGGCGGCGGAACGATCCGCTCGACCGAAAAGATGGGACGCCGCCGTCTCGCCTACACGGTGAAAAAATTCAACGACGGCTTCTACGTCCTGATGACGATCGAAGCCGAAGGCGGCCTGATCGCCGAAGTCGAACGCCGTCTGCGCGTCTCGGAGCCGGTCATCAAGTTCATCACCGTCCGCATCGACGAAGAAGAGAAGCGTCTGGCCAAGATCAAGGCCCACCGCGAAACTCACGTCAAGCGCAGCGCTATCCCGGTCCAGCAGCCCCAGCCACCCACTCCCGCCGGCTCGCCCGAGACCCCGTCTCTGCCGCCCATTGCCCAGCCAGACGGCGCGAATGTCGACATCCACTCCTCGGCTGAGCCGGTCAGTGCGGATGCCGCCCAGCCCACCGTCGAAGCCACCGCCGAAGCAGCCAACGCCTAGCAGCGCCTTTGTCTTCGCGTCCACCCACGGCCGCGACCCGCAGCACCACGTCCCAGCCGCGCTTCTGTCCCACCGGACAAATCCATAGACTCCCCAGCGGGTCTGGAGCGCGACCAAGGCCAGCACCGCAGCAAACGAAAGGAAACACATCATGGCTGACGAAACCAGCAACGCCGCACCGCACCAGACTTCGGGATCCACTTCGGGCGGCTCCGCTTCAGGCGGGTCCCACTCCGGCTCAGGCGGATCGCACTCCGGCTCCGGCTCTTCTTCCTTCACCCCGCGCGGACCACGTCCCGCAGGCGGACCCGGCGGTGGTCCTGGTGGTCCTGGCGGCCCCGGTGGGCCACGTCCCGGCGGTCCAGGCGGCGGCGGACGCAAGTTCTTCCGGCGCAAGAAAGTCTGCAAGTTCTGCACCGAGAAGATCGACCAGATCTCCTACCGCGACGTGCGCCTGTTGCAGGGCTTTGTCGCCGAGCGCGGCAAGATCGTTCCGCGCCGTCTCAGCGGCGTCTGCACCACGCATCAGCGCCGCCTCTCGCTCGCTATTAAGCAGTCGCGCAACATCGCTCTGCTCGCCTTCGCCGCCCGCTTCTAAGCCGGGCAGGTTCGCCCTCAAGGGCCAACCAAGAGAACTGGAGAAATCGCAATGGAAGTCATTCTGAAAGAAGATGTCCTCAAGCTGGGCCATCGCGGCGACGTGATCAAGGTCGCCGACGGCTACGGACGTAACTACCTGCTGCCCGGCAAGCTGGCCATCGAAGCCACCTCGGCGAACAAGGCTGTCATCGAGCAGATGAAAGGCTCGGCTATCCGCAAGTCCGCCAAAGAAAAGGTTCAGGCCGAAGACCTGTCCAAGCAGATGGGCGACGTCGAACTCACCTTTGAACGCAAGGTCGGCGAGAACGAGCATCTGTTCGGCTCCGTCACCTCAGGCGACATCGCACAGCAGCTCGAGGCCAAAGGCTTTACTGTGGATCGCCGCAAGATCGCCCTTGAAGAACCGCTCAAGACGCTCGGCGAGTTCCACGTCCCCGTCAAGCTGCACCGTGACGTGACCGCGCACGTAAAGGTCACCATCGTCAGCGACTCACCCGAAGACGCAACCCCCGCCAAGGCCAAGTCCGAAGAGGCCGCAGCCTAAAGGCAACAACCTAACCGCAGAGGACGCAGAGGGAAAGCGCGGAGGACGCAGAGTAAGCTTTTACTCCGTGCCTCCGCTTTTGCTTTCGCATTGTTCTACTGGTTGTCACTCCCTCAGGGAATGACAACCACAACACTCGGCAAAGATGACTTCAACTCACATTGGAACGGCCGGCTGGACACTGCCTAGGGATGCCGCGCACGCGTTCGCCACTACGGGCACGCACCTGGAGCGCTACGCGCGTGCCATAAACTGCACCGAGATTAACAGCACGTTCTATCGTCTGCCGCGTGTGTCGACGCTCGAGCGCTGGGCCGCCTCCGTGCCGCAGAATTTTCGCTTTGCTCTGAAAGCTCCCAAAGCAATCACTCACGAAGCCGCACTGCGGCGCTGTTCGTCCGCGCTTCACGAGTTCATCCATTCAGCCGCAAACCTCGCCGACAAGCTCGGCCCTCTGCTGTTTCAGCTTCCGCCCAAACAGGTCTTCGACCCGGCGGTAGCGGAGGAGTTCCTGACTGCCCTGCGCGAAATGCATCCCGGTCCCGTTGCCTTGGAACCGCGTAACGCTTCCTGGTTTACCTCGGAAGCGGCCGCCATGCTGCGCCACTTTGAAGTCGCACGCGTGGCCGCCGATCCCGCGCGTGTACCGGAAGCAGCCAAGCCCGGCGGGTGGTCGGGGCTGCGCTACTATCGCCTGCACGGCTCCCCGCGAACCTACTACTCGCGCTACACCAGGGAGTTCATAGAAGACTTGGCCGCACAAACGCAAAGCCACTCCACCAAGGCGGAGGTCTGGTGCATCTTCGATAACACCGCAAGCGGCGCAGCCATCCACAACGCGCAGGAGCTGCGCGACCTGCTGAATGAAAAATCCAGCTGAGATGTGTGAAGTTCTACATTCTCTGAGAGTATGGACGCATGAAGAAGCAACGTGGATCTCCTGACCAGAGAGGGATGGGCGCACAGAGTGACTTCCTCTCAGAGACGTTTGCTCCAGGGCAAGAACACAGAGCGGAGCAACTCAGACGAGCCAGATATCTCATTGCGAATGGATTCTCGCCGGAGCAAGCCGCGCGCATGCTCTCCATCTCCATCGAACTGGTACAGAAGAACGGGTAAGGTTTAGGCCAAAGAAGTCGAGTGCCGTGGTGTGCCGGGCGCGCGAGGCTGATCAAGGGCTGTTGTTATCCCTTGATGTGAATACCAACCCACCCCAGCATGGTCCAGAAGATATGTAGATACTGCGGACCCCAGAGCCGAATCATCACAAAGAAAGTGAGAACTGCACCAACCGCACTCGCAAGCAAAACTGCAAAGTCAAAACTGGTTTTATTCGCTCTTAGAACGTATGCAGCGACGCACGAGGCGATCAGGACAAATGCGCGGTAGCGGCGATTGGAGCGACAATCAACTCTGGGTGAGGATCACTGCCTGTCCGAACCAAATGGATGAGGGTAGACCAGCCTGACCGGATAAATGTCGTGACGAATAGATTGCCCAGATTCCAAAAGGTAGCGATGCCGATTCCTGCACCGTAGCCTACAACGCTCCTTCGGTAGCATAAGACAATGATCGCCACGTAAATCAGCGTTTGCGCCATGTGCAGCGTTCGTATGGACGCTTCCATCCAACCAGTGAGTTGCAGAATGGCAATGAATACCGAGGCTGAGATGTAGATCAAGACATGAATCGAGCGTTGCTGCCGGGAGAGACTTGCTTCCATAGCGCTGCTTCCCCTTGGTTTCTATTTCGGAAATCATACCTTCAAAATGTAAGGTACCTTCACCTAATCTCCGTTTCCTCTGAACTTCAGCAGATCAATCTTTTACCTGGATGACAGCGGGCGTTACCGGCGAGCAAGTCTACCCAGGTGCCAGAGGGTAAACTGAAGGCAACCATGTTTTCTTCCGCATACGCAGCAAAAATCAACGTTTCGACCATCGCCAACCTCAGCGCCCATGTGGGCCAGAGCGTTACGCTTGAGGGCTGGCTCTACAACCTGCGCGCCTCGGGCAAGCTGCTTTTCCCCATCTTCCGCGACGGCACCGGCACCATCCAGGGCATCGTCCCCAAAGCCGCCGTCAGCGAAGAACTCTTCGACACGCTGAAGAACCTGACGCTCGAATCCAGCGTCCGCGTCACCGGCAAGGTACGCGAGGATGCGCGCGCGCCGTCCGGCTTTGAGCTCGACGTGGAAGCGCTTGAAGTGGTGCAGCGCGTGCCCGACGAAACACCCTTCCCCATCTCGCTCAAGGAACACGGCGTCGACTTTTTGATGGAGCACCGCCACCTGTGGCTGCGCACGCCGCGCCAGTCGGCAATCCTGCGCGTTCGCGCAACCATCATGCGCACTGCAGCGGAGTACTTCGACGACAACGGCTTCGTCCGCACCGATCCGCCCATCCTTACGCCCAACGCCTGCGAAGGCACCAGCGAGCTGTTCGAGATGGATTACTTCGACAACGACAAGGCCTATCTAACGCAATCCGGCCAGCTCTACGTCGAAGCAACCGCACTCGCACTCGGCAAGGTCTACAGCTTTGGCCCTACTTTCCGCGCGGAAAAATCGAAGACCCGCCGTCACCTCACGGAATTCTGGATGGTTGAACCCGAGATGGCCTTCGCCGGCCTCGACGATCTGCTTGCACTGTCGGAAAACTACATCACCTTCATCGTCAAGGCTGTGCTGGCGAAGCACCGCAATGACCTGAAGGTGATTGGCCGCGATCTCGCGCCGCTCGAAAAGATTGAAGCTCCCTTCCCTCGCCTCAGCTACGACGACGCTCACACGATGCTGGTCGAAGCGCATGCCAGGGGCCTGGTTGAAACGCTGCACCAGGATGGCGACGACTTTGGCTCACCGGACGAAACCTATCTCTCCTCGCAATTCGACCGTCCGGTCATGGTGCATCGCTATCCGGCCGCTTTCAAGGCGTTCTACATGCAGCCCGACCCTGCCGATCCGTCCAAGGCGCTCTGCGTCGACGTGCTCGCACCCGAGGGCTACGGCGAAATCATCGGCGGCTCCGAACGCATCGCCGACTACGACCTGCTCAAGCAGCGCATCGAGGAGCACGGCCTGCCGCTCGACGCCTTCCAGTGGTATCTCGACCTGCGCAAGTACGGCAGTGTGCAGCACTGCGGGTTCGGCATGGGCATCGAACGCGTGGTCGCCTGGATTTGCGGCCTCGATCACGTTCGCGAAACCATCCCCTTCGCCCGCACCCTCAACCGCATCTACCCGTAATGCGGATTACTGGAGGGCGAAAACAGCGAAGACGGCGGCGTTGTACTCTACCCGCCGCGAGCTGATCGCGAGCGGTTGAGCCATGCCCGCAACGCCTCCGATGACTCCGCCCGCCGATCCGCCGATCATCCCGTTCAGCGGGGAAGACTGCGTCTCGTTCGCGCTCACCAGGTGTCCGATAGCGACGCCTGAACCTTGAACTGATCGCTCCGCGATCATGCGTGCATTCCTCAACGCCTGCTTCGAGGCCTCTGCCTGGAGCAAGCTCGGATTCGACACGGTCCACTCGATCCATCCACTCTCATTCGCGCCCGCGTTCACAGCAGTATTGAGCGCTTCGGCTGCGGCCTCCGGTTTTACCCGGACTGTCCAGCTCTGGGTGACGGTGAACTGCCGCTGTTTGTACTCCTCGCTTTGCGCACCAAGCATCTGCAACTCATACCGGTCCGTACGCTGGAGCACCTGGCTTGTACTCTCGATGGCGTTCTTTGCAATGCCGGAGCCTATCAGACCGCGCATGATGTTGTTGGAAGCAGCCGAAGCTGTCGCATAGGCGCTCTTAGCATCCGCGCCGTACAGTTTGTATCCCACACGCACTAAGGCCTGATCCGCGTCGGCGCTGGCGGTTGCTGTCGCGGTGACTGACACCGTAGGCGGCCCCGGACAGCCTTGATTGCACTGACCAGGAGCGGATACCCAGGACAACCCGCAAAGCAGCAGCAGCATTAGGCGAGTTGAGCCAGGCATTTGGGAACTCTCCTTCGACGCTCAGTGTTCTACTTACTAGCCTCTGTGCTTCTTACTAACCTCTTAGAATCTGTCTAAAAACTAAGTAAGCCGTCGCAGCAGCAGATGTGCGAAGGCGATATGGATCATGGTTTCCGCTGAGGTATGGCGCAGCTCATAGTCTTTGGAGAGCCTTCGCGACCAGTT
>JAABUJ010007271.1_pt1 | contig 10400 bp, 8 predicted proteins | sample 5559131 | NCBI WGS metagenome assembly JAABUJ01 (sample SAMN10711875, study PRJNA513366) | rock metagenome | isolation source: Antarctica rocks | place: Antarctica: Victoria Land, Mt New Zealand nord | collected 2016-01-07 | reverse complement strand
CGCACAAAAAAGGTCCGCACCGACCATCTACCCACCGGCTTCTGGGGCCAACGGCGGCGGCATGCGGCCCCAGAAGCCGCTGCTCCGCTTGACCTAGCCGCCTGATGCAGCGGAAACTAGAGTGCCGGCGAAGAGCAGCAAAGCGGCGATGATCTCCAGCGAGCCCAGCGCGTGGACGAACGTGGCCGAGGCCAGGGGCGAGAACAACGAGGCATGGATCAGGCCGACGACCGGGCTGGCGTCGTGGAACTTGAGGGCGCCGATCCAGAGCAGGATCAGGGCGAGGCTGAAGCGCAAAAGGGGCGCGGCAATGCGTTGGATGAGGGTAAACAGCGGCGCGGCGCGGCGATCAGCGAAGGTGGTTAGCGCGTTCATGATTTGATGTCTCCTTATCTACTCAAGGTGATGGGAGACCCAGCATGGCGAGGATGTCATCTCGGCTCCCGCGTGCGGCGCCCATCTGCATCTATCATCGCGCCGAATGGTTACGGTGCCCTTACACCGAGCTTACGTTTTGCTACTGTTTCTCCGCCCCTTTGGGGATCGCGCCCAAATCCGCCATCGAGCGCCTGCTTAGGTCATTTATTTTTCCCCCTCACCCCTAGCCCCTGCGGAGTGGTCTCTCCCCGCTGCGCTCCGACAGCCCACCCGGCTCTCCCTCAAGGGGGCGCGGGGAGACGCACCACACACACGAGGCGGCTCCCCTCTCCCGCGTCAGGGAGAGCGCGCTGGACCGTCGATCCCGAGGCTAGGGATCGGGGGACCAGTTAGCCATGGGATGGGGGTGAGGGTCGCGCCGCCACCGAGAACTACATGGCCCTGCCTGGGCGAGCGAGGAGACCTACTAGCTCGTCGTCAGAGGGTACTATTAGAGGAGACATTCAACGAGGAGGAGGGAGAGCATGGCAACGGCAGAGACGCGCCGGCCCAACATGACCGACTACGAGCAGACTTACCGCGACTTTCGCTGGGAGGTTCCCGAGTACTACAACTTCGCCGTCGATACGGTCGGTCAGTGGGCTGAGAATCCAAACTTACTCGCTCTGTGGACGCTGGCCGAGGACGGCGCGGAGCATAAAGCGACGTATGCGGACCTGGCCGTGCGCTCCGATCGGGTCGCGGCGGGGCTGCGCGCGCTCGGCGTCGCGTCCGGTGACCGCGTGCTGGTGATGCTGCCGCGCGTGCCCGCCTGGTGGGAGGCGTTCCTGGCCCTGCTCAAGCTCGGCGCCGTGGCTATGCCCGGCACGGTGCTGCTGACGCCCAAGGACATCCACTACCGCCTGGAGTCGGCCGAGGCCACTGTCGTCATCACCGACGCGGCCGGCGCGGCCAAGGTCGATGAGTCAGGTTACGAGGGGCTGCGCCAGCGGGTCGTGGTGGACGGGACGCGCGACGGGTGGACCTCCTACGCCGAGGTTGCCGCCTGCGCCGATCCCTTCACGCCGCACCGGACGAGGGCGGACGACCCCGCCGTGCTCTACTTCACCTCGGGCACGACCGGCTATCCCAAGATGGTGCTGCACACGCACGCCTCCTACCCCATCGGGCACACCGTCACCGGCAAGTATTGGCTCGACCTGCAACCGGGCGACGTGCTGTGGAACCTCTCCGAGACCGGCTGGGCCAAGGCCGCCTGGAGCAGCTTCTTCGCCCCGCTCTCGCAGGGCGCGACCGTCTTCTCGCAGGACGCGCGCGGCAAGTTCGACGCGGCCGCCCTCCTGCGCATGCTCGAACAGTACCCCGTCACGACCTTCTGCGCGCCGCCCACGGCCTACCGTATGCTCGTGCTCGAAGACCTGTCACAGTTCAGGCCAAAGGCGCTGCGCCACTGCGTGGGCGCCGGCGAGCCGCTCAACCCCGAAGTCATCGAGACCTGGCGCGCGGCCACCGGCATGACGATCCGCGACGGCTATGGGCAAACCGAGTCGGTCCTCATCGTGGGCAACTTCCCGCCGCTGGAGGTCAAGCCCGGCGCGATGGGCCGGCCCAGCCCCGGCTTCGTCGTCGACGTCATCGACGAGACGGGACAGCCGCTGCCGGCGGGGCGCGAGGGCGATATCGCCGTGCGCGTGTCGCCCCAGCGGCCGGTCGGGCTATTCCAGGAATACTGGCGCCACCCCGAGGCCACCGACGCCGCCCGGCGCGGCGACTGGTACGTCACGGGCGACCGCGCCTACCGCGACGAGGACGGCTACCTGTGGTTCGTGGGCCGCGCCGACGATGTGATTATCAGCGCGGGCTACCGCATCGGCCCCTTCGAGGTCGAAAGCGCGCTCGTCGAGCACCCCGCCGTGGCCGAGGCCGCCGTCGTGGCCGCCCCCGACCCCACGCGCGGCGAGGTCGTCAAAGCCTACGTCATCCTGGCCTCCGGCTACGCGCCGTCCGACGAGTTGGCGCGCGAATTGCAGGACTTCGTCAAAGGGGCCACGGCGCCGTACAAGTATCCGCGGCGGATCGTGTTCGTCACGGAACTGCCCAAGACGATCAGCGGCAAGATCCGACGCATCGAGTTGCGCGAACGCGCGCGGCAAGAGGCGCAAGAGATGGAGGGAAGCAGTGACTGAGGCTACCATCAACGAGAAGGTACTACCAGGGGTCCAGGCGATCGACCTGCGCTTCATGGGACAGCCCGGCTGCATCGCCGCCTACCTGCTCAAGGGCGCGGATGGCGCGGCGGCGCTGATCGAGACGGGACCGAGTTCGACGCGCGTGGCGCTGCTGGACGGGCTGCGCGCGGCTGGCGTCGATCCCGCCGATGTGCGGGACATCCTGGTGACGCACATCCACCTCGACCACTCCGGCGCCGCAGGCGTCTTGCTGCGTGACGAGATGCCCGGAGCCCACATTTATGTGCATCCGGTCGGACTACCCCACCTCGTCGATCCCACGCGCCTGCTGCGCTCGGCCTCCCGCCTCTACGGCGATATGATGGACACCCTGTGGGGCGAGGTCGCCCCGATCCCGCCCGCGAAAGTCACCGCCCTGGAAGATGGGCAGACGTTGCGCCTGGCCGGTCACGCCGTCGAGGTCCTGTTCACGCCGGGGCACGCCGCGCACCATGTCGCGGTGCGTCACCTCGACTCCAACGCCATCTTCACGGGTGACGTGGCCGGGGTGCGCGTCCCCGACGCCGATGTGATCAACCCGCCGGCCGTCCCGCCGGAATTCGACCTGGAGGACTGGGAGCGCAGCATCGACCGCCTGCTGGCGCTGGAGCCGTCGGCGCTGCTGCTGACCCACTTCGGACGCCACCCCGACGCGCGGGCGCACCTGGAGAGCCTGCGTGAGCGGCTGGACGCGTGGACCGGCCTGGTGCGCGACAGCCTCGCCACGGGCCGGCCACCCGATGAATTGGCCGCTGAACTGCGGACGCGCGACGAGGGCGCGCCCGGCACGACCGCCGAGGGCATGGCCCAACTCAATCTTATCGCTGGCTACGGCATGAGCGTCGCTGGCATCACGCGCTACCTGCAAAAACGTTAGGATCAGCCTGCGACTAACAGGCAGCGGCCTGACGTCGCATGGCAAAGAACGACGACTAAAGTCGTTGGGCGACGCATGGTGAGACACTTCAGTGTCCGTGGTCTGCCATGCGACTTCAGTCGCAGGCCAACGTCACGTTGTACTATTAAATAAACACAACAGAAAGACTGGACACATTGATGACGACCGATACCGGCCAAACAGTCGACCAGCAGCAGGGCGACCTTGCGATGCGGGCGCGCGAGGCGCGCATAGAGCGGCTGCTGGGGCGCCCGATCCCAACCGAGCAGCGGGCGCTGGTCCGCGCTGCCCTGGTTGACAACGATGAGGTATGGGCCACTCACGCTATAGCATCCGTGCCGGACGGGACGGAGCCCGCCTTTGTCTTCATCCCCACGCGGCTACCCATGGACGCTACAGCGGAGGGAGAACAGTTATGAGTGACGACACACTATTATGGGCGACCGCCGCCGAGGTGGGGCGACGCGTGCAGAGGCGCGAGGTCTCTTCCGTAGAGGTGACGACGGCGTGCCTCGAGGCGCTGGACACGCGTGGGCGCGCACTGAACGCGGTGGCGGAGCTGACGGCCGATCTGGCGCTCGACCAGGCGGCGGGGGCCGACCGCGAGATCGCGGCCGGGCATATCCGCGGGCCGCTGCACGGTGTGCCATACGGCGCGAAGGATCTGCTCGCCACCAACGGCATCCCCACACGCTGGGGCTCGCCGGCCCACCGCGACCAGGTCTTCGACTATGACGCCACGGCCGTCGAGCGCCTACGCGAGGCCGGGGCCATACTCGTGGCCAAGCTCGCCATGGTCGAGCTCGCCGGCGCGGGCGGCTACGCCTACGCGGCGGCCTCGCTCACGGGACCCGGCCGCAATCCCTGGGACCCTGAGCGCTGGACCGGCGGGTCGTCGAGCGGTTCCGGCGCGGCCGTCGGCGGCGGGCTCGTCCCCTTCGCCCTGGGGTCGGAGACCTGGGGCTCGATCGTGCTGCCGTCCGCCTTCTGCAACGTCTCTGGGCTGCGTCCGACGTACGGGCGCGTGCCGCGCTTCGGCGCCATGGCCCTCTCCTGGACCCTGGACAAGATCGGCCCCATGGCGCGCTCGGCGGAAGACTGCGGCCTCGTGCTGGCGGCCATCGCCGGCCCCGATCCACGCGACCCCTCGTCCACGGCAGGCCCCTTCGCGTTCGACCGGCGCGGCGCGGATCGTCCACTACGCCTGGGCGTCCTCGCGCACGACTATGCGGCCGCTGGCGCGCCCGAAGCGCAGGCCCGTTTCACAGCCGCGCTGGATGTGTTCCGCGCTCAGGGGCACGCGATCGATGAGGCGACGCTACCCGACTACCCCTATAACGCGGCGGCGGGGACGATCGTGCAGGTCGAGGGCGCGGCGGCGTTCGAGAACCTGATCCGCGGCCCACGCTTGCACGAGTTGGCCGACGTAGCGCAACAGGCCCACCTGATCGCTTCCTTGGACGTACCGGGCGTGGACTATCTACGCGCGCTGCGCGTCCGCGCATTGGCGGGTCCGGCGGCCGTCGGCGTCTTCGCGCGCTGCGACGCACTGGTCGCGCCCACGGTATTGCGGGTGGCGACACCGATCGAGCAAAGCCTCGACGAGGCGCTACAGGGCATGGGTGGAAATGGCGGACCCGGCAACCTGCTCGGTTGGCCCAGCATCTCCATCCCCATGGGACCGGGCCGCGACGGCCTGCCGCTCGGCCTCGAGCTGATCGGTCCGCCCGACGGTGAGGCCACGCTGCTCGCCCTGGCCATGCGATTTCAGCGCGAGACATCGTGGCACAGCCGCCGGCCTGGGAGTTAGTAGTGCGTCAAGATCGCAATGAGCAGTTCGCGCGTGTCTACTGGGAGCGCAGGTGCGAAACGCTGGCGCGCACCCGATGGCTATAGCGTACGTCGCGCTCGGCGCGAATCTTGGCGACCGCGCGGTGACCCTGCGCGCGGCGATCGAGCGACTCGGCGCGCTCGGAGTTGTCGAGGCAGTCTCGCCGTTCTTCGACACCACGCCGATCGGGTACACGGAGCAACCGCGCTTCCTCAACGCGGTGGCGCGCCTGCGTACCGGCCTACCACCGCGCGACCTGCTGCGCGGGCTACTGGAGATCGAGGCGTCGCTTGGACGCGTGCGGACAGTACGCTGGGGGCCGCGCGTCATCGACCTCGACCTGCTGCTCTACGACGACGCCATCATTGACACACCCGATCTGATCGTGCCGCACCCGCGCCTGCACGAGCGCCGCTTCGTGCTCAAGCCGCTGGCCGCCCTCGCGCCGGATCTCGCACACCCCGTGCTGAAGCGGACGGTGAGCGCGCTCCTCGGGTCCGTCACCGATCAGGCCGGGTGAGCGGCCAACGTCCGTTAGAATGCTCATACCACCCGATTGGGGGCTTGCGGCGCGCCTGGCGGCGCGCGTATGATCCTCTCAACGTACAGGTATGTCTACGTCAGAGCGTCGTGATAGCGCGCGCTGACCGGAGGAGGATGTCATCCCTATGCCCGATAGTGTCGCGGACGGCGTACCGGCGCCGGTGCAAGCCGCCCCCCTACGCGCGCTGGTCGACGCGGCGCCTTTGGCCATGGCTATGGTCAATGAACAGGGCTTGTTCGAGCTCGTAAACGCCGCCTACGCGACGCTCTATGGCTATGCATCGGCGGAGTTGCTTGGACGGCATTGTACCCTGGTCCTGCCGCCCTCAGAGCGCGCCGCCGCCGCCACATCTTTTGCCGCTGCCTGGACCGACCCACACACCCACCAGGAGGAGCATTTGGTGGAGACTCCGGCAGGAGCCAGGCGCGTGGTCCGGGTAACGTCTACGCGCGCGACCGAAGCGGACGGCCGCTCTTACCGCGCCATCTATGCCGAGGATTTGACGGAGTTACGCCAGGCCGAGGGCGCGGAGGCGGTCGCACAGGAGCGCGAGCTTGTGCGGGTACTCATGGATATCATGCCCGATACCATTTATGTCAAGGACACGGCCTCGCGCTTCACGCGCATCAACGCCGCACAGGCGGCGTTCCTGGGCCTTGACCGGCCCGAAGACGCCCTGGGCAAGACCGACGCGGATTTCTTCCCGTCCGATCTGGCCCAGCAACTCTACCGCGAGGAACAACACATCATTGCCACTGGAGAGCCGTGGATCAACGCGCTCGAACAGCATACAGACGCGCAAGGGCAGCCGCGCTGGCTCATGAGCACGAAGGTACCGATCACGCGCAAGGGGGGAATTAGCGGCCTCGTGGGTATCTCCCGCGACGTCACCGATATCAAGCGCGCCGAGGCGATCGTGGCGCATCAAGCGCGACACGACGCGCTCACCGGCCTACCCAATCGCCTGCTCCTGCAGGAGCACCTGTGGCAGGTCCTGTGCCGCCCTGTCCCTCCGGAGCGAGAACGTGAAAGCGCGGCGTTTCTGCTGCTTGATCTCAACCGCTTCAAGGACGTCAACGATTCATTCGGACATCACTATGGTGATGTCCTCCTGAGGCAGGTCGCCGAGCGCATCCGCACGGCGTTACGAGCGACCGATGTCATCGCACGCCTGGGAGGGGACGAATTCGCGGCGCTGCTGCCCCAGACTGATCGAAACGGCGCTCTCAAGGTGGCGCAGATGATCCACGCGGCCCTGGTGCCCTCCTTCGTTATAGAGGGGCGGACGTTCTCGATCGACGCCAGCATCGGCGTCGTGGTGTCCCCGGATGACGGCCACGACCCCGAGACACTGCTGCGCCGCGCCGACGTCGCCATGTACGTGGCTAAACGCCGGGGCGAGCCCTATGCGCTGTATTCGCCAGTGGCGGACGCCCACAACCACGATCGTTTCACCTTGGGCGCTGAGTTGCGGCAGGCCATCATGGGCGACGCTCTGCTGCTCCACTATCAGCCCAAGGCCGCGCTGGCAACCGGACGGATCGCGGACGTCGAGGCGCTGGTCCGTTGGCCCCATCCCACGCGCGGCCTGATCCCGCCGGACGAGTTTATTCCACTAGCCGAAGAAACCGGCGCTATCGCGCCATTGACCTGGTGGGTGCTCGAGGCCGCACTGCGGCAGGCGCGGGTGTGGCGTCGCTCTGGGCGCCCATTGGGCGTAGCCGTGAACCTCTCCGCGGCCAACCTACGCGACCCGCGCCTCTCGGGTAAGATCCTCACGCTGTTGCGGCGCTACGCGACGCCGCCGGCCATGCTACGCTTCGAGTTGACGGAGAGCGCCATCATGGGTAACCCCGAGCATGCCATAGACGTCCTCACACGGCTGACCGAATGCGGCGTACGCCTGTCCGTCGACGATTATGGCACCGGCTACTCCAGCCTGGCCTACCTCAAGCGCTTGCCGATCGATGAGATCAAGATTGATCGATCATTCGTGCGCGACATGAGCGGAGATCCGGCCGATGCGGCCATCGTCACGTCGACAATAAGCCTCGGGCATAGCCTGGGACTGCGGGTCGTGGCGGAGGGGGTGGAAAATGAGGAGACGTGGCGACGGCTGGCGGAGTTAGGCTGCGACCTGGCGCAGGGCTACTACCTGAGCCGCCCATTGCCCGCGGCCGATCTCGCCGGCGCCCTCGATGCTGCCGAGGCGCGCGTGACGCGGCAGCCTCTGAGCGCCTGATTGCCTGGCAGGCGGTTAGGTTAGGCCACGGTCGCGACGCTGGGCGCCTCCCGGAACTGGCGCCGATAGAGATCGGCGTAGACGCGGTTAAGAGCCAGCAGTTCGTCGTGCGCGCCGCGCTCGACGATGCGGCCCTCACGCACCACCAGAATCAGGTCGGCGTCGCGGATCGTGCTGAGGCGGTGGGCGATCACGACGCTGGTGCGGCCGTGCAGCAATGTCGCCAGCGCCTTCTGGATAATGGCTTCGGTGCGTGTGTCGATGTTGCTGGTGGCCTCGTCGAGGATCAGGATGCGCGGGTCGGCCAGCACAGCGCGGGCGAAGGAAAGCAACTGGCGCTGCCCCTGGCTAAGCGAACCGCCGCTCTCGCCGAGGTCGGTATCGTAGCCGTTCGGCAAGTCCTGGATGAAGCCGTCGGCGTCGACGGCCCGCGCCGCCGCCTCGACCTCCGCGCGCGTCGCGTCCGCGCGCCCGTAGCCGATGTTGTCGGCCACCGTGCCGCTGAACAGGAAAGGCTCTTGCAGCACCATGGCGATATTGTGGCGCAGACTGTGGCGCGTCACGTCGCGAACGTCGTGGCCGTCGACCTGGATCGCGCCGCCGGTGACGTCGTAGAAGCGCGGGATCAGGTTAGCGATAGTCGTCTTGCCCGCGCCGGTCTGGCCCACCAACGCGACAGTCTGCCCCGCCGCGACGTGGAACGAAACGTCGTGCAGCACCTCGCGCTCGGCTGTGTAGGCAAACGACACCTCGTCGAAGGCGATGTCACCCGTGACCGTCCCGATATCCGGCGTGCCGGGCGGGTCGGCTGGCTCACGCTGGGCGTCGAGGATACTATAGATGCGCTCGCCGCCGGCGAGCGACGCCTGTATCTGCGTGTAGACCTGCGCGACGAGCTGGATGGGGCGGAAGAACTGCTGCACGTAGATGAGGAAGCCCGCGAGAAGTCCGACGGAAAGCTCATGGCGGAAGTACAGGTAGCCGCCGAAACCGATCACGATGGCCGTGGCCAGCGTGGAGAGCACGTCGATGGCGGGCGAGAAGGCCGAGGTGACGCCGACGGCGGAGACGTTGGCGTCGCGGTTGGCCTTATTGCGCGCGCGGAAGCGCGTGATGTTGGACTCAGTGCGATTGAAAGCCTGCGCCTCGCGGATACCGACGATCTCCTCCTGCAAGTCGGCCGTCACATCGCCAACCGTCTCGCGCGTGCGCCGGTAGGCTTTGCGCGCCCGCCGCGAGAAAAAGATCGTCGTCACCAACATCACCGGGATGATGATGTAGGAGGCGAGCGCCAGCCGCCAATTCAGGAACAGCATGAAAATGACGATACCGATGAGGCTAAACAGCGAGCCTAGCAACTGCGTCAGGCCCTGTGAGAGCAGTTGGTTGATCGTGTCGACGTCGTTGAGCACGCGGCTCATCAGGTCGCCGACCGGATGGGTGTCGAAGTAGCCAAGCGGCAAGTGCTGGAATTGGTCGAACAGGCGCGCACGTAGCGCCGCCAGCACGCGCTGGCCGAGCGATCCGATGCGGAAGATCTGCGCGCGCGTCGTCAGCGACCCGACGACGTAGACGACCAGCAGCACGAGCATGATCACGGCCAATCCGCTTGGATTGGTGTGCTGACCACGAGGCGGGTTGATGTCGGCGTCGATAGCGCGGCTGATCAGCCAGGGGCCAAGCGCCTGCGTGGCCGCTCCCAACACGATGAGCAGGAAGATGACCACGAGTTGCGGCCGATAAGGGGCGAGTTCGCCGATCAACCGCCGCGCCGTGCGGCCCCGATCGCGCGCCTGTTCGTCCGGCAGCCCTGCCGTGGACGTGAAGCCGCGGTTCATAGCGCCCCCTGCGTAGTTGCCAGCTGCCAGTTGCCAGTTGCCAGAAAGACGCGGGAGGGAGCGTTATGGCAGCGAAAATAACTGTTCACGGAATGAATTCTCCTAATTGTCTACTGGCAACTGGCAACTAACGACTGGCAACTAATTCGGGCTGGAGCTGCGACCCCAATATCTCGTTGTACAGCGCGCTCTCGCGCGTCAGTTCGTCGTGCGTGCCACGCGCGGCGATGCGGCCACCGTCGAGCACCAGGATGAGGTCGGCGTCGCGTACGGTACTGATGCGCTGCGCGATCACGAAAGCGGTGTGGCTACGATCGCGCATCAGCGTGTCGAGCGCCTGCTGGATCAGCAGTTCGGTCTCGGCGTCGACGGCCGAGGTGCTGTCGTCGAGGATCAGCAGCTTGGGGTTGACCAATAGCGCGCGGGCGATGGCGATGCGCT
>JAABUJ010007270.1_pt1 | contig 10401 bp, 7 predicted proteins | sample 5559131 | NCBI WGS metagenome assembly JAABUJ01 (sample SAMN10711875, study PRJNA513366) | rock metagenome | isolation source: Antarctica rocks | place: Antarctica: Victoria Land, Mt New Zealand nord | collected 2016-01-07 | reverse complement strand
CCGTCGCCGAAATCCCGCGCATGTCCCGCCTGGTGCGCGGCGTGGTGCTCAGCCTGCGCGAGCAGCCGTACGTGGAGGCGGCGATCGCGTCCGGCACGCGGACGCCGCGGATCGTGCTGCGCCACATCCTGCCGAACACGCTGGCGCCGATCATGGTGCAGGCGACCTACGTGTGCGCGTCCGCGATGATCACCGAGGCGATATTGAGCTTCATCGGCGCCGGCACCCCGCCGATCATCCCGAGCTGGGGCAACATCATGTCCGAGGGCCGGGCGCTGTGGCAGGTGAAGCCGTATATCGTGTTCTTCCCGGCGGTGTTTCTGTCGTTGACCGTGCTGGCGGTGAACCTGCTGGGCGACGGCCTGCGCGACGCGCTGGACCCCCGGCTGGCGAAGCGGCTGTGACGTCGCTGCTGGAGGTCGAGAACCTCCAAACCCATTTCGGCACGCTCGACGGCGTGGTTCGCGCGGTCGAGGGCCTGTCGTTCCACATCGGCGCGGGCGAGACGGTCGCGATCGTCGGGGAGTCCGGCTGCGGCAAGTCGGTCACGTCCATGTCGATCCTGCGGCTGATCGCGGAACCGCCAGGCCGCATCGCCGGGTCGATCGAGTTCAACGGCCGCAACTTGCTGACGCTGCCGGAAGCCGAGATGCGGAAGTTGCGCGGCAACGACATCAGCATGATCTTCCAGGAGCCGATGACCTCGCTGAACCCGGTGCTGACGATCGGCCGGCAGATCGGCGAGACGCTGCGGCTGCACCAGGGCATGACCGCCGCCCAGGCGACCCGGCGCGGCGTCGAGATGCTCGACCTGGTTGGCATCCCCGCCGCCAAGCGCCGCATCGGCGAGTACCCGCACCAGCTCTCGGGCGGGATGCGCCAGCGGGTGATGATCGCGATGGCGCTGGCCTGCAACCCGAAGCTGCTGATCGCCGACGAGCCCACGACGGCGCTGGACGTGACGATCCAGGCGCAAATTCTCGACCTGATGCGCGACCTGAAGACGCGGCTGGGTTCGGCCATCATGCTGATCACCCACGACCTCGGCGTGGTGGCGGAGATGGCGCAGCGCGTCGTGGTCATGTACGCCGGGCGCAAGGTGGAGGAGGCGGGGGTGAACGAAATCTTCGCCAACCCGCAGCATCCTTACACGCGCGGGCTGATGGGCGCGGTGCCGCGGCTCGGGTCCTCGCTGTCGGGCGGCGGGCGCAGCAAGCTGGCGGAGATCCCGGGCCTGGTGCCGAGCCTGCGCCAACGCATCGTCGGCTGCCCGTTCGCCGGACGTTGCCCGATGGCCACGGAGTTCTGCCGCACGACGGCTCCCGCGGTGGAGGCGAAAGCGCCGGGGCACCTGGTCGCGTGCCACTACGCCGAACAGCGGATGGCGGCGTGACCCCGCTGCTGCAGGTAAATGGGCTCAAGAAGCATTACGCCCTGCGCGGCGGGCTGTTCGGCGGCGTCACCGGTTACGTGTACGCGGTCGATGGCGTGACGTTCAGCGTGGCGAAGGGCGAGACGCTGTCGATCGTGGGGGAGAGCGGCTGCGGCAAGTCGACCGTGGGCCGCGCGATCCTGCGCCTGACCGACGCCACCGATGGCGAGGTGTTCCTGGACGGCCAGCGCATCGACACGCTGCCCGCCGGCAAGCTGCGCCCAGTGCGCCAGCGCATCCAGGTCGTGTTCCAGGACCCGTTCAGCAGCCTCAATCCCCGGATGCGGGTGCGCGACATCCTGGCCGAGCCGATGACCAATTTCGGCATCGCCCGCGGCAGCGAGCTCGACGACCGGGTGGCGTCGCTGATGGACAAGGTACGGCTGCCGCGCGACGCCATGCGCCGGTTCCCGCACGAGTTCAGCGGCGGCCAGCGGCAGCGCATCGGCATCGCCCGCGCGCTGGCGCCCGGCGCCGACCTGATCATCTGCGACGAGGCCGTCAGCGCGCTCGACGTGTCGGTGAAGGCGCAGATCGTGAACCTTCTGAGCGACCTGCAGGACGAACTCGGCCTCGCGCTGCTGTTCATCAGCCATGACCTCGCCATCGTCGAGCACCTGACGCACCGGGTGGCCGTCATATACCTCGGCAAGCTGGTGGAGATTGCCGACCGCCGCACCCTGTTTGCCTCGCCCCGCCACCCCTACACCCGCGCCCTGCTGTCTGCCGTCCCGGTCCCGGACCCGCTGGCCAAGCGCAACCGCATCATCCTGAAGGGCGACGTGCCGAGCCCGATCAACCCGCCTGGCGGCTGCCGCTTCCACACCCGCTGCCCGTACGTATTCGACCGCTGCCGGGTCGAGGAACCGCTGCTGCGGGACACGGCGCCGGGCCAGAAAGCCGCCTGCCACCTGGACGTGCTCCCGGAACTGCACGCCGTCCCGCAATGAGGCAGTCCCGGTTCCTGCTGGGCGCGCTGCTGTTCGGCTACGCGTTCCTGTTCGGCCCGATCGTGCTGCTGGTGCTCACCAGCTTCAACGACCAGCGATTGACGACCGTGCTGACCGGGTTCTCCACGCGCTGGTACGTGACGCTGTGGCACGACCAGCGGCTGATCGACGCCGGGAGGCTGTCGCTGGAGATCGCGGCGCTGTCGGCCACCGGGGCGACGGTGCTCGGCACGGCAGCCGGGTACGCGCTGTCCCGGTTTACCCGTTTCCGCGGGCGCGGGCTGTTCGCCGGGCTGATCGCGACCCGGCTGGTGCTGCCGGACGTGCTGATCGGGCTGTCGCTGCTGCTGCTGTTCGTTGCCAGCGAGCAGGCGTTCGGCATCCCCAACGGCCGCGGCGCGCTGACGATCGCGGTCGCCCACGTCTCGTTCGCGCTGTCCTACGTGGCGGTGGTGGTGCAGGCCCGGCTCGCCGGGTCAGGGACGGAGCTGGAGGAGGCGGCGATGGACCTCGGCGCGTCCCCCGCCAGCGCGTTTATGCGGATCACCCTGCCGCTGCTGTCCCCGGCGCTGCTGTCGGGGTGGCTGCTGGCGTTCACCCTGTCGCTGGACGACCTGGTGGTGGCCAGCTTCGTCTCCGGACCCGGCGCGTCGACCTTGCCAATGGTGGTGTTCTCCAGCCTCCGCCTCGGCGCCACGCCGGAGCTGAACGCGCTGGCGACCGTGATCCTGGCGGGGGTGTCGGTCCTGCTGCTCGGCGGATGGGCAGTGCAGCAGCGATCGGTTGCCCGGGGGGCGGCGCGGGAATAGTCTGCGGCCTCGCACCGACTTGGAACCCGCCATGCACCTGCTCGCCGAACGGCTCGGCCGCGTCAGCCCCAGCCAGACCATCGCCATCAGCACCAAGGCCCGCGCGCTGAAGGCCGCCGGCCGCGACATCATCAGCCTGTCGGCCGGCGAGCCCGACTTCGACACCCCCGCCAACGTCAAGCAGGCGGCGATCCGCGCCATCGAGGCGGGCGACACCAAGTACACCGACGTCGCCGGCACGCTCGCGCTGCGAAAGGCCGTCGCCGCCAAGTTCCTGCGCGACTCCGGCATCGAGTATGCGCCCGACGAAATCCTAGTCTCTACCGGCGGCAAGCAGGTGATCTACAACGCCATGGTCGCCACGCTGGACGCCGGCGACGAGGTGATCATCCCGAGCCCGTGCTGGGTTAGCTACCCCGACATCGTGGCCCTCGCCGACGGCACCCCCGTGATCGTGCCGTGCGGGCAGAACAACGGCTTTAAGCTGCGTCCCGAGGACCTCGAAGCCGCGATCACGCCCCGCACCAAGTGGTTCATGCTGAACAGCCCGTGCAACCCGACCGGCGCCGCCTACTCCGCGGCCGAGCTGCGCGCGCTGTGCGACGTGCTGCTGCGCCATCCCGGCGTGTGGGTGTTCACCGACGATATATATGAGAAGCTGACCTATGGCGGCTTCGTGCCCGCGACGATCGTGCAGGTCGAGCCGAAGCTGCGCGACCGCACCATCACCATGAACGGCTGCAGCAAGGCGTACGCCATGACCGGCTGGCGCATCGGCTTCTGCGGCGGCCCGGCGTCGCTGATTCGCGCCATGGACAAGCTGCAATCCCAGTCCACGTCCAACACCTCGTCCATCAGCCAGGCCGCCGCGGTCGAGGCGCTGAACGGGCCGCAGGGCTTCATCCCCGAGATGGTCGCCGTGTACCAGGGCCGCCGCGACCTGGTGGTCGAGATGCTGAACGCAGCGCCCGGCATCGTCTGCCACCGGCCGGAGGGCGCGTTCTACGTGTTCCCCAGCGTGCACGGCTGCATCGGCAAGACCAGCCGGGGCGGCGCCGCCATCGCCGACGACGAGAGCTTCGTGGTGGCGCTGCTGGACGAGGAGGGCGTGGCGGCGGTCCACGGCTCCGCGTTCATGTATCCCGGCCATTTCCGCGTCAGCTACGCCACCGGCACCGAGGCGCTGCGGGAGGCGTGCACCCGCATCCAGCGGTTCTGCCAGGGGCTGCGCTGACCGCGATGCCGGGGCTGGCCCGCCGGCTGGCGCGCGTTCCCGTGGCGGCGACGGTCGCGATGACGGTCAAGGCGCGGGCGATGCGGGCGGCGGGGATCGAGGTGATCTCGCTGGCGATCGGCGAGCCCGACTTCGACAGCCCGCCCCACGCGATCGAGGCTGGATACCGGGCGGCGCTGGCGGGGGACACGAAGTATCCGCCGCAGGACGGGCAGCCGGCGCTGAAGGCGGCGATCCAGCGCAAGTTCCGGCGCGACGCCGGGCTGGAGTACGCGGTCGACGAGATCATGGTCGGCAACGGCGGCAAGCAGGTGATCTTCGACGCGCTGATGGCGACGGTGGACGACGGCGACGAAGTGGTGATCCCTGCGCCGTACTGGGGCGCTTACCCGCTGCTGGCGCAGTTGGTGGGCGGGGTGCCGGTGCATGTGCGCTGCCCGCAGAACAACGGGTTCAAGCTGCGGCCGGAGGATTTGGACGCGGCGATCACGCCGCGGACGAAGTGGGTGGTGCTGAACTTCCCCAACAACCCGACTGGGGCCGCGTGCTCAGCGGCGGAGATGGCGGTGCTGGGCGAGGTGCTGTTGCGCCATCCGCAGGTGTGGGTGATGTGCGACGACATGTATGAGCACCTGATCTACGACGGGTTCCGGCACGCGACGATGGCGGCGGTGGAGCCTCGGCTGCGCGACCAGGTGCTGACGGTGAGCGGGGTGTCGAAGACGTACGCGATGACGGGGTGGCGGATCGGCTTCGGCGCCGGGCCGCGGGAGCTGATCCGGGCGATGGTGAACATGCAGGGCCAGGCGACGGCGGGGGTGAGCACGGTCGGGCAGGCGGCGGCCGCGGCGGCGCTGGACGGCCCGCAGGAGAGCGTGGCGGCGCAGGCGGCGGCGTATCGGCGGCGGCGGAATTTGGTGGTGGACGCGCTGAACGCGATGCCGGGGGTGTCGTGCCATCGTCCGGAGGGGGCGTTCTACGTGTATCCGGATATCGCGGGGTGCTTGGGCAAGGTGAGCGCGGGCGGAAGGCGGATCGAGACGGACGAGGATTTCGCGCTGGCGTTGCTGGAGGAGCAGCATGTGGCGGTGGTGCAGGGGGCGGCGTTCGGGATGAGCCCGTTCGTGAGGATTAGCTATGCGACGGGGGAGGCGATGTTAAGGGAGGCGATGGAGCGGGTGAGAGGGTTTTGCGAGGGTTTGAGGTGACGACACTCTGCGGCTCGCCTCAAGTCGGATAATACTATAGCTATGTGTAACAGAAAGGAATTGTAGGATGTCAGCAGAATGCCCGCCCGAGCCACCTTGCTTGAACGCGCGCGAAGATCAAAAGCGCTTGTGCGCGCAGGACTTACGCCGGATCGAGATTTGGGCACCCGACGTCCATGCACCATCGTTTCGGGCAGAAGCGCACCGACAGTCACTTGCCGTCGCGACCAGCGTTGAAATTTTGACGGATTAAGCCTTTATCGACGCGGTCTCAGTATGGAACAATGAGTAAAGCGCGGCAAAGCTGATACGTTCACTGGGAAGAAAGTTTGCCTGTTAAGCTGCAGTCAGCTTGCGAGACTCAAATTTTTCATCGGGTTACTCTCAAAAATGAACACCATGCTCCTTCAACCAAATCTTAAAACTTTCAACTGCTGCTTTAGCAAGCGCACCAATCACTGCATTTCCAAATCGACTAACGAGTATGCTTAAAGGTTCGATGACAAAACGTCGAATAAAAAGGAATGAAACGGAGTCTTCACTGCGTAGTTTGTCGGCAGCTACTGTTAAACTAGCCAATACAAATTTACGCTCTTCAGGAACCGTCTCGGCATATCCGTTTGCACCTCTCATACCAGTTGCCATAAGTCTCGACCTGACCGTGCCGGCGTTCGCGGCCCAATCTGGTCCACGCATTACGCCAAAGGGAGGGGTCAGCTTTTACGCCAACGGGTATTATCTAAATCCAGTAGCGCTCGCTGCAATCGCGGATCATCACTCTCTAGTGGTATGGGTGACCACTCCAAATCTAAATTTTCAAAATCTTTATCTACTAGTTCCAGTTCAGAAATACTTTGGTTCAGAGAAATAAGAGCCGAATACAGCCAAGGAATTCTGTTCGTCAAACGACCAGATACCGTTGGCGAATTCGGAGCTGCTCATCCGTTCTCAGTGCCAGTGGTCCTGCGGAACCCTCAACTTCTCGGATAAAGGAGGACCGACGCAACGCCTGGATAGGCGTTCTGGCAGGCCGGATGAATTCGCCAACGGTATCCGACCATACTTATAAAATGGAAGATCTTTTTTGAGTTGGATTTGTTCCCAATTTCTATCAAAATCTTCGGATTTTTGGATTAAAGCTGGCCCAAAATTATCTTCAGTAAGCTCAATAAGTCCTGACTGTATTAGCCATGTAAGTGATTTACCAAATAAAACATTGCTTGGAAGTAAATTCCAGACTCCCTCCGCCTTCTGCTCTCCAGAATAGTCGTTTTGCACATCCTTTTGAAATATATCTCCGTTACTCCGATTCATAAAGTCAATTATAGCTAAAGCATGGTAGTGTCTCAGTATCGAATTAGAGACACTTGAACGCATTGATATCTCTAAGTTTCTCACTGGCAAAAAACTCAAACTGACCCACTACCTAAAGCATAATAATAATGCGCACGCTCAATCACTCGGGTACGATCCATCTAGCTCTCCTTAGTCTTGTGGTTGCCTAGGCAACTCGCGTTCACGACAGCAACACCCGAAAATATTTAATAGAATAAGTTTACCAAGCTGCTTAACATTTTGAAATTTTGGCGGAGGGAGTGTCCGCTGTAGTATCGTCCACAGCGGCTTGTGACCGTGCCAAAGGGCAGAGAAATCGGCCCTATAGCTGTTATTCATGCCTACCCACGTCTATGGACGTCTACTCAAAGCTAGCTATACCATGGGGGCAGAAGTGGGGACAGGGCTGCTCTTATCCCCCTCCCGATGATGGTGATATAATGCCCAAACTAACCGCGAAGCGTGTGGCCGCTGTTTCCTCCCCAGGCCGTTATGGGGACGGAGACGGGCTATATCTCCGCATCGCGGATGGCGGGTCCAAGCAATGGCTGTTCCGCTACATCCGTGACAAGCGCGAGCGGCAAATGGGGCTTGGCCCAGTCGGCGAGCCGCCGGTAGGTGTCACCCTCGCCATGGCACGCGGGCTGGCTGTCCAGGCACGCGGGGTGTTGCGGGAAGGGCGTGATCCGCTGGACGAGCGTGGGCGGGCAAAAGTCCGGGCAGCGCGGGCCGTCGCCCACACATTCCAGGCGATGGCGGAAGCCATGCTGGAGGCCAAGGCCGGGGAGTGGAGTAACCCCAAGCACGCGGCACAATGGCGTGCAACGCTTGCGACTTATGCGTTCCCCATTATTGGAGCGCTACCGGTGGCCGCGGTGGATACCGAGGCCGTGCTGTCCGTTTTGCGCCCGATCTGGACAGCGAAGCCGGAGACAGCATCGCGGCTGCGCGGACGGATCGAGCGGGTGCTGGCCTATGCCAAGACGCTCGGGTTGCGGGAGGGGGAGAACCCAGCCACGTGGCGCGGCCACCTCTCCGAAGCCTTGACCTCACCCGCCAAAGCGAAGCGCGCAGCCGGCAGCCATCACCAGCCGGCTCTGCCATGGCATCAAATGGGCGCCTTCATGGCGGCCTTGCGGACGCGCCCAGGGCTAGCGGCACGGGCTCTGGAGTTTGTGATCCTGACCGCCTGTCGCACCGGCGAGGTACTGGGCGCGCGCTGGAAGGAAGTGGACATGGTGGCCGGGATATGGACGGTGCCAGCCGGTCGCATGAAGGCAAGGCGAGAGCACCGCGTGCCCCTGTCCGAGCCCGCGTTGGCACTACTTCGCCGGTTGCAGCCTCTCTCGACTGGGCCGGACAGCTACGTCTTCCCGGGTGGGCGGCGGGACAAGCCGCTTTCGCAGATGGTGATGTTGATGCTGTTGCGGCGAATGAACCCCGCGGGCGGTGGCACATCAAGTAGGGAGCGGTTCCAGTGGCAGGACAGACAGACGGAGATGCCGATTACAGCGCACGGATTCCGCAGCACGTTCCGTGACTGGGCAGGTGAAACGACAGGACACCCGCGCGACGTTGTGGAGGCGGCCCTGGCCCATATCATCGCTGGCAAGACGGAAGCCGCCTACGCGCGCGGCGACCTGTTCACCAAGCGGGCACGCCTGATGGAGGACTGGGGCGCTTACTGCGCGGGTCCTGGAGCATGCGACGAAGCGGCGCAGATCGAACCGGGCAAAGGCAATGGGCACGGCGACCTCAAGATGTCACGCGTCAATGCCTGACTGGCCGGCCGTCGGCTATTTGGACGCAGCGCTGCGCTTCCTAGAGAGCGGGCACACGTGAGCGCCACTCTGATCAGCGCTACCGCGATGGAGGTCGGAACGCTGCCCAGCCAGCGACATAGCGGCGGGCGCATCGTCCGCGTCGTAAGCTCTTGCAGTACAGCGACGCTTGACCGAGACGCTCAGAAATCGACTGTGCTGGCTCGGCTGACTTACCCTGCGCTACTGAAAGAACCTGTCGGAGGCTCGTATGTCGAACTGGACGCCTGATAGTTTACGGCCCCCGACGCCAGAGGACGCGCCGTTCTATGCGATGGATTTCGGCATAGTTATAGCCGGAGATGGGGTCGTTCACCCCCTGCCGAAAACGACACAACACTTAGATAACGCCGTGCGGAGATTTACGGAGCTGCCGTTACGGGAGGAGTTGAGTCGTCTTTGCAGCCTTTTCAATGAGGAAGCTCTGTCCGCGATTGCCAACGCACTCCGGCAGACGGTGGCCGGTCATGTAAAACGTCAGCGCCCAAGGTCAGAACGCTCTGCCCACCCTGCCGCGGAGATCGCCAAGCCTGCGGAACTTTTCCCAGTGCCAACCCAACAGTTCGAAAGCGCCGTGAAGAAATACCCGGAGCTGCCACTGCGCGACGAGTTGGAGCAGCTGTGCCGCAACTTGCCGGCCGAGGCCCTATCCGCTCTAGGTGATGCTCTCCGGCAGACCGTGGCGAGCCAAGTGAAGCGTGGCCCGCCAAGGATTCACGGCTTGAGCAGCCCCCCTGCGCACATCCGTGCTGCGGTGCAAGCCCGCCGGCGCCAGGGCTTCAGCGATGTTCAAATTGCCCGCGACATTGAGCATCTCTTCCCGCGGGTGCGGGCGCAGAGCGACTCTAGCCGGCGCACTTGGGCAAGGCGCGAAGTGCGCAAGGTGCCGGCTTCGTCAAGCAAAGGAGTCAAGGTCAACTTGGCTGTTGCGATTGTATCGTGGGCCACCCTCCGGGCAGAGCGACAGCTAAACGTCGCGGTGCACCGGGGACTGCTGACCTTTGAGGAAGCCGAGCAGCTTCGGGAGTCCCGTATATCCCGAATTAAGTCGCGTGCAGAGGGCGAGCAACGCCCATAGATGGTCATGCACTGTCCTGATCCTTGGAGGTGCAACGTGTCTTACTGTAACATCCCCGCCGCGGAAGCGGCCGTGCCGGTCAAGCGCCGGCGCCGCAATCCGGCTCCGGAATACCGACCGGATGATCCGCTCGTAACCGCACGGGAGGCTGCGGTGGAGACAGGCAAGGGCCTTTCCACGTTGTGGCGAGATGTACGAGCAGGCCTGCTCCCAGCCCCGTATTATGTTTCGCCACGTTGCCCACGCTGGCGCCTCAGCGAGCTACGGGCGGCGGTGGAAGCGACCCGCCGGAGCCGCAAGCTGTCCAACATCTGATCGCAACCGCCGGCTTCCGCGTAGAGCAGAAACCGGCGGGTGGTTCGTGTTGGTCCGTCTGGCAAACGCAACCTACATGATCTTCTCGCAGAACTCTAGGGTCTGTTGAGAATTGAGGATTTCCACGGCTACGGCGGTCGTGATTGAAGCTCCGAAAGGAGTTTGCCATGGACCGATTCATTCTGACGGACGCGCAATGGGAGAAGATGGAGCCTGTTTG
>JAABUJ010007269.1_pt1 | contig 10401 bp, 10 predicted proteins | sample 5559131 | NCBI WGS metagenome assembly JAABUJ01 (sample SAMN10711875, study PRJNA513366) | rock metagenome | isolation source: Antarctica rocks | place: Antarctica: Victoria Land, Mt New Zealand nord | collected 2016-01-07 | reverse complement strand
AGAATGTTGCACGTCGGGGAATCCCTCCCACCGAAAATGACCGAAAAAACTACCTCAGGTTTGATCAACGCCAATCGAATCGTCTAACGCGAAAAAGAAGCGGGAATGTCAACACGCCCTAGTTCATGGTCGGTCTGGGCGCCACCATGAGCATGGGCGGCGGAGCTGGTCGGGGTCGCGCAGCGGGCCCTGCGGCGAAGGCTGGCACGAAGACCTCCGGGGCTGGTGGTCGATAGCCACCGCAGCCCAGCGGCGCAACGAAACCCTGCCGCCGCTCTCACGCGATGACCTTGACCGCCAGCCTTGGTAAGATTAGCTTACCAGATGTCGGATCAAGGAGGCTCTCATGGACCCGGTCACGCTCAAGGAAAAGCTCATTGCCGTTCTCGGCCAGATCCAGTCCAACAGCGGCCTCGAATGCCCTGCGCTGACGGGCGCCATCAAGCCGGTGGAGAGCTTGCCGCAGTTCGACAGCAAGGTGTGGCCGGTCGCGACGACGATCCTCGCTACGGAGATCGGCGCGACGATCCCTAATGACGTGAACATCTTCGTCGATGAGACGACAAAGCTCCCACGCTCCATCGACGAAGCCGCCGTCTTCGTCTGCGAGCTGCTTAAGAAGCAGGACGAGAAGGAGGCGGTCGCGGCATGACCGGGCTCAACATCGCCAAGCGGGCCCAGATTCCGGCACGGTTGAAGGAAGCGCGCAAGCTCGCGGGCCTGTCCCAAGGCCAGGTCGCCAAAATGCTTGGCCTTCACCGGCCCTCGGTAAGCGAGATGGAAGCGGGCAATCGCCGTGTCTCTGCCGACGAGCTTGCTCGTCTCGCCGAAGTCTACGACGTCAGCGTCGCGTGGCTGTTGGGCGAGGCCCCGGACACGCTCGACGCCCAAGACCCGCGTCTCGAACTGGCCGCACGCGAACTCACCAAACTGAAGCCCGATGATCTGGAGCGCTTGCTGAAGCTGTTGGCGGTGATGCGCAGCGAGCCCACCGCGACTGGAGCTGGCGACTGATGAACGTGATGCGCTCCAACAAATCCAGCTTCAACCGCCGTGCCTTGGCAACCGAAGCCATGCAGGCCGCCGCGGCGACGCGCGCGAAGGTCAAGCTCGATCAAGTAAGCCCGATCTGCATCTACGGCCTGTGCGAGACGCTGGGCATCGCGGTGCGCTTCAACAATATCAACATGGAGGGAATGTATCAGCGGGGCATCCCGCCGCGAATCCATCTCTCTGCGCGCCGGCCGCTACCCCGGCGAGCCTACAACTGCGCCCATGAGCTTGGCCACCATGCCTTCGGTCATGGCTCGTCGATCGACGAGCTGCGCGAGGACGCTGAGGCGCAGCCCTGGGAGGATCCGAAGGAGTTTCTAGCCGACACCTTCGCCGGGTTCATCCTCATGCCGATCATCGGCCTGCGTCGCGCTTTCGCGATCCGAGGATGCACGCCCGAGACGGCAACACCCGCGCAGATCTTCGCCATCGCCTGCGAGTTCGGGGTCGGCTACGCGACGCTTCTCACCCATCTGTCGTCGGGCGTGAACATGCTGTCGCGCGCCCGCGCCACCGTCTTGGCTCGAGTCACGCCCAAGGCGCTACGCGCGGAGATCCTCGGCGCCTTGACGCCCGCGCCGCTGATCGTCGCCGATCGCCACCGGGCCGCTCCCACCTTGGACGCGGAGGTCAAGACGCAGCTGCTGCTGCCGGCCGGGACGGCAGTGACCGGCGGCGGGTTAGCTTTGGAGCGCGATCTCGCCGGCGGCCGACTGTTTCGGGCGGAGAAGGCGGGCATCTATCAGGCGAGCGTGGATGATTGGGCCGTCTTCGTCCGCATCGCTCCCATCCAGAAGGCCGAGCCCTACGGATACATCGGGCTCGCGCAGTACCGCCACCTTGAGGAGGACCCGGATGAGTAAGGGCAAGAGAGTTGCGGCTCCGCCGCCGCTGCTGATCGATGACACCAACCTTTCACGCGCCTGGGGGCGACTGCTCTTGCACGTCCTCGATGGTGCCGGGACCGAGGTCGCGCCGCTAATCCTCAGCCTGAGCGGCTTCGAAGCTGATGGGACTGCCGCTGAGGACGCGACGGTGCGGCAATCGTTGGACCGGCTGCTCAAGCGCAAGGGGCGACTCGTAGTGGACGATGTCGCGTTCACGCTCTTCCCGCAGCGGCTTTGGGACATGTCGCGCGGGGATAGGGTCCGCCTTTTCGCACTTTATCGCGCAACGTTTCCGCGATGGCAGGCGATGAACCGCAAAGCCAATGGTCGCGGCCTATACTTCGAGCGCATGGTCAGTTTCGGGCGCGGACCCTGCGATGGCAATCAACTGGAGTGGATCTTGTCTCAGTTCAATTCGCGAACAGGCGTACGCCGTTCGATGCTCCAGGCGACCACCTTCGATCCCGGCCGCGACCATGTGGCGAGCGCGCAGCTCGGGTTTCCCTGCCTGCAGCAGGTCAGCTTCGAGGCGACCGCGGTCGGGCTCGTGATCAACGCCTTCTACGCCACGCAACAGATCTTCGACAAAGCATATGGCAACTACCTCGGCTTGGCGCAGCTCGGCGCGTTTATGGCGCATGAGATGGGCATGCCGCTGGCGCGGCTGAACGTGATGGTGGGAATCGCCAAGCTTGAGCGGATCACAAAGAGCGACGCCGATTTCACGCCGCTGGTCACCGCTGTGCAGGCGCTCCTAAATCCGCCCGCCGCCTTCGCCGCGCGTCCGAGGATCGCGGCCTCAGCAGCCGGAGCCGCGGTTTGACTGTGAGTTCACGCAAAGTTCCAATGAGGCGTCCCCGCAGCCGTCCTCCCAAGAGCAGACCCAGTGCGAGCGACACGTCGCTGCCCTTGGACCTGCCCATCGCCGTGAAATCAGTCGATCTCCCGGCGGCGCTCGCGCCGATCATCTTGCGGCACTTGGCCCCCGCGAAAGTCTCGGAAGTCTATGAGAGCTATTGGCGCTTCGCGGCGGAACGGCAGGCGGTTTTTTTTCGTCGGGCACGGGACGAGATCGGACCATGGACCGACAATCCGGTGCTGGGAGTCTACAAGTTCACTAATGCTTATCGTGCCTCCGATAGGGTCAGTCAGTACCTCATCCGGCGTGTGATCTATCGCGACGACCTACCGAGGTCGCCGCGTGAGGTTTTCTTCCGCATTCTCCTGTTCAAACTCTTCAACAAGGTCGAGACCTGGGAGCTGTTGGAGCAGGCGTTCGGCTCGATCACGTTCGAGGATTACCGCTTCGTCCATTATGATGCGGTCCTGTCGCGCGCGATGCAGGCGGGCCAGCGCATCTATTCGGCGGCTTACATAATGCCGCCCGGCAGTCGATCGTTCGGGCGGTCGGCGAAGCATCAGAATCACCTGTTGCTTCTCGAGTCGATGATGGCGGACCGATTGCCCGAGCGGCTGGCGCAGACGCCTACCATGCAGGACGGCTTCGAGAAGCTGAGGAGTTATCCGACTATTGGCGACTTTCTCGCCTACCAGTTCATCACCGACGTTAACTACAGCGAGCTCACCGATTTCAGCGAGATGGATTTCGTCGTGCCCGGCCCGGGCGCGCGCGACGGCTTACGCAAATGCTTCGTGGACCCCGGTGGACTGAACGAGCCGGAACTGATCCGGCTGATGGCCGACCTGCAGGAGAAGGAGTTCGAACGCTTGGGTCTCGATTTCCAATCGCTCTGGGGACGTCGGCTCCAGCTGATCGACTGCCAGAACTTGTTTTGCGAAGTCGACAAATATGCACGCGTCGCGCACCCAAGCGTATTGGGAAGAACGGGACGAGTGAGGATCAAACAGAAATTCGAGGCGACACCAGGGCCTCTGGATCTGTTCTACCCTCCAAAATGGAAGCTCAATGACAAAATCCGCGTCGCTGCGCCCGAGCGCGCTTAGGCTGGGTGAAGACGGGAGGGCGGGCATGGACCTGAACGATTTCCAAAAACAAGCGCTGCGCACCGACCGCGTCCCGGCCAAGGCAGGCGCAGATGATGCGGTGGCGCTGATCGTGCCGATGCTCGGCTTGGCCGGCGAAACCGGTCAGCTGCTGAGCGAGTACAAGAAGCATCTGCGCGATGGTGAAGCCCATCAACTCTTTAAGGAGCGGGTGTCCGAAGAACTTGGCGACCTGCTCTGGTATATCGCGAACGTCGCCAGCAAGTTCGACCTGATGCTATCTGACATCGCCGCGGCGAACCTGGCGAAGGTCAAGGAGCGCTGGACGAGCGAGCGCAGCCCGCTGCTTCTGTTCGATGCGGAACTCCCTGAAGGCGAACGCCTGCCGCGTCGGTTCGAGGTCGAGCTGATCGATATGCCGGGAGGATCGCGTCCGCAGGTCAGGGTCTTGATCGACGGCAAGCCGTTCGGCGCCGCGCTGACCGATAACGCCTATGATCCTGACGGCTATCGCTTTCACGACGTCTTTCACTTCGCCTACGCTGCGGCGCTTGGATGGTCTCCGATCACGCGCGCGCTGCTTCGCCGCAAGCGCAAGAGCCAGCCGTTGCTGGACGAGGTTGAGGATGGTGGACGTGCGGCCGTTCTCGAAGAGGGTGTGGCGGCGCTTGCCTTTGACTATGCCCGGCGGCACGGCTTCCTCGACGGCGTAGCCGCCCTAGACTTTCAGTTGCTGCGCACGATCAAGGACATGACGTCCCACCTCGAGGTCGGGCAATGCACAACCGGCGAGTGGGAGCAGGCTATCCTTCAGGGCTTCGACGTCTGGCGCGCGGTGCTTGCCGCTCGTGGCGGTCGAATCGTGGTGGACCTTGACGCGAAACGGATCGCCTTTCTCGGCCCCTCCGTTGTTCAGGTGTCCGAGGCTTGAGCGGCCGAACCCAGGGCCAGGACGCTCGCCATCGCCATGCCAGCGGTGTGGCTGATGCTCAGCTTCCAGTCCGTCACGCCCATCGCCGCAGCCGCGTCCGCCGCGCCGGCGACGAGATGGACCTTCGGCGGCGCTCCAGGTGCGCGGCGGATGAGCACGTCCGTGAAAGCGACGCCGGCGCCGAAGCCCGTGCCGAGAGCCTTGAGAACCGCCTCCTTCGCGGCGAACCGTCCCGCAAGCCGCTCGATCCGATCGGCTCTGTCACCAACCTCGTCCAGCTCGGATTGCACGAAGCAGCGTGGGAGAAAGGGGTTTCGCGGATCCTCGATCCAGCGGCGCAGCTCTGCGACGTCGACGAGATCGATGCCGTGCCCGATGACGTTCACCGGGGTGCTCCTCGTACTGCCGCGATGCTCCACGAGCCCGGCACGAACCACGGCCGGCTCGACGGTGATGGCCTGGGGACAGAGAAGCGATGACCAAACCGACGGCGATGTTCTGGAGCGGCGAGACGCTGAAGGCGCGTCTCGAAGGACTGGTCAACCCCTTCGTGCCCGAACGGGTTGACTGCGCGGCATACACTTTGTCGGTCGGCCCCGAAGTCTATGTCTCGCCGAACGATTCTACCGTTGACCCGACCACCGTCACCGTTCGCAAGCTCAACGAAGGAGACGGGTTCACAATTCCACCCGGCCAGTTCGCATTCCTGATCACCGAAGAAATTGTCTCGGTCCCCGCGGACGCGCTCGCCTTCATCTCCATACGAGCGAGGACCAAATTCCGAGGCTTGGTCAACGTCTCGGGCTTTCATGTCGACCCGGGATTTCGAGGTCAGCTGACGTTCGCCGTCTTCAACGCTGGTCCGGTGCCTATCCACCTGAAGCGCGGCCAGGCCATTTTCCTGATTTGGTATGCGAGCCTCGATTGTACGACCGCATTCAAGAAGGACGGCAAGGTTCATAAGGGGCTCGATCCGGAACTGATTACCGCGGTAGCCGGCGAGCTGCAATCGTTCGCCGGGCTTTCGAAGAAGATAAAGGACCTCGATAGGTCACTCGGGGATAGGGTTCATTCCCTTGAGAAGGAGCAGACCTACTACCGCGTCATTGGAGCGGTTGCGCTGGCGCTTCTAATCGCACTCACGGTGAACTGGCTTAAGGACGCCATGCCTTCGCGTACGACCTTGACGACCTCGGCGACATCGCAGCCGACCGGGGCACGATAGCATGGTCGACGGTGTTGTGGTGAAGCTGGACGAGGAGGAGCTTCTCACTTTCGTGATGAAGTGCTTCCAATGGTCGAACGCGGATGTGTTCGCCCTGGGAGGCCGTGACAGCATCTCCCGGCTCGGCGAGATCGCCGCGTACATTGGCAACCTGAACGGGAAGGACGAACGCCCCGCCGCGCAGTCGCTGAGGATCATTCTGCCGCCCGCTGGCGGCCGCGATCCCGAAGAGATGAAGGTTGAGGTGAAGGAGGGCGTGCGACGTGCCTTCCGGCGGTTCGAGCCTGATGACAAGAGGACGGCCCCGTTCGTTGATGCCTTGTTCGATCGAATAAAAATCGATCAAGCAGCCAACTTCGCGATGAGATCGCTCGAAACATCCCTAGCGAGCACGGAAGAGCGAGAAGCCGTCGTCGTTGGCGAAGTTGCACACTACCGCTCCGATGCCGTCGCGCTACCGGCTGATGGCCAAGGACTACCTGAGGACGTCTGGTCTGCGCACCTCCACTTCGCGATGCTTTTGGCGGAGCAGAGGGCGAAGGCGTCGGGCGGGTACATTTTGCTCGATATCGGCCAGTTCTTTCCGGCACGCGACGCGAACATGAAGCTTCTTCACTCGGCTGGCGACGTTGGCCTGTGTGGCGTCAGCAACGAAGATGAGATCACGCCCGAGGGGATGATGGCTACGGTCGGAGTGGCTTACGATGCCGCCGCCAGCGGAGACATAGGTCGTGCGGTGTCGTCGGTCGAGACGAACGAGAAGCTCTCTGATCGCCAGAAATGGATGATGCGCCTGGTGGTTCTTGAGCGCGGCGGCGCGCGGGACGAGGTTAGCCGCATGCTCGACGAATCCGCCGCCATCATCGATGAGCTGAAGAGCGAGGATCTCTTGGGGCTCGCGCTGATCGCTACAGGCATCGACCGCGACGACTACGAACAGGATCTGATCGAGCGCGCTTTGCCTGCCCTCATGGCCGCGAACAACCTTGAGCCTGCCCTTGAGATCGCCAGACAAACGCGACGGCGTCCATTGATGGAGAGGGCTCGCGAGCGTCTGCGAGAGCTGCATCCCGGGTCGCATCTCCTGCGGTCGCTTGATGGTCGCGAGGCGGCCCGCAGCGGAGATTATTGCCCAGGCAGCCGATCTCCTGGGCGGTTCGCCCGACGAGCGCGAACGAACAATCGGCGAGGTGTTTCGCGTCCTTGTCGAAGGCGTGTCAAGCAAAGACTTCGCCAACCCGGCGAAACTGGCGGCGGATCTCGCTACGCGAATGCCGGTCTGGAGGTCCGATCTTCAGCGTGAGATCATGCTTTCGCTAGAACGCGCGGGCCGCCGCGATGAAGCGGTTGCCATGTTGCTGTCCGACGATGTCGCGTGGGACGAAACCTGGTTCATCTTCGCGCGAGGTCTGCTGGATAGATCTCTCGCGTCGGGCAGCGCTGCGGTTGGACGCCGGGCGATGTCCCACATGATCGATGTCGGTGCCGCTTACATCGCCGAAAACCCTGCTGCGGGCTTCGCACGGACGAGCGTGTCCGACCTGCTCGATGCTGAGCACGTCGGAATCGGCGGCATTGCCATCATAGTTATGAACGTGGTTGAGCGCGCGGCGCGTCAGCCGGATGCCGAGGATGGCGAGGAAGGCCAGCAGAAGGAGCCGGTTGATATAGCTCGGCTCCCTGCCGTCATGCGCCGCGTGTTCAAGTATCTGCATGCCGAAGGTTCCGGCGTGATAGTGCCTGGGCGCGACGCTGTCCCTTCGGATGTGCTCTGCGAAAATCCTGACACAGTGCTGCACGGTATCCTCAGGCTGGTGGATTACCACGCGCCGGAACCTCACGATCCCGTGGAGGAGGCGGTGCTCCGGAACTTCGTTACAATAGCGATCGTGATCGCCCCGTCTGCCGAAGATCGCGACGCTGATCTGCCGGTCGTTCGCGGCGCGGCCATTAAAGCGCTTGTCGGCGGTCGGCCGCAGCTTGCCCGCGATCTGGCGGAGCAGGTGCTCGTCGTGGCGGGTGATCGCCCAGCTCGCCGTCGGCGCGCGCTTGCCGCCTTCGCCGATATTTACGCTAGAGTCGGAAGGTTGCGCGAGGCGCTGCTGATGCTGGCAGCAGCGTTCGAGTTGCCCTCATCCCGGACTTGGCGCGAGATGTGGGAAGATCAGAGCGTGCTTCTCCGCATCCTACGCGATGTGAACATGGCCGAGACAGCGATCAGGATCATCGACAGGCTAAGGGGCGTGTCCGCGAAGATTGTGGGCACCGAAGTCTATCTGTCGCGGCTCGACACCCTCGAACTCCACGCGCAGCTGCGTCTGCGCCAGACCGGCACCGAAGGAGCCTGGTCCACAGAACGACTACTGAAGGGAGCAATCGCGAACGGGCAAGCGGTTTTGGAAGCAGGCGACGAGCCGCTGCCGGGAGCCATTATGCTCCAACAGCTGATCGACCGCGCGGAAATCGAGGACATAGAGGTGCCAGGGAGTGCAAAGGAGATGCTCGACCGGCTGCGTGAGCGCCTACCACTGTCGTACCGAGCACTCGTGGCGGCTGCCAGCAAACAAGCCGACGCCAACACAGTTGCGACTGTCGCCGGACCAATCGGTTCCGCGCGCTACAACGATGATGTCAGCTACGATCTGAGGCTCGCGCGGACGATGGCGAGCAGGCTGGCGCGCAGCTCCGTCGACAAGGGCGATCCGGAGGGTTTCGCGTACGCTCTCGAATTGCTCAGCGCTCAAGGCGTCGGAGTGCGTGGTGCTGGCCCCGAGGTAAAGGCCGCCGAGCGTCTCCTTGCAAATCCAAGGGAGCCGCTGGACGCGGCTGTCGAGATCGCGAAGCGCGGGATCCCGATTGTGGGCATGGCGTTCGACGACCGCGGGCTGATGACGATGATGGTGAACGAGGACGGCCCCCAAGCTCCTGTCGCTGTCGATCCGGGAATTTTCGATCCGCAGTCGTTGCGGGACTGGAGCAGGCTCTTTCCCTACGGCTACTTCAATCCCAAGCTCGGCGAAGCTGGATTCCGTATAGCGACGGCTAACCTGGGCGTTGTGATGATGCCTGATCGCGCAATCGTTCTTTCGGGCGATCTCACTTCTGTCCCGCCGAACGTGCTGACGATCGATGGAAATCTCGCTGGCCTCACCCGTTCGACGGCCACCGTCCCGTCGCTCTCTTGGCTCAAGACGTCTTTGGCGTCGACGCGGAAGGGTGACGGAAGCGCTGCCGCCTGGATACCGATTGCGGCTGGGAGCTCCGATATTGATACTCTCAGCCTAATGGTGGAGGATATCCGCGAAGTTGTCGAAGCGGCGGACATCCCACTTTATACGCATTCATTCGCGCCGGTTTCTCTTGCTTCGGCCGACCTTGCGATCATCGGTGCACACGGCGGGTTGGCTGAAGGAAATCGCTACTTCACGGGCCTCAGCGACGACCAGCACCAGCCGGCCGATCTCCGCCAAGTGGTGGACGTCCTTAAGGCCAGCCGCGTTGCAGTGCTGTTCGTCTGTTCGGGCGGCCGTCTTGATCAGCACCCGGAAAGTGGCGGGTTAGTCGGCATCGCGCATCGTCTTCTCGATGAGGGCCTTGACGCAGTGGTTGCCCCCTCATGGCCCATACCGTTCCTGATGGTGCGGCCATGGCTCCGGGGATTCCTCCAGGCCTGGATGGCCGGCGTGCCGGTACTCGATGCCTACGGCGCGGGAAACGCGGCGGTGAGGGCCGCGACTAGTTCGGACTTGGCGCGATCGCTGGCGATGTCCGTCTATGGCAATCCGCTTGTGATGCGCTGACGAACTCCTACCTCGAGCGCGGCCTCCTGGCATCGGTGAACGGAAACCGACTGGTCACGAGCGTCTCAGAGGCTAGTTCGGAGTGCTCGGGGTGGCCTTGTGGCGCTCGGCGCGGGCACCGCGCCGTCCTCGCGTGCTACGGGTGAGTGCCATGGCGGAGTAGAAGGTATCCGTTTGGTCCGGCGAAGGACCCCGAGAGTACGGCAACTTCCGTCGTCCCCCGATGCTGAATGCCTGTCTCGTCCTTGAATTCGAAGCGCTTCGGATGGACGCCGCAAACCGCTCTCCATAAAGTGAGCAGAATCAATAGCGTCGTTTTCTGACGGTATGTAGTGGTCTGACCCTCACAAAAGTCCTATATGTGTAACGGGTTAGCCGATCTATTCATGATCGAGTGGGAGTGATGGGGACCGGCGGCGCGCCGATGGGAGGCCGCGTTACATCTGGTGGAATTTCGTGTCCTCGCGGCCGGAGCGGATCGAGCAGGCCAAGGAGGAATGGGCGCGGGGGCGCTTCGACACCGTGCCGGGCGACGTTGAG
>JAABUJ010007268.1_pt1 | contig 10403 bp, 9 predicted proteins | sample 5559131 | NCBI WGS metagenome assembly JAABUJ01 (sample SAMN10711875, study PRJNA513366) | rock metagenome | isolation source: Antarctica rocks | place: Antarctica: Victoria Land, Mt New Zealand nord | collected 2016-01-07 | reverse complement strand
TGGCGAAAAGGGTGGCCGCAATGCAACGAGTGCGATGATGGCGTTTGTGGACTTGACCGTGGCGGCGACACCGTTCTACTTCGGCTCCATGGGCGTGGAGCAGTGGTGGCTGGCCAAGCGGGCGGCCGTCCAAGGTCCAAGCCCGGTGGACTACACCCGCTCCGACACCCTGGCCAGCCTGGCCATGGGCACCGGCAGCCTGCTCGCCCCGTTCGCCGCTGCGGCCATCAAGCGGTGGATCACCCCCGGCACCGGCCGGTTCCCAAAGGTGCTGGTGAGAGCCGCCTTTGCCGCCACGGCGGCTACGACGGTGGCTGACCGGCTGGCCGAACGCGACGACCGGCTCGGCCGGGTGGCCCAGCGGATCAGGCGAGTTGGTGGCCCGGTGGCCATCGGTTCCGGCGTCTTGGCCATCTCCACCGCCTTCACCGAGCGGACCAGCCCCAAGCGCCTGTGGTCATCGAACCGCGGTCGCGACCTCGGCGCCGGGGTGCTCGGGTGGACCGCGGCGGTGGTCGGATGGGACTTCATCTACTACTGGAACCACCGGCTCATGCACGAGGTCCGGGGGCTGTGGGCCATCCACGTCGTGCACCACTCCAGTGAGCGCTACAACCTCTCCACCGCACTCCGCCAGCCGGTCGCCGACATCCTCGGTGTCTTCGTGCCCTATGGGCTGCTGGCACGCGCCGGCGTCCGGCCCCGCCTGATCGAGACTTCTCGGGGGATCAACCTCCTATACCAGTACTGGATCCATACCGACGCCATCCGTTCGATCGGCCCAGGCGAGGAGGTGTTGAACACCCCGTCGCACCATCGCGTCCATCACGGTTCGAACCGCCAGTACATCGACCGCAACCACGGCAGCATCCTGATCATCTGGGACCGGTTGTTCGGAACCTTCGAGCGAGAGGCGGACCCGGTCGTCTACGGCCTCACCAAGAACATCGATTCCTACGACCCAAGGCGAATCGCGACCCATGAGTACGCGGACATCGTGCGTGACGTGGCCCGCAGCGAGACCTGGGGAGAACGGTTGTCGTACGTGTTGCGGGGACCGGGACGGGCCTACGAACGCCACGCCGCGCTGGCGTCCGCCGGCGTCTCCTGACCGGCGACCTGGTCGGGCGATCGAGGAGCAGGAACTCGTGTCTTCCGCCTTCGGCTCGGTTTGGTAGAAGTTGGCGGTGGCTGGCCAGCGTCGAGCTTTCGGAGGGTTCCTGCTCGACGCCGCCGCGGTGCTGACCGAGCCCGTCCAGAACCTGCACCAGGCCATCGCCGGGAGGGTCTTCAAGAACGTCGGACCGGCTTCGGAACCGGTCAGGGTCGTGCACGACGGCATCGTCGGCGCCGTATACGGGTCGGTGCGGGGTGGGTTCCGCCTCGCCGCGGCCGGGGTCCGGGTGCTGCCACTGGGCGAGCCTGATGTGGTCGATCCGGCCGAGCAGTCCGACTTGGCCTTGACCGCTCAGGCCGCCATCAACGGCATCCTCGGCGACCGGATGAACCGGGATGAGGCCCTCACCATCGAGATGGGCCTGGTCCACGACCGCCGGCCGCTGCCCGTCGAGCCCGAGGCGCTGCGGGCCGCCTTCCCGCAGGCCGCTCCGACGGTGGTGGTGTTCATCCACGGCTTGGCCGAAAGCGAGCGCTGCTGGTGGGCGCCGGCCGGGCACAAGCACCGGGTCGGCCCCAGCTACGGCGACCGCCTGGCCGAAGACTTGGGCGTGACCCCGCTGTACGTCCGCTACAACTCGGGCCGGCACATCTCCGAGAACGGCGCCCGGCTCTCCGCCCTGCTCGACCAAGTCGTGACCGCCTGGCCGGTGCCGGGCGTGGAGCTGGTGCTGGTCGGTCACTCCATGGGCGGGCTGGTGGCCCGCAGCGCCTGCCTGCAGGCGGTGACCGGTGGGCACGGATGGGTCGGCCGGGTGCGCCACGTCGTGTCCCTGGGAACGCCACACCAAGGCGCGCCACTTGAGCGGGTGGTCAACCGGGCGTCCCAGTTGCTGTCCAGGGTCGGTGAGAGCAAGCCGGTGGCCGACGTGCTGGAGCTGCGCAGCGACGGCGTCCGGGACCTTCGCTTCGGCTACCTGCTCGAAGACGAGTGGCGCCACTCCGATCCCGCCGCCGTGCGCCGGCCGGCCATCGACCCCGCACCGAACCTCGAAGGCGCCGCCCACTGGTTCGTGTCGGGGTCCCTTCGGCCCGGTCGCCACCCGCTCAACCACGTGCTCGGCGACCTGCTGGTCACCGAAGCCAGCGCCGTCAGCCCGTCGCGCACCAAGAGCGGAGAGCGCGTCGAGGGCGCCGACACCGCCCACTTCGCCGGCCTCGACCACCTGGCCCTCTGCAACGACCCGGCCGTCTACGCCCAGTTGCGAACGTGGCTAAGGAGCCGAGCCGATAGGCGAGGCGACCAGACAAGCAGGTGACCGTTCGCCAAGCGCAGCTTGGGGAGTTCACCGTCCGGCGCTGAAACGGGGGACCTATCCGCGCAGGTCCTCGACGGGCCCGCGGCTGACCTTCCCTCCGGCCGGCGACCAAGAGGCCGGTAGCCTCCTTCGACCATGGCCAAGATCCACGAGCTGCTGGCCGCTGGGCGAACGCTGAGCTTCGAGTTCTTCCCGCCCAAGACGCCCGAGATGCTGGAGAGCTTGAACCAGGCCATCGACGAGCTAGTGCCGCTCAAGCCGTCATACGTCTCGGTGACCTACGGCGCCCTGGGCGCCACCCGGACCAACACCCGCGATCTCGTCGTCCGGGTGAACATGGAACAGCCCTTCCCGGCCATGCCCCACCTGACCTGCGTCGGCCACACCAAGGAGCAGATCCGGGAGCTGCTGGAGTTCTACCGGGAGGCCGGCGTCCAGAACGTCCTGGCCCTGGCCGGCGATCCGCCCGCCGACGGCAGCCCGGCCGACGGCGACTTCACTTACGCCACCGAGCTGGTCGAGCTGATCCGCGAGGTCGGCGACTTCTCCGTAGGCGTGGCCGCCTTCCCCGAGATCCACCCCCGCTCACCGGACCGCGCCACCGACCGCCGTTACCTGGCCGCCAAGCTCGAAGCGGCCGACTTCGGACTCACCCAGTTCTTCTTCCGGGCCGAGCACTACACCCGCATGGCCGACGAGTTGTCCGACGTGGGCTGCACCACCCCGGTCATCCCCGGCGTGATGCCCTTCATAAACGTGGGCGGCACCCGCAAGATGGCCGAGGTCAATGCCACCGAGATCCCCGAAGACCTGCAGCGGCGCATGGACGCCGCCGACGGCGACCCCGCCGCCGTCCGGGCCCTGGGCGTCGAGGTGGCCACCGAGCTGAGCGCCGCCCTGGTCGAAGGGGGCGCCCCGGGCCTGCACCTCTACGCCATGAACCGCTCGCGCTCCATCACCGACGTCTACAACAAGCTGGGCCTCGGGCCGCCTGAACCCGCCCCTGACCGTTCCTGAGCTTAGACGTTCCGTGGAGCGAAACCGTCGCTCAGCGACGCATCTGCGACACGGAACGATCCGCCGGCCCGGGCACGGTCGGCCCGGCTAACACAAGTTAGATACAGGTTAGGATCGGCGGATGCCCAAGATCACGGTTGCCAACCCGGTGGTGGAGCTCGACGGCGACGAGATGACCCGCATCATCTGGGCGTTCATCAAGGAACGGCTTATCCTGCCGTACCTCGACGTCGACCTCGAGTACTACGACCTCAGCATCGAACACCGCGACGCCACCGACGACCAGGTCACCGTCGACGCCGCCCACGCCATCCAGCGCCACGGAGTCGGCGTGAAGTGCGCCACCATCACCCCGGACGAGGCCCGGGTCGAGGAGTTCGGCCTCAAGAAGATGTGGCGTTCGCCCAACGGCACCATCCGCAACATCCTGGGCGGGGTCGTGTTCCGGGAGCCGATCATCTGCTCGAACGTGCCCCGCCTGGTTCCGGGCTGGACCAAGCCCATCGTGATCGGCCGCCACGCCCACGCCGACCAGTACAAGGCGACCGACTTCAAGGTGCCCGGGCCGGGCACGCTCACCATGACCTACACGCCCACCGATGGCGGTGAGCCCATGCAGTTCGAGGTGGCCGAGTACCCCGAGGGCGGCGGCATCGCCATGGGCATGTACAACTACCGCCGCTCCATCGAGGACTTCGCCCGCGCCAGCCTGCGCTACGGCCTCGGCCGGGGCTGGCCCGTCTACCTGTCCACCAAGAACACCATCCTCAAGGCCTACGACGGCATGTTCAAGGACGTGTTCCAGGAGATCTTCGAAGCCGAGTTCAAGTCCGACTTCAAGGCCGCCGGCATCACCTACGAGCACCGCCTGATCGACGACATGGTCGCCCAGGCCATGAAGTGGGAGGGCGGCTACGTGTGGGCGTGCAAGAACTACGACGGCGATGTGCAGTCCGACACCATCGCCCAGGGGTTCGGGTCTCTGGGGCTCATGACGTCGGTGCTGATGACGCCTGACGGGTCAGTGGTCGAGGCCGAAGCCGCCCATGGCACCGTCACCCGCCACTTCCGCCAGCACCAGCAGGGAAAGCCGACCTCCACCAACCCGATCGCCTCGATCTTCGCCTGGACCGGCGGGCTGAAGCACCGAGGCCAGCTCGACTCCACGCCCGAGGTCACTGGTTTCGCCGAAGACCTGGAGCGGGTGTGCGTGGCCACCGTGGAGGGCGGCCAGATGACCAAGGACCTGGCCTTGTTGGTCGGCGACGACCAGCCATGGCTCACCACCGAAGAGTTCCTCGCCGCTCTCGACGACAACCTGCAGAAGGTGCGCAGCGGCCGCTGACGGCCGGAAGTTCAGCCCTGCTCGGCGGCCTCTTTGATCCGCTTGAGCGTCTCCTGCATGCCGGCGACCAGCTTCTCGTCGCGGCGGGGCACCACCACGTTGAAGATCCTGGCCGGCAGCGGTTTGACGCCGTCCTCACGGGTCTCGGTGACCTTGGTCCCGAGGGCTGAGGGCTCGAAGCTGTAACTCCAGGTGGCGCCGCTGTTTCTGACCGTGAAGGCGAACTCTTCGCCTCGCGCCGCCGTCTTGACCGTGCAGACGGTGGCCCACTTGACGGGGATGGGGCCGAGCTTGTCCTGGTTCCAGCCCTTGAACTTGGCGCCGACCTGCGGTCCACTGGCCCCTTCGACCCATTCGGTCCGGTAGTTCTCCGGGCTCCAACGACCCATGTTGGTGACCTCGGCCACCAAGTCGTAGAGAGCTTCGGGGGTGGCGGCTACGTCGATGCTGGTTTCGTCCATGCGCGACATGATTGCCCACATGAGATATCGAGTCGTTCAGTGGGGGACGGGCAACACCGGGTCGGCGGCACTGGCCGCCACCATCGGGCACCCGGACCTGGAGTTGGTGGGGGTGTGGGTGCACAGCCAGAAAAAGGCCGGCCGCGACGCCGGCGACCTGGTCGGGGTGCCGGACACCGGCGTGCTGGCCACCAACGACACCGATGCCATCCTCGCCTTGGACGCTGACGTGGTCAGCTACAACGCGTCAGGTGACATGCGCCCGCACGAAGCGGTGGACGACATGTGCCGCATCCTGGCTATGGGCAAGAACGTGATCTCGACCTCGATCGTGCCGCTCACCTACCCGCCGACCGGTGACAAGACCATGGTGTCCAAGCTGCAGGCGGCTTGCGAGGCGGGCGGCACCTCGTGGCTCACCTCCGGCATCGACCCCGGGTTTGCCAACGACCAGCTACCCATCGTGATGGCCGGCTGGTGCGAGTACGTGGACACCATCCGCGTTCGGGGGGTCCTGAACTACGCCACCTACGACCAAGCCGAGATCCTGTTCGACGTCATGGGGTTCTCCAAGGCGCTGGACGACGAAAGCGTCCCACTCTTCTTCCCCGGCGCCCTCTGCTACGCGTGGGGCGGCCCGATCAACGCCATGGCGGCGGCGCTGGGGGTCGAGCTGGACGACATCCGCCAGACCACGGAGCGGGTGGCCGCCGACCATGACATCGAGGTGCCGTCGGGCCACGTACCCGCCGGCACGACCGCCGCCATGCGCTTCGAGATCCAGGGCATGGTCGGCGGCGAGCCCCTGATCGTGGTCGAACACGTGACCCGCCTGGCCCGCGATCTGGCCCCGGACTGGCCGCAGCCGGTCGGCAAGGGCCACTACGACGTGACCATCGAGGGCAACCCGAGCATGACTTGCACCCTGCAGCTGGAAGGCACCGACGGCGACGAGAACACCGGCGGCGTCTTGGCCACCGTCATGCGCTTGCTGAACATGATCCCCGCCGTGGTCGACGCCCCGCCCGGTGTCCTGTCCCTGTTCGACCTCCCGCTGGTCAGCGGACTCCACCTCATGCGCCACGGAACTGGGTCCCCATGATCCGAGTGACGGAGATGGACCACATCGTGTTGCGGGTGGCTGACGTGGAGCGCTCGCTGGCCTGGTACCAGGAACGCCTGGGGCTGGAAGGGGTGAGGGTCGAGGAGTTCCGGCGGGCCGAGGTCTTCTTCCCGTCCCTGCGGATCGACCAGCACACGCTCATCGATCTGGTCGGCGGGGAGGCGCCCACCGGCGCCGGGGGCAACCTCGACCACTTCTGCCTGGTGGTGGCGCCCGGCTCGCTCGACGAGGTCGACGCCGATCACGGGTTCGAGGTGGTCGACGAAGGCGAGCGGTTCGGTGCTCGCGGTGACGCGCACTCCAAGTACGTGCTCGACCCCGACGGCAACGTGGTGGAGCTGCGCACCTATCCCGACGCCGGCTGAGCCGCCCGGCGCGGCGGCCGGTAGCGTCGGACGGACACGACTACGCGACCGAACAAGGGGAACACGCCATGCGCGACTACGACAAGCTCTACATCGACGGGGCCTGGGTGCCATCGACCGGCAGCGGGACCATCGACGTCATCAACGCCTCGACCGAGCAGGTCATGGGCCACATCCCGGAGGGGACGCCCGAGGACGTCGACAAGGCGGTCGCCGCCGCCAAGACCGCTTTCGAGACGTGGGGCCAGACCGCTCCCGCTGAGCGCCAGAAGGTGCTACAAGCACTGGCCGAGGAGCTGGGCGCCCGCAACCAGGAGATCGCGGAGACCATCACCGGCGAGGTCGGCATGCCGATGTGCTCGACGAGTTCCAGTGGGAAGAGGAGATCGGCAACTCCCTGGTCATCCACGAGCCGGTGGGCGTGGTCGGTGCCATCACCCCGTGGAACTACCCGTTGCACCAGATCATCGCCAAGGTGGCGCCGGCGCTGGCCGCCGGGTGCACCGTGGTCCTCAAGCCCAGCGAGGTCGCCCCGCTGAACGCCTTCATCCTGGCCGAGATCATGGACGGGCTGGGCCTGCCGCCCGGCGTGTTCAACCTGGTCTCAGGCGTGGGCCCGGTGGTGGGTGAGGCCATAGCCGCCCACCCCGACATCGACATGGTGTCCTTCACCGGTTCGACCCGGGCGGGCAAGCGGGTGGCCGAGCTGGGCGCCCAGACCGTCAAGCGGGTGGCGCTCGAGTTGGGCGGCAAGTCGGCCAACATCCTGCTGGACGACCTCGAGGGCGAAGAGCTCGACAAGGCGGCCCGAGCCGGCGTGGGAAGCGCCTACCTGAACTCCGGCCAGACCTGCACCGCCTTCACCCGCATGCTGGTGCCGGCGTCCAAGCACGACGAGATCGTCGACATCCTTCGCGACGAGGCCGAGTCGGTGTACTCCATCGGCGACCCCGCCGCCGGCGAGGCCCGCCTCGGGCCGCTGATCTCCGACGTCCAGCGCGACCGGGTGCGCAACTACATCCAGAAGGGCATCGACGAAGGTGCCACGTTGGTCACCGGCGGCGCTGAGCAGCCGGAAGACTTGCCTACGGGCTACTTCGTCAAGCCGACGATCTTCGCCGGCGTCTCCAACGACATGACCATCGCCCAGGAGGAGATCTTCGGGCCGGTCCTGTCGGTGATCCCCTACGAGGACGAGGAAGACGCCGTCGCCATCGCCAATGACAGCCTCTACGGCCTGTCCGGCGGGGTGTGGGGGGCCGACGCCGAGCACGCCAAGGCGGTGGCCCGCAAGATCCGGACCGGCCAGCTCGAGGTCAACGGCGGCGGGTTCAACCCGCTGGCGCCCTTCGGTGGCTACAAGCAGTCCGGCAACGGGCGCGAGCTGGGCAAGTACGGGCTCGAAGAGTTCCTGGTCGTCAAGTCCCTGCAGCTGTAGTTGCTTCTGGCGTACATGAGTCGCGCCCAGGTCCACTCATGTACGCCAGAACGTTTGGAGGCGGCGCGCGAGGCTGGCTCGGTGACCGATCTGCCGATCACCCGGACGCTGCCTGACCCGCCTCCGACCGCGTTGCCTCGCGGTTTCAGCGCTCATGTGGCCAACATCGGCATCCGGGACGCCACCGACGACTTCCTGGTGCTGGCGTCGGATCGGCCGGCAGCGGCCGCCGCCCTGTTCACCAAGTCCCGCTTCGCCGGGCCGAGCGTGGTCGTTTCCCGCCCGCACGCCGCTGACAACGAGCTGCAGGCGTTCGTGGTGTTGTCGAAGAACGCCAACGTGGCCTCTGGCGACCAGGGCCTAGCCGACTGCCACGAGATCGTGGCGGCCGTGGCCAAAGCGATCGGTGCCGACCCGGCCGACGTGCTGATCACCTCGACCGGCGTGATCGGTCGACCCTTGCCCATGGACCTGATCCGCCCACATCTGGCCGGCCTGTCCACCCCGTTCGAGTGCACCGATGCGGTCGCCGCCGCCCGAGCCATGATGACCACCGACACCGTGCCCAAGGTGGCGTCGGCGGCGGTGGGCGACGCCACCGTGGTCGGGATGGCCAAAGGGGTCGGCATGATCGAGCCGGACATGGCGACCTTGCTCACCTTTTTCACGACCGACGCCGAGGTGGCGGCTGAGGAACTGTCGGGCATCTTCGGCCGCGTCATCGACCGGACCTTCAACTCGCTCAGCATCGACACCGACACCTCCACCAGCGACACGGCGGCGATCATGGCCAACGGCGAAGCCGGACCGGTCGACCTCGACGCCTTTGAGGCCGCCCTCTTCGACGTCGCCCTGTCCCTCACCCGCCAGACCGCCCGCGACGGCGAGGGCGCCACCAAGCTGTTGCTGGTCACCGTGGACAAAGCCCGGGACGGCGACCAGGCCCGGCGGGTGGCCAAGACGGTGCTCAACTCGCCGCTGGTCAAGACCGCGGTCCACGGCGCCGACCCCAACTGGGGCCGGGTGGCCATGGCGGTCGGGAAGTGCTCCGCCGACACCGACATCGACCAGCGTCAGGTGTGCATCCGCTTCGGCCGCCAAGAGGTCTTCCCGGCGATCGTGGATGAAACGGCGCTCGGGCGGTTGGCCTCGTACATGGCCGGCGACGAGGTCCACATCGGCGTGAGCCTCGGCACCGGCGACGCCACCTGGACCGTCTACGGCTGCGACCTCTCCGCCGGCTACATCCGCATCAACGCCGATTACACGACGTAACACTTGGACCTAGCTCGGCAGGCCTCGCCAGGTCGGCTTCGCCATGCCGGTTCTCGTTCGGGCTGCTTCGTCTGGCGACTGCGCAGCGGTGCCGTTTGGGACTAGCTCGGCAGGCCTAGCCGGTGGGCTTCGCCATGCCGATTCTCGCGTACCGGCCAAGTTGTGCAGTCAGTCTGGGATTCCGAGACTCACTGCCCGACTTGCGTCGGTGACTGGCGGGGAAGCTGGCAAAGCGTGCCGGTGCCGCGGGTAGGGTCCCTGCCCGACCGAACCCGCCGACCGCCACGCCCTACAGGAGCCGACCGTTGAGCAACGAGCCCGTCCGAGTCGCCGTCACCGGGGCCGCCGGCCAGATCGGTTACAGCCTGCTGTTCCGCATCGCCAGCGGCGCCCTTCTCGGACCGGAGCAGCCGGTGGTCCTGCAGATGCTGGAGATCACGCCGGCGCTCGGCGCCCTCGACGGGGTGGCCATGGAGCTGGACGACTGCGCCTTCCCGCTGCTGGCCGGCATGGTCACGACCGACGACGCCGACCGAGCCTTCGACGGCGCCAACATCGCCCTGTTGGTCGGCTCGCGCCCGCGGACCAAGGGCATGGAGCGCTCGGAGCTCCTCGAGGTCAACGGGGCCATCTTCACAGTGCAGGGCAAGGCGCTGTCCAACAGCGCCGCCGATGACATCAAGGTGCTGGTGGTCGGCAACCCGGCCAACACCAACTCGTTGATCGCCATGAACAACGCACCGAACATCGACGACGGCCGCTTCACCGCCATGACCCGCCTCGACCACAACCGGGCCAAGGCTCAGCTGGCCGCCAAGGCCGGCGTCACCGTCAACGACGTTTCCAAGATGACCATCTGGGGCAACCACTCCGCCACCCAGTACCCCGACCTCTTCCACGCCCAGGTGAACGGTCGGCCGGCCGCCGAGCTGATCGACGACCAG
>JAABUJ010007267.1_pt1 | contig 10403 bp, 6 predicted proteins | sample 5559131 | NCBI WGS metagenome assembly JAABUJ01 (sample SAMN10711875, study PRJNA513366) | rock metagenome | isolation source: Antarctica rocks | place: Antarctica: Victoria Land, Mt New Zealand nord | collected 2016-01-07 | reverse complement strand
TCTTCTTATAATAAATCTAAAATTTAAAGTCTGCTAACTGTTTTACTCAATGAATCTATTGTCAATTCAGTTACTTAATTGTTATAAAGTTTCTTAGATTCTTATGATTCATAAAGATTTAAATAAACTTATCTATATTTGCAAAATAAGATCTTCAATCTTGCAGTGCTTTCACTATTGCAAGAAGATTTTTATTATAAATTTTATATTTTTTCTTGAGTTTTAATAGTTTTCTAAATCAATACATAATAGACTTTTATTGTCTATCTTTAATTTAATATAAATGTACTTTAATTATAAAATTCAATGCATTAATTTTCAGTATCTTCTTATATGCTTAATTAAGTATTCATAGATGTATTATTTCACTAAAACTATTGAAAGAAAGAAGATACTTATGTTATATTATGCTGTCTAGTGAAACTCTATGACTGTATTGTTGTTATTAAGAAAGTTAAGAATGTTAACTGCAATCAATATCAGTAAAGACTTTACTCAGCTTCTTTAATGCTAATTTTAACTGACTTAATAGAAATAGCTAAAATATCATTTCTTAATATTTTCACTTAATGAGACTGCATCTATTAACTCTCATTGACAGCAAAAATTAAATGACTTAATACATCATCATAAGTTCAATAAACTATTTAAGAATTTAACTAATCATTAAAGAGATTTTGTCACAAAAACAAGTTCTCAGACAAGTCATCTAGTGGTTACTCATTGTAGTTAGTAGTGTAGCTAGATCTAATCAGGCAATATAAAAATTTTGAGTTCATTTGCATGTGATATGATCTCAAATAATTCAACAAAATGATCAATTTCAACAAACATCATGTCTAGAGACAACACCTTGCTTCTTTTCTTGTTACTGATTATTTATATAGTCACTTATAAGCAATCAGACTGGCCTCAACATCTCTACATCATCACTATGATCTATGCATTCTTCAAGTTTTCACTAAATGCATAAGACAACAAAAGACAGCATTACATAATGCAGTATGATCTTTCTTCTTCTGTATACACTTACTGACAGTCTTTTTAGATTTACAAAGCACAAAATCTGTCTTTTTCTTTTTCTTCTTGACCTTGATTTCATCTCATAAAGAACTCACTATCATCTCATTCTCAAACTTGCTCTATGTCTTGTTCTTGTTTAACTGTCATCTTCTCAGCAACTATTCAAACTTACACTCTTCTTTAACTGCTCAGTGGCCTATCTATTGACTATATACATGAATACAATTGAGTATCTATATCAACAATACAGTAAAATGCTTTGATGACATTCTATGCTACAGTATTGACAACTATGACTTTACTTATGAGCTATATGAAAGGCTGAGGGTTGGCAGAAAAGGTATAGAAGTCATGAATTAGATAAATTGCCTGATAGAGACTCTAGTCAGAGGCTTAAAGAGGCTTTAAATGTTAGAAAAGTCAATTTATTGCTTATATGAAGTCATTATTTAAGTTATTTATATGTATATAAATCAATTACATCATCAGCAGCATGCAGAAGACTTGTTGTTGACAAAGATTTGTCTAATTTATCTATCTAACCCTATCAGTAAGACTTTAACCTGAATTGTGACTTGATTCTTACTTATAACTGTTATAAGCAAGAATTAAGTTCTACTCTCTGTGACTGCTTAAAAGAGCTGTCTCTAGCCTGATTAAGAACTTGTCTGAGAACTTGTTTTTGTGACAAAACCTCTTTATTAATAATGAGTCTTATAAGTTTAATGAATTACTTAAAGATTCATTTAAACAGAAACTTGATAAGCTCATTAGCAATTATCTCTTAACTGAGTATAAAGTTTATCTGAATCTAATTTTGCTTATGCAGATTGCAGATGTTATAATAAAAAACATCAATGTACTTTAATTATTTATATATATATATGTTTTTAATTAAAGTTAAGATGACTCAATTGTCTTTTCTGAGCTGAATAAATGAAGCTGTAATGAGCTTTGTTTTTTTAAATATTTATATAGTGCAAATTGACTTCAAAATATTTATTTATATTTATGTCTCTCAATATCTGCTCAAGTCAGATCTCAGTCTTTGTGCATATTAACATAATTATATATTAGTATTATTTATTCTATTAACTTTCTATTCAGTCCCTATCTAGATCTATGAGAGCAAAGCATCTTTATAATAAAAAAACTTAAATAAGAAAATCTTAATTCTGTCTTACAAACATTATTTCAACAAAATGTTAATTAATTATCATTGTCTTTCTTATACATTGATGAGTCTATATTGTGTCTATCTCTTAAACATTTGCTTTCACTGAATAGCAGATGATCTCTTTTAATTCATTAAATCTATTTCAGTTCATTAAATTATCTTTTAATCATTCAGATATGCAAAATCTTCATATTTTAAGATGTTCTTCTAAATGATCTGCTGTGCAAGATTGAGATAACTGAGTAAATTATTTATAATTAATCATTAAGTTATTTAATGAGTGCTGACTGCTGTAAAAAGAACTCTGTAGAGATTTGCAATTTTAGTTTTCTGAAAGTAGTGAATGCAGAAGTTGATGTAATTCAGATAAAAGAAAAATATATGTTGTATAATTTATGCTGATCAATTACATAAACATTATTTGTCAATCTTTGAGATTTTTATAAAGATCAGTTAAACATTGAGACTCAGCATCTCTGTGCAGAGCAGAAACAGTGTTGTTACTTTATGCTTATAAAGACTGTTATAAAGCTAATAAACTGACTGAGTTCAATTTAACTTTTATATAATTGCTTTTTGTCTTGCTGATTTGTAAATTTATCTTTATTTTTATTTCAGATTTATTTATCTGATCAATGCTTTCTGTAAATTCATTTATTATCTTCTTAATTATATCTAAAGCTGTCTCTACTTCTCTGTTCATGTCATTATTTTTTGCTATAGATTCTTCATCATTATCAATGATCTAATTATGAAGACTGTGTCACATCTATATCTTCTTAATATTTTGTTAATAGAGACTCAAAATATCATTTAAATTATGTTGACTATTTATTTAATTCTTACAGAAACTGAATTGTCAACTGTTTTAAGAAATCTCTGCATTATTTTATGTTTTATGTACAGATTCAGAGACTAAACATTGAATTCTTACTTTAAAGTAGCTGTAAATATTCTTTTATAGACTTTCATTATTCTTTTTAGACAACAATTTTGTAGACACTTCAGTGACTTAATGAGTAAAATAATTAATAAGATATCATTATTTTGCAGATCTTACATTTGCAACTTATATAATATAATTGATTAAATTACTGCTGTATAAAGCAGTTAAGATTACTTTGTGAATGAGCTTCATGTAAATGATGTAATATATAAAAGAGCTTTAAATGTCATAATATCTTTTTAAACTGTCTATTATACATACTCTCTTCATTTTAATCTTATGTCAATCTAAACATTCAATATTTACAATATTGTCTCTGTCAGAATCATCTAATCATCAAAATACACTGTGCTCATCAGATTTTCACTGAGATCTCTGTAACATCTTGTAAAGTAAATCAACTTATATTTATTTAATATAAATCTCATTTTATATCTTTTTACTCATACAATGCACTGACTGTAAACTAACTTCAGTCTGTGACAGTTTGTTTGTGCTGAGATTCTTTATATAATTAAATTTATATTATTTACAAAGTTAAATGTCATTATCTTACTCTCTGAGCACTTAAACATTGTCAGCAGTTCTGACACAAAGAACAGAAAGAAAATTGAAGAAAGTAAAAATCTTTAAGAAATCTTTATTTTTATAAATATTCAGTTATTTTCAAATTCTGAGAAGACTATTCTTGTATGACATTTGATCAGAAAGCATTCTATAATGTAAATAATTTATGATGAGAACTTTACAGATTGCATAATGTATAGCAATCTCTCATGTAAGACATTGTTAAATATCTTATTGAAATCAAAATTAAACATTAAGACTATGCACTTTGACTTTGTTTTTCATACAGTGTTGATACAGAATGTAAGCAGCTTTAAAACAGTAAGAATAGATCTTTTTTTTTAATTTTTTTTAATTTAAAAAAAAAAAGATTATGTATCTTTATTATCTTAACAATTCACTCTATAATCAGCTTTTTCAGCAGCTTTATGATTGTGTTCTTCAGTGCAATGAGACAATAACTATTTAATAATAAATAATTCATTTTTCTGTTCTTTTATAAAACTACTGTAATGAATTCTTGAAAGCTCTTAAATATTAATTTACTGATAAAGTATTTATTAATTATTTATATAAAATCATTCTTAATGAAGAAGACTGCAGCCTTAAGAACTTCATTTAAAATGTTGTTTAATTTTAAGACTTTATTATTTAATAGTCTATAAATTGTCTGCTTAATCTGCTTTACAATAATTGTTAAAAAGATATTAAATATAAAAGATACAAATAATTCATTATTAATGTTTCTGAGATCTGCTTGTCTTTTTTCTAAGAAGAACTTCTTTGTTAGAATTTATATCTTAATAAAATTATCATTATTTGTGTTATTCTGATCTAATCTTCACAAAAATAAGATGTAAAATGATACTTATAATTTGTCTATACAGAGCTTGCTTCACTGTAACAGTCTTTATAAATTCTTTTTATAAGAATTGTTTAAAGCTGAGATTAACTGTTCAATGAATTGTTGTCAGTTTGCATATTTTATACATTGTAGTTTCTTCTTAAATAGATTTTAAAAAAATTGATAAAATATCTTGTTGTGATTTATCTCAATATCCTATAAGTATGATAGTCAAAATCAGTTAAGCTTTGTCTGACAATATAAGATAAATAATAATAAAATGTTGACTTAATCTATCTTAAATAGCAATTATGATCAAATGTAAAAGACTGAATTTTATATCTTTAATTAATTTAATGAATAATAAAATTGCTGAAAGACATTTAAATAGACAGTAGCTTCAATTTTAAGTTTTGTTATTTAAAGTGAGATGCATTATAGATGTAAGTTTGTATAAGATTAAGAGTAGATGTCAAATAATATATTAATGATTTGTTTAATCTTATTTTACAATTCTTAAAGAACTTAATGTGTCTTGTTTAGTTGTTTTTGAAAAATTGTTGTTATCATATTCTCAATTCTGAATGATATCTCAGTAATATTGTTTATATTAAATAATATTATACTTAAAATTATCTCTAGAAGACTCTGAACAAAGATAAATTTGATAATTAAACTTTACTGTATGTTGAAGAAAGTTTAAGTTGTTAATCTGTTGAGACATATTTTTTAAGAAAGTTATAATAAAGATACAGATAAAGATTATTTATCTATTGATCTTTATTGTATAGTCTTTATCAAAGTACTGTATAGAATGTAAAAAGACTGCAATGATGTTTTTTACACTGACTTTATAAAAGTTAAGTATGAGTATAAAGACATTTAATATCTTTCAGTGTTCATGATATAAAAGACTGACAGAAATTCAATAAAATGTCTTTAATGCATAGTATATATTTCTATATACATCAAAATCATTAACAAACAGTAAAAAGAAAATGAAGTAATAAGTTTAATATTTAATAAAAATCTTTTCAATATAGACTTGTTTATAGTGAGTCATCTTAAGTTCTTTATGTGTTAAATGCATTTTTTTAGATAGAATGAATGATCTTGTTATTTGTATTGATGACTCATTATATATAGAAATGTTAATTAGAAAATTCATAATTATTTTCTTTTTCTGAGTACATTTAGTTCATACATATCTTAAAATGGTCAAGAATGTCACTAAATGACATATTAAGAATGATGTCTTTAATTAAATAAAGCTTATAGATATTCTTAATATACTTTATATTGTGTAAAACTTCTTGTAAAAGTCTCTTCAATATAATATTAATATCAGAATCTTGAGTCACAGACTGCAAGTTGATATAAATTACTTTTTAAGAATAAATTATTGTATAATGATTATATTTAATAAAAATAATGTAATCTTTATTAAAGTCTTCTACTTTCTTAAAGAAAATAGTGTTTTCAAATATAAGTAGTTTTTCTTTTTGAATATATACTATATCTTTTAAAATCAATCATATAAATAATTCTCAAACTGTTGAATGTCAAAGTTCTGTAAAGTTGTTATAATATTTAGTTATTTTAAACTGCATCTTTTTAATAAGCTTATTTGCTGAAAGAATTGAGACAATCAAACTTATTAAATTATATCAATACTGTTATGTTAATCTTTCAACAGATATACATCTTTTATTTTTAATTAATAAAGAAGTTTACTTCTTAATCATCATCAATAAGAATTTTCTCATCAGTAAAAGTAATAATAAACATAATTGCATAGTCTGCTTCAGTGTGTCAAGCTTCTCAAAAGATAAATTTTTTATATTTATAAATATATTATTCTTAATTTAATTATTCAACAAGAAGTCTCTGCTCAACAATTAAGTTTCTTATAATTATATATAGTTTTGTCTTCAAATTTCAGACTTTTTGCATTACAGTTTAAGTGTGAGTAATGTAAGTGATAGAAGATTGACAGAATGTATTATGTTATTGAGAATTGAGATGCTTGTAGAAGAATGTTTAAGAAGATATTGAAGATGAATTAATAATTATATAAAATATTGAAAATACTTTTTTACTTAAAGAAAGACTGCTGATTTCAGACATAATGTTGCTTTCATTATTGATATTAATATTTAAAAAGTAATTATTATATGAAGTTAAAGTAATCATCAAGTCAAATTAAAGTTAAGATTTCTGACTTAATCTGACTTACAGATTAAGATTTCTGATCTGTAACTCAACTTATACTAGAGCTGAGTCAAGTCAGAGTTGAGTTGAGTCAACTTGCATTAAATATAATAGTATATATTAAGTAAGTAAGTTTTCTAGTCAGGCTAGTATGCATGAAAATATACTAATTATAGGTTAATTATATTGCTCATTTCTATTGCACACATTACTTTATGCATAATATACACATATTATTCACATTTATGCATGCTTTATGCACTATACATTCACTTATGCATATATTATGCACTATACATTCACTTATGCATGACTCACATAAACTTAACAGGTCAGATCAGAGTTAAAGATCTTAATTTGACTTAACTTATCAGGTTAAGATTTCTGACTCAACTCAGAGTCAAGTTAAATTAAGTTACAAAACTTATTAAGTCAGTTTAACTCAATAATTACTCTATATAAAGTAGACAGTGTCTCTGCATTAAACATTGACAGAAAGTCTTTATAAATTTGACTTATATTAATTTATTAATAGAGTGATTTACTGAGCATAATGTTTACATTATTGTAAAGATTCTCAATATTCTCTGTATTATTCATATCTTCATCATAAACATCACTATGCTCATCTGTTTTATGATGATTATACTTTAAAGACTTATCAGCATTATTAAATAAGACTTATCTCAGTTTCATTAAATCTCAAGATGAAGAGTCAGCATTGTGAATAGTATCATTAAATAAGATTTATTTCAGTTTAATTGAATTTTAAGATGAAGAGTCAGCATTGTGAGTAGTATTATTGAATAAGACTTGCTTTAAATTCATTAAATTTTAAGATGAAGAGTAAACATTGTGAGTAGTATTATTAAATAAGACTTGCTTCAAATTCATTAAATTTTAAGATGAAGAATTAATATGACTGATAGTTTCATTGAATAAGACTTGTCTTAAATTTGTTAAATTTTAAGATGAAGAGTCAACATATTTAATATCTTCATTGAATTATCTGATTACTTTAAGTGCTTCAATATTTTAAGAAGTCATGATCAGAATGTTAAGAGAAAGATAATACTTAATGTTATATGTATATAAAGTTCAGCAAGTTAGCTATGTGTGACTATATAAGCTTCATATATATATATATAGCACATAAGTCTTAAACAAATTTCTTTTACATTCATAAATATTTTCAAGCAATAAGTCATTCAAACTACACAGAATATCTTTCTAAACATTACATCATAAGTTATATTTAAATATTAAGTCAAATCAATAAAGCAAACATCAAAGCTCACTGATAACAAATCTATTGCTAAGATTAGTTTTGTATTTCATTAAGATCTATACTCAACACATCATTAAAATTATAATTATTTTTATATCTCTGTAACTCATACTTATAGTTATTACTATTATCAAAAGTCTTCATCTTAATCTTCAACTCTGAGTCATTCTCTAACTGCTGATCACAGAAATCTTTTAGATCATTTTCTTTATTGAGAATCTTAAATAACAATAATGACTTCTTTATCTTCTTATTAAAGTCTACATTCAAGTCAATAAGAATTCTTGTTTTCTTTTGACTTTACTTAATTTATTTATGCAGAAAGTTCTTAAGATTAATGTTTTCAAACTTCTTCTTTATATGCAGCAAGTCAAACACAGTGAAAAGATGTTTGTATCTGTACTTAATAAGTCTTAAATTGATGAAATTATTCTTTTATAACTGATATATTTTGATCTAAATTATTAATTAAATGAATGCATCTAATACTTTATCAGTATTAAGCTTGTAGTCTTTATTAAGAATAAATAAAGAGTTTTATATCTTAATTAAAATTAATTAAACTTTAAGACTTTATTAAAGTCTATAATCTTTTTATTAAATCTGAATATCTTCTGCACTCAATAATATTCATAATACTTAACTACAATTCTTCTCAGAGTCTTGAAGTCTCATATTATTAATAAATTTTTATCAATCTTAATCTCAATAAACTTCATAAATCATAATCTGATCATCTTAATAATCTTATTTTTTCATATCTTATAGACATTTTTAATCTTTGCATGAGCAGCCTTAAACTCATTGAAGATTACAGACATATCAGAATATATAATTCTTATAGACTTATTAACATTTAATAAATTAGAAAATAATATTTAATTAAATAATCAATCTTCTTTTGTATCTTCTTCTCTGATTTGCTTTTTTATACATATTTTTATAATGCTGTCTAAGTATTCTAACTATTAATGAATGTCAAGAATGTTCTAGTGAGACTTTATTCAGTAATTAAGTCTTTGTTGCTGTTTCAGTGTATTATAATATTGATATAAGCAGAGTTTCATGTTGCTTGTTTGAGTAAATTTGTATTGTTGATGAAGAAGAGTTTGAAAGATTGTGTTAATGATAAAGATTGTAACAGACTTATGTTATGGTCATACTTAGTAGTGATTATGTAGTAACTAGTTATATACATAGACAGCATATCATTAAGTATAAGATTATCAGACTTACTATGCTTATAACAATCTCAGTGAGATAATAAAGCTCAGAGAGATCTATCAGCTTATTATGCTTATAATGATCTTAGTAAGCACAGCAAGACAGTAGTATATAGATAGATCATCTTCTTTAAGAATATAAGTATATTTAATAACAATGACAATTCTTACTTAACATACTACTATTTACTAATTAACTTTAACATGTCTGAAACTTCTTTTATATCATAAGCTTTAATCTTTAAACTCTATATCAAAGAAATCTTCAATCAAAATGTAATATATTAAATATTCTTACAATATAAGCATGATCTTCAGCACACAGAAAGCAGCTTTGATTAGTATAATTAATTTTAAAGATTTTAAAGATTTATATAAAATGAATAACATTCTAAAGATATCAGCATCAGATATATAATATATTCAGTAATGCAAAAAAAAGTTATGAAGCTTCTTAATAAAGCTTAATTTATATATAGATTTTAATCAGAAGAAGTTTAACTTTAAAATAAATAAAGATTTATACATAATAATTTATCTTAAAGATACAGCATTCAACTGAGTCAACTTTAAGTTGCATAAATTTCTAAATAAGTCATTAAGAGAATGCAAAATCAATAAAGAATTAATCTTTAATGACTTTAAGAAGTTTAAAAAAGAATTTTGAAAGACTTTTAAAGTAATTAATAAGAAAAGAACAGTGAAATGATGACTTTTAATGTTAAATGTTAAAAGGTGGCACCACACTAATAGCATAGCTATCGTGGGTTATATATCTAACACTCCCCCTAACCCGCGATCGGCCCGCAACCGACCCGCAGGTGTAAAGGGTGCGCGCAGACAGCAGTTTGAACTTGTGACCTTTGGGCTTACTCTCTCACCATGGACTTGAATCACCGGCAGAGGTGGCCTAGGCGCCATTTTACGCAAGTTATCACGCACTAACCCGGGCTCATAACCTGTTAAAAGGTGGCACCACACTAATAGCATAGCTATTGTGAGTTATATATCTAACATTAAAGATAAATAAGTTAACAGTTAAGTACTCAGTAAAGTTTCAGTGTATTGTAGTTTTAATAGACTGAGATAATAACATCTTAATATTACAATATTATTGAAAATTA
>JAABUJ010007265.1_pt1 | contig 10405 bp, 15 predicted proteins | sample 5559131 | NCBI WGS metagenome assembly JAABUJ01 (sample SAMN10711875, study PRJNA513366) | rock metagenome | isolation source: Antarctica rocks | place: Antarctica: Victoria Land, Mt New Zealand nord | collected 2016-01-07 | reverse complement strand
TGTTCCGGCGTCTGTTTCAACAGGTCATCGGCCTTGACACACAGTGCAGTCGCGAGGGTGTCCAGATCGGTGTCCACGAGAGCCTCCGGGTTCGACGTTGGGTCAGCAACGCCGATCTTGGACACCTCTCGCGCGACACCACGGTCACGACACGCCCATTACCCCTTGGAATTAGTCATCTAGGTGTAACCTGCAATTTGCGAGGACCTAATGTCCGTATATGCGAACTGGAGTGGCGCTATGGCGAATCTGTTCGGCGTCACCGATGACTGGGTCGAGGCACCCGAGGACGCGGATGAATTCTTCACGCGAGCAGAAGAGTTGTGCTGGGGTGATGGACTACCAATCATCCCGCCAACCGCCGCCCGGATCGCGGCAATGATGGAACAGGCACAGTTGGACCCGGACGATGAGCTTGGCGTCATGCCACCAGGCGAAGGTGTCGCCACCGTAGCCAAGATCGCAGCCAATGCCGTCATGGCGGGGTGCCCGAAAGGCGTTTTTCCCGTCGTCGTTACCGCAGTGCAGGCGATGCTCCAGCGCGAGTTCAACCTCAACGGCCTGCAGTCGACGACACACCCGGTCGCGCCATTAGTAGTCGTGCACGGGCCAGCCGTTCGCGAGCTGAGTTTCAACGCAGCGGCGGGCGCCTTCGGTCCAGGTTGTCGGGCCAATGCCACCGTGGGCCGAGCTGTGCGATTGTGTCTGCTCAACATCGGAGGTGCCCGCCCCGGTGAACGCGATCGCGCCACTCAAGGGCAACCAAGCAAGTTCAGTTTCTGCATCGCGGAGAACGCTGAAGCCAGCCCCTGGCCGCCGTACACGGTTGAGTGTGCGGGTCTGAACGCCGACCAGAGTGCGGTCACCATCTTCGGCGGAGAGAATCCGCATAACGTCAATGATCACGTCAGTACGGACGCCGTCGGGATCTTGTCCATGGCCGCCTCCAACATCGCCGTACTCGGCGCGAACAACGCCCATTACAGCGGAGGGGACTACTTCGTCGTACTCGGTCCGGAGCACGCCGCGACCGTAGCGGCGTCCGGGTTCAGCCGGCGGGACGTACAGATGTGGCTATACGAACACGCCCGGTCCAGCCTCGCTGACCTGAAGCAGGGAGGTATGTGGGGGATGCAGGCTTGGCCGGCGTGGAAGAATGCAGAGACCAACGACGCCGCCCTGATTCCACCCGTCGACTCGCCGGAGGCCTACCGCGTCCTGGTCGCAGGCGGCCCGGGAAAGCACTCGAGCGTGCTCCCAGGCTTTGGGATCACCCGCTGCGTCACCCGGCCGATCAGGGTTGGCTGAACCGACGCGAGAACGCACTGGCCAAACCGCACCGTACGGAGGTAACGAAGATGCCCGCGATTATCCAGGTCTTCAGTCCATTGGCGCACCACCCAAAGATGGGACCGGAGTCCAAGACAGGGGTACCGGACCTACGGTCCGGTATCATCGGCGTCCTGGACAACACCAAACCAAACGCTCGCTCACTCATGGGACAGGTGGCTCAAGCGGTCGCCGACCGGATCCCGGAGATGCAAATCTCCTTCGAACGCAAACCGAGCGCAGCGGAAGGGGTGAGCGACGACGTACGTGACCACCTGCTCAGAGACGCAAACCTCATCTTTACAGGTAGTGGCGATTGAGGCTCGTGTACGTCGTGGAGTTGCCACGACGCCGCTCAGTTCGAGCGGGCCGGTATACCGGTTATGCTGTTCTGCACCACACCATTCGTACAGATGGCGCGGACCCTCGTGACCACATTGGGTGCGCCCAACCTGCGAATCATTGAAGTTGCTCACCCGCTAGGCGGACTACAGGAGGCCGACGTCCGTGCGCGCGCCGAGGCGGCCACCGGCGCGGTGCTGGACATGTTGGGCGCGTGACTCGCTGCTCTTACTAGAAGGCTCGCGTGCTTGCGCGCAACAGAAGAAAACGCGTGGGCGGAAAAGAGGACTCGCCGCGAGACGCGGACAGGATTGGACGAGGAGATTGAGGAGCTACCCGGATGCTGCCTACGGAAACCCTGGTCTGGTTGGGAGTCAACGTGGTGGTAGGGCTGTTGACGCTGTTTGTGGCGCTCTATGTCACCAGGCGACCAGAGGTAGTCGATGAGGCCGGTCGCCCCATCACCACGCAACGTGGTGATGGGGCTGGAGGAGTCGACCGGACGGACGCTGACCAGAACTAGTTCTCTAGCGAGGCGCCCACCGTTCGACGACGTCGCAAATTAGGGAGAGGCACGTGCAACCCTCATTCAACGTCTATTACGCCGTGAGCGCCTTAGTCTTCTTGGCCGCCCTACTCGGCGTGGGCTACGCGTTGTCCCGACGGCACCAGATCACCAGCACGCACGACTTCGCGGTCGCGTCCCGCCAGATGGGTGCGCCACGGATGGTTCTGATGAACATCGCGACGTACCTGAGCGCCGTCTCTCTCATCGGCTTCACCGGGTACGGATACAAAAGCGGTTTCGCCTTACTGTCGTTCTTCTTCGGCACCGTCCTCGGGCACCTCCCCCTGTCTCTGGTGGCCAAGCGGCTGCACGCATGGCACGTCAGCAGCATGCCTGAATTCATGGGTGAGCGGTACCACAGCACGATGCTGCGCGGCTGGTTCGGGCTGGTCTTCATCGCGATTTACACCGTGTACCTGATGCTCAACCTCGTTGGCGTCGGGGTACTGCTGCACAGCGTCGCAGGACTGCCCATCTGGCTCTCCGAACTCGTGGTGCTAATCGCGCTGATGGGCTACGTGGCCTTCGGGGGGATGCGGGTGACGTCGCTGGTCAACAGCGTGCAGGCGGTGATCATCCTGATCGTCGTACTGGGCGGCGCGGCGATCGCCATTGGGGTTGCCGGCGGCCTCGGGTCATTTATTAATGAGGTACATTCCGTCAAACCAATACTACTGTCGGCAACAAGCGACGGAGCATTGACCCCCAGTATTCTGCTGGGCACCACGTTGGGGTGGATGTCGGGCGTCGCCTGTCGCGCCGACTTCGCAGCACAGGCCCTGTCGGGGTCCCGTGCCCGGGTGGCGGGTTGGACCTTGGGATTGCCAGCCATCGTGATCGTCGTGGTCTACCTCGGGCTGAACATCATTGGCCTGTCCGTACGCACTCGGCTGCCAGCCTTGCCCAGTGCCGATGCTGCATTCCCACTGTTCTTCCGAGACGTCGCACCCGGCTGGACTGGCTGGATCATGATCTTCGCTCTGCTGTCCGGAATCACCGCGGCATGCGACTCCTACATCCTGACCATCAGCTCCATCGTGTCGAACGACATCGTCAAGCCCATCATGGCTCGCCGCCGCGCAGACATGGCGCACACGGAACGCATCGCGGTCTACGCCGCGCGGGCCACCGTCCTGGTGTCCGCGGCCATTGCGTTCGTCGTGTCACTGACCAATATTCCGCTCTTGGCGCTGGCCACCCTCAGCCTGTTCGTCGTCTGGGGGTCCGCCTGTTTTGTGCCGATCTATGGCGGACTGTTGTGGCGTCGCGGCTCGCTGATGGCCGCCTTCGTCAGCTCCTTGGTCGGCATCGCGCTCGCCGCGCTCTGGCTCATTGCTCCGCCATTCGCAAGCGGCGCCAGCGCCCTCGTCGGCCTCCTCGGCTCTCTGGTGGTCTACGTCGGCATCAGCCTGTGGCCGCGCAGAGCCACACTGACCACATCCACGGCACAATCGGTCGACGTCTGACTCGCCCGATCTACCGTAAAGGACCTCGGAGGCGGTCCGGCCAATGGCGGCTCTGCCGCGCAGAACTCCGACGCCGCACCCTACCTCGATGTTGCCCGCTGGCCGAAGCGCAGGCAGTGGAGGCATCCAGCGCAACAGGGAGTGCGTCCTGACCCGCATGGGCCTGGCGCAGCACCTGGCGATTTGCAGCCCGCCGGCGAGGCCGAACTACTCAACGACGACCGGGTCGGGCGGACGCTGGACCGGCTGTTCGACAGCGACCGGGCCAGCCTGATCACCACGACCGTGCTGGGGATGCTCCGCGAGTTCGCCATCGCCACCGACCAGCTGCACAACGACTCGACGACCGTCACGGTGACCGGGGATTACCCCGACGCCGACGGCCGAACCCGCGGCGGGAAGCCAACACCGGCGATCCGCCAAGGCCACAGCAAGGACTATCGGCCCGACCTGAAGCAGCTGTTGTTCATCCTCACGATCTCCGCTGACGGTGCGGTGCCCATCGCCTACCGGGTCGCCGACGGCAAACACGGTCGACGACCTCACGCACATCCCGACCTGGGACAAACTACGCGTCCTGGTCGGGCGGCCGGGCTTTATGTACGTCGCGGACAGCAAGCTGTGTTCGAAACAGGCGATGGGCCACATCCACAGCTACGGTGGACGTTTCGTGACCATCGTGCCGCACGGGCTGCGGGAGGACACCTGGTTTCGGGACTGGGCCCAGACCCGGTGGGTGCCCGGGCCACGCCAGGGTGAGCCCGACCGGATCTGGCGGACCTTCCAAGCCCCGGCACCCTCGGTCGACGGCTACCGGGTGATCTGAGTGCACTCCAGCAGCAAAGCCGCACGCGACGCCCACGCCCGTGCCGCCCGGATCGAGGCCGGCCTCGCAGCGATCGGAGCACGCCTGGCCAGCCCGAAGACCCGCATCAAGACCCACGTCGCCGTCGAACAGGCCGCCACCACCGCTCTGGCCTCGGCCGGGGCCACCCGCTGGGTCGGCTTCACCATCACCGAAACGACCCAGGTCGACCACCGGCAGGAAAACCGTGGCCGGCCCGGCGCCCAGACCCGCTACCGGCGCACCGAGAAAACCGTCTTCACCATCACCGCCACCATCCACGCGGACAAGGTCAGCTACGACGCGGTCACCGACGGCGCCTTCCCGCTCATCACCAACGACACCGTCATGAGCGGAGCCGACGTCCTCGCCGCCTACCGCTATCAGCCGAACCTCGAACGCCGCAACCACCTGCTCAAAGGACCTCAACAAGTCGCCCCGGTCTACCTGCAGACCGCGCACCGCATCGAAGCGCTGCTGCTCTGCCACTTCCTGGCGATGCTCGCCGAGGCGCTCATCGAACGCGAGATCCGGACCACGATGAGCATCCAAGGCCTGGCCAGGATCCCGCTCTACCCCGAGCTCCGCAACTGCCCCGCCCCCAGCGCCCCGCGGATCCTGGAGACCTTCATCGACATCGCACGCCACCAGCTGATCAACGACGACGGCCAGATCGTGCAGACCTTCCAGCCCCAGCTCACCGACCCCCAACAGCAGGTCCTGGATCTGCTATACATCCAGCCAGCGTCTACACCTCAACCGACCCCCGCTGAAATGGGGGCCATATCGACCGTGAGAAGTGCGGAACATCAGTATCACCGAGGGATGGAACCTTTAGCGGCGGCCCGGGAGCTGCTGATCAGCCTCCCGGGCTTCTCCACGACCGTGGCTGAGGTATTCCTCGCCGAGATGGGCGGCGACATGAGCATGTTCCCTGCCGCCGCCCATCTCGCCTCGTGGGCGGGCACCGCCCCGGGGTGCAACAAGTCCGCCGGCCGGGTGAAGTCGACGAAGACCCGCCCCGGCAACCGACATCTCAAAGGCGCGCTCGGCATCGCCGCCATGGCCGCGTCCCGCTCCAAGGGAGCGTACTTCTCGGCGAAGTACAGACGCATCGCTTCCCGGCGTGGTCCGATGAAAGCTCTTGTTGCTGTCGAGCATTCCATGCTGATCGCCGCTCGGAACATGCTCACCAACGGTGACTTCTACCGCGACCCGGCGCTGACTACTTCATCGCCCGCCAACCCACCAAGACCAAGGCACGCGCGATCAACCAGCTCGAGTCACTCGGCTACCAGGTCATCCTGCAGCCCCTCGCCGACACCGCGTAACCACACCCGCAGATATAGGCCACCCACCGCGACAACGGCGGGGCACCGATCCCTGCTCTCACCAGCTTGGTCACCATCATTTTCGTAGTAGGAGGAGGAGTCAACGGCCCCCCCAACACGCGCGCACCTTTGATGCTCAGTGAACGCGAGCTCTTGACAACACCTCGAAGGCTCGTTCAATATCAGTCTAACTGGGAGAGTGATCTCAGTAACTTTCCGTCGCCACGGGTGCCCGCCGGCGAAGCCATGAGCCATGAGGAGCTTGTCCATGAGTCGAGCGATCGTACTCATCGCGGATGTCGGCGAGGTGGCTCTGGCGCGTCCACGATGAGGGACGACGAGCGCATCCTCTAGCCGTCATATCCGCGAACGTGGCCTGCGGCTTCCACGCAGGTGACCCTCAATCTCTGGAGATACTATGACCTCTAGCAGCACGCCGGTAGGCGATACCGCGTCACCACTCATCCCGAGGCCCGACCAGCTACGCAAGGCCGTCATCGGCGCGGCGATCGGTAGTGTCGTCGAGTGGTACGACGTTGCGGTCTACGGCTATTTGGCAGTGGTCATCGGCAAGGTCTTTTTCGCCGCCACCGATAGCACCACTGCCCTTCTAAGCTCGTTCGCGGTTTTCGGTTCCGCCTTCCTCGTTCGCCCCCTCGGCGGGACCTTCTTCGGCACACTCGGCGACCGGATCGGGCGCAAGCACACATTGGCCTGGGTGATCCTGATGGTGTCCATCTCCACCGTGGCCATCGGACTGCTGCCTGGTTATGCCTCCATCGGTGTCGCCGCACCAGTCCTGCTCGTCGTCCTCCGGCTGCTGCAGGGATTCTCGGCCGGTGGGGAATTGAGCGGCGCTGCGGTCTTCGTCGCAGAATATGCGCCCGCCCGGCGTCGCGGCTACTACGTCAGCTGGGTAGAGGTGGGCGCCATTCTCGGTTTCCTAATTGGCTCGGTGGCTGTGCTCGTCCTAAACGTGAGCATAAGCGACGCACAACTGCTCGACTGGGGCTGGCGCATACCCTTTTTGCTCGCCGCACCGCTGGGCGTGGTCGGGCTTTACATCCGCACGCGTCTAGAAGAAACTCCCGAGTTCGAGGCAATGCGGCAACGCAGGCAGGTCGCCAAGAACCCTCTCAGGGAGACCCTGGTCAACCATTGGCCGTCGATCCTGCGTGCCGCCGGTTTCTCCCTGTACCATAATGCGGCGCTCTACGTTATCCTCACCTTTATTCCTACCTACCTGTCCAAGACGCTGGGCTATAGCTCTACCCTCGCCTCGCTGTCATCTGTGGTCTGCATCAGCGCCATCTGCATTGTCATACCGGTCATGGGTGCCGCGTCTGACCGGCTCGGACGCCGTCCCCTTCTCGCCGCATCGTGTGTGCTCTCGCTGCTGATGTCCTACCCGCTCTTCATCCTCATGGGGCAGCACGCGCCTGCGCTCGCTGTCGTAGCCCAACTCGGGCTGGGCGTCATCCTGGCCATCTTCCTGGGGACGACGATGGCTGCAAGTAGCGAGCAATTCTCGACGCAGGTGCGTTACAGCGGCTTCTCGATAGGCTATAACCTGTCGGTGTCAGCCTTTGGCGGTACAGCCCCGTTTCTAGTGACCCTGTTGGTCACAGGCACTGGGCTCATAGCCGCACCAGCCTTCTACATCATGGCCGCGGCGCTGGTCACGCTCGCCGTGGTCGCCAAGACAAAGGAGACTGCCCCGCTCAAAACCAACCCCATCTCCGCTCGGCCTGGGCATCATGCGGTGACTGTCACTCCGAGTAGAGACGCGCAATAGCCGCTAGAATGTGACGTTCGACGGTCCTATGCCGGTGGCGACCTTGAGGGCCGCGGACAGCGATGGAGTGCCATGAGGACGTAGTCGCTGGTGTCCTCGGGCAGTATCTGCCGCAGCGGCTGGGCCGGGTTCGTGCGGCGCAGGGCCTGGGCCCTGTTGGTCCTCAAGGTCGTTTCAGGCTTACCGATCGATACCGTTATGTCGACGTACAATTGATTTTTGCAGACACTTTGTGCTAGGCCTGAAATTGGAGACAATTATGCATCCCGACCAAATCACAACGCGGTCGATCTCCCTCAACACCGACATCGGAGAGGGGTATGGATCATGGACCATCGCTGATGATGGGGCCCTCTTGTCGCTGGTCACAGACGCCAACCTTGCGTGTGGGTTCCATGCGAGCGACCCGGACATCATGCGTAAGACTTGCAACACAGCAGAACGGAATGGCGTTGCCGTGGGCGCCCAAGTTGGATTCCATGACATCCTCGGCTTCGGTCGACGGTTCATCGAGATCGCTCAAACAACGTTGACGAACGACATCCTCTACCAGCTGGGCGCTTTGTCAGCGTTCGCGAGCCTTGAACGTACCCCGATCGCCTTTGTCAAGGCGCACGGGGCTCTGTACCATGCGGCGGTAAAATACCCGCAGTACGCATCCGCAGTCGTGAACGCAGTCCGGGGCTACGACTCTTCACTCCCTGTTATGTGCCAACCCGGTACTAACTTCTATAGACATCTCAAAGACGCTGGCCTAGAAACTATCCGAGAGGGATACATAGACCGTGCGTACACCGAGGACGGCCTGCTGGTTCCCCGGGGGCTGCCCGGTGCTGTTATAACAGACCCCAAAGAAGCAGCTCAACGGGCTGTTCAACTCGCAACCGAAGGCACCGTCACTACGATTAATGGGGCTGTCATCGAGATGTCGGTCGACTCTGTGTGTATTCACTCGGATTCGCCCGGAGCAGTGGAGGTGGCTACCGCCGTTCGGCAAGCGCTTAGCGCTGCGGATATACATTGCGCGTCGCTGTCGGGAGCGTGGAAACATGTTGGTTAGCAATCATGTTAAAGATATTCGAATGGTAGGCGAACACGGAATGTTGATCGAGGCCGCCGATGCCGACTGCGTTCACCGTTTGACGGCCTGGGTCCGAGCTCAACCATGCGCACGTCAGTTGACCGAAATAATACCGGCAGCCGAAACATTGTTCCTTCTCGGTGATTTAAAAGCATTAAAGTATCTAGGAATAGTCATCAAAACTGCTCACCTTCCAGAACTAGATAGAGTACAGACGCGCACTATTGTCGTCCCAGTTAAGTACGACGGTATGGACCTAAATGACGTGGCGGAGCGAACGGGATTAAAGCTCACAGAAGTCGTGAAAGAGCACTCAAGAGGTGAACACTGGGTCGCCTTCTTTGGCTTTTCCGCTGGGATGGCATTATTCTCTGGCGTACCGGATTGTCTGCTGCTCCCACGGCGTGTGACGCCACGCACACGGGTCCCGGCAGCCAGCGTGGCCATCGCCAATGAATATACGGTGATCTACCCAGAGGGTTCGCCGGGGGGATGGAACGTAATTGGCACATGTGCAGGTCCGCCGCTCTGGGACTGCAGCGCCCAACCACCGAACAAGGTAAACGTTGGCGACAGGATCATCTTCGAAGAGGTACGTTGATCCAGGTCCTCGCTCCCGGAATGCAAGCGACCGTTCAGGATATGGGGAGAGTCGGCTACGGCCATCTCGGTGTGCCACGCGCGGGCGCTATGGACCCGCTGAGTTTAAGTCTTGCGAACCGGCTGGTTGGTAATTCCGCTAGTGCTGCGGGTATCGAGTTCCTAATGGGTAATTTTCAGGTCCGCTTTCTCACCAGCGTCAGCTTCGCCCTCACCGGTGCGCCAGTGGAGGCGTACCTCGATGGGAGGACTATCGATCGCAACGTTTGGGCGTATGCCTCGGCGGGACAGATACTCAACGCTGGTCGGCCCCTGTTCGGCCTACGCACATATCTGGCGGTTGCCGGTGGGATCGACGTAAAACCTGTGTTGTCGAGTCGCTCCACAGACTCCCTGTCAGGGGTCGGCCCCGCGGCGCTCGCAGTAGGAGAATTTCTGCCCGTCGGGGTAGATACGGGCGAGCCCCAGACGCCCGTCGATGTTGTTATTGAGACTTGGACGCCCGCCTCCTGCTTGAATTTGTACTTCCGCTGGGGACCCCGTCAGGATTGGTTTACGGAAGAATCACGCTGGCTATTTACAGCGGCTGCCTGGGAGGTCAGCACCGAGACCAATCGGATCGCAACGCGCTTAGTTGGCCCAACGATTGAATATTCGGCAGATCGGCAATTGCCTACTGAGGGAGTGCACTTAGGTTCAGTCCAAATTCCCCGCTCCGGCCAACCTATCGTCTTTTTGGCCAATCACCCGCCCACGGGTGGCTATCCAGTCATCGGGGTTGTCCGAGCCATAGACGTAGTTCGTTTGGCGCAAGCTACTCCCGCAACGCGTGTCCGAATGCACGCTCTCGCATAATCGCAACTGGTCAAATTTGTTGCCGGCGTACCGGTGATCGTTTCGTAAGTGGGCGATCTATTTCACTGCGCAGAGTGCGCTACGCCCCCAGGGTCGGGTGGCCGGAGGGAGTTTCACCCTCCGGCTCCCACAGAGCCCGGCGTGACAGTCTCCCGTCACCGGGCTCTTATCACCCTGCTCACCAGGCGGTGCTG
>JAABUJ010007264.1_pt1 | contig 10406 bp, 10 predicted proteins | sample 5559131 | NCBI WGS metagenome assembly JAABUJ01 (sample SAMN10711875, study PRJNA513366) | rock metagenome | isolation source: Antarctica rocks | place: Antarctica: Victoria Land, Mt New Zealand nord | collected 2016-01-07 | reverse complement strand
CTGCTACACCGATGGAATAAAAAGACAACATTTTTCCAGGAACTACAGAATGCTCTCCACGACAAGTTGATAAGATTGGTCGATCAAGAGATGGCTGCTGTGAAGGATAAGACACCACTCCAGATACTAAATTACTTCAATCCCACTCCTGCTAACCCACCCGCCATAAATCCTTACGGCACTGTCCGAGACATGCCGGATGGACAAGGCAGTCTACAGGGTGTTGCCAAGCGCATAGCACATATCGCGACCCTGCACTGGAGAGTATGGGCGCCAATACTCTACGAACAACCTCGCAGGGTAAGTGCATCTTTACAAACCCAAGAGATGTCCGCCGATGGGGAGGTGGATCTGGCCCCTACGGCCCGTATGCTCATGTCGGAGCCAGAGTCCGCAAACAACATATTAAAAGGCAAATCAGTGAAGTCTGACGAGAGCTCACCAGATGGGTGGCAGCCTTCTCCTGTATAAATGCAATCCGAGCACTTGGGATAAAAGAGGATAATATCGGTATTGCTTAACGTCCTTGTATTTGTAACATATTCTAGACCAGCATTAAAGTATGCACTTAGATATTCAAACCCGCGAATATTTTCTACTGAGGCCTCCAACTTTTGGCCATTTTTCAAAGGTAGCAGTAGCTTCGGAGCAAACGCCTCTAAAGGCCTCTAAAGCTCATCTATCTATTCACCTCTCGGCGTTCGATTAAAACCCACTGACTTCAAGCTCAAGCCTAGATACATGTCTATGCACTTTCCGTCCACTCAAGATCCCTATCCCATCACTTGGCAGCCTCGGTCCCCGTCTTTTTCTTTGCAGCTATTCCACCAAACAAGTCAGCTTCTACTCACAAAACCCCCAGATTCCTTCTTCCCATGCCCACGCCTCAGGAATATGACCCACCTTCTTCCTGCTTCGCCCGCATTATCGCCGCTTGCTGCTCTTTTGTACGTGCGAACTCAGTGCCGGATTGCTAGGTTTGTCAGCAGTAGGCAAACGGGGCGCAGGGTGGAGGCTCCCATACTGTGTTTTTCTTTTTCTGCAACGGAAAGTTAGCATGTCTCCTCGGAAACTCAGGGAGGTTAGAAGGCATGGAAGACAGGGGCACTTTACCTGACCGGCCTGATCTTTCTGGTTCTTTTCCCGGGCTTTGTCACGCTGGTTGCCGCGGGCCATGGCGACAGTAGGGTGCGAGGTAGAGAAGGTTCACTGGCAAGCCTAGGAGGCGGAGTGAAGGGGTTTGTGGTGTAAGATGTGCGGAGTTTTGGGGGGGGCTCCTGGGGGTTCTGGAGGGAAGAGCGAAGCTGAAAGATTTATTTCACATGGATAGGGCTGAGGGCAGCGGTCTGGCCCCGCCAAGCCTAAAGCGGAATCTCGCCTGAAGTTTCTCTTGCAAGTTGCAAGTGCCCATCTTCCATCTTCCATTCCGATTATCCAGGCTACTATGATTCAAACTCATCAGAGGCTCTGGACAAGTAATGTTTGGTGGACATGATTCAACCTCAGCGCCAACGTCGAACGTCTCAGAGCAACGTGTAGGCGCCGAGACACGGATATGAAACACAGCTCCCACTCGTCCCAAATTCGTCGCGCAACGATAACCACTACCTTTCGTCAGACTCATAGTCTTCAAGGTAAACTTGGCTCTCCTTGATGCCTTGATGCAGAATTTAGGTCTCTCTGTTGAGATCTTGCTAAGGAGATGAGTGCATACGTCTGGAGTAATCCGTCGCTGTCCAATCCCATGGCGCTGTTCTGGTCTTCGCGCTCGAAGCTAACACAGTTGGGAAGCTCCAGAAGTGAAGCAGTGACCGTATGCTTTTGTTGGAGAGACAATAGACCTCCGTCGTAGAAACGCGGACCCTTGTCTCTATTCACGACTCAGTCTTTATTCACTGCTTTCCTTCTTTCTCACCACCTTCAGACCCTTGTTGTCCATTGTCCTTTGTCGAGTCTTGAAGACAAGACCTCTAACTCTCTTCAATTATTCCTCCTTTCATTAACATATCTATCTTCACGTAATTTGGTAATCGACTGGATCGATCTTTCATACATACTTACATTAAACCCAATCATCTGCTGATTCCTCTAATCAACGCATCTCGAGTCATCGAAGAGCTGCAACAACCTCGAATACTACCTCACCTCTCAAAGCAATGCCTTTCTTCAAGCGTTCCCTGGCTGGCCCAGGCTACATAATCCTCAACACCCTCCGCGTCATGAACATCATCGGCCTGACAGCCGTCATCGCGGCCAGCTGCGTGATGCTAGTCAAGACCTTTGTCGTGTCCAAATTCTTCTTCTTCGACGGCGTCAGCCATGTCATAAGCGCCTCTTTAAGCTGTACGTACGACCCTTCCGCCCTTCCTACACCATCTGCTCAAGACAAGCTAACAAGTTTCTTTCTCCCAGTGGCCCTCATAATCACCGAACTCCCCCTCTTCCGCTCCTACCTCGCCCGCTGCTGGCCCCTCCTCTCCCCCACCTCCGGCTTCGTCACCCTCGGCACCCTGATGCTCATCCTCGGCGTCTCCATCCTCGGCAACCTCAACAAAGAAGCCACCTCCCAAACCTCCATCGGCCCCTCCTTCTGGCGCATCGTCATCTCCTCGGGAATCCTCGCCCTTATTTTCGGCGCCCTCAACCTCTTCGCCTCCTACATCTTCCGCAACGCCGCCCTCGGCATCACCGCCCGCCAGGTCCGCGCCCACGGCGCCGTCGCGGGGCAGAAATCATCCACTACCATGCTGCACTACAGCCCGTCGTCCAGCGCTGCGGGGGGGGCCGGTAGTGCGCGGAGAAGGAGTTTCCATTTGGGGAGGAGCGATACGCTGCCGAGCTACTATACGAAGAATAGTGACCGTGCGGAGGCGAGGCAGACGCGCAATATTAGCGCGCCGGTCGTGGGGGATCATTCCCAGTTTGAGAAGTTTCAGGGGAGTGATGAGATCCAGAGGCCGGATTTGGCGAGACATCCTGCTCTTGTGGGAGGGAGGTTCTAGACTCCTCCAACCTTAGACTACCATCTCGGGCGAGAGGGAGCCTCTTCAGACGCATCTAGCAAAAACGCGTGTAAGGTGGGCAGTTACGGCAAATAAGATATCATGAGGTTTTTGGCGTCCTCTTTTGATTTTTGGTTTGCATAGCTAAGGTAGGCAGGCATGGGCGTTGTCGGGCAAGAAACGTTCTTCTATGTGGAAATTGGCGAGCGGGAACTCGATCGTCACGAGATGGGGAAGCGTACCCCAATCTTTACTAGATGGATAACAAGAGCGTCTTTTTCACTCGAGCGTGTCCAGCTTTTGGTATACTGCATTGTCAGCTCATCCAAAGTCCATTGAAATTGAAACAAAATACTAAACCGTTCCAAAGCTGATGAGGCCAGAGAGGGTGTGTGCATCGTCTACGCTGTTGAACGTAATGACAATACGGGGGGTGGAGGGGGTAAGATCATATCCGGATAGTCTTTCACGCGTATTAGTGATGAATCAGGGCGTCTACATCTAACTAAACCTTAGCACACCCATCATCGCATCCTTCCCATGCGAACCGCCTGTCAAACGGACAGCGTCCTAGTATCCAACTTTCCCTTTACTCTGGCCTCACTTCGGGATGCAAGGTACCGACACTCACTAAATTCTCTGATAAGGAAGAAGTGCGAAAATGTGGATGAAACACGAGAATGTGAAAACGTGACTTGCTATAATCCACTAGCCACAGCGACTCGACCTCAATTTCGAGAGGGGCTGTAAAGTATGCTTTAAATGTTCAAACGCCATGCTAATGTGGGGGGTATCTTCCTTAGTAACAAGCCTGCCGACATGGTGCTCGTCATAGACCACGCCCCCATTTTGCGCCGGAAAATACAAAGGGAAATGAGATATACCGTTCGGCTTCCTTGCTGCTTTTCAGTAAATACCATGAGAAACCCGAGATCTGAACGAGCAGAAAAATGTAAGTGTCCCCCGCCCTAACGACGGTGCACCATCGTCTGCTGCACCCTCAAAAGCTCATCCGCCCTCTGGAACACATCCCCCGCAAACGTGCGATCGAACGCCGCGCTCGTCGGCACCGTCGCCTGCGCCGCCGGGCCCAGTGCTGCACTCAGCGGCGTCGCCGGGACGTTGGTCGGATACGGCGAGTTGCCGGAGCCCGTACGGGCGCGGTGGCGATAGGAGCCATCCTGGTTCTGATAGATCGCCTGCTGATTATGGTTATGCGCCGCGGCGGCGTCGGAGTTGGAATTAGATTTGGAGGTGTTGGTGTCGCGCGTGAGGTGTTCCCAGGGGGAGGATTTGATGTAGCGGCCTGTCTCGGAGAAGGATTTCTGCAGGGGGTGGATGTTCTTGAGGAGGTCGGTGGAGATGAGCTCGAGGAGCTTGGCGTCGCGGACGCCGCTCATGAGTTTTTCGAGGGAGAGGAGGAGCTTGCTGCAGAGGCGCCAGAAGTCCTTGGAGTGGCGCACGTCGGGCTCGTGGAGCTTGATGGCGGAGAGGCGCTTCTGCATCGCGGTGCTGGTCTCCAGGCTGACGTTGCAGCGGCTGATGAGGGTGGACCAGAGGAGGTGGATGCGCTGCGAGGTGAAGGACATGTGCGCTACGTCGAGGCAGCTGGTGAACTGTTGGAGGCAGACGGGGATGATTCTTTGGCTTTGTTCTACGCAGCGCGAGAGGGAGATGAAGATTTTTTCGAACAGTGCTTCGTGCTCGGGGCTTTCGGGGATCTGGGTCGCGTTCTGGACGTGCTGGCCCAAGGCGCTGTTGCTGCGGGAGCGCAACTTGGGGGTACCATATCCGGAAAGCATGAAAGATTCCCCAGATCGTGGGGTATTGGCAACTGAGCTGGTGTTTGAAGGGATGAAAGGCCCCGTACGGCTGTTTGAGCGACTTCGTCCGTTTACGTAAAGTGGGACTGCCGTTTGCACTCCAGAGGCTGGGGAGAAAGAAATCATCGTCGCTGGCGGCTGCACAGGAATCCCAATGCGCTGGCGTCTCTCGGGATTGGGCCGCCGATTCGTGGGTGTGAGAGAACGATCGCGAGGTTGATGAGGCTCTTCGTGGATAGTATCGGTCTGCGTTCGACTAGATCTGCGTAATGATTGCTCGACAAAGGTTGAGATTAGATTCCAGATCGCGTTTCGTCCTTCGGTCACACTCCCATAAAGCAACAAGAACAACGTGCGTACGTATCTCTGATCTCCTCCGGAAACTAGTCGATTTGCGTTGCACAGGAGGTATTCACCCAATTGCTGATAAGTCATCATAAGAGCTTCACAAGCGCATAAAGCATCGGTGTTTCGCGTCTGTTTTCCGTCTCCTTTCATCTCAGTTCTGTTATCAAGCTCATGTAAAGCCGAGTCCAGGACCTTCAGTTGGTTTGACGCATATCTGTAAATCTTTTCCAAACCTGATTTGTTCTTCACTGGCTTTTCCTTGACTACTGGAATCAACGTCGCGAGGTGCGGATGAACTAGGTGGACAGAGTACAACACCCCTTTGGCACTTTCAGCAAGGCGGTCCGGTGCTTTCGATTCACGCTTTTGTTCGGGCAAGCTCGACAGCCGCCTCACAAACAATCCTTGTTGACGATCATTTTTTAACGGGCTTGATGGGTTGACTTCATTGTTTCGAACAGTCTTGTTGTACCGATCGCTGAGAGAAGATCCATCACTTTGGCCACGTAAGTGGAAGCTGTTCCGATTTGCCCGTTCATCAAGGGTTCCGAGATCGTTTTGCTTCCTGGTAACTATGCCCATCCGTTTACTCCTATTGTTTTGCGTTGCTTGAAGGACACTCTCGCTATTACTCCTGTTCCGTTCATTGCCATTTGGCAATGGTGTAAGACCGGGTCGACGGATCGGGTTTAGAGGTCCATCTTGCAGGCCAGATGTCACTCGATAGTGGGATCGTGCCGGAATGGGTGGCTTGGCAAAGCCTGGTGACCTGATCGTAAGATTGATGTCTGATGCCGATTCTGATTCACTTGTACTAGGCTTCACAGGGAAGCGGTGGCTCAATGTACGCCTCGGTGCCCGCGGTGTGCTAACGGTTTCATCGCTACTTCGCCAAGTTCAGCAATTTTGGCGTGAACATGAGACGTGGATCATTACCTAGATTCTCCACCAGAATCTCTTGCTGCTGTTTCCACAGACCTCAGATACTTTTTCAATTTCCTCGTCATAATGACGTCTCTCTCGTTGTCCGGTAGAGCTGCACGAGAAGGAGACACGGTGCCCCCTTCTACAATCTTCATCAGGTCAGGGTTTAGCGGGTTCCCTGCCAATTTGAGTATCCGGATATCCAGCGACGCAATTACGGGAGGCACATTCTCTATCATGTTGTTGCCTAATGAGAGAACGCGCAGCGCTCGCATGTTTTTGATGTCTTCTGAAATCCTAACGAGCTTGTTACGGCTTAGATCTAGTACCTCCAAACGAGGAAGCCTATATAACTGCGATTTCAATAAGTCATTGCTGTTAACAATATGTTTAGTAGTGACTTACGGCCTTGGGGAAGTCCTTGAAGCGATTATTGCGCAGGTTAAGGTACTTCAACATGACGCATTCTTCAAACTTATAAGGGATGTGCCATATGTGGTTGTAATCCAACTTCAGGCTGCAATCAAAGTCAGCTCTCATCCCAGAAACATTCAGCCAATTTTCAAAGGTTGAGAGATCTGCAGAGGACGATAAGGAGTATAGCGGACGGATTAACGTACCTCTCAACGTCCCGCTTCACGATGTCGACGACTTCATCTGGGAGATCTTCCAGCCCCTTCGATTTGAGATCTATGCTTAACTTCAAGTTGACCGTTTCGCTGACTTCTCCGCTTCCGACAAGGTTTTGCTTGATTCCTTGACGTGCCTTTTCCACCGCCTCGGTGAATATCTCAACGGCGCCATATCCTGCCGCGGTGGATGGCAAGTCAACATATAAGTCCTGAGAGAGTCCTCCATGTCCTGTTGGGTAGTCGAAGTCACCAACATGACTGAATCTCATCAGCACTTGTTGCCGAGCTTGGAGGACTGACAGACTAAGGATAGGATGACTGCGGCAAGGCGGAAAAGCTGCCTAACGTCTCTCTCATTCCACCCCATCCCTCGTTGGGTTCAGGGAGTGGGTGGGGCATATTGCTGTGATCCGAACCTTTCCTGTGCCTGAGAAGACGTCGTGGTTGGTGAGCTGGGCTTTTTGAAAGTGGCTATGGCGGCCTCTCCCGGGTCGAAGGTACAGGCATCATCTAGAGGGTAATGAGTTGACGGACAATAGCAAGGCCTTCTAGGCCAAGGGACCGTTGAATCACGACAATGGGACGGAAGGGGTGGAGTGGACGGTGATCGTACGGATGTCAAAGACTCCAAATGCCAGTCCTGCAGACGCACTGACGCAGGTCCCATTTGGTCCGCGAACAGATAGCCGCCGCTAGCAGGGATTCAATCACTTGGCGTCATTGTGCATACAGCCAATCAACGTTTATTTAATACCCTTTTACCTAAGGCTCACATTCTGGCTGTACACCAGCCCGTCTGTTCTGGGCTATATTCGTGTTCGATGGCCTTGAAGGAGATAACCAAGAATTTCTTGTAAAGTGCCCGGATCGCAGGTAAGAGTCTCCCCTTCTAATAGCCGTACTCAGATGGCCTACAAGTTTGCACAAGAACGGAATTAGATGCAGTCTTTGGACTTCACTTTACCCTTCTGTGGCTCCAGGCCCTTGTGAAGCTGGTATCACTGTGGCACCTCCTGCCGCCGACTGTCCTTGGGCCGGCACTGCATCTCCCACCTCATCAACAGCCGCTTCTTCCTCCTCTGGCGACAAGTCTGTAGACTGGCTCTCCTGGCCTGTGTACATGGCATTTCGTCGTTGCTCAGCAAGCTGGACCTCCTTGACCGCCCACGCTTTCCATTCCTCGTACTGCCTATCCTCCAGTTCCATTCCAACCTCCATGGTCGACTTGTGAAAGTATGCCCCAGTGGAGAGAGCTTCCTCCTGAGCTACTCGGCGCTGGACATCCTCTTGCAGTCTGAGCTTATAGAATTCCTTCCGGGCCTGGTCGTAAGCTGTGGCGGGAATGATGCCGGGAACGTTTCCTTGCAGCCACATTTGCCGTTGAATAACGCTATGAGTACGTTAGCCAGCATTAAGGGAAATACCGGCGATGTCACCTTTCTCCGCTCAGTCCCCTACCAGGCTGTGACATTCTGCTCCAATCATTCTCTTCGTAATCCTTGCCATCATTCTCCAGAATCACTCGCGGCCTAGCCAATTCCCATGGGTGATCACTAAAGAAATTCCGTCGTAGCTTATCCTCCTCGTAACCAATCTTCGTAGGCTGAAAGAGTTTGCTTGCCTTCCTTGCTTTTGCTCGAGTCCTCGGCCGTTGACTATGCTGCAGTGGTTGTGTACGTACAAGAGTCTGAGCGGGAGGGATGGCGCCAATGACACCGTACCAGTTGGGGAGGCTACTTATCCTCTCGGATGCTAGCAGCTGGTTCGCGGTCTGATGTAATCGCAGAGGCCGGAGGTCATGGCGCCCCATGGCCGGTTTTGAACAGCTACTGGTATTTGTTTGGGACGATTCTCAAAGCTGGTGCATAATCCGAGATAGATGCAGGTGTATTCATCTGTCGAAGGCGGTACAGAGATCGTCTTTTGGAGCATTCATCATGATCGATGTCGCTGGCGTCAAAACTCCCGAGGTCCCGCCGTAGCTTTCCCCAAGCTTGCCGCCCAATTCGATCAATCATCTAGACTTAACTCAATCCACAGCTCATATCTAAAATGCAATGATTAGCGGACGATATGATCATGAGGTACCGTTGGTCGCAAGTGTAGCAAAATGTTTTACGCTTCATGTCCCTACATTGCGCCCTCTTGGAACGGTCCATGAGCAGCTCCAAGATTGCAACGACAGGCTATCGTCCACGAATCCTTGCCATTCTGTACCCATTGCTGCCCACGGCGGGCCCTGACTTTCCAAGATCACGACGTCACGACGTACACTGCATTCGGCGACATTCTTCGGCCGGCTCCGTTCTTCAGATGGACAATTACTTTATCAATGCCCTAGTTAAGGCGTCTACATGCACACAACATGCCTCTTCAGCATACCCTCAAGCCTCGCTTCCGAAATCATTCTTCACATATCATAAGCCTCGTCGGAGATATCAATCGGGCACTAGTCCAAATGCTCAAAATTTCCATGAGTCCCCGGCTCTGGCTGGACGCCCTTACGCCCAACACAACATATCTCGGGAAGATTACAAACATATGGTAGACTACTATAGGGAGCCCTATAAAACTCAGGCAGCATTGAGGGAAATTGAGCCGCCTGGGCTTGTATTACCACTCCCTGCGGTCGAGAAGGACCAAAAAGTCACCGAAAAATCTGTCCACGAGAATTCGATTCAGCCAGAGGAGCCCATATCGGAAACCAGCACTTATAGTCACGAATGGCAGAATGCTATCGAGGCTTTAGTGCGTGCCTTAAACAACGAAAGTGCTACACAAAAGGATGTCTTTGACGCTTATTCCGCCTTGCCATTTCCTGGAGTAAGCCATTTACAAGAAGAGATCCGCAGGCTGTTGCTTCAGCGACTGTCTCTTGTAGAGAAGAAGAGTCAAAGGTCCTCCATGCGATTCCTCTCCGTAATTGATGACATGAAAGCGGCAGATCTTCCCATAAACGAAGATGCATGGAACAGTGCGATTGCATTCACCGGCCGATGCTTCGTACGGGTTACGGCAGTCGAGGTGGAAGCTGCGATACGCATGTGGAAAGAGATGGAGCAGGAAGCCGGCGTAAAAAGCGGGAAAGTGACGTTCAACGTTCTTTTTGACATAGCAACGAAAGCTGGCAAATTCGTTCTAGCAGAGATGATCTTACGAGAGATGGCAAACCGACGACTCCCGCTCAACCGATTTGCACGTACGGGCCTCATTTATTATTACGGCCTAAAAGGCGATGGTCAAGGTGTGAGAAGGGCATATCGGGAATTTGTTGATGCCGGCCATATCGTGGATACCCTGGTCATGGATTGTGTAGTGGTGTCTCTTCTGAAAGCGGGCGAGTTACCAGCGGCGGAGCAGGTCTATGAGCGGATGAAGCAGATGTTCGCCCGGAAAACTGGTGCCAAGGTTCCTTCAGGAGATTGGAAGGAGACCCGGGACCTCGGTCGTGTACTTGACAGAGCGGAACGTGTGTGGAAGTCAGATCCTCATAAGCGCCAGCAACTACAAGATGAACAGCTCCTGGCACCCGGCTTGCGGACATATAGTATACTCATTGAGCACCATGTATGCGTGACCGGCGAGCTTCGACGAATCACTCGGTTGCTGGATGAGATGCAATCACTTGGACTACCGATCCATGGAAAGATATTTCTGAGGCTTTTCAAGGGTTTCGC